>FTKD01001092.1_pt7 | contig 13464 bp, 10 predicted proteins | sample 1658191 | NCBI WGS metagenome assembly FTKD01 (sample SAMEA3914808, study PRJEB12502) | metagenome | biome: forest; material: soil | place: Canada | collected 2011-08-03 | depth 0.3 m
CCCACGCCGTGCTCGCCGCTGATGGTGCCGCCCATGGCCACGCTCAGCTCGAGGATCTCGGCGCCGAACGCCTCGGCGCGGTGCAGCTGGCCGGGCTCGTTGGCGTCGAACAGGATCAGCGGGTGCAGGTTGCCGTCGCCGGCGTGGAAGACGTTGCAGCAGCGCAGCTCGAACTTCTTCTCCATGTCGGCGATGGCCAGCAGCATGTCGGCCAGGCGCGCGCGCGGGATCGTCGAATCCATGCAGATGTAGTCCGGACTCAGTCGCCCCGACGCGGGGAATGCGTTCTTGCGTCCGCTCCAGAATTTCAGGCGCTGCGCCTCGTTGGCGCTGATCTCCAGGCGCGTGGCGCCGGCGCCCACCAGCACCGCCTCCATGCGCAGGATCTCTTCCTGCACCTCTTCGGGCGTGCCGTCGCTCTCGCACAGCAGGATGGCCGCGGCGTCGAGGTCGTAGCCGGCGTGCACGAAGGCCTCGACGGCGGCCGTCATCGGCTTGTCCATCATCTCGAGCCCGGCCGGGATCAGGCCGTCGGCGATGATGGCCGCCACGGCGTCGCCGGCGCGCCGCACGTCGTCGAAGCTGGCCATGATGCAGCGCGCCACCTGCGGCTTGGGCGTGAGCTTGACCACCACCTCGGTGACGACGGCCAGCATGCCTTCGCTGCCGATCACCACCGACAGCAGATCGAGCCCCGGCGCGTCGAGCGCCAGCGAGCCGAACGTGGCCGGGCTGCCGTCGGCCAGGAAGCCGCGCACCTGCAGCACGTTGTGCAAGGTCAGGCCGTACTTCAGGCAATGCACGCCGCCCGAGTTCTCCGCGACGTTGCCGCCGATCGTGCAGGCGATCTGGCTCGACGGATCGGGCGCGTAATAGAAGCCGGCGGACGCCACGGCCTCGCTGATCGCCAGGTTGCGCACGCCCGACTGCACGGTGGCGGTGCGGGCCCGCGTGTCCACCTTCACGATCTTGTTGAACTTGGCCAGCGACAACGTGAGGCCGTTGGCGTGCGGCATCGCGCCGCCCGACAGCCCGGTGCCGGCGCCGCGCGCGACCACCGGCACGCCCAGCCGATGGCAGGCGGCGAGGATGGCCGCGACCTGCTCCTCGGTCTCGGGCAACGCGACGGCCAGCGGGCGCTCGCGGTAGGCGGTGAGGCCGTCGCATTCGTAGGGCGTGGTGTCCTCGGTGCGCCACAACAGCGCGTGCGCGGGCAGCAGCGCGCGCAGCGTGTCGACGAGCGTGGCCTGGCCGACCGGCGCGCGCGCCGGCGCGGGGGTGGGCGCGTCACCCGCGCTCAGGGGGACGTCGACGTGCATCGGTGCCGGGACGACGTCGAAATCGGGCGGCACCGTGTTCGCCCAGCCCGGATCCGCGATCGTGGACGGGCCCTCATCGCCGAAGAGCGGATCAACGCGCACGTGGCTTGGCCACCGCGGCAGCAGTCTTGCGGGCCGGGGCCTTGCGAGCCACCGGCTTCCTGGCGGCCGCGGCTTTCTTCGCCGTGGCCTTGGCGCCGCTGGCGCTGGCCGCCTGCGTGGCGGCCGACATCGCCTTGGCGGCCACGCCGGCCGGCACCGCGACGGCCTTCTTGATCGTCTCGCCGGCCGCGTCCATGCCCTGCTTCATCATCGCGCCGGCCAGGTTCTTGGCGGCATCCGTGGCGCTGTCCTTCATCGCCGTGGCGGCCAGCTGCGTGAACTGCTTCGTGAGCGCGCCCCACCATTGCATCGGATCGACGACGCCGGACGCAGCGACCGCGGGCGCCTCTTCGGCCGCCGCCTTGGGCCTGGCCTTCGGTGCGGGCGCCGGCTCGGGTGCCGGCCCGGGCGCGGGCGGCGCCTCCGGTGCGGGCGGCGCCGTCTTGCCCAGTCCGGCGATGCCTCCCATCGCGTTCTTGGCCGCCTGCATCAGCGCCTCGGCGCCGAAGCTGTTGGCGACGGAGCCCACGGCCGCGGACGCCGCCGAGCCGGCCGAGGCCACCGGCGCCACCTTCATCGCGTCGCGCAGGTCGGTCATCTGCACGTTCATCGTCTTCAGCGTGGACAGCGTCATGCGCTGCACCTCGAGCGCCTGGATGGTGGTGCTGAGCATCTTGGCGTTCTGCTCGAGCCAGAACTGCACCGTCTTCAGCTCGTCGATGCGCTTTTGCAGCTCCTCGGGATTGAGCGTCGGCGCCACCCACTGGCCCATGCTCGGCAACGCCGTGCCGGCGTTCTTCACCAGGCCCTGCAGGAAGTCGAATCCGGGGACCAGTTTGGCGAAATTCGGGATGTCGGACATGGAGACCTCGTCGATGGCGGCAGGCCAATGATCCTACGCTTTCGGTAGCGCGTCTTCGGTAGTGTCCTGAAGGACGCTCAAGGCGGGTCCGTGAACGCCACGCGTTCGACCTGGAAACCTCGCGCCTTCAGCAGCGCCGGCAAGCCTGAACGACCGATCATGTGCAGGGTGCCGACCGCGACGAACAGCGACCTGCCTTCGGCATGCCACCGGACGATCTTGTCCGCCATCAGCGGGTTGCGTTCGTCGACCAGCTTGACGAAGTCGGCGCGCTGCTGCGGCGTGTCCAGGCACTCGCACCAGCTCGCGTAGGCGCCCAGATCGTCCAGGTCGCCGCGCTGCCAGTCGCCGGCCAGGCGCTGCAGCATCTGCGGGCCCTTGCCGCTTTCGAGTTCGTCCAGCAGTTCGCCGACGGTTCGCGCGGTCTCGGCCGGGTCATCGCTGACCAGCAGCTGCGCCTGCGACTCGGGCGTCTCGAGCGAACGCACCGGCTTCTTCATGCCATGGCCCAGGCCGGCCATGAAATTGTCGATGCCGTAGGCCGCATACAGGCCGAATTGCCGCCCTTCGAGGACTTCGACCGACACGGCCTGCATCTCGGGGCGCAGCGCCGCCAGGGTTTCGGGCGCGACGCAGGCGGCGGCCATCTGGGCCAGCAGGCGGCGCTGCAGCGCGTCGGGCAGCGCGGGCGTGTCGGGGCGGCGCAGGATGGCCTTCTGCAGCCTGGCGATGATGTCCGGATCGCTCGGATCGAGCTCGAGCGCGATCGTGTCGCTGGCAAGCACGGCGCGCATCACGTGCGGGCCGGGGTACATCCACGACTGTTGCGCCACGTGGATCGTGCCGTACAGATAGACGCTGCGTCCCGCCTTCGTGGCCTTCCACAGCAAGCCGCTGTCCACGGCATGGCGCATGCCGTCCATCACCTCGTCGTGCGTCGGCGTGACCGCCTCCGGCGGGCACGGCGCATCCACTGCGACCGCCGGCGGCGCCCCCCCGCCGTCAGGCTCCGCGACACTCACTGCGTGCGCTCCGGCGACGGTGCACAGCACGAACGCCGCCAGCGCGGCGACGCCACCGCGGACGCTCATTCGCACTCGAGCACCTGCTGCTCGATCGCCCCGAACACCGACTGGTTGTCGCGCTTCATCTCGATGCGGATCACGTCGCCGTACTGCATGAAGCCCGTCTTCGGTTCGCCGTGCTCGATGGTCTCGATGGCGCGCGCCTCGGCGATGCAGCTGTAGCCCTTGCTCCAGTCCTTGTTGCTGACCGTGCCGCTGCCCACGACGCTGCCGGCGCGCACGTTGCGTGTCTTCGCGAGGTGGGCGATGAGCTGGCCGAAGTGGAAGGTCATCTCCGGACCGGCGTCGCACGCGCCCACCTTGCGCCCGTTCCAGCTGCATTGCAGCGGCAGGTGCAGGCGGCCGCCCGACCAGGTGTCGCCCAGCTCGTCCGGCGTCACGGCCACCGGGCTGAACGCGGTGGCCGGCTTGCTCTGCAGGAAGCCGAAGCCCTTGCCCAGTTCGGCCGGGATCAGGTTGCGCAGGCTCCAGTCGTTGGCCAGCAGCAGCAGGCGCACGCCTTCGAGTGCCTGGTCGGGACTCGTGCCCATCGCGACGTCGCCGGTGATGACGGCCACTTCAGCCTCGAAGTCGATGCCCCAGGCCGGGTCGGCGAACCGGGCCGGGTCGCACGGGCCGAGGAAGTCGTCGCTGCCGCCCTGGTACATCAGCGGGTCGCCGAAGAAGCTCTCGGGCATCTCGGCGCCGCGCGCCTTGCGCACCAGCTCCACGTGATTGAGGTAGGCCGAGCCGTCGGCCCACTGGAACGCGCGCGGCAGCGGCGCCATGCACTGGTCGGGGTCGAACGGGAACGCGTGGCGGGTCTTGCCGTGGTTCAGCGCCACCGACAGGTCCTGCAGCAGCGGGGCGATGAAGTTCCAGTCGTCGAGCGCCTGCTGCAGGCGCGTCGCGATGCCGGTCGCGAAATGGGCCGTCGTGAGATCGCGCGAGACGACGACCAGCTGGCCGTCGCGCGATCCATCCTTGTAGGTGGCAAGTTTCATGGAAATGCCCGGTTCGGCGCCGGGTGTCTTGAAGGGGCGATGGCAGTATTGTCCGATGCGAACGCGACGTCTCTGCGGATTGACTCTGGTGGTGCTGGCAGGGCACGCGATCGCCTGGCAGATCGCCTGCGGCGGCCTGCCCCGATTCGCGCCAGCACGCGCCGGCGTGCATCGGGTCGCCATCGTGAGTGTGCCGCAGGGCGTTGGAGTTCCGTCGGCGCGCGCCGAAGTCGCAGGCGAAGCCATTCCTGCGGGGGCGGCGACGCCGTCGCCCCATGCGGCCCGGGCGTCCGTGCGCGGTCGCCCGCGCGCGCTCGTCACGCCCAAGCCGCGAGCGCCCGCGGGAGACGACGGCGCGCAGCGGCAAGCGTCGGACAACGCGCGCGAATGGCCCGTCTACGCGACGCGGGCGCCGCCATCAACCACGCTGCACTATGCGCTCGTGCAGGGCGGCGGGCCAGCCACGGCGTCCGAGGCGTCGTCGACCGGGGGCGCCGCCGTACTCGAATGGACGCGCGACGCGACCACGTTCTCGCTGCGTGTCGCCACGACGCCGTCAGGTCGCGTGCCGCGCGAATGGCAAAGCACGGGCACGTTCGACGCCGCCGGCGTGGCGCCGTCGCGGTTCGTCGAGCGCGCGGGCGGGCGCGACAAGCGGGCGATCAATTTCGACCGCGACACAGGCCGCGTGCGCTTCTCCGGTGCGACTGGCGCACCGGCCGTGGCCGCGGGCGTGCAGGATCGCTGGAGCTGGGTCGCCCAACTGGCCGCCATCGCGGAGGCCGATGCGCAACGCGGCCAGGTTTCCACTCACTGGGATCTGCAGGTCGCCGGCCTGCGCGGCGAGCTGGAACGCTGGACGTTCGAGGTGCAAGCGCCGGGCGATCCGCCAGCGGAACTGCGACAGCAAGGTAACGATCTGTCAACGTCCGGCGATCGGGCCCCTGCCTTGCTTCATGTCGTGCGTGCCGCCGAACGACCTTACGACTTGCGCATCGAGGCCTGGCTGTCGCCCGCGCTGCACCACCTGCCCGTGGGGCTGCGCATGAGCACGCCGCCGGGGGCCTGGTCGCTGTCGCTGTGGCAACGTGCCTCTTGATTTCCATCTGCCCGCTACCAACTGGACCTCGATTCACAAGGATGCCCTCATGACAACCATGGTCTACAACTCCGACAACTTCGTGGTGGTCGAGCTCGACGTGCCTGTCGCACCGCGCGAAGGCGATACGCTGGAAGCCAGCGACACGCCGCTCTCGCGCGGCGGCTACGAGATCGTCGACAAGTTCGCCCGCAAGGAAATCTATATCGAAGGCGCGATGGCGCAGCACTTCCGCGAAGGCGTGGAGGAACTCGCGCGCAACGAGCCGACGCAGGATCAGGTGGAAGAGTTCATCGGCCGCTACACGGGCCTGCCGCAGCAGCCGTTGATCCTGCACTGAGCGGATTTCACGCCGGCACCCGGCGCGCCACGAAGCGCGCCAGCGCCGGCCCGCAGAACGCCACGACGATGAAGCGGGCCGACTGCATCGCCATCACGAAGGGCACGTCCACCGGGCTCGAGCTGGCGATGATCGCCACGGTGTCGGCCCCGCCGGGGCTGGTCGCCAGGTAGGCCGTCAGCGGATCGACGTGCGCGAAGTGCGCCAGCGCCCAGGCCAGGCCGCCGCACGACACGATCAGCGTGGCGATGCCGGCCAGCACGCGCGGCAGCAAGCGCGCGGCGTGGCGCAGGATCGCCGGCGTGAAACGCAGGCCGATGCTCCAGCCCACCAGCGCGTAGCAGGCCGCCAGCAGCCACCACGGCAGCTCGATCGCCAGCAGGCCGGTGTCCTGCAGCACGACACCCGCGAACAGCGGCACGAGCAGGCCGCCGGCCGGAACGCGCAGGCGCACCGCGGCCCAGGCACCGATGCCGGCCAGCGCCAGCGTCTCTCCGAACGCCGCCCAATGCAGCGGCAGGTTGTGCGGGATCAACGACGCCGTCGTTGCGTGTGCCGGCACCCAGATCCGCGTGACCAGGGTCGCCACCACGCCGACCAGCAGCACGCGCAGATATTGCATCAGCGCCACCAGGCGTACGTCGGCCCCGAAGGCCTCGGCCATCAGCACCATCGCCGTCGCGGCGCCCGGGAACGAGCCCCAGACCGCCGTCGTCCCGGGCAGCAGGCGCCAGCGTGCCATCGCCCACCCGAGGCCGGCGCTCAAGACCACCACCGCGCCGACCGCCAGGACGAACAGCGGCCACGACTTGCCGATCTCGCCCAGCAGCGCCAGGGGAATGGTGCGCGCGATCATGCAGCCGACGATCGCCTGGGCGAACACGAACGCGGGCGCGGGGACGCGCACCGGCGTCTCGCGCGCCGCGAAGAAGATCGCCACGGCGATCGGGCCCAGCAGCAACGCCGCGGAGACGTGCAGGCGCATCAACAGCAGCGCGCAGCCGATCGATGCCGCGAGCAGGCCGGCCCAGTGCGCGGCGAGCCGGCGCCGATCGGGTGCGGGGGCAGTCGTGAGAGCGGGGGCGGAGACAGGCACGGCAAAAGGCGGGGCGTGGTGCCCGGTTCCGGAGGGGTTGACGTCTATTCATGAGGATCCCCTCATTTAACGAGCCAGCAAATCGGTCGGGAATCGCCGCCTGCCGCACCGCCATCGTGCATTCCTTGGCTCCCTTCTCGCGGCGAAGGCGAAAAGCTCAGTCGACGCTAAGGTTCGGGCCCGACCCACCGAAACACAAGGCAGTGTCTTCCCGCCGGGGAGTGCCGGGATGTCGCGTGCGTCAACACGCAGCGACGCCCGCCCTCGCCCCGGCTTCTTGCCGGAACTCTTCGTGTCTGCTTCCCTGGCCTGGCCGATCTGCGCGCTGATGGCGTTGCTCGGCGTGCTGACGTTCGCGCTGCTCGGGTGCTCGCTGCGGCGCATGCGCTCGCGCGACCGGCTGACGGTGACCGTCTGGTGGTTTGCCAGCGTCTGCAGCGTCGGCAGCGGGCTGTGGGGCACCTGGGTGCTCGCGCTGTCGGCACTGGTACCGCCCGTCGCGCAGCCGGCGCTGCAATTCCAGCCGCTGGCACTCGCCGCGCTGGCGATTGCGGCAGCCACGGTCGTCACGACGCTGCATTTCGTCACCCGCCTGGATTGGCCGGAGGTGTTGCGCTGCACCGTGCACACGACGATCTTCGCGATCGGCTGGGCGACGATGTTCGAGATCGCCCGCCGCAGCTTCACCTCGGGCAGCGCCGCGCCGGGCACGTTCCTGGGCCTGCCGGTGCCGGCCGCCTCGGTCGTGCTGGCGGCCGCCGGCTGCGCCTTCGCGCTGTGGGTCGTGTTCGGCGAGCGCTGGCGCAGCGCCGGCCGCGTGCTGCCGCGACTGTGGCTATGTGCCGCCACGCTGGGCGGCTGCCATGCGGCGGCCTTGATCCTGTCGCTGCGCGCGCTGCGATTGCCGGCCGCGCCGGTCGACGCCGGCGGCACGCTGGCGACTCATGCGGCCGTCGGCGCCGGCACGCTGATGCTGGCGAGCGGCCTCGCGGCGGTGCTGGTGGCCGTCGGCCTGTTCGCCTCCTGGCTCGACACCCACTCGCACACGCGCAACCGCCTGTTGGCGGCCTCGCTCAACGACGCAAATCGGCGCCTGCGCGACCAGGCCCACTCCGACCCGCTCACGCGCATGCCCAACCGGCTGATGTTCGAGGAGCGCATGGCCGCCGCGCTGGCGGAGATCGGCAGCACGCCCGATACCTGCGCGCTGGCCGTGATGTTCATCGACCTCGACGGCTTCAAGCCCGTCAACGACTCGTTCGGCCACGTGGCCGGCGACAGCGTGCTGCGCGAGATCGGGCGCCGCCTGCAGGCGATCGCCCGGCCCGAGGACACGGTCGCCCGCGTCGGCGGCGACGAGTTCCTGCTGATGACGCTGCGTCCGGGCCACGAGGCCGTGGCCGCGGCCATCGCGCAGCGCGTGCTGGAAGCGCTCAACGAGCCGCTGACGCTGCCCAACGACGTCGTGGTGAACCTGTCGGCCTCGATCGGCATCGTGATGTACCCCGAGCACGGGCACCACGCGAAGATGATCGCCAACGCCGATGCCGCGATGTACGCCGCCAAGCGTGCGGGCGGCTCCACGTACGCGTTCTTCGAGTCGCGCATGGAGCTCGATGCGCGCGAACAGCTGGCGCTGCAGAACGACCTGCGCCACGCGATCGAGCGCCACGAGCTGCAGCTGTACTACCAGCCAAAGATCCACGCCAAGTCGGGCCAGATCACCGGCGTCGAGGCGTTGCTGCGCTGGCAGCACCCCGTGCGCGGCTTCGTGCCGCCCAACACGTTCATCCCGATCGCCGAACGCTTCGGGCTGATCGGTGCCGTCGGCAACTGGGTGATCGACGAGGCCTGCCGCCAGATGCGCGAATGGAAGCAGCAAGGGCTGCGCATGCGCGTCGCCGTGAACCTGTCGGTGCACCAGTTGCGCCAGGAGGACCTGGTGCAGCGCGTGCGCATCGCCGTCGGCCACTTCGGGGTCGACCCGGCGCTGCTCACCTTCGAGATCACCGAATCGGTGGCGATGGAAGACACCCAGGAGACGATGCGCGCGTTCTCGCAACTCGCCAGCGCCGGCGTGGGCCTGTCGATCGACGACTTCGGCACCGGCTACTCCAGCCTGTCGTACCTGCGCAAGCTGCCGGCCCGCCAATTGAAGATCGACCAGAGCTTCGTGCAGGACCTGGGCACCAGCCAGGACGCGCTGGCCGTCGTCGACGCCGTCATCAAGCTGGCCCACGCGCTGGGGCTGCAGGTGGTGGCCGAAGGCGTCGAGACGGCGCACCAGCGCGACATCCTGCTGAGCCTGCAATGCGACGAACTGCAGGGCTACCTGTTCGCCCGCCCCATGGCGGCCCGCCTGCTCACGTTGTGGGCAATGGGCGAGGCCCGTACCGTGCCCCATACCGCCCCCGACGCCGCCTCCGGCCGCGACGACTTCCGCGACTCGCTGTACGCACCCGACGGCCCCGACACGGTCACCGACTTCGACATCCTGCAATAATTCGGGCATGTCCAAGCCCTCCCTCGCGTTCACCCGTGGCGCGCAACTGCCCGAGCTCCTGAAGCAGCGCATCGTCATCATCGACGGCGCGATGGGCACGATGATCCAGCGCTACAAGCTGCAGGAAGCCGATTACCGCGGCGAGCGCTTCGCGGCGCACCCGAAGGACATCAAGGGCAACAACGAGATGCTGCAGCTCGTCAAGCCCGAGGTGCTGCGCGAGATCCACTCGCAGTACCTGGCCGCCGGCGCCGACATCATCGAGACCAACACCTTCGGCGCCACCAGCGTCGCGCAGGACGACTACGGCCTGGGCCACCTGGCGCGCGAGATGAACGTCGCCGCCGCACGCATCGCGCGCGAGTGCGCCGACCAGTACTCGACGCCCGACAAGCCGCGCTTCGTCGCCGGCGCCCTCGGCCCCACCCCGCGCACCGCCAGCATCAGCCCCGACGTCAACGACCCGGGCGCGCGCAACACGAACTTCGACGAGCTCAAGACCGCGTACAGGGAGCAGGCGGAAGGACTCGTCGAGGGCGGCGCCGACCTGTTCCTGGTCGAGACCATCTTCGACACGCTCAACGCCAAGGCGGCGATCTTCGCGCTCGACGAGTTCATGGACGACACCGGCATCCGCCTGCCCGTGATCATCTCCGGCACCGTCACCGACGCCTCGGGCCGCATCCTGTCGGGCCAGACCGTCACCGCGTTCTGGCACTCGGTGCGCCACGCCCGCCCGATCGCCATCGGCCTGAACTGCGCCCTCGGCGCCACGCTGATGCGCCCGTACATCGAGGAGCTGGCCAAGGTCGCCTCCGACACCTACGTCAGCTGCTACCCGAACGCCGGCCTGCCCAACCCGATGAGCGACACCGGCTTCGACGAGACCCCCGAGGTCACCGGCGCGCTGATGGAAGAGTTCGCCAAGTCGGGCTTCCTGAACCTGGCCGGCGGCTGCTGCGGCACGACGCCGGACCACATCGCGTCCATCGCGCGACGCGTGAGTGCGTACCGCCCGCGCGGCGTGCGCGACCCGCTGTTTTCGCCGCTGCTCGCAGCCTGATCTTCCGGGTGCGCGACGAACGTCGGCGCCTAGCCTCAGGCAAGCATCTCACGGCGCCTGATCAGACAACTCGATACGTACCCCGTTGACTCGGCGTACCAGCGAACGTCCATAGGCGATCGACCAGGATTCCAATGTCTTCGACGAGATCCACGCAACGATGCCCGTGCCCAGGCAGGTCGCGATCAAGGCAGACGTGAAGGCCCCCAGCCCGTGATGCATCGGCTCCGGTACGCAAAGTCCGATCAGGTCAAGGACCGCGAAATGGAAGAGATACGCGGAGTAAGAGAAACGGCCCGCGAAGGCCAGGAAGCGCGATTCGAATCGTCCGATCACGATGCCAGAGAAGGCCGCCAGCAATGCCACCTCACCCCAAAGGCCCGGCCGCCCCAGCCAGCCACGAGCTCGAGCCACCTCCGCAACCGCGATCCAGGCCAGAAGAACAATCGCCGTCGTGGCACGCGGCAGCGGCTCCCGTTTCACACTCAAACTGTAGACCACCATCCCTACGATGAAGATGGGCAACTGGGTCAGCAACGAATAGTAGAGAAAGAGTTCCACGGCGGGACCTGCCTCCATCCGAACGACGGACGCGATCGCCGTGCAGACCAGATAGCAGAGCAAGCCGCACACGATGCGCATCTTGACGCCGCCGATGCGCGTGACGAGGAGCGGAAAGAGAATGTAGAACCCGACCTCGACGGCGATGCTCCAGCCGCCCGGGACGACCAGGTTGATCGTCGATGGGAAGAAACCGTGCAGGAACCCCGCCGTGATGGCGATGTCGACCGGCCCGACGGGACTCTCGGCGAGAAAGCCGCATTGCCGCCACATCATGTAGAACGCAATGCCGAACCAGAAGGGTGGGGCGATTCGACAGAGCCGTCGAATGAGAAAGCTGCGTACGGGCGCACGCTCGCCTCGGCGCTGGTCCCACATGAAGCACATCGAGACGGCGCTGACGATGAAGAACAGCTGCACCCCGGTATAGCCCAGGCTGGCGATCGAACCGATGGCGCCGCCCGGTGGGAAGTGAATTCCCACATGGAACGCAATGACGGCCAGTATCGCGATGCCACGCAGCGAGTCCAGGCCCACCATGCGCCCCGATGCCGCGGAGGCGTGCGAGCCGCTGTCGGTCGCCTTTTCAATGTCATGCATGGCCGGTCGCAGCAAGATCCACCCGTTCGCTAAAAGATGCACGCATCCTAGAGCATGACGGAGCAATTCCCCGGACGGCCAAGTCTCGTGCGCCAGTCATTCGCACGAATCCGGCCTCTGCATGGACGCCCGGCGACGCGGGCACCGCGACCGCTCAGGCCAGCTTCTCGAGCGCATCCAGGTTCGGCCGCACCTTCACCTGCACCGCCGGCACGGCCCCGGTGACCTCGAAATCGGGCAGCTTCGTGTTGCGCAGCGTCGGCACGGCCAGCGGCATGCCGGTGCGGCTCACCACGCTGACGACGACCGGGGCCTTCGCGACCGGCGAGCGACGCAGCACCATGGCGATCTCGCCGCACTGCAGCTTCACCCAGACACCCGGCGGGTACAGGCCCAGCGTGCGGATCAGGGCCTGGCCGGCCTCGTCGGTGTGGCCCCCCTCGTCCAGCAACGTCACCTGCGCCGCCGCCGTGGCCGACAGCGCCGCCCGGCTCTTGCGCGGGCTCAGGCGCGCCGCGTAGCGGTCGGCGCGCCGGATCAGTCGGGCGATCATTTCTTCGGGCAGCCGACCGACGATCGGGCCGGACGGCGCGTCATGATGGTGGCGCACGGCGTGCAGCCACATCGGGTCCTCGACGCCGATCGAGGCGAGCAAGCGGGCGGAGCGTTCGGGATGATCGCGCAGCGAGTCGCGCTGGGCCTCGCTGAGCGGGCCGATCTGGCGCGCCAGTTCGTCCTGCGCGGCGGTGAAGGCGACGTTCATCGTCAGCGCGGCCAGCGTCAGCGAATCGAGCCAGGCCGGCTGCCAACCGGGTATCTGCGCGCAGGCGAGCGAGGTCAGCACGCCGACGAACAGGCTGTGGTTGGCGCTGTAGTCCTGGAATTCGTTGCTGGCGTCGTACATCAGGCGCATCAACGCACGATCGGGGCTGCGCTCCACCAGCGCCAGCATGTCGTCGCGCAACGTGCGCAGGCGCGCAATCCAGTCGGCGCCGCGCGGATCCACCAGCAGCAGGCGCAACCGCATCTGCAGGTTGGGCCAGTCGAGCGGGCGTTCAGCGGCGCGGACGGCGCCCGACATGGGCATGGACACGTAGTCGGGCCGGGCGTCGGCGATGCGGCCGAGCGCGACGTCCTGGCGCAGCATCTGGTCGAGCTGGCCGGCGTAGGCGCGCTGGACGGACTCCGATTCGGCCATGTCGATGAAGAGGGGGCGCGATCGCAGCAGCTGGAGCTGCTTTTCCGTCTGGATGGAGGCGCCTCTCGCGAGCAGGACCATGCCCGTGCCGTCACGCACCGAAAACGGGAGCGGACGGCCGATGCGCAAACCTTCGGCGGACAGCGGGACGATCTTCATGGAAACGGCGGGACGCCAAAGAGACTGTCAGAACAGCCATATCGGCCATGCGAAGGCTGCGCTTGAGCACGGACACCTACAATTCGGCCCATGTCTTCGCCTGAAAATGCCGCGGCCGACGCCGCCGTCAAGAATCCTCCGCCGATGAAGCTCTCCGGGCTGGAGCCCGTGACGCTGGCCGCCGGGCACCTGTTCGTGAACATCGGCGAGCGCACCAACGTCACCGGATCGAAGGCCTTTGCCCGCTTGATCCTGGCCGGCGAGTTCGAGAAGGCGCTGGCCGTGGCCAGGCAGCAGGTCGAGAACGGCGCGCAGGTCATCGACGTCAACATGGACGAGGCGATGCTGGACAGCCAGGCGGCGATGGTGCGCTTCCTGAACCTCGTGGCCAGCGAGCCCGAGATCGCGCGCGTCCCGGTGATGGTGGACTCGTCGAAGTGGAGCGTGATCGAGGCAGGCCTCAAATGCCTGCAGGGCAAGGGCATCGTCAACTC
>FTKD01000030.1_pt1 | contig 13460 bp, 15 predicted proteins | sample 1658191 | NCBI WGS metagenome assembly FTKD01 (sample SAMEA3914808, study PRJEB12502) | metagenome | biome: forest; material: soil | place: Canada | collected 2011-08-03 | depth 0.3 m
AGCATCTGGCCGGTCTGGTTGCAGTCGTCGTCGATGGCCTGCTTGCCCAGGATCACCAGGCCCGGCTGCTCCTTGTCGACCAGCGCCTTGAGCAGCTTGGCCACGGCCAGCGGCTGCAGCTCGACGTCGGTCTCGACCAGGATGGCGCGGTCGGCGCCGATGGCCATCGCGGTGCGCAGCGTCTCCTGACACTGCGTGACGCCGCAGGAGACGGCGATGATCTCGGTGACGACGCCCTTCTCCTTCAGACGCACGGCCTCTTCGACGGCGATCTCGTCGAACGGGTTCATGCTCATCTTGACGTTGGCGATGTCGACGCCGGTGCCGTCCGACTTCACGCGAACCTTCACGTTGTAGTCGACGACGCGTTTCACGGGCACCAGAACCTTCATGACGCAGAACTCCTAAGGCAATTGACGTTTACGTAAACGGAATACGGATCGGTGACGATTCTAGAGGCTGGCGACCCTGGATTCGGAAAACCGAAGAATAAAACGAACGATCGTGCTATTTTAGATCAAAGACTCCAGGATTCCAATAGACTTCGAGGCCATGTCGCGCCAAGCCCACCCCGTTCCCGCGTCCCCGTCCATGCTGCCACGCCCGGTGCGCATCGGCATCTTCGACTCCGGCGTGGGCGGCCTGTCGGTGACGCAGGCGATCCGCGCCCGGCTGCCGCACGCCGAACTGCTCTATGCGGCGGACACGGCGTACGCGCCCTACGGCGATCGAAGCGAGGAATTCCTGTGCGATCGCTCCGAGCGCATCGCCCGCTTCCTGCGGGGCCAGGGCGCGCAGATGATAGTCGTTGCCTGCAACACCGCCACCGCCGCCGCCGTGGCCCGGTTGCGCGCGGGGTCACCCACCCTGCCGCTGGTGGGCGTCGAGCCGGGCGTGAAACCCGCGGTAGCCCTCAGCGCGGCGCGCCGCGTGGGCGTGCTGGCCACCACGCGCACGCTGGCCAGCGAGAAGTTCCGCAAGCTGGCCGAGGCCCACGCCGACGGCGCGACGCTGGTGCTGCAGCCCTGCCCCGGCCTGGCCGACGCCATCGAGGCCGCCGACGCGCAAGGCAGTGGCCTGGACGTGCTGGTGGAGCGCTACTGCGCGCCCCTGCGCGACGCCGGCGTCGACGTGGCCGTGCTCGGCTGCACCCACTACGTGTTCGCCCGCGCGCTGTTCGAACGCGCGTTGCCCGGCGTGCAGCTGGTGGACACCGCCGAGGCCATCGCGCGCCAGACCGCGCGCTTCGCCACCGACCTCGTCGAGCGCGGCGAGGCCGACGCCGACACCGCGACCGAGCCCGCGCTGCGCGCCTGGAGCAGCGGCTCGCCGCACGTGCTGGCCAACTTCGCCCACCGCTGGCTGGACCTGCGCCTTGCCGTGCAGGACATGCCCTGCTGAACGCGCCACCCGCGCCCGCGTCGCGCGCGCGCCCGTCCACCACGATGCGTCTCGTGCGCCACGCCCCGCTGGCGCGCTGCATGTACTGCCTGGCCGACGGCGTGCCCCGCACCGAGGAGCACCTGATCCCGCGCGCCCTCGGCGGCCGCCTCACGCTGCGCGACGCGGTCTGCGAGCCGTGCCGGCGCATCACCGGCCGGCTCGAGCAGGCCACGCTGGATCGCGAGTTCGTCGTGCCCAGGACCTTGCTCGCGCTGAAGCGGCGGCGTGCGCGCGCCCCGGGCCCGAGCCGCCTGTCGCCCGTCGCCATCGAAGGCGAGGACACGCCGTCGACGCCGACACCGGCCACGTTCCCGCGCGCCTTCTCGCTGCCCGCCTTCGAGCCGGCGGCACTCTTGGCGGCTGTCGATCGGACGACGCCACCCCGCGTCGAGTTCGTCCATTGCCACCTGAACCTGGGCACGCCGAAGCGTCAGGCCCGCGCGATCGCCGCGCCCCTGGCCGACCCGCACGCCTACGCCCACTCGATCGCCAAGTGGGCCTACACGCTGGCCGTCGCCGAGCGCGGCCTCGCGTGCTGCGACACGCAGGCGATGCGCGACCTGATGCTGGGCCGCCGCGACGACCCGTTCGCTTTCGTGGGCACGCCCTCGCCCCGCGCGGACGCGTCGCGCGAGTGGCTGCACCACTACAGCGTGCACGCACGCGGCGCGTGGCTCACCGTGACGCTGGCCCTGTTCGCCTCGGCCGGCATGACGCCCTACGAGGTCGTCATCGGCCGGCTGGGTTAGCTGGCTGAGCCATTGCCCCGTCATCATGGACCGCGTGGTCAGGCCGCTCCGTCGGCGATCCGGTTCGTCGCCCGCGCCAGCGCGCTGCCCGTGTCGGGCAGGCGCGCCAGCCCTTCGTCCAGCAGCCGCTGCAGCGAGCGCCGCGTGACGCTGAGCGGGCCGCCGGCCGAGCGCGCGAGCAGCAGGAAATGCCCGTTGTCGCTGCGCCAGACCAGGGCCACGTCCACCCACTCGCCCTGCATCTGTACCGCCAGGCTGTCGCCGATGGCCAGTGCGGCCAGAGGATCGGACGGCGACGACAGTCCGGGTAATACGAAAGGCTCGACCGACGGCACGTCGGTGGACGAGATCTCGTCCTCGAGCGCGAGATCGATCGTGAGCGGCATGTCGGTCTGGGCATCCTCGGCCGAACGCTGCATCGAGCGAACGTGCAGCGCCGCGAGCCGCGCGAGCCAGGCCTGCTGCACCTCCTGCTCGAGGCCGAGCCGCCCCATGCCGTCCTTGAGGCGCTCGACGAGGCCTGGAATCATGGACACCAGCGTCGGCGCGTCGAGGCGGCTGCGCGCCGGCGAGGCGGACCAGATGAGATCGGTGGCCGTGTCCCAGGCGTTGGGCTGGCCGAGGTCGCCGGGTGCATCGCCCGCGGCTTCCTGCGCGCACGCGAGCGCCCAGATCGACGAGACGAAGCGCCGCACCGCTTCGTCCGCGCGCGACGCATCGAGGCGCCGCTCGAGACGCCGGCGCGCGGATTCCACGCCGTCCTCCAGCAGCGCATGCCGCCGCAGCAACTCGACGCTGGGCTCCATCTCGGTCAGCCGGTGACGCGCCCGCTCGGCCCGCCAGGACTGAAGCTTGCGGTCCACCGCCTCGAAGCGCTCGCGCCGCGGATCGGAACGCAGCATGGCCATCACCCGCTCCAGCCACTCGCCGAGGTTGGGCGGACGCTGCGACGCGTCGTCGTCGAACAGCGTCGCGAGCTGGTTGACCAGCGACCAGGCCGGATGGCGATGGCTTTGCAGCAGCTCCGGGTCGTCGGTAGCCAGGCGCAGGACGGCACCCTGCAGGCGGCCGATCCAATCGGCGCCCTCGGGGTCGAGGGCCGGGTCGGCGATGATCTCGTCGAAGATGCTGCCGATGAACAAGTGCACCGCGGCCGACGGGCCGTCGGCGTCGAGCCCGGCGAGCGCGCCGTGGTGGCGACGGATCAGGCGGGGGATCTTCTCGCCGTCGCCTTCCGGTGCCAAGGGCCGCGTCGGCGCGACGCCCGCCGCGGCCAGGGCCATCGCCCTCGAGTCCATCAACTGCATCAGCGCGCCGGGCCGCGTCACGTCAAAGTCGTCCGGCTGGCGCGCGCGGGGCCAGCGCTCCGCGGCGATCGCCTCGCGCCTGGCCGCGACGACCTCCGGGGAACGAGGACGCAAGCCCCGTACCGTCGCGGCCGACGAGGGTCGCAGCGCGGACGGCTCAGCCGATATCGTGATGCGTTCGTCGCGCTCGGCAGCCTCGACCAGCGACGCATAGAGCGGCCCCAGGCGCGGCCCGAGCAGCCGCACCGCGCAACGCACGGCCTGGCTGCGCGACGCGGCCGACAGCGGCAGGTGCTCGGTGGCGCGCCACAACGCCCGGCCGATCGCCGCCGGGCCGACCGGCGACAGGCTGCGCAGGTCGAGCTGCGCCCGCAAGGCCGCCTCGAGGCGCTGCATGCGGTGCAACGAGCCGCCCGCCTCGTCGGCGAGCACGCGTCCTGCCTGTACCACCTCGATTTCCTCTTGGGCGCGCAGGTCGTCCATGATGCTCAGCGAATCAAGGTCGAGCTTGATCGGACGCGGCCCGGCCAGCGCCTCCTCCACGAGCGCCTCGAGCGCCTCGCCGAAGCCACTCACGCACGGCCCGGGATAGCGCCCGAGCGCCTCGGCCACCTCCGATCGCGCCAGCCGCTGCACCGGATCGAGCGCCGGGCTGCGCATCATCTCGCCCGGCACCTGCACGATGATCTCGCCCACGATCGCGCGCAACTCGGTGCAGGCGCGTGCCAGGTGTTTGCGATAGGCCTCGGTCGACATCCGGATATCGTAACGTCAAGCCGGCAACGCGTCGGATCGCGGGGCGCGCGTTCCAGCCGCTCCGCCGCAGAACCTGACTTTCGTGTCCCGATTCGGGCTCATAGGGACGGCACCGGCTAGCAGCGGGTCGCGCAGGGACGTCGCTTCGCTGCTGGAGCTGAGCGGGATGGGTCGATGGCGGCAGAACCAACATCGCGCGCTTCATGTGCGGCCCGCCGTGCGTCAGGGCTTGCAGCCGAACTCCGGCCCGTCGAGTTGGCGCAACTCGCACTCGATGTCCCAATCGGCGCCATGCACCCTGAGGAATCGCCGCGTCAGCTCCACCGCCTCCGCCTTGGACTGCGCCTCGAGGATGGCATAGCCGCCGATCACCTCTTTGGTTTCAGTGAACGGGCCATCCATCGCTGTCAGCCGGCCCCCGCGGTGCAGCCGAACGCGCACGCCTTCCGAGGTGGGACGCAGTCCGGCAGTGCTCACCAACTGTCCTGTGCGGGTGTGCTCCTCGATCAGCTTGCCCATGTCGGCCATCAGTTGTTCGCTGGGCACTTGGCGGGTGGATTCGTCGATTCGGATCATCGAAAGGAATCGCATGGTCAGTCTCCTGGGTCGTGGCGCGGCGGAACGACTCCACCGTCTCATCCCCACGACGAACCAACACCGACCGAATCGACAACATGAAGGCGACAGCCGCCGCTGCGTACCTCGCTGTGTACCGCCTCCTTGCGTACCAGGTCGAATGGTGCCCCGGGGCGGACTCGAACCGCCATGCCCGTGAAGGCGCGGGATTTTAAGTCCCGAGTGTCTGACCAATTTCACCACCGGGGCGCGCGCCCATTGTGGCAGCAGCGGCGCCGCGCTCCTGGTCCGCCGATTGCCCCAGCGCCCCCGGATCGACGGCCTGAGGAGCGCTCCATGGATTGGCATTGCATCAACTTCAAGCGAGGCGGCGCCCATGAAGCCGAGGCCGCCGATCTGGTGCTCGCCCTCGAGGACGCCTATGGCAGCGCGGGCGAACCGCCCGCCGCCGAGGTGTTCCTGGCGCGCGGCCGGGTCGGCGACTACGCGTTCTACCTGTCGCCCGAGGCCGCCAGCATGGCGCCGAGCGTGCTGCAACGTTTCCATGCCGTGACGTGCGACCCGCCGCAGGACCTGCACCGCTGCACGCCCATGATCCTGTGAGGCCCCGTGGCAGGCGCTGGCCATAATCGCGCGCATGCCGACGACCTCCCTCGACACCGAAATCTTCGAAGCCTGGATACGCGGCTGGGCCACCACCCGCGAGGTGGCGCCGCCGGCCCCGCACGCCGATGGCTGGCGCATCGCCGTCGGCCTGCCGCGGCAGGTGGCGCGCTATGTGTTCGAGCGCCCCTCCGCCACGCTGCGCGAGCTCGGCGCCACGATCGCCACGCCCTGGATCTTCCTCAAGGCCGGCGCCACCGGCGACGAGCTGCGCGCGCTCCTGCCCGAGCCCTGGGAACTGCAGCCCGACGGCTTCGTGATGACCTGCGGCGACGCGCCGTTGCGCGTTCGCGCCGACCTGCCGCCCGGCTATGCGCTGCGCGTCGAGGACGCCGCCACGGCGCGCACCCGGCGCGCCCACGTGCGGGTGCGGGCGCCTGACGGCGGCCTCGCCGCCGAGGGACATCTGGCGCTGGACGAGCGCTTCGCCATCTACGACCGCATCGTCACCGAGCCCGATCACCGCCGCCGCGGCCTCGGGCAGGTCGTCATGCGCGCGCTGCAGGCGATCGCGCACGCGCACGGGCGTCACGCGGGCGTGCTCGTGGCCACGCCGGACGGACGCGCGCTCTATGAAGCGATCGGCTGGCGCCTGCACGGGCCGTGGGCGACTGCCGTCATCCCCGGTCCCGACGCGACGCCCTGAGGCGGGTTCCACACGGCGGCGGGCCTTTGCTCAGTCGCCCTTGGGACGGCCGGTCTTGAGCGTGGGGACGGCGGCGATCGCCTTCAGGAGCGCGCGGTCGTTCATCGCGGCCAGCGCCTGGATGCCGGCACGCAGCAACTCGCTCTTGCGCACGTGCTTCTCGAGCCCCAGCGCGCGCGCCTTGAGGGCGTCGATGACCTGGTACTCGTCCTTGGGCATCGTGAAGCTGTCGCGCACGAGCTTGGGCTTGTGGGCCTTGGCCGGCACGGCCTCGACCGGCCGGGCGCCGTTGGCGGCCGGCTTCGCCTTCTTCGCGGCGGGCGGCGCCACGGCGGCGGCAGCCTCGGCCGTCTCCGTGGGATTGCTCACGCGCTTCGGGACGCGCTTGGCGTGCAGGGGGCTGGGCGTTCGTGCCATGGGGGATCCTGTTCGAGTTAACGGTTTATACAGTTTATACCTTTTACCCGAGCGGGCTGGTCCGGACCGGATACGTCTGGCGACCAACCGTCGCCGATCGGTCACGCTACGGTCACGGGTATCCGGGAAAGTCGCCGAACCCCGCGCCGGTCCACGAGGTGGGTGCGGCCAGACAACAACCCCGGAGAGAGAACCGATGAACAAGCAGATGATCGCGGCCGCCCTGGCCGCCGCGGCAGTGATCGCGGCGCCCGCCCACGCCACCACCGTCGCGCTGCCGGCCGACGGCGGCTGGAAGGATTTCACCGTCGACAACAGCGTCGCGCCCGCGTACGGCAACGGCTGGATCGACTACAAGGACGGCTCGCCGCTGAGCTTCAGCTTCACGATCGCGGCCGGCAGCGTCGGCACGCTCACCGTGGTGGACGCCGGGTTCGCCGGCGACACGTTTGCCATCACCAACTTCGGCACCGTCATCGGCAACACCTCCGGCGTGGCCACCGGCACCGTCGAAGGCCCGCTGGAGTTCGACTTCGACGCCGCGCTCGCCAACCCGGCCTACAGCCACGGCGTGTTCACGCTGGGCGCGGGCACGTACAGCATCAGCGGCTGGCTGCTGCAGTCCGTGCTCGACGACAACGGCGCCGCGCTGGGCTCCACCGACGGCGGCCTGCGCCTGAGCGTCTCGGTCGTGCCCGAGCCCACCGGCGCCGCGCTGCTGCTGGGCGGCCTCGCGGCCCTCGCACTGCTGGCCCGCCGCCGCAAGTCCAACCCGTCGATCTGAGGATGCCCGCCATGAAGACCTCCCTCCTCGCGCTGGGCCGCTCGCTGCTGGCCGCCACGATCGCCTCGGCCTTCGCCGGCGCCGCGTTCGCGCAGGCGTCCACCGCCCCGATCACCATCAAGATCATCGGCTTCAACGATTTCCACGGCAACCTGCAGTCGCCGGGCACCTTCGGCCAGAACACCATCGTGCCGACGGCGCAGCGCCCGGCCGTGGGCGGCGCCGAGTACATCGCGGCCTATGTCGCCCGGCTGAAGGCGCAGAACCCGCTCAACGCCGTGGTCGGCGGCGGCGACTTCATCGGCGCCTCGCCGCTGATCTCCGCGCTGTTCTTCGACGAGCCCACGGTCGAGGTGATGAACCACGTGGGCGTCGACTTCACGTCGGTGGGCAACCACGAGTTCGACAAGGGCTCGGCCGAGCTGAAGCGCCTGCAGAACGGCGGCTGCAAGCTGACCAACGGCCAGCCCGACCCGAACAGCTGCCGCGGCATCGGCTCGCGCGCGCCCGGCACCTTCGACGGCGCGCAATTCAAGTGGCTGTCGGCCAACGTGATCGAGACGGCCACCGGCCACACGCTGCTGCCCGCCTACGGCATCAAGTCGTTCAACGGCGTCAAGGTGGCCTTCATCGGCATGACGCTCAAGGGCACGCCCGGCATCGTCACGCCCACCGGCGTGGCCGGCCTGCAGTTCCAGGACGAGGCCGACACGGTCAACGCGCTGGTGCCGCGCCTGCGGGCGCAAGGCATCGAGGCCATCGTCGTGCTGGTGCACCAGGGCGGCTTCCAGTCCAGCCCCAACGTGGGCGACATCAACGGCTGCGACGGCAACCTGCTGAACGCGGACGGCAGCAAGTCCGACATCGAGAACATCGTCAACCGCCTCGACGACGCCGTCGACCTGGTGGTCAGCGCGCACACGCACGCGGCCTACAACTGCTCGGCCAACACCGTCGACGTGAAGAACGTGGGCGGCAAGGCCCAGTCCACGCCGCGGCCCACCGGCATCGCCAACAAGGTCGGCCGCCTGATCCCGGTGACCAGCGCCAGCGCGTTCGGCCGCATCGTCACCGACATCGACGTGACGCTCGATCCGAAGACCCGCAACGTGATCGCCGTCTCGCCCACCAACCGCCTCGTCGACCGCACCGACCCGGCCATCAACCAGGCGATCGCCACCGACCCGACAGTGCGCAACATCGTGCAGGGCTACAACGCGCTGGTGTCGCCGCTGGCGAACGCGGTGGTCGGCACCATCACGAAGGCGCTGCCGTCCACGGCCAACGCGGCCGGCGAGGAGCCCGCCGGCAGCCTGATCGCGGACGCGCAGCTGGCGGCCACGCAGCCGGCCTCGCTCGGCGGCGCGCAGATCGCGTTCATGAACGCCGGCGGCGTGCGTTCCCCGGGCTTCGTCTCGGCGGCGTCCACCTATCCGTACGCGCTCACCTACGGAAACGCGTTCACCGTCCAGCCGTTCGGCAACAGCCTGGTCACGATGACGCTCACCGCCACGCAGCTGAAGGCGCTGCTGGAGCAGCAGTTCAACGGCTGCGCGGGCCAGACCGCGAACCGCGTGATGCAGGTGTCCAACGGCCTGAGGTACTCGTGGAGCGCGGCCGCGCCGGCCTGCTCGAAGATCGTCGACGTCACGTTCACGCCCACCGACGTCACCGTGGCGCCGCCGGTGGCCACGGGCGCGCCGGAGATCGTCGTGTCCAACGGCGTGGTGCAGAACCCGGGCCGCACCTACCGCGTCACCGTCAACAACTTCATGGCCACCGGCGGTGACGGCTTCACCACGCTGATCGGCGGCGTGAACACGCGGGGCGGCGCGCAGGACATCGACGCGCTGGTGGCCTACCTGACCAACTACAAGGCGCCGGCCGCGGCCTACGACCCGACGCTGCCGGCGATGGGCATCCCGCGCGTGACGCTGCTGCCTTGATGTTGCGACGCGCCGGCGTGATGTTCGCGCTCGCCGGGGCGTGCATCGCGGTGCACGCCCACGACGACGACGCAGCCGCCGCCGCGCGCATCCCGCGGCGCGTGGCGCTGCTGGCGCGCGCGCAGGCCGAGCTGGAACGCGGGGACGCGACCCAGGCGCTCGACGACTTCGAGCGCGCGGCCATGATGCTGCACGCCGCCGACGCGGAGCTGGGCCTGATCCGCGCCGCGATGCAGGACGGCCAGTACCGCCGCGCGCTCGCGTTCTGCGCGCACACGGCGGGCGAGCACACCGACGACGCCGACGGCGGCGCGCTGTACGCCTGGCTGCTGCGCGTCGGCGGCCAGGCCACGCAGTCGGATCGCGTGCTCGCGGACGCCCGCGCGCACACGCCCGACGCGCCCGTGACGCGGGCCTTGGGGGACGCGCTCGCCCACGACCCGCCCATCGCCGCCGGGCTGCTGCTGGCCTCGGCGCACCGGATGGCGCCGTGGCCGTCCGCGACCGGCGCGTCGGTGCCGCCGACCGCGCGCTTCGCATCGAACGCGGTGCTGGTGGACGACGGACGCGCCGCGCTGGTGCCGCTGGCGGCGCTCGCGCCGGAGGTCTCCGCGCGCCTGTGGGTGCGCAACGGAATGGGCCAGGCCGTCGAGGCGAGCCGCGACGACGACGACGCGCTGGCGGCGCGCGGCCTGGCGCGGCTGCGCCTTCACGCGGCGTTGCCGGTGGGCGCCTCGCGCGAGTCCGCCGACCGCGCGCCGTTCGCCGGCAGCCCGGGCTATTCGCTGCGCTTCGGGGACACCCGCGAGCCCGCGTGGCCGATGCTCGCCCAGGGCTTTCTCGGCGGGCTCGCCGGCGCCGGCGCCACGCGCCGGCTGGGCTTCGATTCGGCGCCGGGCGCGCCGGTGCTCGACGCCCGCGGCACGCTGGTGGGCATCACGCTGGGCGCGGCCGGGACCCAGTCCGCCTGGCTGCCGTTGTCGGACGCCGCGGCCCCGGCGGCTGCCCCGGCGAGCACGGCCGCCCGGCCCGGCCTCGCGCTGGTCGCGCCGGACGAGATCTACGAGGCCGGGCTGCGGCGCGCGCTGCAGGTGCTGGCCGAGCCGCGCTGAGCCTCGCGGCGGTACACTGTATGGATGACCAGCCCAGCCGATTTCGAGGACGGCGCGCGCGCCGGCCGTGACGACGCGGCCGCCGCGCCGGCGGCCCGCCGCACGTCGAGCGCCTTCGGCTCGCCGGGCACCGATTCCACGGTGCGGCGCATCGACCTCAACGACGCGCTCATCCGCCATCCCGACGCCACCTTCGTGATGCGCGCGGCGGGCGCCGCGATGCAGGACGCCGGCATCGCCGACGGCGACGTGCTGCTGGTCGACCGCGCCGTCACGGCCACGCACGGCGCGGTGGTCATCGCCGTGGTGGAGGGCGAGCTGCTGTGCCGCCGTCTCGAGCGCGCGCCGGGGCGCCAGGCCGGCGCCGCGGCGATGCGCCTCGTCGCCGCCGACGGCGTCACCGCGCCCATCGCGCTCACCGCCGAGGCGCCACTGGAGGTCTGGGGCGTGGTCACCACCGTCATCAAGACCCTCGCCTTCTGAGATGTACGCGCTCGTCGACGGCAACAACTTCTACGTCAGCTGCGAACGCGTGTTCGCGCCCCGGCTGGTCGGCCGCCCGGTCGTCGTGCTGAGCTCCAACGACGGCGCGTGCATCGCGCGCAGCAACGAGGCCAAGGACCTCGGCGTGGGCATGGCCGAGCCGTGGTTCAAGGTGCGCCACCTCGAGCAGTCGGCGGGGCTGATCTCCGTCTCCGCCAACCACGAGCTGTACTCCGACATGAGCGCACGCATGATGGACATCGAGGCGCGCTACGCACCGCGCCAGGAGGTCTACAGCGTCGACGAGTCCTTCCTCGACTTCGAAGGGCTGCGCGACGACCTGGTGGCCACCGGCCGAGCGATGCGCGCCGCGATCCTGCGCGAGACCGGCCTGCCCACCAGCGTGGGCTTCGGCGCCACCAAGACGCTCGCCAAGCTCGCCAACCACATCGCCAAGACCGCCGACCGCAAGTCCGGCTCGTACCCGGCGCACCTGGCCCAGGTCTGCGACTTCGCCACGCTGGCCTCGCACGAGCTGGACGCGCTCTTCGCCGCCACCGACGTGCGCGCCGTCTGGGGCGTGGGCCGGCGCACCACGGAGCGGCTCAAGGCGGGCGGCATCTCCACGGTGCAGGACCTGGTGCGCGCGGACGCGTCCACCCTGCGCGCGAGCTTCTCGGTCACGCTGGAGAAGACGCTGCTCGAGCTGCGCGGCACCTCGTGCATGGAGGTGGACGACGCGCCGCCGCCGCGCCAGCAGATCCTGGTCTCGCGCTCCTTCGGCGCGCCCATCACGCAGGTCGACGGCATCGTGGAGGCCGTCAGCGAGTTTTCCTCGCGCGCGGCAGAACGCCTGCGCGAGCAGGGCAGCGTGGCGGGCGCCGTCGGGCTGTTCTTCATGACCAGCCCGTTCCGCCAGAACGACCGCCAGCACAGCGTCAACGTGTCGGTGCCGCTGGTGCGGCCGACGAGCGACACGGCCGTGCTGGTGGCCGCCGCCACTACCGCGGTGCGCGCGCAGTTCCGCGCGGGCTTCCGCTACGCCAAGGCCGGCGCGGTGCTGTCCGACCTGCGGCCGGCGGGCCAGGAGCAGGGCGAGCTCGACCTGTTCCCGCCGGCGCAGACTGACGCCGCCGCGCCGGCCGACGTCGCGCGCGTGAAGCTGATGTCGGCGATGGACGCGCTGAACCATCGCTTCGGCCGCGACTCCGTGCGCCTGGGCAGCCAGGCGCTGGCCAGCAACGGCGCCGAGGTGCGCGTGTGGGCCACGAAGCAGGAGCGGCGCTCGCCGCGCTACACCACGCGCTGGGACGAGATGCCCGTCGTGCGCGCCTAGGGCGACAGACGCGCGCGTTGCGGAAGGTCAAGCCTTCCGAGCCGATTCCGTTCGACGATGCCTCGTCAACCAAAACGAATCGGAGCCCCTCATGAAGATCCTCTTGCCGGTCGACGGCAGCGAATGCACGCGCCGCATGGTCGCCTACATCGGCGCGCACGACGAGATGTTCGGGTCGCGCCACGACTACATCATGCTGCTGGCGCTCGGGCCGCTGCCCGCGAACGTGGCGGCGCTGATGGATCCCGTGGCCTTCGAGGAGTACTGCGCCCACGAGGTCGAACGCGTCTTCGGCCCCTTGCGCGGCTTCGCGGCGCAGAACGGCTGGCGCGTGCGCATGGAGACCGTCAACGGCGAGGCCGGCCCGGCCATCGCCCAGTTCGCGCAACGCGAGAAGGTCGAGCTCATCGTCATGGGCAGCCACGGCCGCAACGCGCTCACCAACGTCGTGATGGGCTCGGTCACCACCTCGGTGCTGGCGCACTGCAAGACGCCGGTGCTGGTGATCCGCTGATCCAGATCAACGCGCGTCCCCGACTTGAGCCCTAACCTGCGCGAGTCGGCCCGACACCCACCGCCGGGCCCGTCCCTCGTCGCTACCGAATCCTCTCAAGGAAGCCATCCATGACCAGCCGTCGTTCGTTCATCCAGATCTTCCCGCTCGCAGGCGCGCTTGCGCTGTGCGCGAAGTCGGTCGTCGCCGCCGACCTGCCCAACGTCGACCCCAAGGACCCGCAGGCCGCCGCGCTGGGCTACGTGGTCGTCGCCACCAAGGCCGACAAGGCCAAGTTCCCGAAGTACGCCGCCGGCCAGTCCTGCGCCGGCTGCCAGCTGTACCAGGGCAAGGCGGGCGACGCCGCCGGCGGCTGTGCCATCTTCGCGGGCAAGCAGGTCGCGTCGAAGGGCTGGTGCAGCGCGTACACCAAGAAGGCCTGATCCGCCGTCGCACCGCCTTCCAGCCGGCCCGGACGCCGCATCCCCGCCTCGCGGGCGATGGGGCCGTCCGGGCCGGCCTCTTTTCGTGGTTCTTCGCCGATCGGCGGGGAGCAGGCGCTTGGCGCGGCGAGCGGCGAGTCGGCGAGTCCAGGGTTTCGGGCGCCTACCGCGCTGGCGAGCGGCGGCTGCGTCCCGCCGGGGCTGGCATCGTGGCGGTCTCCCCTGCGGGTCGACTGCGCTGCGCTCCTCGGGGCGGGGGCGCGCGCCAGAACTCGCTGCGCGCCTGCGGCGCTGCGCTCAAACAGC
>FTKD01001163.1_pt1 | contig 13401 bp, 11 predicted proteins | sample 1658191 | NCBI WGS metagenome assembly FTKD01 (sample SAMEA3914808, study PRJEB12502) | metagenome | biome: forest; material: soil | place: Canada | collected 2011-08-03 | depth 0.3 m
CCGCGCCGCGCCAGCGCCTCGCGCAGCAGGAACTCGACCTGCGCGTTCGCGCTGCGCAGTTCCTGCGCGGCCAGGCGCTCGATCTCGGCCCACAGCGCGGGGTCGATGCGCAGCGGGTAGGACTTCTTGCCGGGACTGGCCATGCAGCTTCTCAGCTGTAAAGCGTGCCGGCATTGATGATGGGCTGGGTGTCCTTGTCGCCACACAGCACGACCAGCAGGTTGCTGACCATCGCGGCCTTGCGTTCGTCGTCCAGCGTCACGACATTGCGCTCGCTGAGCGCCGTGAGGGCGGCCTCGACCATCGCGACCGCGCCCTGCACGATCTTGTGGCGCGCGCTGATCACCGCTTCGGCCTGCTGGCGGCGCAGCATCACCTGCGCGATCTCGGGCGCGTACGCGAGGTGCGTGAGGCGGGCGTCGGCCACGTGCACGCCGGCGCTCTCGAAGCGCGCCGACAACTCCGTCTTCAGCGCGAGCGCCACGTCGTCGAGGCCGCCGCGCAGCGTGATCTCGTCGGCGTCGTCGCTGTCGGCCTCGTCGTAGGCGTACAGCGACGCGACGTGGCGCAGCGCGGCCTCGGACTGCAGCTTCACGTAGAGATCGACGTCGTCGACCTCGAAGCGCGCCTTGGCCGTGTCCTCGACGCGCCAGATGATCACCGCGCCGATCTCGACCGGGTTGCCGCGCTTGTCGTTGACCTTGAGCGCCGGCGAATTCAGGTTGCGCGCGCGCAGCGAGATGCGGCGCTTGATGTAGAGCGGATTGGCCCAGCGCAGTCCTTCGGCGCGGTCGGTGCCGCCGTACTGGCCGAACAGCGTGACGATGGCGGCCTCGTTGGGCTGCAGCGTGTAGAGGCCGGCGAAGATCAGCGCCGCCGCGACGACGCACAGCCCGCCCGCGAGCACGTGCGAGAGCAGCACCGTGCGCGCCTCCATGCCGTCGGCGATCGAGCCGAAGCGCCAGAGGGCCAGCGCGATCAACGCCAGCGCGAGGGCCACCATCGCGTAGCCGTTCATCGACGTGAGACGGCGCTCCGAATATTCGATGCGTGCGGAGCTCGCCGTGCCCCGCAAGGCGTTGTTCGAGGTCATGAAAGGCTCCTGAGGGAGATCAAAGTGATATCACTCTAGGACGCGCCGGAAGGACTGTCAATCCCTTCAGCATCAGGGCAGGCAAACCGCGGACAATCCAGCTTTCGAAAGTCACATGAACGAAGAGGGGGCGCCACATGCCGGGGAACCAACATCGGAATCGGATGGCGAGAGCGTCCATCCTCGTCGCCCTGATCCTTCTCCCGTTGGCGAGCGCCGCGGCCGTGTATCGCTGCAAGGGCGCCGACGGCAGCGTGATCTTTGCGGATTCGCCGTGCGGGCCGGATGCACAGGTGCAAACCGTCCGGACGCCCCCGCCGATTTCCGACACGCCGCCGACCGCCGGCGCCGCCGGATCGCGGGGTGCCGTCGACGCCCGGACAAAGCAGAGAAACGAGTCGTCCGCCTGCTGGCTCGCGAAGTATGACGAGTGGCTGCGCAGCCAGCCCAAGCCCCTGGACAACGCGATGGCGCGCGCGAAGATGGTGGAATTCGAGAACGAATGCCATTGGACGCCACGCACGAGCGCGGCGACGGCGATGCCGGCTCGCGATGCGCAGGTCGAACGTCCCGCAGTGGCCGAGCCGAAACCCGCGGTCGCTCCCGCGAGCCCGGCACACGCCGATACGCTGGACGCCTATCTTTCGGACGCGCACCTGCTGGCGAGCCGCCAGGCCGCGACGCCGGCGGCCACGATTCAATATTCGGATCCGGCCAACGGCGCGTTGCTGAAGGAGATCCTGGACCCGGCGCGGGCCACGATCATGGTGGATCTGGCCATGCGTGCTTCCGACACGCGTCGATTCGACGAATTGCGGCATCTCCTCGAGCCTGTCCAGAAGCGCTACGCGATGGCGTTCAACGCCAATCCACGCCTCTATGAACCGGAGTACCTGGACAGCCTGGAGATCAGCGCCATGGTGATGCGACGCGGCGCGAGCATGCTGCAATCGTCTCAGGCCGCATCAGTGCGCACTGCGGCATCCGGCGCGGCGAACGCCAAGCTCGACCCGGGCGTCGCATCGCTTGCCCAAAGCATGAACGGCCTGATGGCCGCGGTGGCGCAGATGATGGCCAAGGGAATTCGCGAGCAGGTCGCCGCCGGAAAGTTCAGTCCCGCGGGGGCCCGGCGGGCGTCGGGCATCGCCAATTCGCTGATGCCGGCTGCCTGAGCCCGGGTCGCGCGGCGCGTTGTCAAATCGTGCGCAGCGTGCGTTTCTGCCGTCTTTCGCGCAGTGCCCGCCTGGTTGGATCGCGACGTCCCCTAACATCGCGGTCCGCCGAAGCTCAAGTCCGGGATGCCTTGAAGTGAACCTGTTGCCGCCATCGCGTGCGCGCCGTGCCCCCGCGTCGAGGGGGGTGGCCGCGGCCGTTGGGGCCGCAGTGGTCGCTGCACTGGCGGCCTGTGCGGGCGGGGCCGGCAGCGGCGGGCAGGGCGTCGGCGGGTCGGGCGAGGTGCGGACGCCGATCGCGCCGGGCGCGCGCGGCTATCCGTTCGCGGCGTCGCGCAGCACGACGCAGGACTACTTCGGCGTCGCCGTCAGCGACGATTTCGTGTGGCTGGAGAACCCCGCGGATCCCTACACGCGCTCGTGGACGGCCGCCCAGAACGCCTACAGCCGGCGCTATCTCGATGCGATGCCCGCGCGTGCGGCCTTGCGCCAGCGCCTGCAGTCGCTGATCGGATCGACGTCGAATGCCTATTCGGCCCTCGTCGAGCGCGGCGGCGTCGTCTTCGCCCTGAAGAACGCGCCGCCGTTGCAGCGGCCGGTGCTGGTGGTGCTGAAATCGGTGGACGACGTGGCCAGCGAGCGCGTGGTGTTCGATCCGAACGAGGCGGCGCCGGACGGCGCGCTGGCCATCGATTTCTTTCGCCCGTCGCTCGATGGACGACGCGTGGCGATCGCGGTGTCCGCCCGCGATGGCGAGGCCGCGACCTTGCGCGTGGTCGACGTGGCGACGGGCCAGGCGCTGGCCGACCAGGTTCCACGCGTGATGTCCGCGGCCGCGGGCGGCGACGTCGCCTGGAGCGCGGGCAGCGCGGGCTTTTTCTGCACGCAGGTCCAGCCCGCGGGCAGCAGGCCGGCCGCCGACGCGACGGCCATCGAGCAGGTGGTCTTCCACAAGCTCGGCACGCCGCCGACACAGGATCGCCTCGAACTCGGCGCCGGGTTGCCGCGCCTGGCGCGCGTGCGCCTCGAGAGCGCGCGCGACGGCCGCAGCGTGCTGGCGCTGGTCGAGAACGGCCGCGGCGGCGAGGTGTCGCTGTACCTGAAGACGGCCGACGCGAACGGCGAGGGCGCCTGGCGCCGTCTCGCGTCCGAGCAGGACGGCGTGCGCGACGCGCAGTTCGGCGACGACGACGCGTTGTATCTCAAATCGATCGCGAACGCGCCGCGCGGCAAGGTGCTGCGGCTGCCGCTGGCCGGGACGAAGAGCGTGAACTGGGACAAGGTGGCGACGATCGCGGTGCCGCAGGAAGGCGCGATCCAGCGCTTCGCCGTGGCCGGCGGCACGCTGTACCTGGCCGAAGGCCAGGCCGGCCCGTCGCGCCTGCGCGCGATCGACCTGCGCACCAAGCGCAGCACGCTGGTGGCCCTGCCGGCGATGGGCGGCGTCACGGGCCTGGCGCGCGTGGGCCGCAACGATGTGGTGGCCCAGGTCGCCAGCTATCTCGAGCCGCCGCTGTGGATGCGCGTGGCCGGTGGCCGCACGAAGCGCACCGCGCTGGTGACGACCTCCGACGCGAACTTCAACGACAGCGACGTGGTGCGCGAGTTCGCCACCTCGCGCGACGGCACGCCCGTGCCGTTGGCCATCCTGCGTCGCAAGGGCACGCGCCTGGACGGCCACAACCCGCTGCTGCTGATGGTGGGCGGTGCGATGGGGCAGGGCACCGTGCCCGACTTCGACGCGGCGCGCCGCGTGTGGCTCGATCGCGGCGGCGTGATTGCCGTGACCACGCTGCGCGGCGGCGCGGAGTCCGGCGAAGCCTGGCACGCCGACGGCATGCGCCTGCACAGGCAGAACGCGTTCGACGACTTCATCGCGGCGGCGGAGCATCTCGTCAAGCGCGGCTACACGCAGCCCGCGCTGCTGGGCATTCGCGGACGCGGCGACGGCGGCCTGGCGGTGGGGGCGGTGTTGACGCAGCGGCCCGAGCTGTTCCGTGCCGCGGTGTCCATCGGCGGCCGCTACGACATGTTGCGGCTCGAGCGCGACGCCGCCGGCGCCTACGACGCGCCGGAGTTCGGCAGCGCGAAGGATCGTGCGCAGTTCGACGCGTTGTCCGCGTACTCGCCGCTGCGCGCCGTGCGCGACGGCAGCAGCTACCCCGCGGTGCTGCTGATGGCGGGCGAGCGCGACGGCCGCGTCAACCCGGCCCAGTCGCGCAAGATGACGGCCAGGCTGCAGCAGGCCAACCCGAGCGGACGGGCGATCCTTCTTCGAACCGATGTATCAAGCGGACAATCGGGCCTGGTCACCTTGGCCGAGACGGTCGAACAGACCACCGACGAGATCGGGTTCTTTCTCAACGAGGTGGTCGCGGCGCAGTGATGCACGCGGGCATGGACAAAAAAAGGAGGCACCGCGGTGCCTCCCTTGCGTCCTGGCGTGAACGTCGGACTTCAGCGATCGCGTTCGCCCTCCTTCTTGTCGCGATCGTCCTTGCGCTCGCGCTCGGGCTTCTTGCGCTCGTCCTTTTCCTTGGCGTCCTTGCCCTTGGCCGCAGGCGGTTGTTGTCCCTGCGCCGCCGGTTGGGCGCCAGGCTGCGCACCCGGCTGGCCTGCGGGTTGAGCGCCCGGTTGGCCGGCGGGTTGTCCCCCTGGCCGGCCCGCAGGATTGCCGCCGCGGCCGCGAGCGCGCGGGTCCTGCGGATTCGCCGGCTGCTGCTGGCCTTGCGGCGGCACGGGCTGCTGTGCCTGGCCTTGCGGCTGACCCTGCTGTGGCTGCCCGTTGATCTGCGCGGGTTGACGCGGCGGCTGGTCGAACTCGGGGCGACCCTGGCCCTGGCCCGGGCGCGCCTGGCCTTGTTGCGGCTGGCCCTGCGGCGGCTGCATCGCGGGCTGTTGCATCGCGGGACGCGCGCCGCCATTCGGCGGGCCGCCGCGATCGTTGCGGATCGGCTGGGCGGTCGGCAGCGCCATCGGCTGGTGTCCCGACACGTAGGTGGGTATCGCCTGCGTCGATGTCGGCTGCGGGGCCGCCGGCCGGCCGGCCGGTGCCATCGCGGCGGCCAGATGCGCGCGCGCGGGCACCGAATTCTGGAACGCCTGGCCGTTGGCCGTGGCGCCGGCCGGGGCCTCGACCGTCACGTTGGTCACGTTCGTGATGTTGGTGACGTTGTTCGTGGTGTTGTGGCTGTTGACGTCCACGTTGCCGCGCACGCGCATGCCCACGTTGACGACGGCCGGCGCGCTCACCACCACCGCGGGCGGCGTGCCGATCGGCGCCGGCACGATGATGCCCGCACGCGAGCCCGGCGGCGGCGGCACGAACACGCCTTGCGGGCCCATCGGCGGACGACCGAAGCGCACGCCCGGACCGGCGATGGCCACGGTGATGCTCAGGCCCACCGGCGGCGGCACGAAGCGAACCTGCGGGGCGCACCAGAAGCCCGGCACGAAGACCACGACATCGCCGCGGTGCTCGTAGTACGGCTGGACCCAGCCGTAGTTGGGCCGCGGCGGCGGCGCCCAGCGGCCGGCGCTCCAGAACCAGCGGCCTTCCCACGCCCAGTAGCCGCCGGTCCAGATGGCTTCGGCATACGGCTGCGGCGGCGGCACTTCGACCAGCATCGGCGGTGGCGCCCATTGCACGGCGATCGGCTCCGGTTGCACCAGCGGCGGATCGACATAGACGCTGACGACGGGATCGTCGTCCGGCGCGTAGGCGGGCTGTTCGTAGACCGGCGCCGGGCGCGGCGGCGGCGCAACGTAGCGCGGCGGGGGCAGCGGCTGCACGACGCAGGCGGAGAGGATCGCGGCGGCGCCGAGGGCGGCACCCACGGTGCTCAGGCGCAGGAATGCCTGGCTTCTTGGAGTTGTCATGTCGGAAGTGTCCTCAGGGAATCGCCCCTGCACTGCGGGCTGGAACGGCCATTCTCGCGGCACGTGTCGAATCAACGCGGCAGGCCCCCTGTCGGTGGGCAACGGACACTAAAATTTACATCCTCCTCTCGGGAAGCTGAACGAGCAAAGGCGGGGCGTCAGTGGATGACCGCCGCTTTCGACCGTTGTCGACCGCAGGCGAAAGTAAACTGCGCGCATGTCCAAAGCCAACGATGAACCCGTCGCCCACTTCAGCGACCATGCCGCGATTTCCGACTACGCGGACAAGACTCGGCGTCTGGTCCCGGGCTGGTCCGACCTGCAGAGAATGGCCGCCTTGCTGGTGGCGGAGCGGGTACCGGCGCAGGCCAGCGTGCTCGTCGTGGGCGCCGGCGGCGGCGTCGAGTTGAAGGCCTTCGCGCAGATGTACGCGCCATGGCGTTTCGTGGGCGTCGATCCCTCGAAGCCCATGCTTGAAATGGCGGAAGCGACGCTCGGGCCCCTGGCCACGCGGGCCGAGCTTCACCATGGCTATGTCGACACCGCGCCCGTGGGGCCGTTCGACGCTGCGACCTGCCTGCTGACGATGCACTTCGTGGCCAAGGAGGACAGGCTGCGCACGTTGAAGGAGATTCGGCGCCGCCTGCAGCCCGGTGCGCCTTTCGTCATGGCCCACATGAGTTTTCCGCAGGCGCCGGAAGAACGGACGGTCTGGCTCTCGCGCTACGTCGCCTTCGCTGTCTCCTCGGGGGTCGATCCCGAGAATGTGCGCAACGCCGCGTCGGCGATCGGCTCACGGCTGGCGCTGCTGGGCCCTGACGAAGAGGAAGCCCTGCTCGAAGAGGCCGGCTTCACGGGTGCGAGTCTGTTCTACGCGGGCCTGGCGTTTCGAGGCTGGGTGACCTACGCCTGACAGGGGCGCGTTCGGTGTGAGGTCCAGGCCCGGTGGCGCATCATGCGGATGGCGGGCCCTTGAGTTCGACGACGTTGCCCTGCGGATCGCTCAGGTAGATTGACGGGCCTTCGCCTTCGGCGCCGAAGCGCGATGCGGTGGCACCGGCGGCGATGCCCAGCGACGCGAGGTGGACGCGGATCGCCGGCTCGTCGAACGGGTCGACGCGAAAGCACATGTGATCCATGTTGCGGCCTTCCGGGCCGGGGGCGGCGCCGCCGGCGCGACCCAGTTGGCCGTCCACCGGTACCAGGTCGATCATCGAGCGTCCTGCACGCAACTGGATCAGGCCGATCTCGTCCTGGCGGCGCTCGATGCGGCAGCCGAGGGCGTCGCAGTAGAAGCGCAGCATGGCGGGGAGGTCGACCACGCGCAGCACGATGTGGTCGATGTCGCGGATGTGGATCATCGTTGGGGTCTCAGATGGGCCGCGAGTGTCCCACGCGACACGGGTGTATCGCGTGGGTGCGCTCAGCCGGCGTGCATCGTGTCGTTCGGCGCCGGCAGGTACAGCTGTTCCTGCGGCACCAGGATCCACAGCAGCAGATAGAGCGCGAGGCCGGAGCCGGCGAAGACGATGCCGAACGTGAAGATCAGCCGCCATACCCAGGAGGGTACGCCGGTGACCTGCGCGATGCCGCCGCAGACGCCGCCCAGCCAGCGGTCGCTGAGGCTGCGGCGAAACTGGTTGAGGGCGCTGACCGGCGGGCTCGTGCGCGCGGCGGCGGGCATGCCGCTGAGCACGCGGGCCTTGGCGCGCGCGAACTCCTCGTCCGAGAGGATGCCGCGTTGGTGGAGGTCACCGAGTTTGCCGAGTTCGTCGCTGTCTGACATGGTCTGCTCCTGTGGGGAAGTCGTTGATCCGATGCGTGCAGATTACGCTCGGGACCTGCGCCGTGCCAGCAGCGTGCGACGGGCTGCAGCGCGGCGCGACAGGGGCCCTCGACGGCCCGACAGGCCGGGCCATGCCCCTGCGGATCAATGCTTCGCGTTGATCTTGTTGAACCCCGGCGTCGGCGCCATCGTCGGCCGCGGCCCGTCGTTGGAATCGCTGCAGGGCGCCTGCCATTCGCGCAGCTCGGTCTCCAGCAACTGGTGGCCATCCTTCTGGGCCATGGCGATCAGTTCGAAGACGTTGCCGTCGTTGACCAGTTCGTGTCCGAGGCCCAGCTTGAGCTGGCGGTAGATGTGTTGCGGGTCGGTCGAGTTGTCCTGCGTTTTCATGGGCTCTCCTGGAAGTGGATCCGTCGCGGCAACGCCTGTGCCCGTCCTCGGGGGGCGCCGTGCGCTGCAGTGTGCGCCCCGCCGAATAGCCCTGCGGCCCCTACAGCCGCAATCGCCCGGCGTAACCCGTCAGCTCCAGATAGCCCCAGCCGGCCACGCGGCCGTCCTCGCCTTTCAGTGCGCTCAGGCCCTCCCAGTACACCGAGCCGGTGGAGTCGCGGCTGTCCAGTTCCTGGTCGTCCTGCAGTGCGGCGACGCGCCAGCGTCCTGCCGGTGTGCTCAGCGTCCATTCGACCGGGTAGGTGGCCTGCGTGCGCGGGCTCGTCCAGCGGCGCAAGGGCTCGAACCGGACATCGCCGGCGTCGAAGATGCGCAGGTCGCCGGCCGCGCTTCGATACGAGCCACCGGCCCACAGCAGCGTGCCGTCGGCGCGCCGCAGGCGGAACGCCATCAGCGCGGCGCCGTCGCCGAGGTTGAAGCCGACCCAGTCCCAGCCGACGGCCTCGGGCGGCAGCAGTTCGTTGCTCCATTCGTGATCGAGCCAGGCGCGGCCGCTCACCTCGCGTGCCGGCGCGCCCGCGCACTCCACGCGCCCGCGCACCGCGAGTTGCGGCTCGCTGTAGTAGTGGCTGGCCTGGCGCGGAGCTGGGCCTTTCTGCGAGTAGCCGGCATCGCCTTGCAGCAGGATCGGTTGCGTGCCGGAGAGAGCCAGGGCCAGCGCGAAGCGATCGGTGCGCACGGCGATGCGCATCTGGCTGGTTGGCGCGCCCGTTGCCGACGTCGCGGCGCGCTGCAAGGACCAGTCGCGCAATTGCACGACCTGGTTGCCCGTCGTTGCCGGCGTCTGCACCAGGCCGAAGCCTTCGCGGCCGATGCGCTGGTCGTGCATCAGACCAGCGCCGTTCTTCGCACCGGCTGCGAGATCGGTCAGCGCGACGTGCGCGAACACGAGCTGGCGCGCGCCGAAGCGACTGGTGGAGGTCTCGGCGAGTCCGGTGCGCGTGCGAAAGAAGGTCACCTGGAAACCGAAGTCGGGTGCCTGCGTCGACGCGTCTTCTGAGCCCGTGCGCAGCCAACCGGTGACGTACCACCATTCAATGTGCGTGTCGGGGTGCGCGGCGTGGTCGGCGGGAAAATGCAGCGCGCGATGCGTGACACCCAGGGGCGCGGCGTCGAACGATGCCGCGGAGGCGGCCGGCGCCGCATCGGCCTCCTGGCGCAATGCGAACATGGCCGGCAGCAGCCCGGCGACGAACGGACGGCGGCGCATCACCAATCTTCCTTCACCGCGCGCACGACGTCGCGGCTCGCGGCCGCATGGCCGCTGCCCCAGGCCGTCAATGCGCCGGCGACGATCACGCCCAGGCCCAGCGCGAGCAGCGTGCCCGGTGGCACGCTCATCTGCATCGTCCAGTGAAAGCTCTGCGGGTTCACGACCTTGACCAGCACGACGCTCACCGCAAGTCCGAGCAGCAGGCCCAGCACCGCCCCCACCGCGCTCCACAACGCGCCTTCGGACGCGACCAGGGTCAGCACCTGCCGGCGCGTGAAGCCCAGGTGCTGCAAGGTGCCGAACTCGCGTCGACGCGCCAGCACCTGCGCCGAGAAGCTGGCCGCGATGCCCGCCAGCCCGATCGCGAGCGCCACGCCCTGCAGCCAGCGGGTGACGGCGAAGCTGCGGTCGAAGATGCGCAGCGAGACCGCGCGCAGCTGGCTGGCGGTGGAGACGTCGATCGGCGTGTCGGGCGGCGACGCGGCCCGGATGCGCGCGATGACGGCCGCAGCGCTCGCGCCCGTCGCGCCGGCCTCGCCGGGTGTGTCGGTCAGCCACACCGCCATGTCGCTGACGCGATCGTCCCCGGTCAGTCGCAGCCAGTCGGCGCGCGCCATCAGCAGCGCGCCCTGTTGGCGGGCGTAGTCGCGCCAGATGCCGCGCACGACCGCCTGCACGACCACTGATGGCCCGGGCGGCGTCGCGCCGGTGCCGCGCCGCGGTGGCAGCGGCAAGGCGATCACGTCGCCCTTCCTGAGGTGCTGCAACGCGGCCAGCACCTCGCTGGGATAGACCGACAGCACGTTCGCGGAACCCGCTGGCGGCGGCGCGGCGTCGGGCGCGACGATCCATGGCAGGACCGGCACCGCGGCACCCGCCACCGCGTCGCGCGCCAGCAGCGTGGCATCCGGCTGCTCCGGTGCGAGGGTGATGGGCAGCAGCCGCTCGGCGCGCACCTGGCGCACGCCCGGCCCCGACGCCGCGGCGACGACGGCCGGCGCCAGGAACACCGGGCCCTCGCTGGCGCCGGGCAACGGACGAACGTAGAGGTCGGCCGGCAGCACGTCGTCCAGCCACGCGATCAACGAGTCGCGAAAGCTGCTGACCATCACCGTCAAAGCGACCACCAGGCTGAGGCTGGCGACGACCCCGGCCACCGCGGCGGTGGCAGTGTGGCGCTGATCGACGGCGCGCGCCACCGCAAGCGCGGCGACCGGATTGCGCGCGCCGCGAAAGCCTTTCAGCAGCAAGGACACCACCTGCGGCACGAGGCTGATGCCGCCCAGCAGCAAGACCCCCACGCACGCGTACGCGCCCCACGGGATCGCGTGCCAGGGCGGCACGAGCGCGAGCGCGCCCGCCAGCGCGATCAACGCCAACCCGGCCGCGGCCGGCCAGTTGCCGCCGCTGGCGTTGCTGAGGCCCTTGAGGCTTTGCGCCGGCGCCAGGCCCTGCGCGGCAAGGGCCGGCCACCAGCCCCCCGCGAATGCCGAGGCGACGCCCAGCGCGCCGTAGGCCAGCGCGGCCAGAGCACTCCACTGCAGGTGCGGCGTGGTGCTGCCCAGCGTGCCGCTGCCCAGGTCGCCGCCGAGCGCGCGCAGCGCCGCGGCGGCGAGGCCGGTGCCCAGCGCCAGTCCGGCGACGCCGCCGAGCACGCCGACCAGGAGGCTGTCCGCCCACACCAGCGTACGGCGCTGGCGGCCGCTCATGCCCAGCACGCCCAGCAGCGCCAGTTGCGGGATGCGCTTGGCGACGGCCAGCGACTGCACCGAGAACACGAGGAAACCGCCGGTGAACAAGGCCACCAGCGACAGCACGCTGAGGTTGACGCGGTAGGACTGCGACAGCCGCGCCATCCGCAGCGCAGCCTCGTCCGGCGCGGCGGCGCGCACATCGGGACCGGCGTTCAACACGGCCATCACGGCCTCCTGGCGCGCGCCAGGGGCCAGGCGCACATCGATGCGCGACAGCGAGCCGACGCGATCGAAATGGGTCTGGACGCCGGCGATGTCCATCACCAGCAGCGGCGGGCCGTCGGCGGCGATGCGGCCGCCGAGCGCGAAGGTCTGCCAGTGGCCGTCCACCTGCAGCGCGGCGTGGTCGGCGGCGCCCAGCAGCGCGCGGGCGGATGGATTGGCGAAGACGAGGTCGGGGTCGAGCGCGGACAGCGGCGCGACGGGCGACGCCGATGTGCCCGAAGCGGACGTGGCTTCAGGCTGCACCAGCCAGCCCGGCGAGATCCAGGGGGCGACCAGCGCGTCGAGCCCCAGCAGATGCGCCGGATGCGGCTGCCCATCGGCGCCGCGCAGGCCGATGGCGAGATCGATCACCGGACTCGCCTGCGCGACGCCCGGCGCCAGCGCGACGCGGGGATACAGGTCCTCGGGCAGCAGGCCGTCGCGCGGACGCACGCTGAAGTCGGGTGCGCCGCTGGCCGCGTGCACGGCGGTTTCGAACTCCGACAACGCCGACGCGTTGATCAACTGCACCGCGAAGGCCAGCGCCACTCCCAGCGCCACGGCCAGCACGGCCGCGGCCTGTCGCCACGGGTGATGGCGCCACTCGGCCCACAACAGCCGCGCGAACAGCGCCGCCATCGGGAACGTGAGAGGGCGGCGCGAGGGCGGGGAGGGCAGGGCAGCGGACAAGGGAACACGTTGGATGAGGACTGGCACATCCTGCCATCAATCCGGCCTGCTCCGCGGCGCCGAATGGACGGTTTCGGCCACCAACGGACGCGCCCGCGCATCGCACCGGCATTTGTCGCCGATGTGGCAGCCGCGCGCCCGCATCGCCTCCATCATCGCCCTGGCCGCCGTATGCTTGACGCGAAGCTGCAGAACCGAACCCTCCCCAACGATCGAGACATCCCCATGACGCTTGCCACGCCCACCGCCGACGCAGCCGCCGAAGTCGCTGCCGCCACCCGTGTCGTCCAGCGCATCTGCCCGCTGTGCGAGGCCTGCTGCGGCCTGAGCCTGACGGTGGCCGGCCAGGGCGCGCAGGCGCGCGTGATCGCGATCCGCGGCGACGAGCAGGACGTGTTCAGCCACGGCTACATCTGCCCGAAGGCGATCGCGCTGAAGGACCTGGAGGACGACCCCGACCGCCTGCGCCGCCCGTTGATCAAGCGCGACGGCTGCTTCGTCGAGGCGAGCTGGGACGAGGCCCATGCCGAGATCGCGCGCCGCCTGCTGCCGCTGGTGGCCGAGCACGGCCGCGACGCGCTCGCCTTCACGCTGGGCAATCCGAACGTGCACCGGCTGGGCCTGGGCCTCTACGTGCAGCGCCTGCTGCGGGCCGCGGGCTCGCGCAACGTGTTCAGCGCCTCCACGCTGGACCAGATGCCGCGCCAGCTCGCCAGCGGCTGGCTGTACGGCGGCGCGCTGACGGTGCCGGTGCCCGACATCGACCATTGCGATTTCCTGCTGATGCTGGGCGCCAATCCGATGGCCAGCAACGGCAGCATGTGGACGGTGCCCGACTTCCGCGGCCGCGCCAAGGCGATGCGCGCGCGCGGCGGCCGCCTGGTGGTGATCGACCCGCGCCGCACCGAGACGGCCGGGGTGGCCGACGAGCACCACTTCATCCGCCCCGGCACCGACGTGTTCCTGCTGCTGGGCATGCTCAACGCGCTGTTCCAGGAGGGCCTGGTGCGGCCGGGCCGCCTCGCCGACTTCCTCGCCACGGGCGACACCGGCGTCGAGGCCCTGCAGGCCGCCGTCGCGCCGTATACCCCCGAGCGCATGGCCGCGCGCTGCGGCGTGCCGGCCGAGACGCAACGCGCGCTGGTGCGCCGGCTCGCCGC
>FTKD01001206.1_pt5 | contig 13358 bp, 13 predicted proteins | sample 1658191 | NCBI WGS metagenome assembly FTKD01 (sample SAMEA3914808, study PRJEB12502) | metagenome | biome: forest; material: soil | place: Canada | collected 2011-08-03 | depth 0.3 m
GCCACCATCGACGGGGTCCGCATCGCCAATCCGGCCTGGGCGCCGAAGGGCGCGGGGCCCGCGAACCTCGCCGAGATCGACCGCGTCGCCCTCAGGATTCGCCTGATCCCGCTGCTGACCGGCAGCGTCGACCTGCGGCTGCTGGAGTTCGACCGGCCGCGCGCCGCCCTCTACCGCGACGCCGAGGGGCGGGCGACCTGGGACTTCTCCGACGGAACCAGGCCCGACCAGCCGCTGCGCCTGCCGCCGATCCGCAAGTTCGTCATCGACGGCGGCAAGCTCGACTTCCTCGACGACAAGCGGAAGCTGAAGTTCTCCGGGACCATCGACGCCAACGAGCGCCAGGGCGCGCCCAACCGCGGCTTTCAGATGACCGGCCAAGGCGTGCTGAACAACCAGCCCTTCAAGCTGGAGCTGACCGGCGGGCCGCTGCTCAACATCGACCGAGCCAAACCCTATCCGTTCAACGCCGACATCCGGGCGGGCGAGACCTATGTGACCGCCCAGGGGGCGGTGCCGAAGCCCTTCGACCTCGCCCAGTTCTACATGAACGCCACCGCCCGCGGCCCGGACCTTTCCGACCTCTATGGCCTGACCGGCGTGCCGCTGCCGAACACCCCGCCCTACACCCTGCACGCCCGGCTTTCGCGAAACCTGCACCTGTGGAAGATCGAGGGCCTGGGCGGACGGGTCGGGAGCTCGGACCTGACCGGTTCCATCTCGGTGAGGACTGGCGACAAACGGCCGTTCCTGACCGCCGACCTCAAGTCCCGGAGCCTCTCCTTCCCGGACCTCGGCGCGCTCTTCGGCGGCTCGCGGAGGGTCGGCAAGGTGGCGTCGCCGACGCAGGTCGCGATCGCGCGGAAGATGCAGGCCGAGTCGAGAATCTTCCCCGACGCCACCTTGAACTTCAACCGCATCCGCAGCCTCGACGCCGACGTGACCTACAAGGCCGTTTCGATCACCGACGCGCCGGTCCATCTCAAGTCCGGCGCGACGCACGTGAAGCTCGACGCCGGCCTTCTGAAGGCCGATCCGGTCGAGCTGGATCTTCCCCGGGGCCATCTGGTCGGCACGGCCCAGCTGGACGCCCGCAAGGACACCGCGACGACCGATATCGATCTGCGGCTGGCCAACGCCCGCCTGGAGAGCCTGCTGCCGGTGCGCTTCCAGGGGTCCTCCCCGATTTCCGGACCGCTGGCGGGGCGGATCAAGCTGCACGGCTCCGGCGACTCCGTGCACGACTTCGTCGGCGACGCCAACGGCGAGATGATGGTCGTGGCGCCGGGCGGCGAGATCCGCCAGTCGCTGGCCGAGCTCGCCGGCGTCGATGTGATCAAGGGCCTGGGCCTGCTGTTCTCCAAGGACCAGACCACCACGCCGATCCGCTGCGCCGTCGCTCATTTCAAGGCCGAGAGCGGCGTGATGAACGCCGACCGGCTGGTGATCGACACCGGGCCGGTGCTGATCGACGGCGGCGGGACGATCAACCTCGACACCGAGCAGATGGCGCTCAGGGTCAAGGGCCATCCCAAGAAGTTCCAGTTGGTGCGCCTCCAGGCCCCGATCACGATCGGCGGGCCGCTGTTGTCGCCGAAGGTCGGGGTGGAGAAGGGCCGCGCCTTCGCCCAGGGCGGCGCGGCGCTCGCGCTGGGGGCCCTGCTGTCGCCGGTGGCGATCCTGCTGCCGTTCGTCGATCCGGGCCTGGCCAAGGACGCCAACTGCGCGAGCCTGCTGACGCAGGGCGGGGCGCAAGCCGCGCCGGCGCCGGCCCGTCCACAGTCAAGCCGCCGTTGACGCTCGCTCCCCGATCCCCTCACATCGTCCTGACGGGCTGGCTCCCGAGGAGAGACGCGCGATGGCGCTGAGGACGATCATGACGGCGCTGGCCCTGACCGCCGGTCTCGGCCTGACGACAGCCGGCGCCGCGCTCGCGGCGGACCCGTCGCCGGCGCCGACCACGCCGGGCGGCAAGGCCCTGGTGGCGCGCCAGGCGCACTTCAAGGAGCAGGGCGCGGTCTTCAAGGCGATCAACGATGAAACCCGGAAGGACATGCCGGACAAGGCCGCGATCGCCGCCAACGCCGCGAAGCTGAAGACGATCGCCGCCGATCTGCCGACCTGGTTCCCCAAGGGGAGCGGGCCGGAGACCGGGCTGCCGATCGCGGCCAAGCCGGAGATCTGGACGGACGCGGACGGCTTCGCGGCGGCGGCGGCCAAGCTCGAGGACGAGACCGCCAAGCTGGCGGCGGTTTCAGCCGCCGGCGACCTTGAGGCCATCAAGCTCCAGTTCCGCGCGGCGGCCGGCGCCTGCAAGGCCTGCCACGACAAGTACCGCGCCCCTGAGCAGCACTAGCGGGCGCGCCCGGGGGCCTATCGCTCCGCGGCGTCCCTCAGGCACTTCAGCCAGGCGTCCTCGCGGGCCCTTTCGGCGTCGCGCAGCTGGGTCTCGGCCTCGCGGACGGCGGCGTCGTGCTTGCGCCATTCGGCGACGGCGCCTTCGCGGGCGGCGCGGGCGGCTTCCAGGGTCGGGAACCGGGCCAGGACGGCGCGCACCGAATAGCTCACCGGCGGCCCGACGGTCTCGCGGTCCGGATAGAAGCCTGAGATGGAGTCGTTGCTCTCGGTCTCGATGTGGAAGACGTCCGCCCAGCCCGCATGGTGGCGCATCAGGGCCCAGGGCCGTTCCATCCGCTCGGTCACCCGATATCTCCTAAAAAATCGTCGCGTTCGAATCCCCGCCCAAGGCGGTGTGGCGCGCAAACTAGCGCGTGCCGCCACGGGCTCCAATGTCGCGTGCGCGCGATTTGGGCTTCCGTCACCGGCGGCTTCCGTGGAAAAGCCTTGGCCATTGATTTGATCCATTGATTCCAAGAGCAATTCCCGTTGGCCAAGATCGTTATCGCCCGGCAGTTCTGCGGGCCCCCCAACTCCGGCAATGGCGGCTATGTCTGCGGCGTGCTCGCCCGGGACATCGACGGCGCCGCGACCTCGGTGCTGCGCGCCCGCGTGCCCCTCGATGTGGATCTGGAGCTGACGCTGGCGGACGGGGCGGCGGTGATCACCGACGCCGAGGGAACCCTGGTGGGACGGGGCGAGGCCGCGGCGTCCGCGTTGCTGCCGACGCCGCCCGAGCCCCCCGGCCTTGCGGCCGCCCGAGCCGCGGGCGAGCGCTGCGTCGGCCTGCAGCAGCGGATCCACCCGATCTGCTTCACCTGCGGTCCCGAGCGGCATGAGGGCGACGGCCTGCGGGTGTTCGCGGGCCAGGTCGAGGACGCGCCGCCGGGCCATGTGGCCTGCCTCTGGACACCCGATCCGGCGTTCGCGGACGGCGAGGGGCTGGTCCCGACCGAGGTGATCTGGGCGGCGCTCGACTGTCCGGGCTTTTTCGCCTGGGTGGTCAAGGAAGGCCGGCACGGGGCGCTGCTCGGCACCATGACCGGCGAGGTGATCCGCCGGCCGAAGGCGGGAGAAGCCTGCATCGTCACCGCCTGGCCCCTGGCGCGCGAGGGCCGCAAGGAGACCGCGGGGGTCGCGCTCTTCGACGCCGACGGCGAACTCCTGGCCCGCGGCCATCAGGTCTGGATCGTGAGCGTTCCGCCGCCCCAAGCCCAGGCCGCCTGAGGCTTGCGCCGGACGGCGCTTCGGGCTCCAACTTCGCGGGCTTTCTGGGGAGGGACGTTTTGCGCGCGGCTTCGGTCTCGGACTATCGGGAGCTCGCCCGGCGCCGGCTCCCGAACATCTTCTTCGAATATATCGACGGCGGCTCCTATGCGGAGGCGACGCTCGCCCGCAATGTCGCCGACATGCAGGCCATCGCGCTGCGCCAGCGCGTGATGCGCGACATGTCCCAGCTGGACATGAGCGTGACGACGCTGGGGCAGAGCTTCTCCATGCCGGTGGGGCTCGCGCCCGTCGGCATGGCCGGCATGTACGCCCGCCGTGGCGAGACCCAGGCGGCGCGGGCGGCCGCGGCGGCGGGCGTCCCGATGTGCCTTTCCACGGTGAGCCTCTGTTCGCTTGAGGAGGTGGCCGCCACCGGAACGCCCCCGTGGTTCCAGCTCTACGTCCTGAAGGACCGCGGCTTCATGCGCGACCTGCTGGCCCGCGCGAAGGCCGCGGGATGCCCGGTGCTGGTGTTCACCGTCGACCTGCCGACGCCCGGCGCGCGGTACCGCGACGTGCGTTCCGGCTTCACCGGATCGAGCGGGATTTCCGGGGCGCTGAACCAGGCCTGGGACGGGATCACCCATCCGGCCTGGATGTGGGACGTCTGGGCCCATGGCCGGCCGCACACCCTGGGTTCGGTCGCGGCCGCGGTGCAAGGGAAAGGACGGGTGACCGACTACCTTTCGTGGATCGCTCGGAATTTCGACCGCTCGGTGACCTGGAAGGACCTCGACTGGGTCCGAGAGGTCTGGGATGGGCCGATCGTCGTCAAGGGCATCCTCGATGTGGCCGACGCCAGGGACGCCGTGCGGGCCGGCGCCGAGGGTCTGGTGGTGTCGAACCACGGCGGCCGACAGCTGGATGGCGTGCGGTCATCCATCTCGGCCCTGCCGAAGATCGCCCAGGCCGTGGGCTCGGACCTGGAAGTCTACATGGACGGCGGGATCCGTTCGGGGCTGGACGTGCTGAAGGCCATGGCTCTGGGCGCCAAGGCCTGTTTCGTCGGCCGGGCCTGGGCCTACGCCCTGGGCGCCGGCGGCGAGGCGCAGGTCGGCAAGATGCTGGCCACGCTGCGCTCCGAACTGGCGGTGGCCATGATCCTGACCGGCTGCGCCAATGTGCGCGACGCCGGCCGCGAGCTGCTCGACACGGAAGCCTGAAAGGCCGGTCACATTCGCGGCAACGCGGCGACAATGCTGCAGCGCCGCGAAACCACCTCAGGGGCTTGGGGGTTCAGCCCAGCAGCAGACCGCGTGGAGTAGAGGCCGATGTCGCAGGACTCTTGTTTTGCCTATTCGCTCAGTCAGTCGGAGGAGGGGTGGCGCTGGAGCGTCTACGACAAGGACGGAGTCACGATCGCCGACGGCGCCCATCCCAGCCGCGATGCGGCCGAGGCTGCGGTGGAGCTGACCCTGCGCTATCCCCCGCCTGAGCTGCGCAGCTTCGGCTGAGCCCGAAACCTGTTAGCCTCCAGGACGCCGGAGCGCCCCCAAAGAGGCTGATGCCCAAGATCCTTCAGAGCCTGCTGCGTCGCATCGAGAGCCGCGCCCTGATCCTGGTGATCGGCGCGGCCGGCGGATTCTGGGCCTTCTTCAACATCGCCGGCGAGATGACCGAGGGCGAAACCCAGGCCTTCGACAGGCATATCCTGCTGGCGCTGCGAAACCCCGCCAATCCCAGCCAGCCGATCGGCTCTCCGTCGTTCCAGGAGGCCATGCGCGACGTGACCGCCCTGGGCGGCGTAACGGTGATGACGCTGGTCACCGTCGTTGGCGTCCTGGCCTTCCTGATGCACCGCAAGCGCTGGCACGCGGGAATCCTGGCGGCGACCGTCCTGTTGGCCGACGTCTCCAGCGAGGGCCTGAAGAGCCTCTACGGCCGCCCGCGCCCGGACCTCGTGCCGCATGGCAGCTATGTCTATTCGGCGAGCTTTCCGAGCGGGCATTCAACGCTTTCCGCGGCCACCTTCCTGACCCTGGCGATGCTGATCGCCAGCCTCGAGCCCAACCGCGGGACCAAGGTCATGGTCTATGTCCTGGCGATGCTGCTGGTGCTCGCGATCGGCGTGAGCCGGGTCTATCTGGGCGTCCATTGGCCGAGCGACGTGCTCGCCGGCTGGTGCCTGGGCGGCGCCTGGGCGCTTGCGGCCTGGACAGTCCTCTTGAGGTTCGAGGGACGCCAAGCGCTGCCTGGCCGCGATTGAGGAATGGTAATCGCGCGGCAATCGCCGCCGAACCTCGCACACGGCAATGTAGGCTTCGGGCAATGGGCGGCTGCTGGAGTCACCAATGAAGCGTATTCTTATCGTATCGACCCTTGCCATGGCCCTGGGCGCCGCGGCCGCGGCCCAGGCCGCCACCCCGTCGGCGACCTATACCGGCCACGAACTCGCCGGCCAGGCCAAGATCGGGCTGGAGGCGGCGCAGGCCGTTGCGCTGAAGGCCCGGCCGGGCGCCGTCACCGACAAGGAACTTGAGAAAGAAAAGGGCGGCAGCGGCCTGCGCTGGTCGTTCGACATCAAGAACGGCGCCAAGAAATTCGAAGTCGGCGTCGACGCCAAGACCGGAAAGATCCTCGAAAACAAGGCGGAAGGCCCGCATCCGGACTAGGTCCAGGGTGGTGGCGGGCCGCCAAGCCTTCCCGCCGGCCGAAGATAAGGGCAGGCTCCGGCCATGAAGCTGTTGATCGTCGAAGACGACAAAGAAGCCGCCGCCTACCTCAAGCGCGCCCTGTCGGAGGTCGGCCATACGGTCGATGTCGCTTCGACGGGGCGCAGCGGCCTCATGCTGGCGGCCGGCGAAACCTATGACGTGATCATCCTCGACCGCATGCTGCCGGAGATCGACGGCCTGGCGATCCTGCGCACCGTCCGCGCGTCGGGGGTGAAGACGCCGGTGCTGCTGCTGACCGCCCTGGGCGGCATCGACGACCGGGTGGAGGGGTTGGAAGCGGGCGGCGACGACTATCTGGTCAAGCCCTTCGCCCTGGCGGAGCTGCTGGCGCGGGTGAACGCTCTGGCCCGCCGGCCGCCGACCCAGGAGGTGCGCACGGAACTTTCCGTGGCCGATCTCAGGCTCGACCTGCTCAAGCGCACCGTCACCCGCGGCGGCCAGCGGATCGAGCTGCAGCCGCGCGAATTCCAGTTGCTGGAGTATCTGCTCCGCCATGCCGGGCGGGTGGTGACGCGCACCATGCTGCTGGAAAGCGTCTGGGACTTCCACTTCGACCCGAAGACCAACATCGTCGAGACCCACATGAGCCGGCTGCGCGGCAAGGTGGACCGCGGCCACGCCCATGAGCTGATCCACACGGTGCGCGGCGCGGGCTATGTGCTGCGCGAACCGGACTGATGTTCCGTTCCTTCACCCTGCGGCTGGCGGCCCTCTACACCGCCGTCTTCGCCCTGTCGGTGGTGGTGCTCGGCGCGATCACCGTCTTCACCACCCGCCAGGCCCTCTCGGAGGAGTTCGACGCCCGCATCGCCGCCGAGTCCGCGGCCATGGTGCAGGAGTACAAGTCCGAAGGGCTGCAGGGCGTGGTCGACGCCGTGCATGAGCGGGACCGCACGCCCGGCGCCATCGACTATGGCGTCCTGGGCCCGGGCGGAGAGCGGCTGGCCGGACGGCTTTCCGGGAGCCCGGCGGCGCCCGGGTGGTCGGTGCTGCGCCGCGGCAAGGGGCAGAAGGGCGAGCCGGTCCGCGTGCTGACGGTGAGCCTGCCCGACGGCCATCGCCTGCTGGTCGGCGACGAGGAGGAACGGATCGAGGCGCTCGACGGGGCGCTGTTGCGCGGCTTCGCCGGGGCTTTCCTGGGCGTCGTGGTGCTGGGCGTGGCGGGCGGCTATGGGCTGAGCCGCGGCGTGCACCGCCGGCTGGCGGCGATCTCGGGCACGGCGGAGGCGATCATCGACGGCGACCTGGCGCGCCGCGTGCCGGTGCGCGGAGCCAACGACGACCTCGATCGGCTGGCGCTGACCTTCAACCGGATGCTGGACCGCATCGCCGGCCTGATGGAGAGCCTGAAGCAGGTCTCCAGCGATATCGCCCATGACCTGCGCACGCCGCTGACCCGGCTGCGCCAGAAGCTGGAGGCCGGACTGCTGTCGCCGCAGGAGCGCGGCCAGGCCCTGGAAGGGGCGCTCACCGACCTCGACATGATCCTCGACACCTTCGCCGCCCTGTTGCGGATCGCCCAGATCGAGGGGGGCGCGCGGCGCGCGGCGTTCCGCACGACCGACCTCGCAACCATCGGCCAGACCGTGGTCGAGGCTTTCGCGCCATCCGCGGAGGACGCCCAGCAGAGCCTCAGGCTGGAGGCCGAGGCGGCTGTCCCCGTAGTGGGCGACCCCGAACTCCTGACCCAGATGCTGGTGAACCTGGTGGAGAACGCCCTGCGCCACTCAGGTCCCGGCGCGGCTGTGACCGTGAAGGTGTCGCGGCCAGGCGGCACGCCGACCCTCGCCGTGCTCGACGACGGCCCCGGCGTGCCGGACATCGAGCGCGAGCGGCTGTTCGACCGTTTCTACCGCCTGGAACGCAGCCGTTCGACGCCGGGGAGCGGCCTCGGGCTGGCCCTGGTCGCGGCGGTCGCCAAGCTGCATGGCGCCGAGGTGCGCCTGATCGGAGCCGCTCCAGGGCTCGAAGCCAAGGTGACCTTTCCGCGAACGGACTGAGCCCCGCACATTGGGAATCCACAATCTCCCTGCCATCGACCGGTCGTTGGCGAGCGCCTAGAACGGACTCATCAAAACGGGGAGAGACTCAATGTCCGTCGCGCGCATCATCGCCGGTTGCCTGGCCACGCTTGCCCTATCGACCGCCGCCCACGCGGCTGGATCCGGCTACCATGTCGTCGATCGCATCTCGGGCCCCGACGGCGGCTGGGACTATGTGCGGGTGGACGAGGCGAACAATCGGGTGCTCGTGGCCCACGGCAGCTCCGTCCTGGCGTTCGACATCGCCACGAAGGCGGTGACGCCGGGACTGGCGTCCGGCCTGATGCTGCACGATCCGATGCCGGTGAACCACGGCGCGGAACTGCTGGTCACCAACGGCGGAACGGCGGAGGCGGTGTTCGTCAACGCCAAGACCGGCGCGGAGGTCGCCAGGGTCAAGACGGGCATCGGCCCCGACGCGGCGGCGTTCGACAGCCATTCCGGCCTCGTCCTGGTGATGAATCACAGGGGCGGCGACATCACCCTGATCGATCCGAAGGCGCACAAGGCGGTGGGGACGATCGTCGTGGGCGGCGACCTGGAGGCCGCGGTGGTCGACGGCTCGGGCCGGGCCTTCGTGAACGTCGAGAACAAGAACGAGATCGTGGTGCTGGATATCCCCGGCCGCAAGGTGGTGACCCGCTATCCGCTCGCCGGGTGTGACGGTCCGACCGGCCTCGCCTACGACGCCGCCGACAAGCAGCTGATCGCCGCCTGCGACGGCGCGACGGTGGTGGTGGACGCGGGGACCGGCAAGATCGTCGCGACCCTGGCGACCGGGAAGGGCGCCGACGGCATCGCCTTCGACGCTCGCCAGCACCTGGCCTTCGTCCCGGCGGGCCGAGACGGCACGCTCGCCGTCGTGGCTGTCGGCAAGGGCAAGGCCAGCATCGTCGACACGGTGAAGACCCAGGTCAGCGCCCGCACCATCGCCATCGACCCACGCAATGGCAGGCTCTACCTGCCCGCCGCGGAGTTCGGCCCGCGGCCGGCTTCGGGCGGCCGTCCCGCCATGGTCCCGGGCACCTTCCAGGTCCTCGTCGTCGGCAAGTGAGATCGGGGTCGAAGGTACAAAGGGGAGAGACTCCGTTGCGCCGGCCGACTGATCGGGGCATTGCGCGTTCCGCGGTCGCGCGGGTGTTCCCAGCGCTGCTGATGGTGGCCGGGTTGAGCGCCTGCGCGGTCTATCACCCGAGCCCGCTGCCGGCCGGGCCGAATCTCGCCGAGGCGCCCCAACGGCTGACGACGGACACCGCGCGCCTGCGGGTGGCTCCGCTGAAGACCATCCAGATCGATGCGCGCGACGGTCTGACGCCGCTCGAGGTCGCGGTCCTGGCCGTGCTCAACAACCCCGACCTGGAAGCCAAGCGCAAGGCGACGAAGGTCAACGACGCCCAGGTGTTCATGGCCGGGCTGCTGCCCGATCCGCAGATCTCGGCCTCGCTCGACAGGCCGGTCGCCGGCCCGGACACCCAGACGGCCTACAGCGTCGGGGCGGGCCTCGACCTGGCTGGTCTGCTGCAGCGCACCTACATCCACCGTGCGGCGAAGTTCACCGCCCAGGAGGCGGATCTCAACCTGCTCTGGTCCGAGTGGACCGTCGCCCAGAACGCGCGCCAACTGGCCGAGACGGTGCTGACCGGAGAGGTGCGGATCGCGGTGCTGAGCCAGACGGCCGCCCTGGCGGCCGACCGCTATGCGCGCTCGGCCAGGGCGCTCGACCGCCGCGACGTCAACCTGCAGACCACCGCCGCCGATCTCGCGGTCAAGCTCGATGCGGAAAACCTGCTGTTCACCGCCCGGCACGACACCCAGAAGGCGCGGCGGGACCTGAACGCGCTGCTCGGCCTGCGCGCCGATGTCATGCTGCCGCTGGTCCCGACCCCCGAGGCGCCCCTCTATGACCGGGAGGCCATCGGCCGGGCGCTGGCCAGCCTGCCCGATCGGCGGCCCGACCTGCTGGCGCTGAAGGCCGGCTACAGCGCCCAGGACGCCAATTTGCGCAAGGCGGTGCTGGCGCAGTTCCCGCTCAACAATATCGGCCTGGCCTTCGCCAAGGACCCCGCGGGCGTCGTCACCCAGGGCCTCAACGCCGCCTTCGCCCTGCCGATCTTCAACGGCGGGCGCGGCGAGGTCCACGTGCAGAACGCCACGCGCGAGCAACTTCGGGCTGAATACCAGGCCAGGCTCGACGCCACCGACGCCGAGGTCCGCGGCGCCGAGGGCGAGCGGGCGAGCGCCGTGGCGGCCACGGCCGTGCTCGCGGTCGAGGTGCCCCGGCTGGAGGCCCTGGTGCGCCCGGCGGTCGCGGCCTACGACCGCGGCCACATCGACAGCCAGACCTACCTGACCCTGTCCCAGAACGCGCTCTCGCGGCGCGCCGACCTCAACGACAAGGCGCTTGCCGCGCGCCTGGCCGAAATCGCGCTGGAGACGGCGCTCTTCCTTCCTCCCGCGGAGTCGAGAACCGTTCCATGACCCGCCGAAGCCTACTGATGATCCTGGCCGCGATCGTGGCTACGGCCGGCGCCGCGGCCGGCATGGTGCTGCTGCACGGCCACGGCGGCGAAGCCGCAGCGGAGACGAATCCGGTCGCCGTCGTGACCCTGGCGCCGGTGCGCCGCGAGCTCGTGCAGGACGTGGTCTCGGTCTACGGCGTCGTCCAGGCCGACCCGGCCGGCAGTGTCACCCTGGCCGCACCCAAGGCGACCATCGTCTCGCGCGTGCTGGTGCGGTCGGGCCAGACGGTGACGGCCGGCCAGGTGCTCATGGAGATCGCCAATGCGCCCGGCGCCGAGATGGCCTTCAAGCAGGCCTCCGACGCGGTCACCTTCGCGCAGACCGACCTTGGCCGCGTACAGCGGCTCTATGACGAGCGCCTGGCGGCGTCGGACCAGTTGAACACCGCGAAGAAGACCCTCGCCGACGCCCAGGCCGCGCTCGCGGCGCAGAAGAAGCAGGGTTCCGACCGGTCGCTGCAGGCGATCAGCGCGCCGCAAGCCGGGGTGGTGACGACGGTCTCGGCCGCGGCCGGCGACCACGTGGCCCAGGACGCGCCGCTGGTGGTGCTGGCCCGCGCCAACGGGGCCGCGGCGAAACTCGGCCTGGAGCCCTCCGGCAAGGTGGGGGTCGGCCAGGCCGTGACGCTCCAGCCGGTGTTCGGCGGGCCGCCCATCGTCTCGCGCGTCTCCATGGTCGGGCGCGCGGCCGACCAGGCCACCAAGACGCTCGACGCCATCGTGCCGCTGAACGGCGCGTCCCTGCCCATCGGCGCGCCGGTCCGCGGCGAGGTGGTGACCGGCGCGCACACCGGCTGGGTGGTTCCCCGGGCCTCGGTGGTGTTCGACGAGACCGGCGCGCACGTCTTCCTGATCTCCGGCGGCAAGGCGCATCGGGCGTTCGTCGGCCTGGGGCTGGACCACGGGCAGGACATCGAGATCACCGGCCAGCTTCCCGCCGGCGCGCAGGTCGCCCTCGAGGGCGCCTATGAGCTGCAGGACGGCATGGCGGTGAAGGTCCGCGGCCGATGAACATTGGCCATCTCGTCTCGCAGCGCCGCCGCTCGCTGCTGACCCTGCTGTCGATGCTGGTGGCGGCGGGCATCGCCGCGGCCTTCTTCCTGCCCGTCGGCCTGTTCCCCACCGTGCTGTTTCCGCGCATCGCGGTGACCATCGACGCGGGCGACCGTCCGCCGGACCAGATGGAAGTCGTCATCACCCGGCCGGTGGAGCAGGCGGTGCGCGCCATCCCCGGCGTCCAGAACCTGCGCTCCACCACCAGCCGCGGCTCGGCGGAGATGTCGATCAACTTCTCCTGGGGCTCCGACATGGACCTGGCGCTGCAGCGGGTTGAGGCCGCGCTCACCCGGGCCCAGCCGTCCCTGCCGGCGGGGGTGGTCTTTGACGTCCGCCGAATGGACCCGACGGTGTTCCCGGTCGCCGCCTACAGCCTGACCTCGGCGCGGGCGACGCCGGTGGAGCTGCGCCGTTTCGCCGACCGGACGCTGGCGCCGACCCTGTCGACGATCAACGGGGTCTCCCGCGTGCTGTCGCAGGGCGGGGCGGCGGGCGAATACCGGATCGAGGCCGATCCGGCCAAGCTCTGGGCCTATGGGCTCTCGCTGAGCGACGTGGCCACGGCCATTTCCGGCGCCAACGTGCTGGCCGCGGCGGGCCGCCTGGAGGACCAGGGCAAGCTGTTGCTGGTGCTGACCGACTCGCGCCTCACCGACCCGCGGCAGATCGAGAACGTGGTGGTGAAGACCACCAACGGGACGGTGCTGCGCGTGCGCGACGTCGCCCAGGTCAAGACCGCGCCCGCCCCGCAGTGGACCCGGGTGACCGCCGACGGCCGGGATGCGGTCCTGGTCAATGTCTACCAGCAGCCTGGCGGCAACACCGTCCAGATCGCCAAGGCGGTGCAGGCGGCGTTCGCGAAGGCCCGCGCCCAGGGCCCGGCGGATATGCAGGTCAAGGCCTGGTACGACCAGAGCGAGCTGATCCTGGATTCCGCCTCGTCCTTGCGCAACGCCATCATCATCGGGGTGGTGTTGGCCGCTCTCGTCCTGCTGATCTTCCTGAGGGACTGGAAAGTCACCCTGGCGGCGGTGATCGCGGTGCCTGCGGTGCTGGCCGGGACCACCCTGATCCTGAAGCTGATGGGCCAGAGCTTCAACATCATGACCCTGGGCGGCATGGCCGCGGCCATCGGCCTGATCATCGACGACGCCATCGTCATGATCGAGCATATCGAGCGCCGCCTGGCCGAAGCCGCCGACAAGGGGCGGGAGACGATCGAACGGGCGGTCTCGGAGTTCCTGCGGCCGTTGATCGGGTCGTCATCGGCGACCGTCGTGATCTTCCTGCCGCTGGCCTTCCTGACCGGGGTCACCGGCGCCTTCTTCAAGGCTCTGTCGATCACCATGGCCGTGTCGCTCACGGTCTCGTTCCTGGTCGCCTGGTGGCTGGTGCCGGTG
>FTKD01001488.1_pt1 | contig 13341 bp, 12 predicted proteins | sample 1658191 | NCBI WGS metagenome assembly FTKD01 (sample SAMEA3914808, study PRJEB12502) | metagenome | biome: forest; material: soil | place: Canada | collected 2011-08-03 | depth 0.3 m
GGCGTGGCCGGCATCGTGCATCCGTACATCAACGTGGGCCGCATCGAAGGCGGCACCCACACCAACGTCGTGCCCGGCACCGTGGTGTTCAAGCTCGATCGCCGCATGATTCCCGAGGAGGATCCGGTCGCGGTGGAACAGGAGATCCGCGACACGATCGCGCAGGCCGCCGCCACGCGCGCCGGCATCCGCGTCGACCTGAAGCGCTTGCTGCTCGCGCATCCGCTGAAGCCGCTGGCAGGCAACGCGCCGCTGGTGGCCGCGCTCGTGCGCCACGCGAGCGATGTCTTCGGCGAAGCGATTCCCGTGTGCGGCACGCCGCTGTACACCGACGCGCGGCTGTTCAGCGAGCGCGGCATCCCCGCCGTGATCTACGGCGCGGGGCCGCGGACTGTGCTCGAATCGAACGCCAAGCGGGCGGACGAACACCTGGATCTGCAAGACCTGCGGCGCGCGACGAAGGTGGTGGCGCGCAGCCTGTTCGAGCTGCTGGCGAAGACACCCGCCCCGGCCTGATCGCGACCTCGAGCAGTTGCTGTCGCCGTTCCGGCAGCTCGACTGCAGACGCCGCGCCCGGCGCGCGCTCGAATGGGGTAAAAACGCAGTCCCGTTCGAGGAGCGCAGCACATGACCCGGATCCGAGTTGGCATTGGTGGCTGGACGTACGAGCCCTGGCGCGAGACCTTCTATCCCGAGAAGCTGCCGGCCAAGCGCGAGCTCGAACATGCGAGCCGGCAGGTCACCGCGATCGAGGTCAACGGCACGTACTACAGCACGATGACGGCGAAGTCGTTCGAACGCTGGTTCGCCGAGACGCCGGACGACTTCGTGTTCTCGCTCAAGGCCAACCGCTTCGCGACCAACCGGCGCGTGCTGGCCGAGGCCGGCGAATCGATAGCGCGCTTCATCGGCAGCGGGCTCGCGCGCCTGGAGCACAAGCTGGGCCCGGTGCTGTGGCAGTTCGCGCCCACCAAGAAGTTCGACGCCGACGACTTCGAGGCCTTCCTGAAGCTGCTGCCCGCCGACGTCGAGGGGCGCGCGCTGCGCCACGTGCTCGACGTGCGCAACGACAGCTTCATGGTGCCCGAGTTCCTGGCGCTGGCGCGCAAGTACCGGGCGGCGGTGGTGTTCACCGATTCGCCGGACTACCCGTCGTTCGCCAACCTGACCACCGACTTCGTCTACCTGCGGCTGATGCAGGCCCGGTCGCACCTGCCCAGCGGCTACGTGCCGGAAGCGCTGGCCGCGTTCGCCGCGTGCGCGCAGGCATGGGCTGGCGGCGGCCAGCCGGCCGGGGTGCCGCTGGTCGCGGGCGACACGGGCGCGCCCGAGGCGGCGGCGCGCGACGTGTTCATGTTCATGATCAACGGCGCCAAGGAACGGGCGCCGGCCGCCGCGATGGACGTGCTTCGGCGGCTCAAGGAATGAGTTGGGTGCGGATCTCGCCGCCCTTGTGCTCGGCGGTGTGGACGTTGACGTACAGGCCACCCGCCTTGTAGGCCTGGAGCTGCTCGGCGGTGAGCTTCGCGCCTGCGGGCACCGACCAGAGGCCGCCCGGGCCGCTGGTCAACGGGATGATGACGGGCCCGTTCACGCCCTTGGCGCCGACGTGGATGTGCGCGACCGTGCCTTGCAGCGTCGGGGCCGACACGCTGCCGCTGACGGAGCCGTCGGCCGCCACGGTGATCTGGCCGGTGCCGACGGCGGTGCTGGTGTTGGCGGGGACTTCCTGGTCGCCGGTCAGCTTGAGTTCCGCCTGGGCCTGGGCCAGGCCGGAGCCGATGGCCAGCAAGGCGGCGAGGGCGAATGACGACGCGACCGAAATCGAACGATGGTGTGCCATGGCGCGGATCCTTGGGGCTATGTCAGGGATGCGAATGGTGGACTGCGGCGAAGCGCGATACGAGGGCAGGGTCTATGCGGCGCCGCACGACGCGTTCGTGGGTCAGAGCCCCAGGTCGCTGAGCCCGGGGTGATCGTCCGGGCGCCGGCCCAGCGGCCAGTGGTACTGGCGATCGCCTTCGGCAATGGGCATGTCGTTGATGCTCGCGAAGCGATGCCGCATGAAGCCGTGCTCGTCGAACTCCCAGTTCTCGTTGCCGTAGGAGCGGAACCAGTGGCCCGAGTCGTCGCGCCATTCGTAGGCGAAGCGCACCGCGATGCGGTGGCCGTCGTGCGCCCACAGTTCCTTGATCAGGCGGTAGTCGAGCTCGCGCGCCCACTTGCGCGCCAGCAGTTCGCGCACCTGCTGCCGGCCGACCGGGAACTCCACGCGATTGCGCCAGCGCGTGTCCTCGGTGTAGACCAGCGCGACGCGTGCCGGATCGCGCGAGTTCCAGGCATCCTCGGCCAGGCGCACCTTCTGCGTGGCGGATTCAAGCGTGAAAGGCGGCAGCGGCGGTCTGGTGTCCATGAGGTCTCCGTCCATTCGAGGTTGTAGACAGACTTGTCTACCTGGACCGCAGTCTATGCCAGGTGGACAGACCTGTCTACAATGAACCCATGACCTCGACGCCCCCTGCCGCGCCGCCGCGCGAGCGCATCCTGCGCACCGCGCACGACCTGTTCTACCGCGACGGCATCCGCGCCACCGGCATCGATCGGGTCATCGCCGAGGCCGGCGTGGCCAAGGTCACGTTCTATCGCCAGTTCGCCAGCAAGGACGACCTGGTCCTCGCGTTCCTGGACTATCGGCACGAGCGCTGGATGGCCTGGTTCGTCGACGCGCTCGCGCGCCACGGCGGCACGCTCGCGGCCGTCGTGCCGACGATGCGCGAGTGGTTGTCCAGCAGCGGATTCCGCGGCTGCGCGTTCCTCAACAGCGTGGGCGAGCTGGGCCCCGCGCAGCCCGCGGTGCTCGCGGCGACGCGACGCCACAAGCAGGACATGACCAGCGCGGTGACGCGGCTGATGAAGCCCGCGCCCGGCCGCGCCCGGACCGCGCGCGCGCTGGCGCTGGCGATCGACGGCGCGATCGTGCAGGCGCAGTTCCACGAATCGCCGGGCGCGACCCTCGACGCGCTGGCGACCGTGACGAAGGCCCTCGAAGCGGGCCTGGCTTGAGAAGGCGCGAGCGCTTCACGACGCAGCAGTAACATGCCTCGCCTTCGTCGCCGTCACGAAGCCCGTCACTGCCCAACGCTCCGCCTGTCGATGAACGGAATCCATTCCATGCACAAGACCACGCTCGCCCTCTGTCTCGCCGGCCTGCTGTCGGCCAACGCCTTTGCCGCGCCGTCCCCCCACGACCGGCTCACCGGCCTGGCGCAGGACATGGTGCAGACCGGCGCGCGCGAGAACCCGATGCGGGCGACCTACCTGGGCATCGCGGGCATGGACGGCGAACTGGTCATCCCGTCCGAGGCCGCCCGTGCGGCGAACATCGCCCGGCTGAACGGCTGGATCAAGCAGCTCGACGCGATCAAGAACGCAGCGGGGCCGTCGATCGCGCTGGTCGACGCCGACGATGCCAAGCTCCTGCGCGCGCAGCTCGACGAGCGCCTGGACAGCCTGCTGGTGCGCCAGACCGATCGCAAGGACTACGCGGCGCCGGCGCTGTCGCTGGTCGACGTCGTCTACACGCAGTTCCTGCACCTGCCGATCCCCGGCCGCGACGACGCCACCGCGGCCGACGTCGACAAGGCCTGGGACGACATCATCGCGCGCCTGGCCAAGGGGTCGGCCTGGATCGAGGCCGGCCAGAAGCTGGTGACCCATCCCGGCAAGCTGTACGGCGTGGTCGGCCAGAAGGAGATCGCCGGTACGCCGGACTTCCTCAACGGCGCGTTGACGGACGCGGCCAAGGAGCAGCTGGCCGGCAATCCGGCCGCGCTGCAACGCTTCACCGCCGCGCGCGACGCGGTGCTGGCCACGCTCGCCGCCACCAGCGCCTACATGAAGGCCCACGTCGATTCGTGGCCCGAGAACTTCGCGATGGGCCGGGCCGCCTACGACCAGATGCTGCAGCGCGAACAGCTGTTGCCGTTCGACGCGAAGGCCGTCGAAGGCATGGCCCGCGACGAGCTGGCCCACGGCTGGGCCGAGGAGGCCTGGCTGACGTCGCTGTCGCGCGATCGCAAGGTGGCCTTCGGCGCCGAGACCGGCGGCGGCATGGCGCCCGGCGGCCCGGCGCTGATCGACTACTACCGGGAGCGCATCGCGCAGCTGCGCAGCTTCGTCGTCGATCACGACCTGATCACCATTCCGGCCTGGCTGGGATCCATGGACGTCGTCGAGACGCCCAAGTTCCAGCAGCCGGTGTCGCCCGGCGCGTCGATGGAATCGCCGCGGCTGTTCGCGAAGTCGGCCAACGGCTACTACTTCATCACGCCGCCGGAGTCGCTGCAGGCCGCCGCCGACCGCCTCGACATGAACGAGGACTTCGACCGCGACCGCATCCTGTCGACCGCCGCGCACGAGGCGATGCCGGGCCACTTCCTGCAGCTGTCGATCGCACGCCGCCACTCCGACTACGTCCGCAAGATCCAGTACTCGGGCGTGTTCGCCGAAGGCTGGGCGTTCTACGGCGAGGAGATGTTCGTGCGCCTGGGCCTGTACGGCGACGACCTCGACGCGCGCCTGTTCACCGCGCGCTGGGAACGCGTGCGCGGCGCGCGCGCGATCGTCGACGGCAAGCTGGCCAGCGGCGAATGGACGATCGCCCAGGCCGCGAAGTTCTTCGAGGAGCAGTCGGGTTTCACCAAGTCGGCGTCCGAGGCCGCCGTGGCCGGCTACGCGCTGCGTCCGGGCTACGTGATCGCCTACACGGTGGGCCGCCTGCAGCTCGAGGAACTGCTCGCCGAGTACCAGCGCCGCATGGGCGAGCGCGGCTCGCTGCACGATTTCCACGACCGGCTGCTGTCGTACGGCACGACGCCGTTCGCCATCGTCGGGCCCGAGCTGCTGGCCGATCTCGACAAGCCGGCCAGCGCCGTGCGCGCTGCCGCGAACTACTGATCGCGCGGCGCCGCCGCTGTCCGGGACGGCGACGCCAGCTTTTCGAGCTGGCGCACGTACTTCGTCGCGATCGAGCCGTGCGACAGCATGCGGTCGCGCACCGCCTGCATGTCGCCGCCCAACTTCTCGTGCAGGTCGTCCGCCAGCGCGATCTGCTCCTGCACGCCGACGAAGTAGGTCGACAACTGGCCGGCGGACATCTCGGCGCGGCGCCACTTGCCCGCGGCCTCGCCTTCTTCCTGGTAGCCGGTGTCCATCATCAGGTGCATGGCCTCGTCCTCGGTCATGTGGCCGGCGTGGATCTTCTGGTCGAGGATGGCATTGATCGCCACGCGCAATCGGATCTTCAACTGCTCCATGCGCGTCTCGTCGCCACCCCAGCCGGCCTCGGCCATGAACTGTTCGGCATACACGGCCCAGCCCTCGATGAAGGTGCCGCTGCCGGTCATCGCGCGCACCAGCGTCGGGAAGCGGACTTCGCTCGCGTGGGCGCCCTGCAGGTAGTGGCCGGGCATCGCCTCGTGCGCGGTGATGTCGCGCAGCTCGGCGCTGTTGTCCTCGCGGTACTGCGACTCCACGCGCGCGGGCGACCAGTCGGCCGGCGTCGGCGAGATCGCGTAGAAGGTCACGCCGTTCTTCTCGAGCGGTCCGGCCCAGTCGCAGAACGCGGTGGCCGCGCCGCGCTGGAACTCGGGCATCACGATCACGCGGATCGGCTTGTCCGGCACCGTCACGAGCCTGTGCTCGCGCACGAAGGCGGTGGCCTTGTCCAGGTCGTCGCGCGCCTCGGCGACGATGGTGTCGTTGTCCGGGTGTGTGTCGGCGATCTTGTCGAGCACTGCGCGCACGATCACGTGGCCGTCGACGCCCTCCGTGGGCTTGCCGGGGAACCAGCGCTGGTACAGCGGCAGCGCCGTCTCTTCCATCGTCTTTTGCGTGCGCTGCAGGTCGGCCTCGGCGCGCGCGAGGATCTCGTCGGCGGAGAGGTCGGAGTCGAGCGCGAACTTCAGGCGCTGGTCGAAGTGCTCGCGGCCGAAGCGGAAGTCGCCGTCGGAGCGCGGCAGCAGCACCTTCTCCAGCCACGTGCCGTAGTCCTGCAGCGCCGCCACCGCGCGGGCGCGCGCCGGCGCCAGGACGGCCTTCATGGACGGCTCCTGCTTGATGAAGTCGTCGAGGTCGTCCTGCACGAACGAGATGGCGCCCTTGTTCTGCACGATCGCCGTCTCCGTGAAGACGCGCGGCGGACGCTGCAGGTTCTGGCGTGCCGCCGCGAGTTCCTTCGGGATCGCCTGCAGGCGCAGGTTGGCGGCGGCCAGGCGCTGTTTCATCGGGGCGAAATCGCGCGCGAGCAGCACGTAGACGCCTTCGGTCGCCGAGTAGTCCGTGACTTCCCAGGTATAGGTCTTCAGCACCTCGATGTCGTACAGGCGCGCGCGCAGGTCGTTCTCCAGGATCTCGCGATCCACGGCGTGCTCGGCTGGCAGGCTGGCCGCCGGGATCGCCTCGATCAGGTCCAGCGTCCTGCGATAGAGCTTGCGATCGGCCGCGACGCCGGCCGCCGAGGCGTCGCCGCTGCGGCGGTCGAAGCGGTGGTCGCCGAGTTGCGTGGCCTCCTCCGGATGGGTGGCGAGGTAGTGTTCGTAGAAGTCGTGCACGACGTACTCGAAGCGGTGCGTGACCGCGGCGTCGGGCGCGGCCTGCGCTGCGGCGGAGGCCAGCATGGCCAGGACGCCGCACAGGGCGATGTGCAGCGGGGAGCGGGAGAAGTGGGGCATCGTCTTCCTTGAGCTAGCCGGCCAGTATGAATGACGGGGCGGCGCAAAAAACGCGCCCGTGGGCGCGCTTTTTAGTGAGATCGTCAGGCTTCAGACCTGCGCGAAGCCCGCCTCGAGATCGGCCTTCAGGTCGTCCAGCGCCTCGATGCCGACCGACAGCCGGATCAGCGTGTCGTTGATGCCCAGCTTCGCGCGCTGGGCCGCCGGAATCGACGCGTGCGTCATGATGGCCGGGTGCTCGATCAGGCTTTCGACGCCGCCCAGGCTCTCGGCCAGCGCGAACAGGTGCACGTGCTCGAGGAAGCGGCGCGAGCCGGCGAGGTCGCTCTTCAGGTCGATCGAGATCATGCCGCCGCCGCCGCGCATCTGGCGCTTGGCGAGCGCGTGCTGCGGATGGCTTTCCAGTCCGGGATAGTGCACGCGCGCCACCTTGGGATGTGCCTCCAGCCATTGCGCGAGCTGCAGCGCGCTCTGGTTGTGGCGTTCCATGCGCAGCGCCAGCGTCTTCACGCCGCGCAGCGCCAGGAACGAGTCGAACGGGCCGGCGATCGCGCCGACGGCGTTGTGCAGGAAGGCGAGCTGCTCGGCCCATTCGGCCTGGCGCGGCTCGTTGCCGATCACGGCGATGCCGCCGACGACGTCGGAGTGGCCGTTGAGGTACTTGGTGGTGGAGTGCACGACGATGTCGAAGCCGAGCGCCAGCGGGTTCTGGCCCCACGGACTGGCGAAGGTGTTGTCCGCCACGGCGATCAGGTTGGCCTCGCGCGCGATCGTCGCGACGGCTTCCAGGTCGATCAGCTTGAGCAGCGGGTTCGACGGCGTCTCGACCCACACCATCTTCGTGTTCGGGCGCAGCGCCGCGCGCACGGCCTGCGCGTCCGACATGTCGATGAAGCTGATCTGCAGGCCCATGCTGCGCTTTCGCACGCGCTCGAACAGGCGGAACGAGCCGCCGTACAGGTCGTCGCTGGCGATGATGTGCGCGCCGGCGTCGAGCAGCTCCAGCACCGTGGACATGCCGGCCAGGCCGGACGCGAACGCGTAGCCGCGCTCGCCGCCCTCCAGGTCGGCCACGCAGCGCTCCAGGGCCTCGCGCGTCGGGTTCTGGCTGCGCGAATACTCGTAGCCCTTGTGCACGCCGGGGCTGGACTGCACGTAGGTGGAGGTCTGGAAGATCGGCGGCATGATCGCGCCGGTCGACGGGTCGGGGAACTGGCCGGCGTGGATGACGCGCGTCTCGAAGCCGGCGCGCTTGGTGTTGTCAGTGGTCATGGGTTGTCTTTTCAGGCCAGGGTCTTGCGAAGATAGTTCAAAAGATCGAAGCGCGTGATGAGTCCGTAGAAACCATTCGCGTCGGCGACCACCGCGACCCAGCCTTCGCCGAGCGTCGTGATCAGCGCCTGCAGGCCGGCGTCGGGTCGCAGCGTGCGCAACTGGCGGTTCATCGCCTGGCGCACCGGCTGGCGGAAACGCTCCGAATCGCCGCTGACGTGCAGCAGCAGGTCCGATTCGTCGAGCAGCCCGGCCAGCTTGCCGTCCTGCAGCACCGGCAGTTGCGAGATGTCGGCGGCGCGCATGCGCTGGAAGGCGGTGAGCAGCGTGTCGTCCGGACTGACGCTGATCACGGCCTCGTCGATCACGCGGCGCGAGATCAGGTCGCGCAGGTCGCCGACGGTGGCGCGGTGCAGCAGGCCCTGGTCGAACATCCAGCTGTCGTTGTAGACCTTGGACAGGTAGCGGGTGCCGGTGTCGCAGACGAAGGTCATCACGCGCTTGGGCGTCGTCTGCGCGCGGCAATGGCGCAGCGCGGCGGCCAGCAGCGTGCCGGTGGACGATCCCGCCAGCAGGCCTTCGCGCTTGAGCAGCTCGCGGGCGGTGCTGAAGCTTTCCTGGTCGGCTATGGTGTAGCCGGTGCGCACGTTGGTCAGGTCGGCGATGGACGGGATGAAATCCTCGCCGATGCCTTCGACGGCCCACGACCCGGCGGTGCCGATCTTGCCGGTGGCGATGTAGTCGCACAGCACCGAGCCCTTGGGATCGGCGAGCACGAATTCGGTGTCGGGTGACACGCGCTCGAAGTAGCGCTTGAGGCCGGTGAGCGTGCCGCCCGAGCCGACGCCGCAGACGATCGCGTCCACGCGGTGGCCCAGCTGCTGCCAGATCTCCGGCGCGGTGGTCATCTCGTGGGCGAGCGGGTTGGCCGGGTTGTTGAACTGGTCGATGTAGTACGCGTCGTCGCCGAGTTCGCTTGCGAGACGCGCGGCCATGTCCTGGTAGTACTCGGGGTGGCCCTTGGCCACGTCGGAGCGCGTGGTGTGCACCTCGGCGCCGAGTGCCTTCAGGTGCAGCACCTTCTCGGACGACATCTTGTCGGGCACCACCAGCACCACGCGATAGCCCTTGGCGCGGGCCACCAGCGCCAGGCCGAGGCCCGTGTTGCCGGCCGTCGCCTCGATCACCGTGCCGCCCGGCTTCAGGCGGCCGTCGCGCTCGGCGGTCTCGATCATCGCGAGGCCGATGCGGTCCTTGATCGAGCCGCCGGGATTCTGCGATTCCAGCTTGAGGAACAGCTGGCAGCAGCCGGTGTCGAACTGGGTGATCTCGACCATGGGCGTGTTGCCGATGAGGTCGAGCACGGCGGGGCGGGCCGGGCGGGTGGCGGGCGCGTGGACGGAGGTGGTCATGTCTCTTGAGGCGGCCTGGGGCTTGTGGCCGGGCCGCTCGTGGTTGGCGGTGGCCGCAGGATAGCGGAGCTTGACACTGTCCCCAAATGCGTTCGCCGCATGGGTTTATGTCGGGCCGCGCAAAGCACGGCGGGGCAGGGCGCCGGTTGACGCAGAATGCGGTGGCGGCGCGAGCCGGTCAATGAAAGGGGATCGAAGATGGCGATGGACGTGGTCGACTACGAGATCAAGGGCGCGGAGATGCAGTTCGTCGAGGTCGAGCTCGATCCCGGCGAGGCCGCGGTCGGCGAGGCCGGCAGCATGATGTTCATGGAGACGGGCATCGTCCTCGACACGATCTTCGGCGACGGCTCGCAGGCCAGCTCCGGCCTGTGGGGCGCGCTGGTGGGCGCCGGCAAGCGCCTGGTCACCGGCGCCAATGTGTTCACGACGGTGTTCATGAACCAGTCCAACCAGAAGCGCCGCGTCGCGTTCGCCACGCCGGTGCCCGGCAAGATCCTTCCCATCGACCTGCGCTCGGTGGGCGGTACGCTGATCACGCAGAAGCAGTCGTTCCTGTGCGCCGCCAAGGGCGTGTCCATCGGCATCGCGTTCCAGCAGCGCCTGGGCGTGGGTTTCTTCGGCGGCGACGGCTTCGTGATGCAGCGCCTGGACGGCGACGGCATGGCGTTCATCCACGCCGGCGGCACCGTCGAGAAGCGCGAGCTGCAACCGGGCGAGACGCTGCTGATCGACCACGGCTGCCTGGTGGCCTACACGCAGACGGTGAACTTCGAGATCCAGTACGTGGGCGGCGTCAAGACGGCGCTGTTCGGCGGCGAAGGCCTGTTCTTCGCCAAGGTGACGGGCCCGGGCACGGTATGGATGCAGAGCCTGCCGTTCTCGCGCCTGGCCAGCCGCATCTTCGCCGCCGCGCCGCAGAATGGCGGCAGCAGCGATCGCGCCGGCAGCACCAGCGGCGCCGGCGTGCTGGGCGGCCTCGCGGCCGGCGGCCTCCTGGGCGGGCTCGGCAGCCTGCTCCGCAGCGACGACGACTGAACGCTTCCTGAACATCACATGCTTCGCGTCGTCCTCGCTTATCCTCTCGCTCGATGAAATTGTTGCTCGGCTCCTTCTGGCGCGCGGTCGCCTATTGCCTGCATCCCAAGGTGATTGCGTTGTCGTTGCTGCCCTTGCTGGTGGCCGGCGCGGTGACGCTCGGTGCGGGCTTCCTGTTCTGGGAATCGGCCATCGCCACGGTGCGCGCCACGCTGGAGCACTGGTCGCTGGTCAACTCGATGCTGGAGTGGATGTCGTCCATGCTGGGCGCGAACTTCCGCACCGGCATCGCGGCGCTGATCGTGATCGCGTTGACCATTCCCGTGGTCGTCGCGTTCACGCTGGTGCTCGTGGCGTTGTGGATCACGCCGGCCATCGTCACGCTGGTCGCGCGCCGGCGCTTCCCGGCGCTCGAGCGGCGCCACGGCGGTTCGTGGTGGCTCGGGCTGTTCGCCTCGCTGGCCTTCACCGTCGGCGCGCTGCTGATGGTGATGATCACGCTGCCGTTCTGGCTGATCCCCGGGCTGGCGCTGGTGCTGCCGCCGGTGATCTGGGGCTGGCTGACGGCGCGCGTGATGGGCTTCGACGCGCTCGCCGAACATGCGTCCCAGCCGGAGCGCGAGGCGATCCTGCGCGCGCACCGCTGGCCGCTGCTGGTCATGGGCATCGTCTGCGGCTTCCTGTGCGGCGTGCCGTCGATGATCTGGACGATCAGCATGCAGTTCATCATCTTCGCGCCCTTCATCATGGTGGGCGTGATCTGGCTGTACACGATGATCTTCACGTTCTCGGCGCTCTGGTTCACGCACTACGGCCTGGCCGTGCTGGCCAGCCTGCGTGCCGCCGAGGTGGCGATGCGCGCCGTGCAGCCCGCGGTGGCGCCGTCGTCCGACCTGCAACTGGTGGAAGAAGTGCCGCCGCACGAGCGCTTCGGCTTCGATGCGGGTGCGACTGAGGCGCCGTGAAAGAAACCATGAACTTCGGCGCACTGATCATCGGCGACGAGATCCTTTCCGGCCGCCGCGAGGACAAGCATCTGCCGCGCGTCATTGCCGCACTCGAATCGCGCGGCCTGGCCTTGTCCTGGGCGCGCTACATCGGCGACGAGCCGGCGCGCATCGTGGCCGAGATCCGCGCCGCGGCCGCCTCCGGCGACGCCGTGTTCTCGTTCGGCGGCATCGGTGCCACGCCCGACGACCACACGCGCCAGTGCGCCGCGCAGGCGCTGGGCCTCGAGCTCGCGCTGCACCCCGAGGCCAGGGCGTTGATCGAGCAGCGCGGCGAGGAGATGGCGGCGGAGAAGGGCATCGTCTATGACAAGACCGGCCCCGACCATCAGCGCCGGCTCAACATGGGCGTGTTCCCGGCCGGCGCCACGATCATCCCGAACCCGTACAACCGCATCCCCGGCTTCAGCGTGGGCCCGCTGCACTTCATGCCCGGCTTCCCGGTGATGGCGCATCCGATGCTGGACTGGCTGCTGGACACCCTGTACATGGACCGGGCCGGCGCCCGCTCGCTGCGAGCCGTCCGGGTACGCGGCACCAACGAGTCGGCGCTGATTCCCGTGTTCGAGCGCATCGAGGCCGCGTTCCCCGGCGTGCGCTCGTTCAGCCTGCCCAGCGTCGACCATCCGACCTGGGGCCCGCACATCGAGATCGGCGTCAAGGGCGCCGATCCGCTCCAGGTCGACCTGGCCATGGCCGCCTTGCGCGACGGCGCGGCGGCCACCGGCGCGACCGAGATCGATCCGTCCTGAGTTGGTGCGCAAAAGGCTCCAACAAGGTGCGCAAATTGGAATGCACAATGGCGGTGCGAGATCCGCACTGCCGAGCAACCCAAACCCCGGGGTTTCGTGGCGCCTTGCGCGGCACAGAACCTGCTTTATTTCCCTGGCATACCGCTTGACAAGGCCGGCCCGTGCGCCGACCCGGTAAATCGCCAAACAAATTAGGAGCCCGTTGATGTCCAAGACCGTCGCCGACGTGATGAAGTTGGTGCAGGAAAACGAAGTCAAGTTCGTTGACTTCCGTTTCACCGATACCCGTGGCAAGGAACAACACGTTTCCGTGCCTGTCTCTCACTTCGACGAAGACAAGTTCGTCTCCGGCCATGCGTTCGACGGTTCGTCGATCGCCGGCTGGAAGGGCATCGAAGCGTCGGACATGCAGTTGATGCCTGACCCGAACACGGCCAACATCGACCCGTTCTTCGAAGAGCCGACGCTGATCCTGACCTGCGACGTCGTCGAGCCGAGCGATGGCAAGCCCTACGAGCGCGATCCGCGTTCGCTGGCCAAGCGCGCCGAGGCCTACATGAAGTCCGCTGGCATGGGCGACACCGCCTACTTCGGTCCGGAACCCGAATTCTTCATCTTCGACTCGGTTCGCTGGGACGTGAGCATGAAGGGCTCGTTCGTCGAGATCGACGCCGAGGAAGCTGCCTGGAACACGGGCAAGCAGTACGAGCATGGCAACAAGGGCTACCGTCCGTCCGTCAAGGGCGGCTATTTCCCGGTGCCCCCGGTCGACGCCGGCCAGGACATGCGCTCGGAAATGTCGCTGATCCTCGAGCAGATGGGCATCCCCGTCGAAGTTCACCACCACGAAGTGGCGAACGCCGGCCAGATGGAAATCGGCACGAAGTTCTCCACGCTGATCCAGCGCGCGGACTGGATCCAGCTGCAGAAGTACATCATCCACAACGTCGCGTTCGCGTACGGCAAGACGGCCACGTTCATGCCGAAGCCCATCGTCGGCGACAACGGCTCGGGCATGCACGTGCACCAGTCGGTGTGGAAGGACGGCAAGAACCTGTTCGCCGGCGACGGCTACGCCGGCCTGTCGGAGTTCGCGCTGTTCTACATCGGCGGCATCATCAAGCACGCC
>FTKD01000048.1_pt3 | contig 13248 bp, 15 predicted proteins | sample 1658191 | NCBI WGS metagenome assembly FTKD01 (sample SAMEA3914808, study PRJEB12502) | metagenome | biome: forest; material: soil | place: Canada | collected 2011-08-03 | depth 0.3 m
ATTTCAAGCAGCGCACGACGCTCCGCGGTGTCCGCGCGTGCGCTCGCGGCCTCAACGGCGCCCTGCGCCTTCGCCAGGTCGGCGCTGAAGGCCACTCGCATCGCGTCCTGACGGCCGATTAGTTCGTCGTGGTGCCGCTTGAGCTCCTGCATCCGAGCGGCGGTACCGGCGTGTGCGCGTCGCTCAGCCTCGAGTTCGGTGCTGGTCGCTCTCGCGAGTTCTTCCAGCCTCCGAATCTCCAACCGAAGGGCTTCTGCCTGAGCCGCAGATTCCTCGGAAGCGCGACGGCAGGACGCCAACTCAGTTTCGGCGCGTGTGACGTCGGCCCGTGCTTCGATGCGCACCTCCGCGAGCTCCGCCCGAGCCGCCGCACTCGCCTGCCGCCAGATTTCGGCGATGGCATCCGCGGCGGCAACCTTGAGCCCCTCCGGCAGGTCCGGATGGTCGATTTCGATCCGCGCCTTCGCCCGAAGCTCTTCCCAGAATTTGGCCAGGGCGTCGGCCGGCGCGCTCATGGAGCCGCGCCGGGCGTACTGGTAGAGCTTGCTGGCGGTCGGCGTGATCCCGTGCCGAAAGAACAGCAGCGCGCAGACTTCGCGGTACAGCGCTTTTGTGTCCAAGAACCGGGCTTTCAGGGACTCGACCTCGCTCTGGATCTCGGTTTCGGTACTCATGGCCTAATAATACAACGTATTACGTTGAGTTTAATGAGTTCCGCCGAAGTCTCAGGACATAAGTTCCATAATGTCCTGTGATTGAGTGGGCATGAAGGATTTCGCGTGCCGGAGGCAGTCACGGTTCGAAAACTCGTTGCCCGACCCGTCCATGGCGGTGATTTCGAGGGTGATCAGACACATCCTCAAATTGCCGCGCGCGATGTCGCGCACCCGTCCACGCGCATGTTCCCTGCATTTTTTTCTACCACTCCCGACTAAGACGTACAGAACTTGCCGGGTAAGTTCCAAATGACGTTGCCGAAAGTACAGTCTTAGGTCATCGAGATCATGCGGATAGAGCGCCTCCTTGCAAGCGGGATGTTCGTTTCCGTCATGATGGTTTGATGTACGCCGCCCTGCCCTTGCGCTGGCAACTTCCTGATGGCCGCACGGTCACGCTGCGTCCAATTGCGCCGGACGACTTCGCGATGGAGACGGCCTTCCTCGATGGCCTCTCGATGGAAACCAGCTACAACCGGCTGTTCTCTACGCGTCTGCCGTCGCCGGAGGAGATCCGGCGCTGGACAGACGTCGACCCTGCGCGCGAGGTCGCCTTCGTCGTCACAACGCCCGATTCTCAGGGATCCGAGAACATGCTGGCGGTCGGTCGCCTGGTGCACGACCATGACACGCCCGATGCCGAATTCGCGCTGCTAGTGGGCGATGCCTGCAAGCGCCAGGGAATCGGTCGTCACCTGCTGGCGGCGCTCGTCAATGCTGCACGGGCGCGTGACTTGAGAATTCTCTACGGAGCGACGCTGTCCACGAACGTCGGCATGCTGGCGCTCGGCCGGCAGTGCGGCTTCGCTGCGCAGCGCGACGTGGGCGACTCGATCGTTACCCGGCTGACGCTGCGTCTCAGATAGCCATGAACGACACCCCGGAAGTCCACACCGCGCGCGTGTGGGGCGGGCAGCGCGGAGACGCCGGGCTCGGTGCCGCCGTGCCAGGGTTCGCCGCTCCGCAAGGCGAGGCTCGTGACACGCTGCTCGTGGTCACCCCATGTGATCCCCTGCGACGCCGCAAGCGCTGCGCCGATGCCATCGTGCGCGAAAGGAGTGAATTCCAAGTATGCCCGGCGTTCTCGGTGCCGCAGTGGCGATCTAGCTGAGTCCCATGCACCACTCGAGGTGTTGGTCCCGGCGGCATCGATTTTTCTCATGACCGCAGGGTAGACGAAGACCGGTGCGGCATGCCTAGGCGCATGCTCCGTTTCTTTCTTCTCAGGCGCGTCACCCGCGCTCGACCGCGAGCGCGATGCCCTGCCCGCCGCCAATACAGAGCGACACGACTGCGCGTCTTTCGCCAGTGCGTGCGAGCGCGTGCGCGACCTTGGTAAGAAGGATCGCGCCGGTCGCTCCGATCGGGTGACCGTGCGCGATGGCTCCGCCATCGACGTTGAACTTTGCAGGGTCGATCCTCAGTTCGTCGCGCACCACCAGTGCGACGGCCGCGAAGGCCTCGTTGACCTCGAAACGATCGACCTCGCCGACCGTCCAGCCGGCGCGATCGAGCGCCTGGCGGATCGCGGGCAGCGGCCCGATGCCGAACATGCCCGGCTCGACCCCCGCCAAGCCAACGCCTCGGATTGAGAGCATCGGCGCGAGCCGCAGGTCATTTGCCACCGAGCGCTGGGTGACGATCATGGCCGCCGCGCCAGCATTGACGCCGGGTGCATTGCCCGCGGTTATCGTCCCGTCGGGGCGGAATGCTGGCTTGAGTTTGGCCAAGCTCTCGACAGTGGTGTCCGGGCGGTTCCCCTCATCGGCTGCGAATCGCACGACGCCCTTGCGGCCCGAGATCTCGAGCGGCGCGATCTCGCCTTCGAACCAGCCTGCAGCCTGCGCAGCGGCGAAGCGCTGCTGACTCTGAGCGGCATAGGAATCCTGCGCCTCGCGCGTGAGACCGAACTTCGGGACGAGATCCTCTGCATGCCAGCCAGAATGCTTGTTCGAGAACGCGTCGTTCAGTCCGTCCCGCAAAAGTGCGTCGATCGTCTCAACGTTGCCCATGCGCGCACCAAAGCGCATGCCAGGCAGCAGGTAAGGAGCACGATCCATGTTTTCGAGGCCGCCCGCGATAACGACGCGGGCGAGGCCTGATGCGACCTCGGAATACGCGCTGACCACAGCCTGCGCACCGGAGCCGCAGACGCGGTTGACTGTCAGGGCCGGCACCTCGACCGGTAGGCCGCCGCCGATCGCCGCTTGACGCGCGGCGTTCATACCGTTACCCGCTTGCACGACGTTGCCCATCACGACTGCATCGACCTGCGCCGGGTCCAGCCCCGAGCGCTGCAGCGTGGCGGCGACTACGTGCGCGCCAAGCGAAGTTGCGGGCGTGTCCTTGAGAGTGCCGCCGAAGCCGCCGATAGCGCTGCGAACCGGGAAGCTGATGACGATGTCATGGATCATGATGGATCCTTCAAAGGAAATCTATTGGGTTATGAACATAATATAAAGGTGGGCGATTCAACGGCGCCATTCACCGCCGAGACCATGCGGCGACCAGTCCCTCTGAGTCTTGTCAGCGACAGAGTCAATAGGTGGCGTAGCGCTTTGCCCGAGGCCGGCAGGCTAGCCCCTCCGCTGCCGACCGACGACGCTAGCGTTGCCGATCTAGGCCGTCATACCGCCATCGACACTGATGTTCTGGCCGTGGATGTAGCGTCCCGCAGGTGAGAGGAGTAGCAACGCGAGCCCCGCAACGTCCTGCGGTTCTGCAATGCGCTGCATCGGGATGAGGCGGTTTAGTGCCTCCTCCCTGGCTGGATCTTCCCAGAGACCTCGCGCAAAGGCCGTGCGGACCGGCCCTGGACAGATCGAGTTCACGTTGACGTTGTAAGGCCCCAGCTCGAGTGCAAGGCTGCGGACGTATTCGTCCAGGGCGGCCTTTGCCATGCCGTAGATGCCTAGCGTCGCGGAGCCTCGCTTGGCGGCCCGGCTCGAGATTGCCACTATCGAGCCGTCCTTGCCTGCCTTCATTGAAGGCGCCAAGGCGCGGACCAGCTCGAGATGCGTCTGAACCGAGCTCATCGCCTGAGCGAAGACTTCCGGCCCCTGCGCCGTCATCTGGCCCGACGCGACTGGTGCAGCCGCGCCGAGAACGAGGCCATCGACCTTTGAGTGTGCCGCGAGCACTCTTTCGGCCAGCCGCTGCGCCTGGTCCACCTGCGACACCTCGAAAGCGAAGCCCGATGCCCGAATACCTTCCTTCTCCAATGCTGCAACGGCAGCGGAAACGGTCGCCTCGGACTGCCCAGTGATGATCACATGCGCTCCGACCCCCCCTGCGGCGAGGGCGATGGCCTGTCCCATGCCCTTGGTTCCCCCAGTGATAAGGATGGTCCGACCAACCAGATCAAACAGCTTGCTCATATTCAACCTCCGATGCGTTTCGGCCAAAGTCGGTCTCCGGGAGCAGTCCTTTGGATCCGCACCTCCCCGCGCGGAACTTCGGCTGCGCGGAAAGGAAAGTGTGAAAGGACTCCTTGCACTCGGTTAGCGTACGTCGCCAACGGGACCACCTGAAGATCCGCTCGCGTCCCCGCCAGACGTCCCTTTTGGCGGATTCATCGACGACGACGAAGATGTAGGCGCGAATCGCCCAAGAAAATTGCCATGCGAGGCTTACGAGATCGCACCATCGGCCAATCGTTCGTTTGAGGAGCGCCCTGCCCGACTTCGTGCGGTAAGCCGCGTCGCAATGCTTGTCGCTCCGATCGAACCAAGAGTCGGTGTCATCTGCTGGCGAGAGAGAACCAATCATGCCCTGACCGAGGATTCGCCGCTTTCAAGGTACGGCGCGCGGGCGACAACGCCAGCAATGCAAGATTGCAGCCGCAGCAGTGCCTGCTCATCGAGCGACCGGCAGATCAAGCCAAACCGACCAAGTGCTGCTTGTCGACCGTGCCCGAAGACACATCGTTCAACGAGTCGGGCGGCGCCGGTCATCCTCGACGAGAACGTCTTGGCACAGAGCGGCAAGGTCACGTTGGCTCGCCAGCCGCCGAGCCGCAAACCAGGCTAGGCCGCGGATGTCGCCGACGCTGACGCCGGCGTTGGACCCCTGCCAGTAGACAGGAGGACCAGGGACACGAGCTCGCAGGATGCACCCACCCATCCGAGATCTGCGAACGAAGCGTGGTTGAGCGTGAACGCCCCGAGTGCCGCTCCGAGCGAAAAGCCCACGAACATGAATGAAGCATTCAATGACAGCACCACAGGTGCCACCGCAAGTCCGGCGATGCCGATGAGGCGTGCCTGCTGCGCCGGGAAAAACGCCCAGGCTGACAATCCCCAGACCACGACAGCGGCGAACACCGGCACCGTCGCGGTGGCGTGGCTGAAGACGTGCGCCGTCAGGGACAGGCTGCCGAATGCCATCGCCAGGATGGCGAGCGTGGGCCTCGTGACGTGGGACGCCCCTAGCTTGTCGGTGAGATAGCCTCCCAGGAACACGCCGGAGGCGGCCGACAGGCCCCACGCGAACAGCACCGCGCTGACGCCTGCGCCAACAAGGCCCGCCGCACCGGCAAGATAGATTGCGATATACGTGTACACGGTATAAGCGCCAGTCGCCCATAAGGTGGTCACCAGGAGTGCCTTCAACACCTGCGGATCGCGTGCGACGGCGAATCGGGCCCGCAACGAAGCGACCGGAATGCCAGCACCGAACCCTCGCGGCAACCCGAGTTGCAGTGCGATCGTGGCGATGGCGGCCAGCACAGCGACGCCAGCAAACGTTATACGCCATCCGGCGGCATTGCCGATGACGGCGCCGAGAGGGACGCCGAGTGCAATCGCGAGGCTTGTCCCGCCATTGACAATGGACAGCGCGCGCCCTCGCCGTTCGGGTGGCACAAGGGCCGTGGCAACGGCATTCGCGCTCGGGACGTACAGACCGGCGGAGAATGCGAGCAGGAGTCGAGCGCCAAGCAATTGCCAATAGCCTAACGAGCTGAAGGCGATCAGGTTCGCGACCGCGAAGGCGCCCAGACAGAGGATCAACAGCTTGCGTCTGTTGACCGATCCCGTGATGACGGTGAGGATCGGAGAGCTCAACGCGTAAGCCAAGGCAAACGCCGTGACGAGCTGGCCCGCCATAGCGATGCTGACGGTCAGGTCTGCCGCAATACTTGGCAACAACGGGGCAATCATGAAGCCTTCCGTGCCGATGGAAAAAGAGCCGAGAGCGAGCCAGTAGAGCGGCTTCGGCACTGTCGTGGAAGCGACCGTGGTTGTCATTGGGAGTGTTCCTCTTCGGGCCGCATTGCAGGCGGTCCGTCTTGGTGTCAGTTTGGGAGATGCGTCGATCGACGCGCCGGCTCAACGCGGGATCTTGTCGAATGCGAGCGTTTCAAAGCGCTTGAAGGCACGCGGACTCTTCTCGAACGGTCATTGGGTCACGTCTTTGAGGAGGCTCAGCAACTGCTCGTCAAGACGACCGGCGACGGCGTCGATCTCCTTGCTCCCGAGATTGCCGAAGAGACTGGAAGGCCTGTCGTATTCGATGGTCGAGCCTCCGCCTTCGTTCTCATAGAGGATCACCCGAATCGGCGCGTATAGGCCGGCAGCCAATTGGTATCGCGTCATTTCTGTCGCAGTGAGAACGTTGCCGATACCGTACTGCATTGCGTTGCGAGGTTTGCCGCGCAGTGCGAGGGCGACGCCATGGTTCAGCGTCTGCAGGATCATCAAGCCTGTTGGCGATGCAATCCGCTCGAGCTCTGCACGTGCGCCCTCGACGTCTCCATTGCGAATCATCAAAGCAACGTGTTCGTCGTAGCGCTTGAGCCGTGACTCCAACGCCGCCTTCACCTCGGCAAACGGCTTGGGAGAAATGATCCGGATGTGTTCTATGGTGACGCGTTGGGCTGTCACCTGCGCGCCGGACCCGGACTGCGACTGCGCACGTGCTCTCGGAGCGAGCGCCAGATAGGCAAGCAGGATCAGAGCTGCGGCAACTGCCGCCCACACCCAGCGGATCGAATGCCGCCCCGCCGCGGTGGCCGCTGCCGGGGCGGCCGATGCCGCGGGTGCCGGGGTGTCCCCCGCGGTGGCTCGCATCCGCTCGTCGAAGGCCAGGAAGAAGTCGTCGGCGACCTTGGCGGCGACGACGTCAACCAGGCGAGATCCGATCTGTGCCAATCGGCCGCCAACGTCCGCGCGTGCCGTGTAGAGCAGCCGCGTCCGAGTGGCTCCGTCCTCTGACAGGTGCACGTCAGCGCTCCCCCTACCAAAGCCGGCCGTTCCGCCTTGACCATCGAACGCGATCGAGTAGTGCCGCAGCGCCTCGATGACCTGAGTCTTCACCGTGCCCTTGAACCGCGCGCTGACCGGGCCGACCTTGAGCGCCAGAGTTGCGGACAGAACACCTGGCTCGACCTCTTCGAGGGATTCGCAGCCTGTGATGCATCCTTTGAGTACCACTGGATCGTTCAATGCTTCCCATGTGGCGGCCAGCGGCGCGGCAATGACTCGTTCACCGTTCAATTCCATGACAACACCTGTCTCCTGTCTCGGTCTTCCCTGGCAAGCGCCCGTGCGCCCGAACCCGCGGTCTAGCTCGCAAACACATCGGACAGCGCGCGCCGCAGCATCGTGCGACCGAGCTGCAGCCGATAGCGCGCGTCGGCAAACCTGTCCTCCAGAACTGAAACGCCAGTGAAGGCATCGGCCACGGCCTTGTCGATGTCCTCGGCCTTGACGGATTTGCCTTTCAGTACCGCTTCTGCGGCCAGAACGCGGAACTGATGGTCGGCCAAGCCAGTCGCGGCAATCCGCACTTCCTTGCACTCCGAGCGCACAACGGAAGCAACGACCGCGATGCCAGCGACCGCGTAGCCCGACGCAGGATGTCGGAACTTGCGATAGGCGGCACGCGCATCCGCCATGATGGGCGCGCGGACGGCCACGATGACTTCATCCGATGCCAACGACGTCTCGAACAGACCCTTGAAGAAGTCGCGCGCCGCGATCGTGCGCTTTCCTCGCGAGCCGATGACGTCGATCACCGCGTCCAAGGCCAGGACGGCCGCGGGCCAGTCCGCGGAGGGATCGGCGTGTGCAAGCGAACCCCCGATGGTCCCGCGGTTGCGTACGGTCGGGTCCGCGATCTGGTGTGCAACTGCTGCCAGCAAGGGCAACACCGCTGCCAAATCCTTGTGGTGTTCCAGGATTGCGTGCGTCGTCGCTGCGCCAACGACAACCTCACTCCTACCTATCAAGATGCCGTGCAGGTCGGCGAGCTCATTGATGTCGACGAGCACTTGCGGTGCTGCCATGCGCAGCTTCATCATGGGAAGCAACGAGTGTCCGCCCGCGATGAGCTTGGCCGAATCCCCGTATCGCGATAGCGCCGCAAGGGCTTCTGGCAGCGTCCCTGGCCGGACGTAGTCGAACGCGCTGGGAGTCATTGCGGTTGCCTCCTGGTTTGTTCTTCACGGGCTGCTTCGATGGCGTGCCAGACCCTGGGTGGTGTCAAAGGCATGTCGATGTGCGTGATGCCGAATGGCTTCAGCGCATCGCATACGGCACCCACGATGACCGGCGGTGCGCCAACGCAGCCTGCTTCACCGATCCCCTTGACGCCCAGCGCGTTCGTGGGGGAAGGAGTGATTTGGAAGCTCGTCCGCATCCGGGGGATCTGCTCGCTCTTGGGGAACGCGTAGTCAAGCAACGAGCCCGTCAGGAGTTGACCGGACTCGTCGTAGTCCACGCCCTCGTACAGAGCCTGGCCGATGCCCTGTGCGATGCCGCCATGCATCTGCCCATGGCATAGCATCGGGTTGATGAGTTTCCCCACGTCGTCGACGGCGACATAGTCAAGGATCTCGACGAAGCCCGTCTCAATGTCGACCTCCACGACGGCGGCGTGGGCACCATTCGGCGTACCCATGCCGCGCGGCTCATAGAAGACCGTCTCATCGAGCCCGGCCTCCATCCCAGGCGGCAGTTTGTACGCCACGTACGCCATGCGTGCCACCTTGGAGAATTCCACTCGCTGCTGCGGTTGCTCGGTCACGCGAAAGACACCCGAACCGTAGATGACGTCTTCGGGTTTGGCCTCCAGCATGGCCGCGGCGATCAGCTTGGCCTTGGCCAGCACCTTGTTTGCGGCGGCATGCGCCGCCGACCCACCAACAGGCATCGAGCGCGAGTTGAACGTGCCGTGCCCGGCGGCCACTCGGCCGGTGTCCCCCTGCACGACGTCGATGTCGTCCATGGGGAGCTGAAGCACGTCGGCCACAATCTGCGAGAACGTCGTGGCGTGTCCATGCCCTTGCGGCATCGAGCCGGAGAACAGCGTCACTTTGCCATCGGAATGGACGCGAACTTGAGCGCTCTCCCATCCGCCACGATCGAACCCACGCCCCCTCAACAGCCGGGAGTTGCCCATGCCCACCATCTCCAGGTAGCACGTCACACCGATGCCGATATAGCGGCCTTGCGCGCGCAGTTCCCTTTGACGCTTGCGCCAATCCTCGTATCCGAGTTCCTGCACAGCGGAATCCAGACACCCTTCATAGTTGCCGCTGTCCCAGCGCAAGATGGGATTCCCATAGGGCGCATAGGGGAACTGGCTGGAGCGGATCAGGTTCATTCGCCGCAACTCGACTGGGTCGATGTCCAATTCGTGCGCGACGGCGTCCATCACCCGCTCGATGATGTATGCCCCCTCCGGCCGACCGGCTCCCCGGTAAGCATCGACCGGCGTAGTGTTGGTTGTCACCAGTCGTACCTCCGCGTCGAGCGACGGAATGTCGTAGTTGCCGCATGCATAAGTGACGGTGTTGATCGTGGGGATCCCAGTGGCCATGTTGGAGAGATAGGCGCCGACATTGGCCACCGACCGCACCTGGATACCGAGCACCTTGCCGTCTTTCGTGACTGCCGCCTCAACGTATTCGACGTGAGCGCGCCCGTGCGTGGTGGCCATGTGCGCCTCACTGCGCGTCTCGGTCCAACCGATGGGACGATCAAAGAGACGCGAGGCATAAGCCACAAGGATCTCTTCGGCGTAGAAGTGCATCTTCGAGCCGAAGCCGCCGCCGATGTCCGGCGCGATCAGGTGGATGCGGTGTTCGGACCAACCCAGCGTCTCCGCCAGCCACCTGCGCGACATGTGCGGGACCTGGGTCGGCAAGTAGAACGTGAGCCTGTCCTCGGATGAGTCGTAGGTGGCCCGGACCGCACGCGGCTCGAGCGCGCTCGGGATGAGGCGGTTGTTGACGAGCCGCACCTTGACGCGCTTGTCTGCCTGGGCGGCCGCAGCCGCATAGTCGCCACCGCCCGTCTTATAGGTGCCGATCAGGTTCCCCGGCACATTGGCATGCAATTGGGGCGCATCGGATCGCAGTGCAGCCTCTTCCTCGACGACGGCCGGCAGCACGTCGTAGTCGACCTCGATGGTCTCCAACGCGTCAGCGGCCTGTTGCCGCGTGTTGGCGACGACGAACGCGACGGCCTCCCCGACGTAGCGCACGACATCCGATGCGAGGGGCGGATGCGGGGGCACGATGGAATCTCCCACCACCCAGTTCGGGCGAATATCACCCACCTTGCCCGCGATGTCCGCATAGGTGAGCACACCAACGACCCCCTCCATGGCCTTGGCTGCGGCAGTGTCGACGGAGCGAATACGCGCATGCCCGTGTGGCGAGCGAAGTACCGCTGCATGTGCCAGTCGCGCCAAGGCGATGTCATCGGTGAATCGGCCCCTGCCACTGAGAAGACGAGGGTCTTCCCGCCTCAGTACCGATTGGCCAACTTGGGGCTGATATGCGAGCGCGTCGTCGTGGTTCATGGTCTGTCCTCCACTAGTCGGTCGCGGTCGATGCTTGCGGCGAAGACCGTTTGGCAGCCAGAAGAACGGCGTCAACAATGTTCTGGTACCCAGTGCAGCGGCACAGGTTCCCGTGCAGAGCATCGCGTACCTGCTCTTCCGTGGGGTTCGGTACCCGGTCAAGCAGCGCCTGCCCAGCCATCACCATGCCGGGTGTGCAGTAGCCGCACTGGAGCGCATGAGACTCGTGGAAGGCCTGCTGCAGGGGCGTCAACGAGTTGGGGGTGCTGATGCCTTCGATGGTGGTGACGTTGTGGCCCTCCGCCTGCATTGCCAGTACCGTGCATGATTTGACCGTCTTGCCGTCCATGCGTACGGTGCAGGCGCCGCACTGGGACGTGTCGCAACCGATGTGCGTACCCGTCAGCCCGGCTTGCTCACGGATGAAATGCACCAGGAGCACACGCGGCTCGATATCCGCGGATACGGCGTTGCCGTTGATGGTCATCGAGATGTGCTTGAGTGCAGTCATACCTTCTCCATGACGTTCTGTGATCGGCACTCGCCGAAGCCGATGAACCTGAAGGCATCGCGACGGCACATGCCGCGAAAGAAGGCCGTGTCTCCGCCTTCGAGGAAAGTGCGCGCCTCGCCAGGTGGCAGCGTCAGCGGTTCTCGGCCGCCCGCGAGACGTCCGCCCCTGCGCAGAAGTGGCGTGAGGCGTTTCGGGCCACGCCCGCCTGACTGCCCTGCTCGACGGCCGGCTGTAGCGCCTCCGGCCGTGGGCCCGTGAGGGTCCGTCCGACGAGGTTGCACGACCGATCGTTCATGGGCAGCACGGTGACGTGCCCAAGTTTCTCTTTCATAGGCGATGTCTTGAATCATGGCCTGACGGAGAGGTTCGATTGAACGATGGAATTTATCTTATCACTGCTAAGTTTGAGGAGGCAACTGCAAAGTCCGGGTGGGAAAATGGTCTATTGGCCGCCAGAGGCCGACGAAACGTCTCGCGTCATCCGTATCATTCCCATCTCACAACGCCTCGAGCACCATGCCTCCGCCTGAAGCCGAAGTCATCAAGAAGCGCCGGGCGGCCCCACCTGCCCAGCGGGACGCCGCTGCGTATCACCACGGCGATCTGCGCAACGCGCTGATCGCCGAAGGTCGCCGGCAAGTCAACGAAGTCGGCTCGCACGACCTGAGCTTGCGCAGCCTTGTTCGAGCCGTCGGCGTTTCCATCGCCGCGTCGTCCTACCACTTCGAGGACAAGGAAGGTCTGCTCGCAGCGATAGCAACAGACGGCTTCAACGAACTGGCATCGATGCGGCGGAAGCTTGCGGCCTCGACTCCAGATCCCATCGAACGCGTGTATCGCATCATGGAATGCTATGTGCACTTCGCCGACCGCGAAAAGGGGCTCTTCAATCTGATGGTGGGCCCACAGGTGCTCAAGCGGCCACACAAGGACTTGTTCGCTGCCAGTACGGCATCGTTTGAATTGTTCGCGTCGGCTGTGTGTGACTTCGCGACATCGAAGGGTTGGCCTCCGCGGGATCTCAATCTTGTGGTCCACGCGGCATGGTCGGTCGAGCATGGCTTGGCGACGTTGCTTCTCGCGCACCGAGCACCCTTCCACCGACGAAAGGTGGGCACAGAGGAGATGATCCATTTTTCGCTCTCCATGCTGCTTAGCGGCATTGCCGGCGGCCCCGGCCAGTTACCAAGTATCGGGAAGCGCTCTGCGCCCAGCGCATAGCGCATAGCGCATTCAACAGCGGAGCCGGCACATATGGCCCGGAGAAACACAGCGTGGCCGGTCGTTCGACCCAAACACAGATACCAAAGTGATCACGGCAAACATCTCTTTCGGCACTTGCCGCCAGGCAACCGATTCGGTACTAATGCCTAGAAGATCTGTGCACGCGCCTTCGCACCAGCAGGTGCTCGTTGGAAAACAGCTTCAGACAAGTCGCCGATACGCCATCCAGGACTTAGGCGAAGATCAACGCGCCCACGAGATCGCCGACCCAGACGGTGACCGGCATGTCGATCGCGGCGGCCAGTCCCCGATCGTTCGACGCGCGAGGCCGAAGCCGGTGTACATCACGTAGCCCGTGAACAGCTCTGCACCCGCGAACACCGTCAGGATCAAGCCAATGCCGAAGGTAACGCCGAGCACCAGTGGACGCACACCGGCGGCCAGTCCTGCTGCACAGCTCAAGGCCAGGATCATCGCGATGCCGATGTAGGCGCCTGCCAGCATGGCGCCCACCAGGAAGCCGAGGCGTGAACGCTGCAGTCCCGCGGTCTTGTCTCGCGCGACCTCGGCGAAATGGGCGACAGAGACTTCGTACACGATTCAATCCTTGGAGTGGAGGCCACTGACGCCGTCGCGAGAGACGGTCAAGTTGCACTCGAGCGCTGGCAGGGCCTGTGTGATGCGCACGGGCACAGATTTGTAGGACGGTGTCAGGCTGTCCGGGTCGAAGTGCTCAAGCGCGATGAGAGGTTGTGTCTCCGGGTAGTAGGAGGCGCAGCAGCCATCGGGGATGTCGTAAGCCACCAGCATGAGCGCTCGCACGACACGGTCTTGCCGAGCATGGGCCAGCGCCGTCCAGACGTCGACGAAGTCGCCCTCGGACATGCCGAGCACAGCCAGGCCGCCTTCGTTGATGAACAGCACGTCGCGCCTACCGAAAACTCCGCGGTAGCGATCGTCCAGGCCGTAGATCGTCGTGTTGTACTG
>FTKD01000187.1_pt1 | contig 13230 bp, 8 predicted proteins | sample 1658191 | NCBI WGS metagenome assembly FTKD01 (sample SAMEA3914808, study PRJEB12502) | metagenome | biome: forest; material: soil | place: Canada | collected 2011-08-03 | depth 0.3 m
GCGATCAGCTCGATCTCGACGCAGGCCCCCATCGGAATCTGGGCCACGCCGAAGGCGCTGCGCGCATGCGTGCCCCGGTCGCCGAAGACCTCCGCCAACAACTCGGAGCAGCCGTTGGTCACCAGGTGCTGCTCGATGAAATCCGGCGCACTGTTGACGAGGCTCATCACCTTGACGACGCGCACGATCCGGTTCAGGTCGCCGGTCGCGGCGTGCAGGGTCGCCAGCAGGTCGATCGCGATCGAACGCGCCGCATCCCGGCCCTCGCTCGTCGTCATGCCCTGTCCCAGCCGGCCTGTCCAGGGCTTGCCGTCGCGCTTGGCGATGTGACCGGACACGAAGACGAGATCACCGGTTCGCACGAACGGCACGAAGGCCGCCGCCGGGGCCGTCATCGCCGGCAATTCGATACCGAGTCGGGAGAGACGGGCGTAGACATCGGGGGTGAGTTCAGTGGGCATGGGATGTAGCGGGCGCTGTTGAAAGGGATGGAAACAATTTGCAGAGGCGTTTTCCGCAAGCTCTCCATTATGTATATTTATTTTTCCATTGCAGGACATTCGACCACCAATTGCCCATGCATTGTTTGCCTTCTTTCAATGCCTTTCCCGCAGGCACCCACAGTGCGTCTGGTGCACCAGGCCGCACCCGACGGCAAGGTCCGCGTGCTCGTCACGAACCTCGTAGTCCGAGATGTTCCCGGCCGGATTGTTCAATGACAACGACCACCAGCGTCGGCGTATCGAAGAGGCGTTCAAGCGGTTCAAGCATCGACTTCATCTCGAAGCGGTTCCGGGCGTGTAGCAGCAGGCGTTGACCATCGACGCGGCGGCCAAGATACCTGCGCGCACCAGGGATGGGGCTTGAGTCCGGGTGGATTGGGGGCCGCCCGCCCTCCGAATTGGCATCAAGCTGGGGGGCGAAGTTGCGTGCTACGTCCCAAGGTCGTTGAGGCGCACGGTATCGGGGTAGCTGCTCCACTTTTTGCAATTCTCAATGCGCAAATTTTCTACAAGAGCTTGCTCTTCTGCACTGAGCCTACGGAACAAGTGAAGCCCGAGGAGTACGGCAAGCGCGCTGTCGAACCGCCGGCGACGTATCGGATGCCAGAATGAGCTGGGGCGCGTTAGTGTCTTGAGCATGCGAGACCTCGTAAAGAGGGGCTCCGCGAACTGTGACGAAGAAAGATACATCGGCGGCTCAGCGTACGTTCGGATTCGTCGACCAGGTGTATGGCTGAGTTGTTCAAGGTCTGGCCGGTCGCCCGAAAGCTGCCCCATGCCACCGGTTGTGGCCGGTCAGCGACGTTCTTGGGTTGGCCGATGGACAGGGTCGTGCACAGACCCATGCTTCGCTCAAAAGCCTTCGGGCGGCGGCATGCCCTTTGTATGCCAGGTCACCTTGCACCCCGCGCGCTTCTGAATTTCCTCAGCAAGGAATTTCTCGCATGGCAAGCCTTCGCCCATCGTGATTCGTTGTCCAGATTTCAAGACAAGGTAGATGTCGGCGCCCTTGCCGAAATGGACTCTCAGCAATTCCGCGATCTCGGAATATGCAACACGCTTGCGCCCCAACATCCCGAACCGAACATCGGCTTGCTCAAGGCGAACCGTGAACAGTGTCAGGAAGCAGGCACAAAGCATGCCCAACGTACCGATCAACGCCAAGCCCCACGTTCGATCACCCCTGCCATGATCTACAACAAACGCCATCAGACTGATCAACAGCGCGAAGACCAAAAGAACAACCGGGAGCCCGCGGTCTGCCTTCAGTTGTCCATCGATCTTGAACTGCGCGAGATTTTGCGTCTGAGTGCGTGAGTTGCCAAAGGCGACGCATCCCAGCACTAGCGTAACGAGTGTCACGCCTGCGATTTCCACTTGGTTCGGAGTCATGAACATGATTCCTCGATGCCGATGGATGCCGACGCTGGCGCTACCCGGAAGCGGACATGTTCATACGCCAGCTTGTGGCCGGCATCAGAATTGCCGAGGCCGCGCACGCCGCCGTCGGGCACTGACTCATGGAGCGGGAACCAGGTTTCGAAACTGCGCCTCAGCCTTGGGGGGCTGCGCTCTACCAACCAAGCTATTCCCGCGCGTGAGCCAGTCTATCAACTAGCTGACGATCGCCGGCGGCGGCTCTTGGTCGGCATGCGTCCTCCAGTTCCAAGGGCAGGCAGATCGGCGACCCTATCGAACGAGGTCGTATCCGAGCAGCGTTTCCATCTGGCCGACGCCATCGCAGTCGGGCCGATTCGCCGCGAAATGCGAGTGCTCGGTGTCGGCGTAGCACTGATAGAGCGGCTGCGTGTCCGGCTCTCGCGTCGCGAAGACCCACCCCGCCGTGCGCAGGCGTCGATAGGCGCGCGCCTCGCAAAAGCCCTTCTTGGCCAATAGGTGGTCGGGGTGTCCGGGTCGATCGCTGACGCAGTCCTCCAACTCCTCCGACGGGTGCCCGAAGGGGGCTGCCGTCATGAGATAGCCCGATGTGGCCTCGAGCTTGTAGACCGCGTCGTTGCCGGGCACGGGCGCCGTCGTCGACCAGCGGTCGCGCAACGCGGCGTTGCGCCAGCGGGCCAGCAGCACGCCGACCTGCGAGGAGACGGGCGCCTGCGAGGTGGACACCGTCACCTCGCGGAACACGAGATATTTCTTGTCGCCTCCCTCATCGGGCTGGATGTACGCATGGACCATCATCCACGCGTTGCTCAGCTGATTGGTGCCCGTCCCGGCGTCGAGGATGACCGGATAGAAGACAAGTTCCGACGGCGCGGGCCGTTTCCATACGCCGGGATCGATGGCCAGCAACGGCGCGCGCAGCGGCGTGAACGTCGTGTGATCGCTGCTCAGGAACACGCCCAGGCCGCCGGGCACCCAACCGGTCAAGACGACCTGGCCGGTGGTCGTCCAGCGCGCCGCGCTGGCGCCCGATCCGGTCAGGAGCCGCGTCGCGTCGCCGCCCAATCCAGGCTGGCTCCATTTGCCCTGGAAGAATTTCATCCAGTGGCCCGCGCGCGGGTCGGCGACCGGCGCCCGCGCGGCGACCAGCGCGCCATCCCTCGGGCGAAAGCAGTACGCGTAGTAGTAGCCGTCCGCCCCGTTGATCGCGGTGCAATCGCCCTCGCCCGTGTTCCTGTTCGCAGTCGGGGTGTCGGTGCCGGTGATGATCTGGCCCAAGCCGGTCCACGTCAGGCCGTAGTCCGCCGAGACGGCGAGCGACATGGACTTGTGCGTCTGGCCGACCTGGTACTTACACGCGGTCTCATCATGGACGAAACCGAGGACGGAGGTGCCGTCCAGCTCGGCATGGTTCAGCCACTGGCCACACGAGTCGTAGGTGCCGGGCGCGCCCGGACGCAGCACGGTGCGCTCGGGGCCGCCCATGTCCGATGGACGTCGTCCATCGATGGCCCGCGTGTCGCCATGAGCATCGAAGCCGCGAAAGCCTCCGCCGGGCAGCGGGATCTCGGTGAAGCGGTTGTCGGCCATGTCACCCGCTGGCCCGCGCACGACGTGCGGCAGTCCGACGCGAATCTGGATGCACTCGATGCAGGGCGCGTCCTTGGCCGATACGGTTTCTGCCGCACCGCTCGTCGTCGCCCAGCTCAAGGCCAGGGCCGGCAAGATCAGCTTCATCGCGAGTCGATGATCAATCGCTCCTGCCATGTGTCTGCTCCTTGTCATCAGCGCCTTCCGGCGCACGCGAGGGTCGGTGCTTCCGACCTTCAGAATGGCGATGGCTTGTTGAAAATGATGAGCACGCTCGCGATCTGCCCGCTGGGCAGCCCAGTCCACACTCGACTGTCCGGTGCAGGGGATGGCGGGTAGCCTATCCGGAAGCGGACCTGTTCTTACGCCTGCTTCTGGCCGTCTGCCAAGGTTGATACCCCAGCTTTTGGCAATGACTGTCGCCGACTATTGGATCCTCCGGCCGCCCTGAGGGCTGGCCGGCACGAAGGTATCGCCGTCACGAACGTATCGCTTGACCGCTTTGCTGGACCTCAGGCGCTCTGGCGTTGGGCCGGTGCTCGTCGTGACGGTCTCCACGAGTATCGTCTGGGCCTGTCCTGAAGGGTGTTCGAACTTCCAGGTGACATCAACTTGCTTGCATCCGTGGTGACAGGCCCCCAGGTTGTCGCGGCTGACAGCCTGATGCATCACCACTGGATTGAATCCATCCAGCTGGAAGACGGATTGGACGCTCTCCGTGGTTCCGCCCCCGGATGCGACAGCGACGGACACCACTTCCGAAACTCCGTCCGCGTCGACGTCCTGTACAGAGCACTCGCTACCGACGGGCTCCGGCAGTTCACGCACCTCGCGCAGTTCGGGGCGCACCAGCGCGGTATGCCAGATGAAGTTGCGGCCCCGTTGATAGAAGCCCACAGGCACCAGGAACGCTGCCTCCTTGCTTCGGAGATGCACCTCCTGAAGTGGTCCTTCGAGCGTCATCTCCTCGGAAGACTTGGCTCTCCACCATTCCTGCACTTGTTCTGCGGCAGGTACTTCCGAGGCGCGGGTCGCCGAGACGAAAAGTAGCGAGGTGCAGACCGCGAGCACGAGACGAGGATGCATTGAGGGTTCGGTTGGTGTCTGTAGCCGATGCTGCCACATGGGTGCACGAGACGACGGCCTGTCGGACGTGCTGCATCCCGGGAGCTGACGTTCGCGAGCGGCCGCTCATGGCGACATGTGCCTACGGAGCGTCAACACCAGCGCCGGCGGACGGTCATCGAGATGAGTCAGGAGGAGCTTCCAAGGCGTCCCCTGCATATTGGCGCGGTACCAAATGCAGGGGGCGGCCTTTGACGTCAATGGTCTCCACGCTCTGCAGGACGAATTTCCTGGGTGTAGGCATCCTGATTGGGCGAGGTCACGCCGGGATGGCCACGAAAGTCGGTCCAGGAAGGATGAAACACGCCGTCTCGTCCCATGGCAGCGCCCGTGTAGTCGCCGATGAACACGCCTTGCAGCACGGCTCCAGTGACGGCACCAATGCCCACAAATTGCGTTTGTGGATTGGCGGTCTGGGTAGTGATTCGCTTCAATTGAGCACCGCTGAGCCGGCCTCTTTCGTCAGCTTGGACGTAAGCGAAATCGAGACCAATACCTGCTGAGTCGTAGACCCGCGTGTAGAAGCTCACTGCTACATGATCATCGTGCGCTGCAATAGCAGGATAAACTTCATCGGCGGCGGTACCGACCGTCTGCACATTGCCCCAGTGACGCCCATCCCTCGATGCAACGACGAGCACATCGCCATTCGTCTTGATCGAATTGCCGCTGGCGTCGTACAGGCCATTGCGATCGTCGGCCCACGTCACGTAGAGCGCATCGGTCGAGCGGTCGATTGCCATCTGGGGAAAGCTGTTGATCCGGAAATTCTCACCTGTCAGCGTGGAGCGCCCTACGTCTGCGTTGTAGGGGAAATCGTAATCGACTGCCACGGCGGCGTTCGAAAAGGTCTGCCCGCCGTCGGCCGAGGTCGCGACGACTACTTCGTCGTGGTCGGTCGGCTGGTCACACGCAAGTGTTGCGCAGACAGCTGATTCGTAGGCAATGTAGAGTTTTCCGTCTCTGCCAACCTGAGGGTTCGACCCCGACGAGTAGGGGGTCACGCCACCCGGCGCGAACGAACTTGCCGGATTTACGTAGGCGGATGTCGACCAAGTTTGCCCACCGTCGTCAGAGCGCGAAACGGTGATTGGCGAAGTTCCGTCGGGAAGAAACGAAGTCCAGGTCACGTAGACGGCACCGCTGTGAGGGTCGACCGTAATCCATTCCTTGTCGTTGAAGACGCCGGTAGCAAGCGAGTTCCCACTGCTATCGACCCCGTCGGTGTGAACAATTGAGGGTTCGCTCCATGTCAATCCACCATCGTGTGAGACGTTGACGACAACCCCGCTGGCATTGTTCAGGCGGCTGAAGACGAGGTTTGCGTAATAGACGCTCCCGTCGCCTCCATAGGCGACCGCAGGATCGCCTGCAGAGTCCATGTCGGACAGAGCTCCGGTGGCGCCAGTCTGGTAGGTAAGGTGGGGTAGTTGAACGTCACGCCACGTATGGCCACCGTCAAAGGTGGCATAGGCCCATCCAGAGCCATCGTTCCGACCTTCGCGAGTGTTGAAGAGCCGATAGTCATTCGTGCCGCCGACAAGATTTGCCGGATTCCGCGGATTGACCGCGATCGTTGTTTCGTTCTGCGCGGCCCCGCAGCCGGTTTGGGTACCGGCGCTGACGACGGTGTCGCCGCTGATTTGATCTACGTTTCGCCCGGTAGGTTGGTAGCGGTTGAGCTGCCCAATGGTTGACTGGCAGAGGGCCGACAATGAGGGGTTCAGAGAGATTGCCGTATCGTCGTCACCCGGGTCGCCACTGGAGGTCAGCAAAGCGTTGTGACGCACTACTTGGTGAGCTAGCGGCTGGGCATGGAACATGCGTGCCGTGCGCTCTGGTCCGTCGCCCGCCCACACTTGAACGCTCGTGGTTCCTAACACGGCAAAGGCGATGCTCGAGAGAGCAAATCCGTTAACGCATTTCATTGAATCAACTCCTGTTGGGTTGGTGACGCCAGCGTCTTGGTGAGCCGCATCGCGAACAGGCTCTTTCGATTCAACGATCCTGCACGTTGTAAAGCGCCTGGGCGATGCACCGTGACTGGCTTGGCCATTCTCTGAGAATGCAATCCCTTCAACTCGCGATACCGCGTAGCGTTTCTAGGGGGCGAAATGACTGGGCTTTGGCTCAAATTTGCAATTGCTGCCGAGCGACGTGAGTTCGACGAACGCGCGACGAGTGACATCCTCGTCGAGAGCGTCCTCGCTGGCGGATTTGGTGCACTCGACGAAGAGACTGGCGGGTCTCCCGTTCGCACTTCGATGCCTCGGCATGCTTCGCGGTGCGGCAGCGATTCGGCTAGTCGGCCGGCCGCAGATGCACCGCCACAGAGTCTAGATGCTGACCAGCCGCATGGCAGGATCGCGTGGGAGTCGAGGCAATCAGACCTCGCCGCCAAGGGCGCCGTATGGCAAGCCGGCGGCTAGATGCAGGCTGCGATGCGCGACGCCAAGGCCAAGGCCAAGGCCGGCAGCGCGAAAGAGTCGACCGACCGTTGATCTCCGAGACGCGGCGCGGCGTCCAGCGACCATTCGGCGCGATCCGATTATCGGTTCGTACTAGCCTTCCTGATACCGGTCATTGGCGAAGGACTGGTACTGGCCCGCCATGAGGCGCCCAGGCGTGATCGCCTGGCGAGGGCCTGCAACTGCTCACCGACGATCCCTCCCGGTCGCTCACCGCGAGCCCATCAAGACGAAGTCAATGAACGCCTTCATCTTGGGCGACTGATTTCGCCTGCTGGGGTAGTACAGGTAGAACCCGGGAAAGGTCGGCGAGAACTTCGCCAGCACGCGTTTGAGCCGCTTTGCCTGGATATGGGGGAACGCCAGCTTGTCGAAAGTGTAGGCCAGGCCCACGCCTTCCAGCGCCGCGTCGACCGAGAACAGCGTATCGGTGATCGTCAGGCTGCCGCCGATCTCGTAGTCCACGGTGCGCTCATCGTCGGTGAACTCCCATTTGTAGATACCTCCGCCCGTAGAGAACCGGAACCTCACGCAGTTGTGGCACGCCAAGTCGGACGGGTGCTTGGGCGCAGGATGGCGCTTGAGGTAGTCCGGCGAACCGACCACGTACACCTCCAGTGGATCGCCCAACGGCACAGCGATCATGTCCTTCTGGACGCTCTCGCCCATGCGAACGCCGGCGTCGAACCCTTTTTCAACGATGTCGACGTAACCCTCATCGTTGGTCAGCTCGATCTGGATGTCCGGGTAGGCCCTCAGGAACCTGGCGATCAACGGCTGGAGCACCATGGCGATGGAAATCCGAGCAGCGTTGATGCGCAACACACCGGAGGGCCGCCCCTGCAGCGCGTTCAGCTGCTCACCGGCGTCCAGCACGTCGACCAGCGCCGGCCGTATCCGAGCCAGGTAAGCCTCGCCGGCCTCGGTGAGGCTGACGCTGCGGGTGGTGCGGTTGAGCAACTGCGCGCCGAGCCTCGCCTCCAACGTGCGAATGGCCTGACTGAGCGCTGAGGGCGAAACTTCCAGCTCACCGGCAGCAGAGGCGAAGCCTCGGTGCTCCGCGACCTTCCAGAAGGCCAGCAATCCGTCCAGTTGAGTGAGTCTCATGTCGTGAAGAATATCTTCATAAGGTATTCAGCGGTGGGTTGTTTTTCTTTCCAATGAAGGTTCTTACAGTCGACCACATCAACTCAAGGAGCGATCATGGTAAGCAAAAAGGTTTGGTTCATCACCGGTGCTGGGCGCGGGCTGGGCGTCGACATCGCCAAGGCGGCTCTCGCGGCAGGCCACTCGGTCGTAGCCACCGGCCGAGACCCCAAAAAGGTGACGGCCGCCCTTGGTGAAAGCGACAACCTGCTGGCGATCAAGCTCGACATCACCAGCGTGGAGGAGGCGCAGGCCGCAGTCGCCGCAGCCATCGCCAGATTCGGCTCGATCGACGTATTGGTGAACAACGCAGGAAACTTCTACGCAGGCTTCTTCGAGGAGCTGAGCCCCGCGCAGTTTCGTGACCAGATTGAAACGCTGATGTTCGGCCCGATGAACGTCACCCGCACTGTTTTGCCGACGATGCGCAAGCAACGCGCCGGCCTGGTGCTGACGATTTCCTCGACGGCCGGCCTGGTTGGTCAAACCTTCTGCTCGGCGTACGCCGCGGCGAAGTTTGGCATTGAGGGTTGGATGGAATCGATCGCCTTCGAACTCGAGCCCTTCGGCGTGAAGACGATGCTGGTCGAGCCCGGCTTCTTCCGCACGGAACTCCTCAGCCCCGACTCCACCAAGTGGGCAGAGCTGTCGATCGACGATTACGCTGCGAGCACGAAGGCTACCGTCGCCGCATGGAGCGGCATGAACGGCAAGCAAGGCGGCGATCCCGCGAAACTGGCCGACGCGCTGGTGAAGCTGGGCGGCCTCGACATGCCACCGGCACGCTTCGTTGCCGGTGCGGACGCCGTCGAGGCCGCCGAGACCAAGGCAAAAACATTGTTGAGCCAGGCGGAAGCCTACCGCGACCTGTCATCGTTCCTCGACCACAGCCCAACTTGATACCTGGAAACGGTCGCTGCCATATGCCGTGGCAGGTTGGTGGACGTCCCGAAAGCAGTCCATCGCCGCTGTCGGCTCATGGCCGACATCAGTCATCGGCGCAGTGCCAGTCCACGCGACGGGTCGTCAGCCCGCGTGCGACAGCTATGCCGCCCGGGTGCTGACAATCGGTCGATTCACGCAAGGCCTCGCCTCCCATAATGTCGACGGACGAGAACGCTGCCAGCGACACAGAAGATCAACAACAACAGCCCGGACAGATAAGCTCGCGCACCCAATTCGTGCACGGATGCAGCATCCAACCTTCATCTCATCTGATCGCGCAGGCAGATCTTGAAGCATCAATGCCGGCACACGCACAAGACGATGATCTCGGTTGCGGGGCACCGTCCACTGGCGCCAGAAGAACACGACGATCAGTTGGATCAATACCTACTGCGCCCGTTGTCTTGCCGTGCAGCTCTATGCGAGACAGAGCGCCGTCGCTGGACTCATAGATCACGACCGAATCGTTGCTGTCGATGGAGCCATAGCTCGTCGGGGCAGTGCGGGACAGGTTGTCGTCGTCGAGTCGCAGTCCGTTGACCGAGAACGAACGCGTGGAGGTGACCAAGAGACCGGGGCCGCGCGACCGCTCGACCTCGTTGTCCGTGATCGCGATGTCGTGAAACATCGGGGTCGCCGGGATTGCGCCCGCGCCCGTGGTCGCCAGCAGCGTGATCGCGCCCAGGCTCTGCGACGCCCAGCCGGGCGCGCGGATGTGATTGCGCAGCAGGGTGACGTTGCTGGCGCCCGGGCCGACGCCGTTGCCGCCGCTCAGATTGATGGCGCCCGACGAGTCGCTGAAGAAGCAGTTGCCTTCGATCTGGCCGTAGGGGGCATTGGTGACGACGCCGTGGCCGCGATTCTCATGGAACCGACTGTTGCGTATGAGGAAGCGGCCGCTGGCCTGCTGTGTCAGGTCGACATAGGCACCGGTCACATCCAGACCGGGGACGGACGCGCTCAGGGTCAGACTCAGCGTGCCACAGTCCGAGCCTGCCAGCGCGGTGACGATGGCCTCCCCCAGCCTGGCGAAATCGGCGTCGAAGAATTCGAGTCGGTCACCGACGACAGGACTATCCATCGGGTCGGGATCGCACACCCCCGGCGTGGTGACGATCTTGCCTGCGACGCTCAGCAGGGAGCCCGTCGTTGGCGAAATGTTGATGCCGTCGTCGCCCTGGAATCCGATGTCGTCGTCCTCCACGAGGATGTCGGCCCGTAGCCCGAGGTTGACCGCGTCCGAGGCGGTCGAGACGAGACGACCTGGGGCGCGGGTCACCTGTGAGCCTGCTAACCTGAAGCCCCGGTATCCCCCTTCATTGTGGGCCGCGAAACCCATGCCGGGGCCGGTCAGCAGCCGGGCGTTCTCGACATCGATGTCGTTCGACCAGTTCACCAGCATCGCGATTCCGTTGTACGTGTAGTGGCGCACGAGCACACGTGTGCCAATTGCGAAGCTGTCGAAGTTCGCACAGCCCTGGAAGAAGCTGCAGGACGGGTCAGTCGAGCTGTTGACGAAGTGGCAGGATTCGCAGGAAAAGGTCTGCGCGCCAACAGATGTCTTGCCCACGTAAGTCGGCTGCGGCGCCCCGCCGAAGATGAAGTAGGTCTCGAACTGGTTGACCGCATCCGGCGCGAAGCGGCCACCGGTCTCGGCGGCGTCATCCCACTTGTCTACCGCCTGGATCTGGACGGCGTCGGTGGTGAAGGGATCCACAACCGGATAGCCTTCGTCGATGACCAGGGCGTGGTGACCCGCATCGAGGGGATCGGCCACGATACGCCCGAGTGAGGCTACGGGCAGCGCGGGCCAGTCGATCGTGAAGTCGTGCAACAGCAGGCGCTGCGATTCGAGAATCCAGATGCCGATCACCGGGGCCTTGAATTGCAGAACGGATCCCTGGAAGTCGATGTCCAGATCGGACACGCTGTTCGGGTCCTTGGTCTGGCCAACCGGATATTGGCCAATCGTCCAATGCGGTGCACAGTTCCAATATTGGTTGACATTGCAGGCAGTCGGCGCCGTACAGGCGGGGTCGTGCAGGTCCTTGCACATCGTCGGGCCGTCGAAGGTGTACGTCCCATGCGGGATCACCAGCCGATGAGCTCCGGCTGATTGGGCCTCCTGGACAACGGCCGGGAAGTAGGTGTCGGGCGTCTCGCCCGGTTTCATGGGGCGCGAATAGATACCGCTACCACGCGGGCCATGAAGGGTGATCTCGACCGTCTTGCCGTCTGGTGCCTCGAAGCGCCGGTGGATATCGTGCGCCGCACCTACTGCCGGCATGGCCGCCGACTCGACCGGCGCAGTTGCCTCAGCGAATACGTAGCCGGGGTAGATGGCGACGGCAGTGAATGCCAGCGCGGCGAGTTCGCGCAGAAATCGATAAGGCATTTGATGCTTTCGTCAGGTTGAAGTGACTTTGACGGCATGCCACCCGGGCGCACGGGCTTGTGCAAGAGCGCAAAGTAAACAACGCCCTGCGGTTGGCCCAGATGACATGACTGTGAAGCCGCCAGGGGCAATCTTCCGGCCAAGACAAGGACACAGGCGCATTCCCATCTGCAACGACAGCTGTTGAGGTGGTCCATTCTTGTTAGGGGGCGGAAGAAAAATCAGCGAGACGCTCGCAATAACGGCCATGGCCGCGTCATTCGTGCGCTCGTTCGCCTCGTGCAGTTGGACGAATTCGCGCCTCGCGCGCGCTGCGCAGCCGCCGGGTCACGCTGTGCGCGGGGGATCGACCACGCCATTCGGGCGATGGGCGCGCAGTTCGTGCTGCTGAAGTCGAGGTCCAACGCTTTACGGTACGTTGCAATGCTGAAGGCAGGCTGCGTCAACGACGCCGCTGCGGAGCCGTTGAACCGGGACAAGTCGTCGGACCTTCCGCGCACCTTGCACGAGGCCGGCATCTCTTTCGTTGTAAGGCCAGGATGATGCGAACACCCTTGTGGCTATTGGTGGTGTCGACCGTGTGCGCGAGCGTCCAGGCCGAGTCGCCGCCCGACCTATCCGCTGGCATGGTCACCGTCAAGAACGCCCCGACCGTGCGCCATTTGGCCGACAAGCTTCACGACGTGCCGAGCGTCCTCGACTACGGCGCCGTCTGCAACACCAACGTTCTTCGCTGGACCCAGGTGCAGATCGCCGACGGATCGAAGACTCTCGTCGTGGCCGACGGCTGGTTCCAGGCCGGCGACGCCGGCAAGCTGATCGTGGTGGCCGGCGCGGGCGCAGAGGGCAACAACCTGGCCACACGCATCGCGTCTGTGCAGTCCAAGTCACAAGTCACGCTGCAAAGCACGGCGCAGTCGTCGGTGTCCCGCCACGACGGCTACGTCGCTTACGGCACGGACGACGCGCCGGCGATCAACGCCGTCCTGGCGGGGCAGTCCGCCCCCAAGTGGTACCTGGGCGAGCTGCGCCTGCCGCACGGCATCTGCGGCGTCGGGTCCACCATCGTGCTGCCCGGTGGCCGTGACGCCAGCCCCTTCGGCCTGGGCCAGATCACCTTGCGCGGCGGCGGCCGGGGCGTGTCCTGGCTCGTGGCCTTGGCGCCCATGCGCGCGGTGATCCAGGAGCCGGCGACCGAACACAACCAGGCCAACCTGATCGACTTCGGAATCGACGGCTCTGGCCTCGCGGACTACGGCGCCGACGTCCAGGGCGGCCGAGCCGGACACCACAGCGGCCTCTACTACGACGACAACCTCATCGCCGGACTGCGCCTCGGCACCGTCCAGGTCAAACCCGACGGGGCGCTGGCCAACCCGAAGTCCTGGTACACCAACATCTGGGAGTTCATGGTCGACCACAGCACCATCAGCGCGGACACCGAGTCCGTCATGCCCCACGGCGCGCCGCTGTTCGGGATCCTGACCTCCTCGGGCGACAGCCACTTCAGCGACCTCGTCGTCGCGCACGCCGCCGTGGCCGGCGTGCGCGACACGGGGTCAGCGCACAACTTCTACACCGACGTCCACGCATGGGGCAGCCCACGCTACGAGTTCTGGATACGTGGCGGCGTGCAGTTCGCCAACAGCGAGGTGGACGG
>FTKD01038866.1_pt1 | contig 13204 bp, 15 predicted proteins | sample 1658191 | NCBI WGS metagenome assembly FTKD01 (sample SAMEA3914808, study PRJEB12502) | metagenome | biome: forest; material: soil | place: Canada | collected 2011-08-03 | depth 0.3 m
CGCGGCGGCCTCGGCGAGCTTGACGTCGGTCGGGTCGGTGACGCCCACGCCCTTCATCAGGCAATGGCCGGTGTCCATCAGGATGTGCTGGCCCAGGCAGAAGACGTCCTCGTAGTGCGGCTTGGAGACGGCCAGGCACTGGTAGAGGTTGAGCTTGGACATGTTGAGGCAGCTCGCCGAATTGGTCTCCGCCAGGATCGGCATCACCTGCGCGAGGCTGGCGTCGTCGGCGTAGCCCAGGGCGGCGAGCGCGGCGACCGCCAGGCTGTGGATCACCAGAGGCGTATAGGGCGGGCTCGCGCTCTCGGCGGAGAAGCCCATCTGCGCGCCTCCGGTCACCGCGAGCTGAAGGCGCGCGGTCTCCGCGACCTCGCCCGGCGACGACGTCGCGGAGAGCTGCTTGGCGAGCGCCAGGCGGCCCTCGCGGCCGGCCACCTCGATCTTCGACCAGGGCTGGTGCTGCACATCATAGGCGGCCTGCTTCACCGACCGGCCGGTGTCGAGGAGCTTGCGCGCGTCCCCGCCCAGCGCGTTGATCACCAGACCGGCGGCGCTCGCCGAACCCTCGAAGCCCACGACATAGGCCGGGTCCTTCATGATCTCGTAGGCGACGGTGCGGCGCTGGTCGGGATCGCCGACGAACTTGCGCACGCCCGCCACGAAGGCCGGGTCCTGCAGGGCCACCACGGCGCCGTAGGCGGTGGCGCCGCGCAGCAGTTGTCCCGGCTCGTAGGACTCGGCGGTCTTCAGGCTCTGGGCGACATCCTCGCCGCCGGAGAAGTTGGGCGAGATCGTGCTGGCGCGGGCGACGTAGGCCCGATAGGCGGCGGCCTGCTCGACCACCCGCGGCGACAGGCTGACCGGCGGGACGGCCGCGACCGGGGCGGGCGCCGGCGGTGGGGGCGGCGCGGGCGCGGCGCAGCCGGCCAGCACGGCGGTGAGCACGAGGACCGCGACGCTGGCGGCGATCCGCCCCTGCGGGCGGCGGATGGAAATTGCTGAGCTCATCGGAAGGCTTTCCCCACGGACGTGTGGCGTCTCTCTAGATTCGTCCCCCGACGAGATTGTGGCCTCGCACGGTAAACACCCTCTGATCAAGCGTGGCCGGTAGGTCGTGCGACGATCTCAATCGAACAGTTTCGACACCGACTCCTCGTTGGCGATGCGGCGGATCGCCTCGCCGAGCAGCCTGTCGCAGCTGACATAGCGGATCTTGCCGCCGTCCGTCGCCCGGTCCGGCGGGGAGATGGAGTCGGTCATCACCAGCTCCTTGAGGATCGAATTGTTCACCCGCTCGACCGCCGCCCCGGACAGCACCCCGTGGGTGACATAGGCCGAGACCTCGGCCGCGCCGTTGTCGACCAGGGCCTGGGCGGCGTTGGTCAGGGTGCCGCCGCCGTCGATCATGTCGTCGAACAGGATGCAGCGGCGTCCGGAGACGTCGCCGATGATGTTGGCCACCTCGCTCTTGCCGGGCCCCGTGCGCCGCTTGTCGACGATGGAGAGCTCGGCGTTCAGGCGCGTGGCCACGGCCAGGGCGCGGACCACCCCGCCCACGTCCGGCGAGACGATCATCAGCTCGTTGGTCTTGCTGTGGTGCGACTTGATGTCCGCGGCCAGGATCGGCGCGGACAGCAGGTTGTCCGTGGGGATGTCGAAGAAGCCTTGGATCTGGCCGGAATGCAGGTCCATGGTCAGCACCCGGTCGGCGCCGGCGCGGGTGATCAGGTTGGCCACCAGCTTGGCCGAGATCGGGGTGCGTCCGCCGGTCTTCCGGTCCTGCCGGGCGTAGCCGAAGTAGGGCATCACCGCGGTGATCCGCTTGGCCGAGGCGCGCTTCAGCGCGTCGATGCAGATCAGCAGCTCCATGAGATTGTCGTTGGCCGGGTAGCTGGTCGACTGGATCACGAAGACATCCTCGCCGCGGACGTTCTCGTCGATGGTCACCCAGACTTCGTTGTCGGCGAAGCGCTTCACCTGGGCCTTGGTGAGGGGCAGGTCGAGGTGGGACGCCACAGCCTCAGCCAGCGTACGATTCGAGTTGCCGGCCAGCAGCTTCATCGGAGCCCCGCGAGACAAGTGCGCTATGGGCGGGGCTTGTAGCAGGGGAAGGCCGGGAGTCTATCCCCTCAGGTAAGGGTGATCGCCGACATCAGCCGGCCGAAGTCGGGCTCGCCCGCCTTCAACGCGCGGCGGTTGGAGAAGAAGTGCTCCGGCTCGGCGCAGGTGTCGCGGCCCAGCCATTCCGACAGGCCCACGCCGGCCGCGGCCAGCCGGCCGAGGACGAAGGCCGGCAGGTCGAACATCCGCTTGTCGGACGAGCGCCCGGGCGCGAAGAAGCCCTCGTAGGCGCGATTGGCCTCGACGAAGCGCCCGAGGAATTCCAGGCCGACCTCGTAGGACTGGGGCCCGATGCAGGGGCCGATGGCCGCGGACAGCCGGCCGCGCTGGGCGCCGAGGGCCACCATCTGCTCCACCGTCGCCTCGACGATGCCGCCGAGCGCGCCCTTCCAGCCGGCGTGGGCGGCGGCCACGATCCGCGCCTGCGGGTCGGCCAACAGGATCGGCGCGCAGTCGGCGGCCAGCGCGCCGCAGACGACGCCCGGCGTCGCGCTCACCACCGCGTCGGCCTGCGGCGGCTCGCCCGGCCAGGGGCCGACCGCAACCTCGGCCTTGGCGGAGTGGACCTGGTAGGCGGTGACAACCGCCTCGGCGCCGAAATGGGCGGCGCAGCGCCGGCGATTCTCGCGCACGGCCCGCGGATCGTCGTCCGACCCCAGGCCGACGTTCAGGCTGGCGTAGAGACCATCCGAGACCCCGCCGGCCCGGGTGAAGAAGGCGTGGCGCACGCCCTCGGCGTCCAGCAACCTGGAGCTCAGGAACGGCGGCCAGCTCATGCGTCATCCTCGAAAGCGGAGGGCTCGAAAGCCGGGGGCGTCCAGTCGGGCGAATGGATCGCGCAGACCTTGAAAAGTTCGCCCATCTCGTCGGCGCCGACCAGGCGGGTGAGCTGGCGGCCGATGACGCCGGAGCGGCGCGGGGCGGCGCGGACCAGGGCCTCGGCCCGCTCGCCGACCCCCATCCGGGCCAGGAACGCCGCCTGGGTGAGGATCGCGGTCTCCGCGCCTTCCGCCCGCGCCGCCGCCATCACCGCCGGGAAATCGGCGTGGATGGTCAAGTCCGCTTCCCCCGGCCTGGCCAGCGGGTCGACCTTTTCGTGGCGGCTGAGGGCCTGCAGGGTGTCGCCGAAGCCGGGCTCGGCGCGGCCGTAGTCGATGAGGAGCGCGGCCCCGCCGTCGGCCGCGATCCGCCGGCCGAGTTCCGCGCCCAGGGCGCCTTGAGCCGCCGACTGCTCGTAGACCTGGCCGACGGGGGCCTCCGGCAGCAGGGCGGCTGCCGGGGTCGGGGCGAGGCCGAAGGCCAGCTCGCCGTCGGCGTCCAGCCCCACCAGCTGCTCGGCCCAGCCGATGGGCGTGCGCACGAACTGGCGGGCCGGCAGGCAGTCGAGAAGCTCGTTGGCCACCAGGATCGTCGGCGCGCCGGCGGGAACGTCCGCCAGGCTCGCCGCCCAGTTGACGTCCTGCGGCAGGCGCTCGCGCTGCAACGCCATGAGCGGCTCGGAGGTCTCCACCAGCCAGAGGTCGGCGGCCTCCAGGAAGCCCGGCGCATGGCGCACGGTGCGCAGGATGTCGCTCATCAGCGTGCCGTCGCCCGGGCCCATTTCCACGAGGCGCACCGCGTCGGGCCGCCCCATCAGCTCCCAGGCCGAGGCCGCCCAGACGCCGATCAGCTCGCCGAACATCTGGCTGACCATCGGGGCGGTGACGAAGTCGCCGCTCTCGCCCAGGGCCGGGCGCGTGGCGTAGTAGCCGAAGTCCGGGTCGTGCAGGCAGGCAGCCATGTACTGGGCGACGTTGATCGGCCCGCCGGCGGCGATCTGCGCCGCCAGCCGCTCACGCAGGCTCATCGGCTCCGTCGGGGGCTCGCTTGGCAGGCGCGCCGGCGGCTGGGGCGAGGTGGGCCTCCTCCAGCGCGATAGGCGGCGGCAGGGGCTCGCGCAGGCCGCGCCAGATCAGGAAGGCGCCGATCAGCACCATCGGCGCCGACAGCATCATCCCCATCGTCAGGCCCAGCGGGAAATGCGGCATGTAGCTGTCCGGCTCACGGACATTCTCCAGGCCGATGCGGATCAGGCCGTAGCCCACCAGGAACAGGCCCATCACCACGCCGCGGCGGTTCAGCCACGTCTTGCGGTGGCTGGCCCAGCGCAGCAGCAGGAACATCGCGATCCCTTCCAGAGCCGCCTCGTAGAGCTGACTCGGATGGCGGGGCAGAGGGCCGGCGCCGGGGAACACCATGCCCCAGGGGACAGTGGTCGGCCGGCCCCAGAGCTCGCCGTTGATGAAGTTGGCGACCCGCACCAGGAAGCCGCCGATCGGCTCGGCCAGGACGATCAGGTCGCCCAGCCGCAGGGCGTCGATTTTCTTGGCGCGCGCGAACGCCAGGCCTGCGACTAAAACGCCCAGGGCGCCCCCGTGGAAGCTCATGCCGCCATGCCAGGTCTTCAGGATCTCGACGGGGTCCGTCCAGATCAGCGAGGGCGTGTAGAAGAGCACGTGGCCCAGCCGGCCGCCGACGATCACGCCCAGTGTCAGCCACAGGATCAGGTCATCGATCTGCTCGGCGGTGGCAGGCGGCGGCCGGTGCGTCCAGAGCCTGGCGTTGCGGACATTGCTGACGGTGTAGCGCCAGCCCAGGAGGATGGTGGCGACGTAGGCCAGCGCATACCAGCGCAGGGCGAAGGGGCCGATCTGGAACAGCACCGGGTCGATGTTCGGGAAAGTCACGAGGTCGGCGGCTCCGGCGTTCAGGCAGGAAACGCTTTAAAGGAGAACCCCTTCGCTTTCACCCCTATAGGACCATATAAGGAGCGGGTGGCGGATATGTCGTCCGCCGCACAGAGTATGTGATGCAGACACAAAATCCCTTCCTCGACGAGATGGCCAAGCTCTCGACCGCGGCCATGGGCCTGGCGCAGGCCGCCGGGGAAGAAGCCAAGGCCGCCTTCCGCGCCCAGGCCGATCGGATGGCCGCGGAACTCGACCTCATCCGCCGCGAGGACTACGACGCGCTGAAAGCCGAAGTGGCCCAGCTCCGGGCGGAGATCGAGGCGCTGAAAGGCGCCAAGGCGACCGGGTCTTCCAAGGCGACGCCGAAGGCGAGCGGCGCGAAGACAGGCGGCTCAGCCTGAAAACGCTCCAACACACGCGATTGTGGTCCGGCTATGGGAAGAACCGGATGACGACGCAGGCGCGAAGCAGATTAGTTTCAGTATCGCAGGCGATTCGGGGGCGGCCGTCTGCTCCCCGCCCGCTGCGAAAGGATCATGGGTCTCATGGACACCAGCCCGTCTGACGACAGCGTCCAGCTTGGCGCCGATCCGCTCGATGTCGTCGAGCATGTGCTCGCGGCCGAGAACCTTCCCTTCGACCGCACCGAGGATGGCGACCTCGCCTTCAGCCTGGCCGGCGACTGGAAGGACTACGAACTCTGGTTCGCCTGGCGGCCGGAGGGCGACTGCCTGCAGCTTTGCCTCTCGATGGACCTCACCGTCCCCGCCGCCCAGCGCGCCGCCGCCCAGGACCTCATCGCCCAGGTGAACCCGCGCGTCTGGCTCGGCCACTTCGAGCTGTGGGAGGACGGCGAGGTGATCTTCCGGCACGGCATGGCGCTGATGACCGGAGAGCAGCCGAGCCTGGCCCAGGCCGCGGCCATGATCGACGTGGCCGTCGAAGGCGCCGACCGCTTCTATCCGGCCTTCGACTTCCTGGTGCAGGGCTCCAAGTCGCCGGCCGAGGCGATCGCCGCCTGCATGTTCGAGACCGTCGGCGAAGCCTAGACCAACGATGCTCGTCATCCCCTGGGCCTGTCCCGGGGATCCATACGCACGGCGCCATCCTGCGAGCCCCCGGCGCTCGGCGTCTATGGATGGCCGGCACAAGGCCGGCCATGACGATCTGAATTGAGGGATTGCGTGCGCCTCCGCTAGGTTGGGCTGATGGAAAGCCATCTCTCCCCATGATCACGCCGATCCTGATGCTGGGCGCCGGGCGCATGGGCGGGGCCATCCTCGAGGGCTGGGCGCGGGCCGAGGCGTTCGCGCCCGCGGAGCTGACGATCGTCGATCCGGAGCCCTCGGAGGCCGCGCTCGCCGCGGGCCGTGCGGGAGCGAAGATCAATCCGCCCGCCGCCGAACTCGCCGGCGCCAGGACCGTGCTGCTCTGCGTCAAGCCGCAGATGTGGCAGGCGGCGGCGGCCCAGTACGGGCCTTCGCTCGCCCCTGAGGCGGTGATCGTCTCCATCGCCGCCGGCATCGGCTCCCAGGCCATCAGCCGCGCGTTCGGCGGCCGGTCCGTGGCGCGCGTCATGCCGACGACCGCCGCCGCCATCGGCCAGGGCACGGCCAGCCTCTATGCCGGCGACGTCGAGGCCCGCGCCGCCGCCCGTGCGCTCTTCGAGCCGCTGGGCATCGTGGTCGAGCTCGCCGACGAGGCCCAGATGCACGCCGCGACCGCGCTCTCCGGCTCCGGCCCGGCCTATCTCTACGCCTTCATCGAAGCCCTGGAGGCGGCCGGCGCCGCATCCGGCCTGCCGCCGCACGACGCCAACCGCCTGGCCCGCTCGACCATCGCCGGGGCCGCGGCCCTGTTGGCGCATAGCGGCGCCGAGCCCTCGGACCTGCGCCGGCAGGTCACCTCGCCCGGGGGCACCACGGAGGCGGCGCTGAACGTCCTGCTCGGCGAACACGGCCTGCCGCCGCTGCTGCGCGAAGCGGTGGCCAGTGCGCTGCGCCGGTCGAAGGAACTCGGCGCCTAGTCCTGGGCGCGCCCGCACTTGCGCCCGCGCACCAGGAAGGTGGCGCGGCGGGACGAGTGGACGACCTCGCGCGTGCGGACCTGCAGGCCGAGCTCGCGCAGCATCTCCGACGCCGCCTTGGCGGCCTCGGCGCCTTTGCCGGCCGGCTCGAACCGGCCTTCCGCGCGGAAGTCGCGGATCGACAGCATCAGGTCGCCGCCGGGCTTCAGCACCCCAGCCATCTCGGCGAGGGCGCGCTCCTTGTCGGGCCACAGGTGGAAGGAATTGACCGCGAAGACCACGTCGAAGCGCTCGTCGGGGAAGGGCAGGTCGCCGGCGTCCCCGACGCGCAGGTCCAGCGCCGCGTCACCCCGGTCGGCCCGAAGCCGGCGCCGGGCGCGCGCCACCATCAGTTCGGAATGGTCGATCCCGGCCACCAGGCCCAGCGGCCGGCTCCTGGCCAGCATCTGCAACGCGTGGCCAGGACCGAAGCCGATCTCCAGCACCGCGGCGCCCGGCGGCGGGTCGAGCGCGTCGACCGTGGCGCGGTTCTGCGCCCCGTTGAGGCCTTCCATCAGCCAGCCCATCACCACGCCCTGCGCGCCGCGGGGCTTCGTCGCCTGATGCATGAGAGGCCTCATCGTCTCCGTCACGCCCGGTAGTCGCCGCCGGGACCGGGATCGGATGCGGAATACGAACGCCCCTCTTCCGCGCGAAGCGAGGGGCGTGGCTAGCCCGGCAGGCGCACGACGGCCCGCAAGCCGCCCAGGGGCGAGCGCGACAGGGTGATGTCGCCGCCGTGGCCGCGGGCCACGTCGCGGGCGATGGCGAGGCCGAGCCCCACGCCCTTGGTGTTCTGGTTACGCGCCTCGTCCAGCCGCCCGAAGGCCTTGAACGCCTCCTCGTAGCGGTCTTCGGCGATCCCCGGCCCGTCGTCGTCCACCACGATCTCGACGCCCCCCTGAGGGCGCACCTGGGCCGCCACCTCGACGTGTTCGCCATGCACCGCGGCGTTCATGATCAGGTTGGAGAGCGCCCGCTTCAGGGCGTTGGGCCGGACCTGCGCGGTCAGTTCCGGATCGGCGGCCAGCTTGACCTGGGCGCCGGCCCTGACCGCGCCCTCGCTGACCTGTTCGAGCAGGTCGTGCAGGCGCACGGTCTCGACGGCCTCGCCGCCCTCGCCGCGGGCGAAGGCCAGGTACTCGTCGATCATGTGCTCCATTTCGGCCAGGTCGCCCTTCATGGCCGCGTTGCGCTTGGAGGGCTCGGCAAGGGCGAGGGCCAGCTTCAGCCGGGTGAGCGGGGTGCGCAGGTCATGGCTCACCGAAGCCAGCAGGGTCGTGCGCTGGTCGATGTGCCGCTGGATGCGGGCGCGCATGTCGAGGAAGGCGGTGGCCGCGCGGCGCACCTCCTTGGCCCCGTGCGGCTTGAAGGCCGGCACGTCGCCGCCCCGCCCGAAGGCCTCCGCGGCGTTGGCCAGCCGCTCGATGGCGCGCACCTGGTTGCGGATGAACAGGATCGCGATGCTGGTGAGCAGGATTGTCGCGACCGTCATCCAGAGGACGAAGATGTGCCCCTGGGTCGCAAACGCCCGGTCGCGGGGCGCCAGCACCCGCATCACCCCGCCCGGCACCGCGACGCGGATGTCGACGTAGGCGGGGTAGCGGGTGGTGTCGAACCAGAAGGGCTGGTCAAGCCGCTCCGACAGCGCCCGGCGCAGCGACTGGTCGATGGGCGCCAGGAACGGCTGGGCCAGCACCGGCTCGTCGCGCTGGCTGGCGGGCAGCTTGCGTCCGGGCTGCAGGGCGATGGAGAGGCTCATCGAGTCCTCGGCCCGCTTCGACAGCTTGGCGAAGGCGGCCGGGCTCGGGTCGTCGCGATAGCTTTCCACCGCCCAGGCGATGTCGCCGGCCAGGCCTTCGGAGAGCCGGCTGGTCACCGTCTGCCAGTGGGCGTCGAAGAAGACATAGGTGACGGCAATCTGCATGACCGCCACCGGCAGGACGATGATCAGTAGCGAGCGGCCGAACAGCGTCTTCGGCAGCTGCCGCTTGATCCAGCGGCCGATCACACGGGCGCTTCTGGCCACTAGTCCGGAGCCAATCTGTAGCCGATGCCGCGCACGGTCTGCAGATAGCGCGGCGCCTTGGGGTCGGCCTCGATCTTACGCCGAAGCCGCGTCACCTGCACGTCCACCGCCCGTCCGGACGGATCGACCGTGTCGCGGGCGAGTTCCAGGCGCTCCACCGCCTCGTGCGGCGAGCGGGCGAGCTGGCGCAGCAGGGCGACCTCCGCCTCGGTCAGCTTCACAGGGTCGCCGTCGCAGGTGAGCTCGCCGCGGTCCGGATCGAACTGGCAGCGGCCGAGCGACAGCGGGCCGCCCTGGGCCGGCCGGTCCTGGGCGCGCCTGAGGATCGCCTCGATGCGCAGCAACAGCTCCTCGGGCTCGAAGGGCTTGGCCAGATAGTCGTCGGCGCCCAGCTTCAGGCCCTCGATCCGGTCGGTCGGCTCGCCCATGGCGGTCAGCATCAGGACCGGCGTGCGGCCGGCCGGCGCGCGCTGCTCGCGCAGCCACCGGGTCAGTGAGAAGCCGTCCTCGCCGGGCATCATCACGTCGAACACCGCCAGGTCGAAGTCCAGCGTGCCGATCAGCTTGCGGGCCGGCGCCCCGCCTGCCGCGGCGGTGACGCGGAAGCCCGCGCGGGCCAGATATTCCTTCAGCAGTTCGCGGATGCGATCGTCGTCGTCGACGATCAGCAGGTGCCGCGCGCGCGTCGCGACGCTCATCGCCAAGCCCCATTTTGTTTGACGGAGCCGCCTTCGAAGGGTTCTAGAGGAACCTTGCGAAAGGAGGTCACCCTCTCATGTCCCTCGTTCCCTTCGACGACCGTGATGGATGGATCTGGCTGGACGGCCAGTTCGTGCCCTGGCGCGAGGCGAAGATTCACGTACTGACGCACGGCCTGCACTATGCCTCGGCCGTGTTCGAGGGGGAGCGGATGTATGGGGGTGAGATCTACGAGCTGACGGCGCACACCGAGCGTCTCTTCAAGTCCGCCGAGATCCTCGACTTCCAGATCCCATTCACGGTGGCCCAGATCGATCAGGCCTGCAAGGACACCTGCGCCAAGAACGGCCTGACGGACGCCTATGTCCGCCCCATCGCCTGGCGCGGCTCGGAGATGATCGGGGTCTCGGCCCAGAACACGAAGATCCATGTGGCTGTCGCGTGCTGGGACTGGCCGAGCTATTTCAAGCCGGAAGAGAAGGCCAAGGGCATCCGCATGTGCTGGGCGAAATACAAGCGCCCGTCGCCGGAGACCGAGCCGGTGCACGCCAAGGCCACCGGCCTCTACATGATCTGCACCATCTCCAAGCACGCCGCGGAGAAGGAAGGCTACACCGACGCCATGATGCTCGACTACCGGGGCTATCTGGCGGAATCGACCGGCTCGAACGTGTTCTTCGTGCAGGACGGGGTGATCCACACGCCCATCCCGGACTGCTTCCTGAACGGCATCACCCGCCAGTCGGTGATCAAGCTGGCGCAGGCCAAGGGCTTCGAGGTGGTCGAGCGCCACATCCTCCCGGAGGAGCTTGCCGGCTTCTCCGAGTGCTTCGTGACCGGCAGCGCCGCGGAGGTCACGCCGGTGGCCGAGATCGGCGAGTACAAATTCCGGCCGGGCAACATCTCGCTCAGCCTGATGGACGACTACGCCAGGATGGTCCGGCGCGAGCTGGTATCGGCCTGAGGCCTCACCAAAGGCCCGGCGCGTACCGCCAGCGGACCCGCCGGGCATAGTCTTCGTAGCCCGCGAGTTCGGCTTTCAGCATCTTCTCTTCGCCCAGCGTGCGGATCGCCAGCGCCAGGACGATCGGCGGCAGGACCGCGAAGCCCCACCAGGAGCCGAGCATCAGCGGCATGCCGACGAACTGCCAGATGACGAAGGCGTACATGGGGTGGCGGACGAAGGCGTAGGGGCCGGTGCTGATCACGGTCTGCTTGCGATCGGCCTGTATCTTGATCACCGGGGCGGCGAAGCTGTTCGCGCGGAACACCCAGGCGACGCCGACGTAGCTCGCGACGATCAAGGCCGCGCCGATCACCTGCAGGGGAAGCGAGATGTGCGACCAGCCCATGCGGCGCGCGTCCACGCCCATCAGCACAAGCCAGCCCAGATAGACCACCGAGACGACACTCAGGAAAACCCGGTCCCACGGCTTTTGATCTCGCTGGATCGGCGGCTTCATCCGTTCCTCCAGCAGGCCCGGATCGGCGCGGGCGAGCCATAGGGTGACGGCCAGACTGATCGCGGTGAACAGGGCCAGGAAGGCCCAGCCCGACGGCCAGCGCCAGGTTCCCGCCGACCCGAACAGCAGGGCCGCGAAGACCACCATCAGGGCTGCGAGCTCGGCCAAGACCTTCGGGATCAGACGCTTCCCGGCGTCCATAGCTTCGAGCTCCTAGATCATCGGCGCGTAGGGTCGGGGATAGGGCTCGCCCTGCGCGAGGTAGATCACCCCCACGACGCAGCGCAAGCCGTACCAGACCGCGCCCAGGGCCAACATCACCTTGGCCAGGATCAGGAGCGGGATGCCGATGAGGATGAAGCTCAGGGGGATGCCGATCGCCAGCACCATGCCGGCGATGAGGCACCACACCAGGCCGATCCAGAACGTGCGGATCAGGAAGGTGTAGTGGCTGCGCATCAGCGGCCCGGCCGTGCTCTGGTTCGCATAGGCCAGGACCACCCCGATGATGGCGGTGAACCCCGTCGCGAAGGCCAGGAGGTAGAGCGCATAGACGACGGCGGGCATGGTCCGGTCTTCCGTCGCGCCGTAGTCCAGATGGTCGGTCATGGCCTGGAGCCTCCCCATCAGGATTTTGCCCCATTTAGGTGGGAGCGCCAGAGGCCGATTGAAAGTCAGCCGCGGACCAGGGTGATCTCCACGCCCGCGCCCACGGCGTCCGGCGCCAGGGCCAGGGGCTTTTCCACCCGCACCCGGGCCCGGGTCACGCGGGCGTCGGCGAGACAGGCCCGCGCCAGCCGCTCGGCGAAGGTCTCCACCAGCTCGATGTGACCCTGGCTGGCGATGTCTCGCGCGGCGTCCAGGATGGTCTCGTAGTTGAGCGTCTCGGACAGCCGATCGGCGCCGGCCGTAGGCACGTCCAGCTCCACGTCGACCACCAGCGGCTGCACCCGGCCGATCTCATGCTTGTAGACGCCGATCTCGGCCTGGACCTTCAGGCCGGTGACGAAGACCTTGGTCATGACCCTCTTTGGGCTCCCGGCCATGCGCTCAGGCCATCCCGGACGGGCGTTTGGGAGACAGGTGCTGGCCGGCGTCCACGGCGATCATCTGGCCGGTCACCGAGGGCGCGTCGATCAGGTAGCGCAGGGCCCCGGCGATCTCGGTCGGGGTGCTCGGGCGGCCCAACAGGGTCGCCTGCGCTTCCGCCTGGAAGGCCGCCTCGTCCTGGTGGATCGAGCGCAGCGTCGGTCCGGGCCCGATGCCGTTCACCCGGATGCGGGGCGCCAGCGCCTGGGCCAGCAGCCGCGTGGCGTCCCACAGCGCCGACTTCGACAACGAATAGGAGAAGAACTCCGGTGTGGGGTTCAGCACCCGCTGGTCCAGGATGTTGACGATCAGGCCTTCGCGGCCTTCCGGCAGGCGCCTGGCGAACACCTGGGCCAGCACCAGGGGCGCGCGCAGATTGGTCTCCATGTGGGCGTCCCAGGAGGCGCGGTTCATGTCGGTGAAGGCGTCTTCCTCGAAGACGCTGGCGGAATTGACCAGCATGGTGACGGGACCGAGCTCGGCCTCCGCCTCGCCGACCAGGGCCACGGTGGTGGCCTCCTTGCGAAGGTCGCAGGCAAGGATCGCGGCCTTGCGGCCCCGGGCGCGGACTTCGGCGGCGGCCGCCTCGGCCTCGTCGTCGACGGCCCGGACGTGGATGGCGACGTCGTAGCCGGCCTCGGCGGCGCAGACCACCAGGGCGCGTCCGATCCGCCGCGCGCCGCCGGTGACCAGGGCGGCCCCGCGCTCAGTCATGAGAGCGCGCCCGGTTCAAGCTCAGTCGAACCGGCCGAAGTCGAGGCGGTTCAGGATGGCCATCACGACGATGAAGCCGACGATGACGTAGATGCCGGACATGGGCGTCTCCGAGGGAGGTCTGTTGTCCGGGCTTTATCGACGCGCCCTCGTCGCCGCAAGCGCACTTGTCGAAGTCCGTCCGCCGCGCTCAAGGTTCGGCCAACGACAAAGGGGGAAACCGAGATGCCGATCGCGCCCATCGCACCCGAGACCTTCGCGAAGATCGCCGTGGGCATCGACCGGCCGCCGGCGA
>FTKD01001185.1_pt4 | contig 13196 bp, 14 predicted proteins | sample 1658191 | NCBI WGS metagenome assembly FTKD01 (sample SAMEA3914808, study PRJEB12502) | metagenome | biome: forest; material: soil | place: Canada | collected 2011-08-03 | depth 0.3 m
GCGCATCTGGCCGGGCCAGCTGTCGGTCAGGCACAGGTTCCCGCTGACCGCGCCCTCCAGCAGCTTGCCGTCGGCGTCCACCAGTTGCGGCTTCACGCCGGGCAGCGGCTTGGCGCAGGAGCCGGGCTTCAGCGGCGTCGCGCCAGGCAACGGGGTCATCAGGGCCGCGCCGGTTTCGGTCTGCCACCAGGTGTCGACGATCGGGCATCGCCCCTCGCCCACCACGCGATGGTACCAGAGCCAGGCCTCCGGATTGATCGGCTCGCCGACCGTGCCGAGCAGGCGGATGGAGCTGCGCGACGTGCGCTTCACCGCCTCGTCGCCCTCGCGCATCAGGGCGCGGATGGCGGTCGGCGCCGTGTAGAAGATCTCGACCTTGTGCTTGTCGCAGACCTCCCAGAACCGCGAGGAGGTCGGATAGTTGGGCACGCCCTCGAACATCACCGAGGTCGCCGCATTGGCCAGCGGGCCATAGACCACATAGCTGTGCCCGGTGACCCAGCCCACGTCGGCCGTGCACCAGAAGACCTGGCCCGGCCGGTAGTCGAAGACCAGCTCGTGGGTGTGCGCGGCCCAGGTGAGATAGCCGCCGGTGGTGTGCAGCACCCCCTTGGGCTTACCCGTCGACCCCGAGGTGTAGAGGATGAAGAGCGGGTCCTCGGCGTTCATCGGCTCGGGGTCGCACTGGTCGGAGACCGTGGCCTTCACGTCGGAATAGAAGACGTCGCGGCCCTCGGTCATCGGCACCTCGGCGCGGGTGCGGCGGACCACGATGACGTCGGTGACGCCCGGGCACGAGGTCAGCGCCTCGTCGACATTGCGCTTCAAGGGCACGGGCTTGCCGCCGCGCAGGCCCTCGTCGGCGGTGATCACGATCCGGGAATCGCAGTCCTGGATGCGCCCGGCGATGCTGTCGGGCGAAAAGCCGCCGAAGATCACCGAATGGATCGCCCCGATCCGGGCGCAGGCCAGCATGGCGTAGGCGACCTGGGGGATCATCGGCAGGTAGATGGTGACGCGGTCACCCTTCTTGACGCCCTTGGCCTTCAGCACATTGGCCATGCGGCAGACCTCGCCGTGCAGCATGGCGTAGGTGATCAGGTCGCTGGTCTGGCCATCGTCGCTCTCCCAGATGAAGGCCGTCTGGTCGGCGCGTTCGGGCAGGTGGCGGTCGATGCAGTTCACCGAGACGTTCAGCACCCCGTCGGCGTACCAGCGGACCCGGAAGTCCTTGGCGTCGAAGGAGACGTCCTTCACCTTGGTGAACGGCTTGATCCAGTCGAGCCGCTTGGCGACGTCCGACCAATAGCCGTCGGGATCGCTCTCGACCCGGGCCACGGCGGCGTCATAGCCGGCGGCGTCCATCAGGGCGTTCTTCGCCCAGTCCTCGGGAACCGGAAAGACTTCGCTGTCGGACACCTGCGCGCACTCCCGAAATATGCCGTCCAGGAGGGAGTATGCGGAGAGGGCGCCCCGGCGCAACAACCTCAGGGCTCGCGCTTGCCCGATTGGGCGGGCGCAGCCATGGTCCGACGCATGTTTCGCAAGGGTCCACTGGTCGCGCTTTCGGCGCTCGCCCTGTCGTTGGCGGCCTGCGGGCCCGACCCGGGCCAGGCGGCGGCGACCGCCATCGCCAAGTTCATGGCCGCCGTCCAGCGGGACGACCAGCCGGCGATCGAGGCGGCCCTCGACCGGCCTGCTCTGCGCGCAAACCTTCGCGACCAGCTGGCCGAGCTTGGCCGGGCCAACGGCATCGACGTGGGCGCCGGCCCCTCGGAATTCGCCATGGACCGGATGATCACCACCCAGGCGATCCGGCTGGCCGAGGCGCGCACCGGCTTGCCCGCGGCGCCGACCGCCGCCCAGGTCGCGCCTCTGCTGAAGATGCCGGACAAGGCCCACGCCTGTGTGCAGGACACCGCCAGGGACCACTGCGCCCTGACGTTCGCCCGGCGCGGCGACGTCTGGCGCCTGGCCGGCATGCTGGCGACCGAACCGCACCACCCCCAGCCCGGCCGCCCCTAGCCCGGCCGCGCCCAAGGGCCTATGCGGAGGGCGACACATCTACGAGGCCCGCCCATGCTGCTGCACCTCTCGACCTGGCAAGAGATCGAGGACTACCTGAAGCGCTCGAAGACGGTGGTGATCCCCATCGGCTCCAATGAGCAACACGGCCCCACCGGCCTCCTCGGCACCGACTGGCTCTGCCCCGAGATCATCGCCCATGAGGCGCAGAAGACCTCCGAGATGCTGGTGGCGCCGACCTTCAACATCGGCATGGCCCAGCATCACCTGGGCTTTCCGGGCACCATCGCGCTTCGGCCCTCGACCTTCATGGCCGCGATCGGCGACTGGTGCCGCAGCCTGGGTCTCGCCGGGTTCGAGAAGCTCTATTTCCTGAACGGCCACGGCGGCAATGTCGCCACCATCGACGCGGCCTTCTCCGAGCTCTACGCGGAGGCGACCTACAGCCAGCGCAACCGGGGCTTCGCCTGCAAGCAGAAGAACTGGTGGGAACTGAAGGGGGTGCTGGGCCTGGCCAACCGCCAGTTCCCCACCGGCCACGGCAGCCATGCCACGCCCTCGGAGATCGCGGTGACCCAGTGGGCCTACCCCGACGCCATCAAGTCGGCGAACTACGCCCCGCAGATCGCGCCCACGGGGCCGATCCGCGAGGCGCTCGACTTCCGCGCCCGCTATCCCGACGGCCGCATGGGCTCCGACCCCGGTCAGGCCACGCCGGAAAAGGGCGGCGAGCTGGTGGCGACCGCCGTCGCGGCGCTGATCGAGGACGTCGCGGCGTTCAGCGCCGAGGTCGCGCCGGCCTAGCTAAGCCGTGAACACCTCGCCGTCGCGCACGGCCACGGGCCAGGGCGTCAGGCTGAGGCCCACGCAGGGCGTCGTCGCGCCCGCGCCATCTAGGGTGAAGAGGCCCCCATGGCCGGCGCAGAGGATGTGCTCGCCGGTCCGGGTGAGGTAGCGCTCGTCCAGCACGCCGAGCGGCCAGCCGGCATGGGGACAGCTGTCGACATAGCCCAGCACGAGGTCGCCCTTCCGCACGAGGAAGCCCGCGAACAGGCGGCTCTCCGCGCGGAAGCGGAAGCCCTTCGAGCCGGGGTCCGCCAGGTCGGCGAGAGCGCAGAGCCGCTCGCCCGCCGCCGGCCGGGCGGGATTGTCGCTAGAGCTGGCCAATGGTCGCGCGGAAGCCGCGGATCTCGACGCGCCCGAACACGCCGGCCTGCTGGTAGGGGTCGGCGGCGTTGTAGGCCTCCACCGCCGCTCGGTCGGGGGCTTCCAGGATGAACAGCGACCCGGCCATGGCCTCGGCCTCGTCCAGCATCGGCCCGGCCACCTTCAGCATCGCGGCGTTGTTGCGGACATAGGCCAGGTGCGCCTCGCGCGTGGCCATGCGCAGGTCGAGCGAATTGGGCTTGTCGAAGCAGGCGAGCATGAAGAGCGGCATTGGTTATTCCTCGCGAAGGGGTCGGGAAAGCAGGCCGCGGATGGCCGCGTCGACGTCCACCTCCCCGGCCAGGATGGCGGCGGTGGCCTCGCAGATGGGGACGTCGACGCCGAGCTTGCGGGCAAGCTGGCGCACGGCCGGCGCGGAGGCCACGCCCTCGGCCACGGAGAGCTTGCCGGCCAGGGCCTCGTCCAGGGTCTGCCCTCGTCCGAGCGCCAGGCCGACGCTCATGTTGCGCGACTGCGGGCTGGAGCAGGTGAGCACCAGGTCGCCGAGCCCGCAGAGCCCGGCCACGGTCTCGGCCTCGCCGCCGAGCGCCACGGCCAGGCGGGTGAGTTCGGAGAAGCCGCGGGTGATCAGGGCGGCGTGGGCGCTGCGCCCCAGGCCCCGGCCCTCGACGATGCCGCAGGCGATGGCCAGGACGTTCTTGACGGCGCCGCCGGCCTCGGCTCCGATCATGTCGGTGGCGAAGTAGGGCCGGAAGGTCGGGGTGGCGATCAGCTCGGCCAAGTCGCGGGCGCGGCCCTCGTCCGGGCAGGCCAGGGTGACGGCGGTGGGCAGGCCGCGGGCGACCTCGCCGGCGAAGCTCGGCCCCGACAGCACCGCGGGGGCGGCCTGCGGGATGGTTTCGGCCAGCACCTCGGTCATCAGTTTCAGCGAGCCCTGCTCGACGCCCTTGGCGCAGAGCAGGATCTGCAGGCCGTCGCGCACGTGCGGCGCGAAGGCGGCGAGTGTGGCGCGCAGGTGCTGGGCGGGCGCCACGGCCAGCACCAGGTCGCTGGCGGCAAGGTCGGCGAAGTCGCTGGTGGCGCGGATAGCCGGATCGAGGTCGATCCCCGGCAGGAAGCTGGTGTTCTCGTGGCTGGTGTTCACCGAGGCCACCACATCGGCTTCGCGGGCCCACAACGTCGTCTCCAGCCCGGCCCGCGCGCAGACCTGGGCGAGCGCCGTGCCCCAGGCCCCGCCGCCGATCACTCCGGCTTTTGTCATGCCTTGGCGCCCTTGCGGCCGGGGACGTGGGTCGGGTTGGCGCTGGCCGCCGCCTCGTCCAACGGCCAGCGGGGCCTGGCGGGGGCGTCCAGCGGATCGGAGATCCCCAGCGCCAGCCGCTCGGCGCCGGCCAGTGCGATCATGGCGGCGTTGTCCGTGCAATAGGCGAGGGGCGGGGCGGTGAATGAAAAGCCACGCGCTTGCGCCGTCGCCTGCAGCCGGGCCCGCACCGCCCGGTTCGCCGCGACGCCCCCGGCCACGACGAACCGCAGGCCGCGGCCCCCATGGGCCGTGGCGTAGGCGGCCATGGCCCGGTCGCTGCGCTCGGCGAGCTGGCTGGCGATGGCGGCCTGCACGGCGGCGGCGAGGTCGGTGCGCTCGGCGTCGGTGGTGAGCCCTTCGGCGATCCGCGCGGCGGCGGTCTTCAGGCCGGAGAAGGAGAAGTCGCAGTCCTTGCGGCCGAGCAGCATGCGCGGCAGTACGAACCGCTCGGGGTTCCCGCTCTCGGCCAAGGCCTCCAGCGCCGGACCGCCGGGGTAGGGCAGGCCCAGCGTCTTGGCGATCTTGTCGAAGGCCTCGCCGGCGGCGTCGTCGATGGTCGAGCCCAGGCGACGGCAGGCCCCCACGCCGTCCACCGACAACAGCTGACAATGCCCGCCGGAAACCAGCAGCAGCAGGAAGGGATAGGCGACGTCGGCCGCCAGCCGCGCGGAGACCGCATGGCCCTCCAGGTGGTTCGCCGCGACCAGCGGCAAGCCGCGGGCCAGGGCCACCGCCTTGCCGAAGGAAAGGCCGACCATCACGCCGCCGACCAGACCCGGCCCCGCGGTCGCCGCGACGCCGGTCAGGTCGCCGAAGCCCACGCCGGCCTCGGCCAGCGCGCGGCCGGCGATGCCGTCGATACTCTCCACATGGGCGCGGGCGGCGATCTCAGGAACCACGCCTCCGAACGGCGCATGGGCTGCGATCTGGCTCGCCACGACGGAGGACAGCACCTCGACCACGCCGTCCGCGCCAAGCCGGACCACGGCCGCGGCGGTTTCGTCGCAGCTTGTCTCAAGGCCGAGAACCACTTGGGGGAGGGTGTGGGTGCTGCGGTTCATCCGGTTGCCGGGGGGCGCCCGCTCCTGTAGCAGGTCGCTTCCGCTCCGAGGTAGACCGCCGCCCGTGACCACGCAACCGCCCGCCCCTAAAGCGCAAGTGCGGATCGGCGCGCGCGGCTCGAAGCTATCGCTCGCCCAGGCCGGCCACATGCAGCGCCGGATCGCCGCCGCGCTGGGCGCCGATCCGGAAGACGCGGCCGCGGTCGCGCGTGTCGCGCCGCTGATCGTGATCACCACCACCGGCGACCGGGTGCAGGACCGCCGGCTGCTGGAAATCGGCGGCAAGGGGATGTTCACCAAGGAGATCGAGGAGGCGCTGCTGGACGGGCGCATCGACTGCGCCGTCCATTCGCTGAAGGACATGCCGGCCCTGCTGCCCGCGGGCCTGTGCATCGCCGCCATTCCGGAGCGCGGGGATCCGCGCGACGCCTTTCTGAGCCTGCAGGCCGACCGGCTGGAGGATTTGCCGCCGGGCGCGGTGCTGGGCACGGCCAGCCTCCGCCGCCAGGCGCAGGCCCTGCATCGCCGCCCCGACCTCGACGTGCGGATGCTGCGCGGCAATGTCGACACCCGGCTCGCCAAGCTGGCGGCCGGCGACGCCGACGCGATCCTGCTGGCCTTCGCGGGCCTGAAGCGCCTCGGCCTCGAGCACCTGCCGCAGAGCCTGATCGACCCGGTCGAATGCCCGCCCGCGCCCGGCCAGGGGGCGCTGGCCATCGAGACCCGGGTCGGAGACTGCGACGCGGCCTGGGTGCAGGCGATCCGGCACGGCCCCACCGCCATCGCCGTGGCCGCCGAGCGCGGGGCGCTGACGGCGCTCGAAGGTTCGTGCAAGACCGCCATCGGGGCACACGCCTGGTTCGAGGGCGCCCACCTGAAGCTGATCGTCGAGGCGCTTTCTACGGACGGCCAGGCGCGGTTCCGGCATGCGGGCGAGGCCGATCTGACCGAACTCGCCGATCCGGAAGCCTCGGCGCGGGACCTTGGCCTGTCGCTGGGGATCGCCGTGCGCGACCAGGCCGGCGACGCGATCGCGTTCTAGTGTCCCGATTCCGAAGTTCGCAAGCGCTTGCGGCCGGCTTCGGCGAACTTCAAATCCAGCACATTAGCGCGACATCCAGGGTTTCGATTTCGATGACGAGCGCGCCGCCGCGGCCTGCTCGCGCTGGAACTTGCCGCCGCGGGGCGGCTTCGGCCGAGCCTCGATGGCGGCCTTCTTCAGCCGCAGGGCGCGCTGGATCGGGGTCTCCGGCGGTGGTGTCTGGTCGTCCGGCATTGGGGTCCCCTCTGAGGCGACGTGGCTTGGTTCAGCCCCACATATAAGGTTTGCAGAAGGTTAAGGCTCTCTGCGCTAAAAGACCCCCCATGGCTCGCCGTCGCCAAAAGATCTGGATCACCCGCGCCCAGCCCGGCGCGGACTCGACCGCCGAGCGCGTGCGCGCGCTGGGGCATGAGGCGATCATCGCCCCGCTGCTCGCGGTGCGGACCTTGCAGGATGTGCAGGTCGACCTCCGGGGGGTCGCCGCGCTCGCCTTCACCAGCGCCAACGGCGTGCGCGCCTTTTCGGACCTCAGCGCGGAACGCTCGCTGCGGGTGTTCGCCGTGGGCGCGGCGACGGCCCAGGCGGCGCGGGCCGCCGGCTTTCGGCTGGTGCTCTCCGCCGACGGCGATGTCGACGCCCTGGCCGAAGGCATCGGCCTGCGCCGTGGCGAGTTGCGCGGCGCCGTGCTGCATCCGGGCGCCGCGGAGCCGGCCGGAGACCTGGCCGGCGCCTTGGAAAAGCACGGCGTCGAGGCCCGCAGGCTGATCCTCTATGAAACCGCCCCGGTGAAGGTGGAGGCGGACGCGGCGAGGCAGTTGATCCAGGCCGACGCGGCCCTGCTGCACTCGCCGCGCGCCGCCCAGGTGCTGGCGGGGCTGCTGAAGGTCTATCCGGCCCCGAAGCTTCGGGCGCTGGGGCTGTCGAAGGCGGTGGTCAAGCCGCTGGCCCGCACGCCGCTGGCCGCCAAGGTCTTCCCCTCGATGCCCCTCGAAGGGGCGCTGCTCAACCTGATAGACCGCAATCCATGAGCCCGCCGTCCGACGCCTCCGAGGTCACCGCGCCGAAGGATCCGGCCGAATATCGGCCGCGCCCGCTGCTCGGCCTGACCTTCTGGGCGATGATCGCATTCGCCGTACTCTGCGTCCTGGCCGGGGTGGCGATCGCCAACCTCGGTCCCCGGTTGTTCGCCAGGCCGGGGGCCAGGGCGCCAGCCGAAGCCGCCTCGACGGTCGAGACCGCCGCCCCTGCGCCGACCGCGGCTCCGGTGGCGGCGCCCGCGCCAGTCGCGGCGGCGGCCGGCCCCGACGTCGAGCGGCTGAGCGCCCGGGTGGCCGCCCTGGAATCCCGCCAGTCCCACGCCGCCCAGGCCGCCGCGGCGGCGCTGGCCGTCTCCGCGGTGGTGGAGGCCGCGCAGGGCACCGGCCCGTTCGCAGAAGAGCTGGCGAGCCTTCGGGCGGTTTCCCCGCCATCGGCGGAGCTGGAGTCCCTGGCGCGCCTCGCCCAGACCGGCGCGCCCAGCCGCACCGCGCTCGCCGCCAGCTTCCCCGACTATGCGGCCCGCGCGGCCAGCGCCGCCCGGGCCCCTGGCGACAAGGCCGGTCTTGGCGATCGGATCGTCTATGAGCTGTCACGCATCGTGACCCTGCGCCGCGTGGGCGATGTGCCGGGCGACGGCGTCGACGCCATCCTCGCCCGGGCCGAGCGGCAGGTGGAGGATGGCGACCTCGACCGGAGCTTGCGCACCCTCGACCGGCTGCCGGCCGGCGCGCGCGACGCCATGGCGCCCTGGCGCGGCCGGGCCGAGCGTCGCGCGGAGATCGACCGCAACGCCCAGGCGCTGCGCGCGCGCGCCCTGCAGGTCCTGGCCCTCGAGGCGAGGGGCGCGGCATGATCCGCGCCGGCCTCGTCGTCCTGATCGTCGCGGCGGTGGCGGTGGCCATGCTCGCGCTCACGGGCGACGCCGGTCGGGTTAGCCTGGTCTGGCTGGGCTGGCGCGCCGACATGACCGCCGCGGCCGCGACCCTGATCGTGATGTTCGCCGCCCTCCTCGCGACTATCGCCTGGCGCACCTTGCTGTGGGTGCTTGCCGCCCCGCGACGCGCTGAGCGGATCCGCGCCGAGAACCGCCGCCGTCAGGCCAATGAGACTCTGACGCGCGGCTTCCTCGCCGCCGCCGCGGGCGACGGTCCCGAGGCCCGCCGGCTCGCGCAGAAGGCGGCCGATCTCGCCGACGAGACGCCAGGGCTGGTCCGCGTCCTGGCCGCCCAGGCCGCCGAAGCCGCCGGAGACCTCACCGCCGCCCACGCGGCCTACACCGCCATGCTGGGTTTCCCGGAGATGCGCCTGGCCGGCCACAAGGGCCTGATGCAGCTCGCCCTGGCGCAGGGCGAACGCGAGACGGCGCTGCGCCACGCCCAGGAAGCCTTCGGCGAGACCCGCAGCGCCCGCTGGGCCTGGCGCGCGCTGCTGGAAGCGCGCCTGGACGCCGCCGAGTGGTCCGCCGGGCTCGAGCTGGTCAAGAACGCCCTCGACCGCAAGATCGTCCCGCCGGTGACCGCCGAGCGCGCCCGCGCCGCCCTTCTGGCGGCGCTCGCCGCCCAGCTCGAACATTCCACGGCGCCCCGGTCGCAGGGCCAGGCGCTCGACAGCGCGGTCGAGGCCGCCAAGCTGCAGCCGGGCTTTGCGCCGGGCGTGGTGATGGCCGCGCGCCTGCTGGCCGCCGACGGCAAGGTCGGCCGCGCCTCGACGACCATCGAGAACGCCTGGAAGGCCGCGCCGCACCCGGCGCTGTGGCTCGCCTACCGCGACCTGAAGACCGCCGAGACCCCGCGCGAGCGCGCCCGGCGGCTGATGGTGCTCGCCGCCCAGAACCCCGCCCACCGCGAGAGCCGGATCCTGGGCGTGGAGGGCGCGCTGGTCACGGGTGACGCCGCGGCGGCCCGCCAGGCGGTGGCCTCGCTCGACGGCGAGCCGGTCACGGCCCGCATCGCGGGCCTGCGCGCTCGTGTCGCCTTCGCCTCCGGTCAGCCGGACGAGGCGCGCCTGTGGCTCGCCCAGGGGATGAGCGCCCCGCAGGAGCCCGACTGGTCCGACCTCGATCCCGAGGGCCGCGCCTTCGCCTATCAGGTCTCCGACTGGGCGCGGCTGGTGATCACCTTCGCCGAGACGGGCGACCTCATCCACCCGCGCCACGAACGCCGCGAGCGGGGTCTGAGCGAACTGCCCGAACTGCCGATCGCCTACGCCGACTCCGCGCCGTTCATCATCGCCGACGGCCTTGGGCCCGCGCCCTATCCGGTCGACGAGGAGGGTTATGGGCAAGACGAGTCGCCGGCCGCGGAGGAGGCGCCGCCGCTGCTGCGTCGCCGCGCCGGCCGTCGCCGCTTGGCGAGCGCGCCGAGAGCCGCTAAATAGGCGCTCCTTCGCGGGCGGGGCTTCCCCGAACGTAGCCGGAAAGGCCCATGGGCCGCCTTAGCTCAGCTGGTAGAGCGGCGCATTCGTAATGCGTAGGTCAGGTGTTCGAGTCACCTAGGCGGCACCATCTTCTCGGCCAACCGGGCGTCGCGCTCAGTTCGCGCCGCTGCGGGACAGCAGATAGACCAGGATGATCACGGCGACGATGACGCCGACCAGGATCTGGCCGTGTGCGCTCACCCAGCCGACCGCGTCAGCCAGGGCCTGCAGGAAGCCGCCGAGGTCCATCTGCTCCTCCTGGGCCACGGGCCATCGGCCGGACCCCCGCTCCTAAAGCGCCCCAGGCTGCAAATGTATCCGGCGGGACCTGTACCTGGGCTGAACGGAGCCTAGAGCTTCACCTTCGCGACCTGGCCGTTGCGCAGCACGACGCGGCGCATGATCGCGACGTCGCGGCCCGGGGCGCCGGGGGTGACGGGCTTGGCGACCGTGATCACGAACCAGGCGCCGTCAGGGAGCGCGGAAAAGGTGAAGTGGCTCTGCGCGTCGCAGGTCGCGCGGCGGACGAAGGCCGAATAGTCCTGGCTGCGCTCCGGCGGAGTGCGGCCGCGCACCTCGGCCGCCGGCAGGGCCGCGGCCTGGTCGGAGTTGTAAAGGATCGTCATCCGGCGCTTGACCCACGGGGTTTCGGGCGTGAGCACGACCGCGGAGCCCGCGCAGGTGAAGGCCTGGCCCGCCACGCCATAGGTCAGCTGGCCATCGATCCCGCCCTTGCCGGGGGCCTGCGACCAGGCGAAGTCGACCGCGCGGAAGGCCGCCGAGGCGGCTGGCGGGGGCGATGGAGCCGGAGCCGGACCACCCGGGCTCGCGCAGGCGCCCAGCAGGAGGAAAATCCCTGCGGCGCAGGCCAAGCGTGAGTTCATCGATAACCTCCCCGATTTAGCCCGACTAGAATTGCATGCCGAAAGCGGTGGTGAAAGCGTCTGCCGCATCGCTGCGCCTCAGCTTCCCCGGATCAGGCGCCGGCGTTCGGCGCCCTCGGTCCAATGATTTTCCTGCGCGCGCTGCAGGCGGATCGCCGCCTTGGCGGCTGCCTGATACGCTTCCAGGCTCGTCGCTGGGCCGAGATCGGCGACAATCGCGTCCAGGCGCCTGGCAAGAACCCGGCTGCGCTCGGCCTGTTCGCCCAGCGCCAGCGCGGCCTCCAGCGCCAGGCAGGTCGCTCCGATGGCGGGGACGATGGCGCCCGCCACCCCGACCAGGCCGGCCAGCCAGTGCGGCCCGTCCCGGCCGAACGCGGCCATCCCGACCGTGGTCGCCACGTAAGAGACGAGCACCACCATCAGGATGCCGAAACTGCCGTTTTCGAGCTGATGGATGCGGTGGGACACCCGCCCGTTGATCATCGACTGGCCACGGTGGTAGGCCGCCTGCCCGGCGATCAGTTCGTCGACGGCCCAACTTCCCCAGGCCATGACCCGCTCCGGCCCGAACGCGCCGCGGGGCAGGCCCGCCTGGCGCCGCGCGCGCCGCGCCTGGGTGCTGCTGGACAGTAGGCTGGCGCGGTGCGGCGCGGTGTTGACCCCCAGCGCCCAGGCCACCCGCTCCAGCCGAAGGTCCTCCGCGAGCCGCCGGCTTTCCCCCCAGAGATGGTGGCGGCGGCCACGCTCGGCGCCCATCCAGACGACGAAGGCGCCCAGCGCCAGGGCGAGCTCGATGAGCACCATCGGGAGTTCGGTCTGCGGCCAGACTCCGGAGACCGTCCCGGCGATGGTCGCCAGGATCGCGACGCCCAGCAGGATCACCTGGTGCGAGCGGTGGACGGCGCCGAGCCGGTTCGCCTCGCTGTCCGCCAGGGCGTGCGCCTCGGTCAAGCGGATGAAGCCGGGCTCGGCGAGGAGGTCGGCCGGCGTCGGGACCGCCTCGAACGGCGGCGCCTTGCCGCCCAGTGTCCGGCGAAAGACGGCGTAGGCGCGCCAGTGGCGAATGAAGCCACGCTGGGTGGGCGCCTGGTTCTTGGGGGCGTGCGCGCCCTCGTGGCGCAGGCCAAGGTCTGCGAGGACTTCGTGCAGCGCCTCGGGCGTCGCGTCCTGGCCGAGGGGCGCGCGGCCGAAGCGCAATTCGTCGAGGAACTCGAGGAAGCCGAAGTCCTCGGCCAGGTGCTCGGGCCGGATAAGCCGCAGGGATTCGGCCTCGCCGGGCTTGATCCACAGGACGGGGACTCCGTGCTCCAGGGCCAGCCGCACGGCGTCCGCCGTGCCGCCGGCGCCGCGCGCGTGCTCGCCTGTCCAGACCACGGCCAGCAGGTCTGCGGCGCCGACCAGCCAGCGCGTCTGAGCCAGGTAGGCGCTACGGCCAAGTGACTCGGTCGCTCGGCCGTCGAGCCAGGTGCCGGCCTCCATCAGCCTCGCCGTCGGTACTTCGACGGTGTCGTCGAGGAACGGGAAGACCCCATGCACCGGTCCCAGGCCCGCCGCGGTCCAGGCCGTGGCGGCGAGCAGGTCCGCGCCGGGCGCCAGGCCGGTGATCAGCCGCGCCTCGTCGACACCCGCCTGCGAAAGCATCGCGAAGGCGGCGTCCAATCCCGCCGAGACGTGAGCTGGATCGCCGAGATCCTCGGGCCGGTTGTGCCCGGCGAAGGCGACCTGCGTGAATTTCAGCCTGCCTGGCGGCGGGACGGAGGGCTCCGGCGACCTCGCGACCGTGTGCGGTGATCGCTGCCGCCGCTGTCCTGCGTCGGTGGTCGGGGGTTGGTCCTCAAGCGGGCGCACGCTCATGCGGAGCAGAGCCGGGCCGGCTCAGTAGGGCACGTCCGTGTCGGGCGTTTGGACAGCTTTCGGCTTCTTCTTCTTCGCGACCTTGACCGGCGCCGGGTCGGCGGGGGCCGTGGCCGCGGGGTCGGCGACCGGCGGCGCGGCCTCGACGGAGACCCTTTGCACGGCCGATGGCGGGGCGGTGGGCAGGAGCGCCGTCATGGCGCGCGGTTCGGCCGTGGCGGTCTTGGATCGCATCAGGCTCGGCGTCGCCACACCGATGGCCACGGCGGCCAGCGCGGCGAGCGACAGGCCGACGTAGAGCGCCGTCCGGCGCGGGCGCGGCGCGGCCGCCTCCGCCGTCTGCAAGCCATCGTCGAAGTCCGCCGCCGCGGGCGCCGCAGCTCCGGCGAACGTGCGGGCCTCTTCGG
>FTKD01411757.1_pt1 | contig 13133 bp, 18 predicted proteins | sample 1658191 | NCBI WGS metagenome assembly FTKD01 (sample SAMEA3914808, study PRJEB12502) | metagenome | biome: forest; material: soil | place: Canada | collected 2011-08-03 | depth 0.3 m
CTCGAGGCCCTCGACGCGCGCGGCATCCTGCTGTGCAACACGCCGGAGGTATTGACCGAGACCACCGCCGATACCGCCTTCATGCTGATTCTCGGCGTCGCGCGCCGTGTCGCCGAACTGGCGCAATGGCTGAAGGACGGCCACTGGCAGCGCCCGGTCGGCGCGCGGCAGTACGGCACCGATGTGCACGGCAAGACCCTGGGCATCGTCGGCATGGGCCGCATCGGCACAGCCGTCGCGCGCCGCGCGGCGCTGGGCTTCGGCATGCGCGTGCTGTACACGGCGCGCTCGCCCAGGCCGGAAGCGGGTGCCGAACTGGGCGCGCAGCGGCGCGAACTGGACGCGCTGTTGCGGGAGTCCGACTTCGTCTGCGTGCTGGCGCCGCTGACCGCGCAGACCCGGCATCTGATCGGCGCGGACGAGCTGGCGCGGATGAAGCCCGGAGCGTTCCTGATCAATGCGGCGCGCGGCGCCATCGTCGACGAACAGGCACTGATCGCCGCGCTGCGGCGGGGGCAGATCGCCGGCGCCGGACTGGATGTGTTCGAACAGGAGCCGCTGCCGCCGGATTCGCCGCTGCTGGCCATGCCCAATGTACTGGCGCTGCCGCACATCGGCTCCGCCACCCGGGAGACACGCCATGCCATGGAGCTGTGCGCCGCGCACAATCTGATCGATGCGCTGGCGGGTCGGCGTCCCCAATACCCGGTCAATCCACAGGTGTTTACAACATCACCGAGACGTTCTGATATTCCATAGCCGCGCTGAAGTTGCCCAGCAGGCGGCTGCGTTCGGCGGCGGTCAGCGGCGCACTGGCCGCGAGCGCATCGAGCTTGACCTTGAAGCCCTGCCGGCCGCCGACCATGCCCGGCACGCCGTGCACGACGGCGGTCAACGTGCCCTCGCGATACTCGGCCTTGTACGGATCGACGATACGCACCTCGAAGCCGGCGTTGCTGCGCACCGTCCGCGCATCGACGCGGGTGAAGCTTCCATCCGGCGGCGGCGGAGCGGAGTCGTCGGCGATCTTGTCGTCGTCCTTTTTGCCGCTGGTCGGATCGAGTGCCTGGTCCAGCACGCTGTCCGGCGGAAAATTCCATTCCTTCAGATCCACGCCTTCGGACTTCATGGCGTTGCGCAGCCGCGCCAGCGGAATCAGACCGCCGGTGGTGGAAACCACCGTGGTGCCGCGACGCGTGACCAGGACATCCAGCCGCTGCAGCAGCATGCCGCGGTCGCGCATGCGGTTGCCGGATGGCTGACGTGCGCCAGCCCAGGCTGCCGCCGGCAACCAGATCACATTGGGCACGGCGATGGCGCCCTCGCCTTCGAACTGGGCGATGACGAAGTCGCGGAAACGCTTGGTGTGCGCCCCGCCCTGGGCGGCTTCCAATACGGATTTCGGAACGAATAAAGGCATCGAAGCGGGCCTTGTCTGTGATCCTTCACGGCTTGTGCCTGGCGCGCCGTGTGCCGCAAACGGGCGGGCTCAATGCCTTGGCTCCGAGTATAGGCCGCAACCGCGGGTCGCGCAGCCCCGGCCCGGTCGACAAGGACAATCAAAAAAATGCAGCAATTCATAGTCATGCTGCGGCGACAAACTCCAAAGAGCACCGGATCGTGCCGTACGCCAAGAAGATAGTGTTGCGCTCCCGCTGGGGCTATCGCCCCGGCCTCGACAGCCTGGTCGCCGACTTCAAAAGGGACGGCGTGTTGTTCGTGGGTGTGGTGGGGAAGGATTGCGACATCATCGAGGACATCATCGACGAGTTGTGCATCGATGACGACAGCGGCGAAGAGGGCTACGCCCTGCTTACCTCCAGCCATGTCGACGGCACCATCGAGGAGGCCGTGTCCTTTGCCCAGGCGCTGGGCGGGAAATACTCCGGCACGGTGGAGGTGGTCGAATTTTAGAAGCCGTGGATTTTCGGCCTGTCGCCGGCCTGTCGATCGCGGCGTGGCCGGGCTAAAATGCCGCCGGGCGACAACAACAGCCAAGATGGATATCAACGACTACCTGCTGGAGCGCGGCGAAAGCGACTGGGCGGGGCTGCTGGCCGACTGGAACTGGATACTACCGGCCCACTTCACGTTGTGGCTGGTGAACCGTTTCGGCGACCTGTTCCTGATTCTCCCGGACGACGGCGGCATCTGCATGCTCGACGTCGGCGCCGGCACCCTGCGGCGCATCGCGCACAACCAAGAGGATTTCGACGCCCGGCTGCGCCAGGACAACAACGCCAACGAGTGGCTGATGATTCCGCTGGTGGACGACTGTGTCGCCGCCGGCCTGACCCTGCCTCCGGCCCATTGTTATGGCTTCAGGCAAGCGCCGGCGCTGGGCGGGGCCTACGAGGTGGCCAATACCGAGGTGGTGGATCTCTATACCCACTACAGCGTGCTGGGTCAGTTGCATGCGCAGGTCTGGGAAACCCTGCCGGGCAGCACGCGGCCGGATACGGCGGCCGAAGAGGAATAAGCCGGCTTTTTTCGCATGGCGGCGGCTCCCGGCCGCCAAAAAAAGCGCCTCGCAAGCTGCCCGGCGCCTCATGCCGGGCCGGCAAACATGACTGCTGATTCATTTATCCCTTTGCGGATGCTGACCGATCAGTGGCACTCTGTAGCCGTCAAACGGTAAACGAACCCCGCTTGCGGTAGAACAGATGATCGACAAAGCCTCGCAAGACCTGATTCAGAACACCATGCTGCAACTGGAAGACTGCGGCTTCCAGCCGTTCGACAAGCTCGTGACCCAAGGCTCGGGATTAACAGGCAGGGCGCTTTCCGCGGATGGCTCGACATGGGCAGATATCGGCACGCTGCAGTCGGGTTTACGCAACAGTTTGCGCCAGCTGCTCAAAACAGGGGTACTGCGCGGGGCAGGATGCACCGCGCAGTTCACCACAGAATTCAATAACCAGAGCTATCTGGTGACCACCACCGCCGACCTGGCCTCGACGCCGGCAATGCGGGTGGAGCAACTGCCGCCGGAAACGCCCCCGGCAATGGTGGCGCTACGCCACATGCAGCGCATCGAAGCCCATCTGCGCGATGCCCATACACTCAAACCACTGATCCACACCTGCGTCGGGGAAGTCGAGGCGGCGCAGCAGCGCGCGCTTGCCAGTCGCTCGCGGCCCTCTCATGCGACACCGCTACTGACTCCGCAGGCGCTGCGCGATCTCGGCGTTCCGCCGCGTCTGGCGCTGCTGATTGCCGGTGATTTCGCCGAGGCGCCGGAATCGCTGACGCTGTAGTTTTCAGCGGGCTTCCACCCATTCCGGCCTGAAACCGGGAAACGGGCCGCCCGTTGCAAGGGCAACCCCTCCCCGACAGCTATTGCGCCGTCACAGCGCCCTGCCCCGCCATGTAGTCCACGGTGAGATTGGCCAGGGTGCGCACCGCAAGCTTGAGCCCGCTCTCGTCGATCTTGAAGCGCGGTGAATGATTCGGCGCATATTCCTCCAGCGAGGCACCGGGCTTGCGCACGCCGATGAAGACATAAAGACCCGGAATCTGCTGCTGGAAGAAGGAGAAATCCTCGGCACCCATGAGCGGCGGCGTTTCCAGCAGGCCATCGCCGCCGACACGCTTGAGGGTAGGCAGCATGCGCGCGGTGAGTTTGGGATCGTTGTAGGTCACCGGATAGGCGCTCTCCTGGCCGATATCGACGTCGACGGTGGCGCCGGAGGCCGCCGCGATATTGCTGGCGGTGCGCCGCACGTCGTCGTGGAGCTGCTGGCGCATGCCCTCGTCGAGCGCACGCAGCGTGCCTTTCAGGGTGGCCGTGTCGGGAATGATGTTGTTGCGCACGCCGCTGTCGAACTTGCCGACCGTCACCACAACGGGCGCCTTGGTCAGGTCCATCTGGCGGCTGGTGATTGTTTGCAGACCGAGCACGATCTGCGAGGCGATGACGATCGGGTCGATGCCGTTCCAGGGCATGGCGCCGTGGGTCTGTTTGCCATGCACCACCACGGTGAAGTCGTCCGCGCTGGCCCAGATTGGCCCGGCGCGGTAGGCGAGCTGGCCGGTCTCGAACTTGGTCAGGACGTGCAGGCCGAAGATCACCTCGGGCTTGGGGTCGGTTGTCAGCACCCCCTCCTGCACCATCAGCTTGGCGCCGCCTTCCTCGCCCTTGGGCGTGCCTTCCTCGGCGGGCTGGAAGATCAGCTTGACCGTGCCCGGCAGCTGGTCTTTCATCTGCGCGAAAATATGCGCCACGCCAAGCAGGATGCCCATGTGCGCATCGTGGCCGCAGGCGTGCATCACGCCGACATCCTTGCCGTCGTAGGTCCCGCGCACGGTGGACTTGAACGGCAGGTCCACTTCCTCCGCCACCGGCAGCGCATCCATGTCCGAGCGCAGCGCCACCACCGGCCCCGGCTTGCCGCCGCGCAGCACCGCCACCACGCCGGTGTGGGCGATGCCGGATTGCACTTCGTAGCCCATGGCCTTGAGCCGCTTGACCAGGAACTTCTCCGTCTCGAACTCACGGTTGGAAAGCTCCGGACGCTGGTGCAGGTAGCGGCGGTTGGCGATCACCTCCGGCTCCACCACGTCGGCAAGATGGTCGATCTGCGTGTGCAGCGCGGACACCTCGGCCTGCGCCTGTGCGGCGGCGGAGACCAGCACACCCGCGCACGCCAGCAGCAGGGACTTCCAGGGCTTCGGATTCATCTGCGGTTCGCTTCCTAAATGAATGGTTCGGCAACGGCGATCATGGATGCTGCGGAGCGCCCGGACACGGCACCGCCAGGCGCGCGCCGCCCGCTATCGCCGCAAACCCCCGGCTCGCCTTCAGCCCATCGTAGCAGCGCCGCCGCGGCGCTGTCTCAGCCTTCGAGCGTGAACCCCAGCTTCATCGTCACCTGCCAGTGCGCGACCTTGTCCTTGTCGATCTGGCCGCGGATGTCGGTGACTTCGAACCACTTGATGTCATGCACGGTCTTGGCCGCCTTGGCGACGGCGCGGCTGACGGCATCCTCGATGCCCTTCGGCGAAGAGCCGGTCAGCTCCAGCGATTTGTAGACATGGCCAGTCATGCGCAAATCCTCCTCCGGACCGGTTTGGAGTTTCAGGCGGGCGGCCCGGTGCCCCTATGCTACGCGCTTGGCGGCGCTAGCTTTTTGCCAGATCGAGAATCAGGCAGGTGGTGGAGCAATGCGCATAAAGGCGTCCGGAAGGATCGGTAATGCGTCCCTCGGCGGTGGCGACGCGGCCGCCGACATGGATGATCCTGCCCTCGGCGCGAACCGGCCCGCTATCCCGGGTCAGGGCGCGCACGTAGTTCACTTTCAACTCCAGGGTGGTATAGCCCTTTCCGGCCGGCAGGGTGGTATGCACCGCGCAGCCGACGCAGGAATCCAGCAGGGTGGCGATCCAGCCGCCATGCACGCTGCCGATGGGGTTGTAGAAATCGAAAGTCGGGGTGCCCTGGAACACGGCCCGGCCATGCTCCGCTTCGACCAGCACGAAATCGAGCGAGCTGGCGATCGGCGGCACCGGCAGCGTGCCGTTGATGATGCCCTGCATCAATTCGACGCCGGGACGCTGCGCCAGCAGTTCGGTCGGGATGATGCCATTGCCGCTGACGCGCCCGCGCACCGCCGCTTCCTGCTCCTGCCATTGCGCCAGGACCAGTTGATGCGCGCTATCCGGTGGGTTTTTCATGAGCCATTCCATATTCCGTGCATATGCACTAGTGTATATGCACTATATGAGGACGAGCGGACGCCCGCAAGATGTGCCCATGAGCCAAGCCAGTGCACCAGCGCCAACCATCCGCGGCTGTACCTGTTTTCGCCTGCGGCGGCTGACACGGCGCGTGACGCAGCACTACGACGGCCATCTGGCTCGCGCCGGCTTGCGGGTGACGCAGTTCAGCCTGCTCGGCATGCTGTTGCGGGCGGATTCGCTGACGCTGTCGGAGCTTGCCGCGCGCATGGAAATGGATCGCACCACCTTGACGCGCAATCTCGGTCCGCTGCAAAACGCCGGATGGGTCGCGGTGATGCCGGGCAAGAATGGGCGCAGCCGCGCGGTGCAACTCACCGATGCCGGCCGCGCTGCCTGGAACGGGGCCAAGCCGCACTGGCGCCAGGCCCAGGACGAGTTGAATGCGGCCCTGGGTGCGGAAACCGTGACCGAGCTGCATGGTTTGCTTGACGATTCACTGGCGCACTTCCATCTGGCCCTGGATGAGAGGCCGGACGCATTGCAGTCTGGCCCCGCTTAGGCTATTTAAGAGCCTATAACAGAATGAATCACGCCTGCGACGGAGGCGTGATTCATTCTGTTATAGGCTCTTAGAGCAGGGCCGCCAGCATCCCGGGGAGTGCAAGCATGAGCGAGTCGTCGAACCAGACGGAAAATGGCGCGGGACCGCAATTTGTTTTTCGCTCCAGCAGCGAAATCGCGGTGCACGTGTCGAGCCTGGAGAAGGCCGAGCACTTCTACGGCGAGATCCTGGGTTTCAGACTGGTGGCCAAGACCGGGCGGCAACTCGAGTTCGATACCGGCAGGCTGCGGCTCTACGTCAATCTCGACAGCCGACCGCTGACCAGCTTCATTCCCTCGTTCGACGTCAGCGACCTGGAAGCGGCGCGCGAATACCTGGAAGGCGCCGGCTGCAAGCCGGTACACGTCACCGCGTATCCGGACGTGTGCTACCTGCGCGATCCCCTCGGCATGGTGTTCGACCTGGTCGAGCGCAAACCCTAGGCCGCTTGAGTTCAGTCGTCGAGCAGGCGCAGTTCCAGGCGCCGCAGGATGCGCCCGAACACCGCCCGCTCATCGGCTGCGCGCGCCAGCACCAGGGCGCCCTGGATCGCGGCTACCGCGTCCTCGGAGCGCGCGCGCGCTGAGGCTGCGCTGAGGCCGGCGCGGCGCAGGGTTTCGGCCAGCGCCTCGACCCATTCGGCGAAATAGGCTTCCACGCAAGCCGCGAATCGATCCCTGGAATCGCCCAGGGCGAAAACTCCGATCAGGCAGACGCGCCGGCCGGAGTGGAAATAGCGATCCACCACCTGGAGCATTTCGCGAATGCCCTGCCGCGGCTCCGTCGCGTCGCGCAGCGGGGTGAACACCTCGCGGCGAAACCAGCCGTCGATGTCATCCAGCACCGCCTGCGCCATCTCCTCCTTGCCGCCGGGGAAGAAGTTGTAGAGGCTGCCCTTGCCCAGCCCGGTCGCCGCGCCGATCAGCGACAGCGAGGCACCCTCGAAGCCGTGGGTGCGGAACACCTCGGCCAGTGCGGGAATGGCGTCGCTGCGCTCGCCGATGGTGCGCGGCATCTTCGGCTTTAAAGTCCGAGTTCGGTCAGGCCCGGAAAATCCGCCGGGCGCGGCCCCAGCTTCGGCCAGGTGAACTTGCGCTCGCCTTCCCTGATCGCCACGTCGTTGATGCTGGCTTCACGCCGGCGCATCAGGCCAGATTCATCGAACTCCCACTGCTCGTTGCCATAGGCGCGGAACCAGTTGCCGGAGTCGTCGCGGTACTCGTACTGGAAGCGCACGGCGATGTGGTTGTCGCTGAAGGCCCAGACCTCCTTGATCAGGCGATAGTCCAGTTCCCGCGCCCATTTGCGGCCGAGGAATTCGACGATGGCGGGCCGCCCGACCAGGAATTCGGCGCGATTGCGCCAGCGGCTGTCCTCGGTATAGGCCAGGGACACGCGCTGCGGATCGCGCGTATTCCATGCATCCTCGGCCATACGGGCTTTCTGCGCCGCGGTCTCATGCGTGAAAGGGGGAAGCGGGGGACGTGCATTCATGATGGCGGCTCCTGACTTGTCTGTACCGATAAGTCCATATTGTACCTTTCGGTACAATATGTCGAGTCCCGCGCTCACCATCCTGGCGCAGCCCCCGAAGTGGAGGAGCCGAAATAGCGGCTCGGCGGCGCGCCCAGCGCGCGACGGAACATGCTGGTGAATGCCGCCGGGCTGTCGTAGCCCAGATCCAGGGCGACCCTGGTCACCGCCTCGCCCGCCGCCAGCCGCGGCAGGGCCGCGAACAGACAGGCCTGCTGCCGCCAGGCGCCGAAGCTCATGCCGGTCTCGGCGCGGAACTGGCGGGTGAAGGCACGCCGGCTCATCTGCAGGGCCGAACTCCAGCGCTCGATGGTGTCGTGCGGCGTGGGCTGTTCCAGCAGGCGCTTGCAGCGCCGCGCCAGCCGCCGCTCCTGCGGGAACGGCAGGGACAGCGGCAACACCGGCAGACGGCGCGCTTCCTGCAGCAGCAGGGCCATCACCAGGCCGTCGCGGCCGTCGGCATCGTAATGCAGGGGCACGTCCACCGCTTCCAGCAGCAAGTTACGCATCAACGGCGTCATGCCGAGCACCTGGCAGCGCTGCGGCAACCCTTCGAGGGCCTCGGGAAGGATATAGGCGCTGCGCGAACTGACCGGCCCCTGCAGCACCTGCACATTGTGGATTTCACCGGCGGGCAGCCAGACGGCACGCTGCGGCGGCACGACCCATACACCGTGTCGGGTGCTCACCGTCATTACGCCGCAGGCGCCATAGAGCAATTGCGAGCGCCGATGGCTGTGCGGCGAACCCGCATAACCCGCCGGATATTCATTGCCGATGGCCACTACCGCGCGCGGGACGGTGTCGTGTTCAGTGGAGTACCGGATGTTACGCATGATTTGTCTGGCCCACTCTCGATATAAGTTGACCCACTAACGCAAGCAGGCAGAATTCTAGCGCGTATCCTGCCGCGGCATCGCGCGAACCTGCGCAACGCCCGCCAGCGACCTACCTGGGAGAACCCCGTGAGCGAAACCGCCGCCGCCCTGTCCGCCAGAACCCCGGCCGCCCCGAGCGCGCAGCAGACGGTGTTCAGCGTCATCGCCGCGATCAGCTTCTGCCACCTGCTCAACGACCTGATGCAGGCCCTGCTGCCGGCGATGTACCCGATGTTGAAGGATTCCTACGCCCTCAGCTTCAGCCAGATCGGCCTGCTCACCTTCACCTTCCAGTTCACCGCCTCGCTGCTGCAGCCCCTGGTCGGCGCCTATACCGACCGCAAGCCTCGCCCCTATTCGCTGGTGATCGGCATGGGCTTCACCCTGGTCGGCCTGTTGCTGCTGGCCGAGGCCAACAGCTTCCCCTGGCTGCTGCTGGCGGCGTCCCTGGTCGGCACCGGCTCCTCGGTCTTCCACCCGGAATCGTCGCGGGTGGCGCGCATGGCCTCGGGCGGACGCCACGGCCTGGCCCAATCGCTGTTCCAGGTGGGCGGCAACCTCGGCTCCGCTGTGGGACCGCTGCTGGCGGCCCTGATCATCCTGCCGCGCGGCCAGCCCAGCGTGGCCTGGTTCTGCGTCGCCGCCCTGCTCGGCATGTTTCTCACCGCCAACATCGGCCGCTGGTACCGGCAGCACGGCCTGGCGCGGCTCAAGCCGCGCGGCGGCGACCCGGCGCAAGTGCAATTGCCGCCCGGCAAGGTGCGGGCCGCCATCGGCGTGCTGCTGGCGCTGATCTTCTCCAAGTTCTTCTACCTGGCGAGCATCACCAGCTATTACACCTTCTACCTGATCGACCATTTCCAGCTGTCAGTGCGCAGCGCGCAACTGCACCTGTTCGTGTTCACCGGCGCGGTGGCGGTCGGCACCATCATCGGCGGACCGCTGGGCGACCGCTTCGGCCGCAAGCGCATCATCTGGGCCTCGATACTCGGCGTGTTGCCGTTCAGCCTGCTCCTGCCCCATGCCGACCTGTTCTGGACTGGCGTGCTGACGGTGCCGATCGGCATGATCCTGGCATCCGCTTTTCCCGCCATCGTTGTGTACGCGCAGGAATTGATGCCGGGCAAAACTGGCACGGTGGCGGGCCTGTTCTTCGGCTTCGCCTTCGGCATGGGCGGCGTCGGCGCGGCGGTGCTGGGCGTGCTGGCCGACCACACCAGCATCGGCTTCGTCTACCAGCTCTGCGCCTTCCTGCCCATGATCGGCCTGCTGGCCGGCCTGTTGCCGGATATCGAGAGTGAGCACCGGCAGCAGCAGGCGAAATCCGCGTGAGGCAGCGTTTCGAGACGATTGAGCAGGAAATCGGGATGGGGCGGCCTTCATTGCAATAGCCCGCAACCGTATTGCCTCCCATCTATAGAGACCGCTCCCGCACATGCTAGGCTCGACTCAAGACAACAGCCGCGCACGAGGCTGAGCCACAAGCATGCAACTGCTGGTCAACATCGATGTCGACGATCTCGACCGGGCCATCGATTTTTACGGCACCGCGTTTGGCCTGCGGGTCAGCCGCCGCTTCGGCGCCGGCGGCGTGGAGATGCTTGGCGGCTCGGCTCCGTTCTATCTGCTGGTGAAGGCCACTGGCAGCCCGGCTTCGCGCGGCATGACCCAGGTGCGCAGCTACCAGCGCCACTGGACGCCGGTGCACCTGGATTTCGTCGTCGATGATCTGGCCGCGGCGGTGCGAAAAGCAGTTGAGGCGGGCGCCAGCCTGGAGGGCGAGGCCGAAACACATGCCTGGGGCAGAATCGCGCACCTGGCGGATCCCTTCGGCCACGGCTTCTGCCTGATCGAATTCCTGGGCCGGGGCTACGACGAGATCGCCACGCCGCCCTGAGCCTCTATCTGAACCGCTACACTGGGCCCACATTCGATGCGAGAGACTTCATGCGCCGCTGGCTGATTGCGACTTTGATGATGACCGCGATGGCAACCGATGCCGCCGCCCAGTCCTGCACGCCTTACCCGGAAACCTTCGCCCAGGGCTTCTATCGTTCAAGCTACTCCTTCTTCAATGAGTCGCCCGAACAGGTCAGCGCCGTGGTCACTCCCGGCTTGCTGCGCAAGCTGCAGGACGAGCGCGAATGCGTCACCAGGCATGGGCACTGCCACCTGCAGTACGACCCCTGGCTGGGGCCGCAGGACAGCGCCATCGGCAGCCCGGTGCAGTTCAAGCGGGAATCGCAGGACGGGCGCAGCGCGGTAGTGGTGATGAGCTACCCGGCCGCAGCGGGCGCGCCGGACCAGGCAAGGACACGCAGCATCAGGCTGAAGCTGCGCAAGGCCACCGATACGGCCTGCTGGCAGCTGGACGACTTCATCACCCCGACCGGCGATTCCGTCTCGACCCTGCTCGGCGCTTCGGCGCCATAGCGCTATTCCTGCTGGACCAGGTGGAAATGGAGATAGGCAATCTCCTGTTTTCCGGGACCGTTGCTGAACACCCGCCAATCACGCATGCCGCGTTCATCGGCAACTTTCCGCATCAGCGCGATACAGCCCATGACGTACGGCTCATCGCCCGGCGCCAGGTCCAACAAGTTGCGCAGGTCGCGTGTCGGGAAAAATACCAGGTCGATACGCGCCTCCGGCTTCGGACTGCGGATGCCGACGCATTCCTTGCTGCGCGCCACGATATCGGGCATCAGGCCCGGCGCCAGGTGCAAGCCGGCCGAGGTGATCAGGCCCAGCACTTCGGGATCGGTCAGGCATTCCTCGGTGGAGTCGCATTGATGCAGAACCGGCAGGGGCCGGGCCTGGGTCTGGACAAAGCTCACGGCGCCGCAGGTGAAGCCGGCCGCGAAAAGCAGGATGCATCCCAGAATTTTCAAAACTCTCATGGGCTTGGATGACTGTCAGGGGAACCAGGGATTGAAGCGGAGTATATGACAGCGCCTTGGTGATTCCGTTGCAGTCCAACTGCCGCTGGATATCATCGCGCGCAGGGGAGTGACCGCATCGCCAGCGTGGATTCCCGCAGCGGAATTCTCCATAGTGGGCCGGTCAACTCGGACAGTCCCGGCTCGACCATGAGCGCATCCGCTGACCCACGCCTGTTCGGCATCGTTTTCGCCAGCGCCGGCGAGCAGCGCCTGAGCCTGTTTTACGCACCGCATTTCGAGCTTGCCGATGCCTATGACTTCCACTCCCTGGTCTGGGAATGTCGCGAAAACGGCAGGTGGAGGACACGCCGGGTCATTTCCGCCGCGGAGTTTCAAGGCGGCGCCGCACGTCGGCGCTGGGTCAACGGCCTGCACCGCCTCGATCCGGCCAGCGGGCAGGCGCTGATCCGCGTGGCCGAGGCCGACCGGCCGCAACCGGCGCCGCAGGTACGCCTGCATTACACCTGGCGGCGCTGGGATCTGCTCAACAACCGGGAACTGGAGAAATTGCAGCTGTGCGGCCGCCCCGATGCCGACTACGAGGAAAATCACATTCCCTGAAACGATAGGCTATCTGAGCCGGCACGAAGCTTGCTGCTTCAGCAGGACAGCAGCACCATGAGGGGGCGCCTTTCATGAAAGCGGTTCTCTACGGCCGATTCAAGCAGGGACTGACCAGCGGCTCCTATTCGCACGCGGCGATGGTGGTGTCGCGCACCTCCCTGATGTTCGATGTCGGCATATTCTTCAGGGATCGCTACGAATTCACCCCGGAACAGGTGCGCCGCCTGCAGACCACCGAACGCGGACTGCGCATCTATCACAACAAGGAAGATTGCCTGTCCCCCATCGTCTTCAAGGTGGCTCTGTTCAAGAGCCAGAACCTGAGCATGCGCACCATCAAGCGGACCGGCTTCGTGCCCCGCGGCCGCATGAAATTCACCATCGCCAGATAGCGCGCCTCGATTCGCGGCGCACGGCAAGGCCCGGGTATGATCGGTTTCCCGGGGACCAAGTCCCCGTCCTAACATATTCAAGTGGTCGGGGACCAAGTCCCCGTCCTGATAAATTCAAGTGGTCGGGGAACAAGGCCTGTTCCGGCATGAGCTACACATCCCGCATCGGCATCCGCAACCACGTCTTCCGCGACCTGCGGGAGCTGCTGGCCAAGGCCAGTCCGCTGCGCTCCGGCGACCAGCTGGCCGGCATCGCCGCCGCCAGCCGGGAGGAACGCGCCGCGGCGAAGCTGGCCCTGGCGGAGCTGCCGCTCACGGTTTTTCTGGAACGGACGCTGATTCCCTACGAGACGGACGAGGTGACGCGGCTGATTGTCGACAGCCACGATGCCGCTGCTTTCGCACCGATCAAAGCGCTCAGTGTCGGCGCCTTCCGCGACTGGCTGCTGTCGGACCATGTCGATGGCCCGGCGTTGACCCGGCTGGCCCCCGGCTTCACCCCGGAGATGGTGGCGGCGGTGAGCAAGCTGATGCGCAACCAGGA
>FTKD01000455.1_pt4 | contig 13078 bp, 11 predicted proteins | sample 1658191 | NCBI WGS metagenome assembly FTKD01 (sample SAMEA3914808, study PRJEB12502) | metagenome | biome: forest; material: soil | place: Canada | collected 2011-08-03 | depth 0.3 m
CTCTACGACCACCCGGCGGTGATGGACGCCGCGGTGGTCGGCATCCCGCACCGCACCCTGGGCGAGGAGCCCGGCGCCGTGGTGACGCTGAAGCCCGGGATGCACGCCACGGAGGACGAGCTTCGCGCCCACGTGGCCGAGCGACTGGCGGCCTTCAAGGTGCCGGTGGCGATCCGGTTCTGGCACGAGGTGCTGCCCCGCAACCCGAACGGCAAGATCCTGAAGAGCGAGCTGAAGAAGCTGTTCGAAGACGAGCAGGCGAGCGCCTGAAGACCCGCGCCGACCTCCTGCTGGTCGCGCGCGGCCTGTTCGAAAGCCGCGCCAAGGCCCGCGCCGCCATCGAGGCCGGCGGCGTGATGGCCGATGGGCGGCCCGTACTGAAGGCCTCCGAGCTGCTGGCGGACGACGCCAAGCTCGACGCCACCCCGGCCCACCCCTGGGTCGGGCGTGGAGCGCTGAAGCTGGAGCATGCGCTGGCGGCCTGGCCGGTCACGGTGGCCGGCCGGGTGGTGCTGGACGTGGGCGCCTCCACGGGCGGCTTCACCGAGGTCTGCCTGGCGGCCGGCGCGCGGCGGGTCTACGCAGTCGACGTCGGCCGAGGTCAGCTGCACCCGAGCCTGAGGGACGATCCGCGAGTGGTGGTCCTCGAGGGCGTGGACGCCCGCAAGCTGACGTCGGCCGAAATCCCCGAGACGCCGCAGCTCGTGGTCTGCGACGTGAGCTTCATCGGGCTCGCCAAGGCGCTGCCGGCGGCGCTGGACCTGGCGGGCGAGGGCGCGGAGTTGGTTGCGCTGGTCAAGCCGCAGTTCGAGGTCGGGCCGGAGCGGGTCGGGAAGGGCGGCCTCGTCAGGGACGCGGCCGTGCGAGCCGAGGCCCTCGAGGCCGTGAAGGCTTTCCTCGCGGACACGGGCTGGGCGGTCCAGGCGACGTTGGACAGCCCGATCGAGGGCGGTGACGGCGCCCGCGAATATCTGCTCTGGGCCCAAAAGAATGGCCGCCCGCGATGAGGCGGGCGGCCAAGCCGGAAGTCCGGATCGGGTGATCTAGTCGACGACGCGGTACCGGCCGCTGGAGTCGGGGCAGACCCGCACGAAGCGCCGGTCGACCCCGCCGTCGGGCATGTAGACCGGGCTTTCGGCGACGGTGCAGCCGTCGGGCCCGGCGCGCTCTTCGACCACCCGCAGGCGCGTGCCGCGGGGGCCGTAGGCCCAGACCGTCTCGCGCTCGGCGTAGCGCGGCGGGGGCGGCGGGCCGTAGTCGGCATCGTCATAGGCCCGGGGCGCGGGCTCATAGTAGGCGGAGGGCTCCGGCGGGGGCGGAGGCGGCGGCGCTTCCCTATAGGCGTAGGGCGGGGGCGGACCATTGGTGCAGGCTGCGGTGTTGTGGCCGACGGCCGCGCCGGCGAGGGCGCCCACGATACCGCCCAGCAGCGAGCCGTCCGTGCGGTGGCCGCGGGCGGCGAGCTGCGAGCCGATCACCGCGCCGCCCGCGCCGCCCACCAGGGCGCCGGTGACGCCGCGGCCATTGGCCTCGCGCCGGCAGGGATCGTAGCCGCCGTACCCCGAACCGTCGTAGGGCTGGGCGGAGGCCGCCGCCGCCGCGCCCAGGGCCACCAGGCCGGCGGCGGCGGCCAGGGCGCCCTTGGCGAAGGTCGAAGACTTGTTCATGGCTATCCCTCTCTCGAATTCTCGAGCCGCTTTTCGGCGGCTTCGGGCTTCGTTGTCGCCCAGCCAAGCTGAACGCAGTTTGAGTGGTTCGTTCATCTTCGTTCATGTCGCCTTAACGCTCTCGCGCGAGGACGCTTTTCCGCCCATGACGCCCCACTCATGAAGCCTGGCGCGAGACGCCATCGGCCCTCCGGGACCGATCGAAGGTCGGCCCGAGGACGGGCTCCGGGCGTTCCCAGCCGCGCCCCCGGTCCGTCGGGCGAGCTGGTCATCGAGACCATGGGCGGCGAGGGCGACGGCTTGGCCGCCGGTCCGGCCTTCGTGCCCTTCACCCTGCCGGGCGAGCGGGTGCGCGCAACCGGCTCGGGCGAGCGGCGGGAACTGCTCGAGATCCTGGAGCCGAGCCCCCAACGGGTGGCGCCCGTCTGCCCGCATTTCGGCATCTGCGGCGGCTGCGCCCTGCAGCATTGGGCGTCCGAGCCCTACCTGGCGTGGAAAGTGGAGCGGCTGATCGGGACGCTGGCGCGTCAGCAGATAGAGACCGAGGTGCTGGCGCCCTTCGCGGCGGCCCCCGCGACGCGGCGGCGGGTGGCGATGCATGCCCGGCGCGGGAGCCGCGAGGCGGCCCGGCTGGGCTACAAGGCGCGCAAGTCCTGGGATCTGGTGGATATCGCCGTCTGCCCTATCTCCGACCCGGCCATCCAGGCCGCGATCCCGGCGCTGAAGCGGCTGGCCGCCCCGCTGTTCGAGCACCCGAAGTCGGCGCCCACCCTGCACGTGACCCTGACGCCCAGCGGCCTCGACGTGGACATCTCCGGCGTGGAGCGCAAGTCGGGCGGCCTCTCTGCCGACGCCCGCGTGCAGGTGGCCGAACGCGCCGCGGAAGCCGACCTCGCCCGCGTCACCATCGATGGCGAGGTGGCCTATCAGGCGCGCGCGCCGCAGGTGCGCCTGGGCCAGGCCGTGGTCAGCCTGCCGCCCGGCGCCTTCCTGCAGGCGACGCCGCAGGCCGAGACCGCCATGGCCGCTTTCGTCGCCGAGGCCGCCGCCGGCGCGATGCGGATCGCCGACCTCTACTGCGGGGTGGGGACCTTCACTTTCCGCCTCGCCGAGATCGCCCAGGTCCACGCCGCCGATGCTGCGCCCGAAGCCATCCGGGCGCTGATCGGAGCGCTCGCCGGCGCGCCCGGGCTGCACGGCGTCACAGCCGAGGCCCGCGACCTCGTGCGCCGCCCGGTCCTGGCCGAGGAGCTGAAGAAGACCGACGTCGCGGTCTTCGACCCGCCCCGCGCCGGCGCGGCCGAACAGACCGCCGAACTGGCCCGCTCGGCCGTGGCGCGGGTCATCGGCGTCTCCTGCAACCCGGCCACCTTCGCCCGCGACGCCCGCGCCCTGATCGACGCCGGCTTCACCCTCGACCGCGTCCTGCCCGTCGACCAGTTCCTCTGGTCCCCGCACATCGAGCTGGTGGGGGTGTTCAACCGCTAAGGTTCCTCCTCAAGCGGCTGAGGAACCGTGGCCGCATGGCTTCAGTGCGAATCGCGGCCGTGCGGGGTCATCCAAACAGGTCGATCTGATCGCCGATTTTCGGCGGCACGTGGAACGCCGCCAGGTCCAGCGGCGGCAGCTTTTCCCCTAGGCCGTAGCGGTTCTTCGCGGTGGCGAACCTGCGCGACATCAGGGCGGCGATTGGGCCTTCGCCCTTCATGCGCTTGCCCCATTGGCTGTCGTAGGTCTTGCCCCCTCGCATCTGGCGGACCAGCGACATGACCCGGCTGGCGCGGTCGGGCTGGTCGGTGGCGAGCCATTCCTGGAAGAGGTCGGCGATCTCCATCGGCAGGCGCAGGGCCACATAGCCGGCGCCCCGTGCGCCGGCGGCGGCCGAGCGCTCCAGCACCGCCTCCATCTCGTGGTCGTTGAGGCCGGGAATGCAGGGGGCGAACATGACCACCGTCGGCACTCCGGCGTCGGCCAGGCGGCGGACGGCGTCGAGACGCTTCTCCGGCGTGGCGGCGCGGGGCTCCATGGAGCGCGCCAGCTTGCGGTCCAGCGTGGTGATCGAGATCGCCACGCGCACCAGGTTGCGCTCGGCCATCGGCGCGATGAGATCGAGGTCGCGGAGGATCAGCGCCGATTTCGAGATCACCGAGAACGGGTGGTTGAAGCGCGACAGGACTTCGATGACCTGGCGGGTGATCCGCAAGCGGCGCTCCTGCGGCTGGTAGGGGTCGGTGTTGCCGCCGATGTGGATCACTTCGGGAACGTAGCGCGGGCGGGAGAGCTCGCGCTCCAGCAGCCGCGCGGCCTCCGGCTTGAAGAACAGCTTGGACTCGAAGTCGAGGCCGGGCGAGAGGCCCATGTAGGCGTGGGCGGGGCGCGCATAGCAGTAGATGCAGCCGTGCTCACAACCACGGTAGGGATTGATCGAGGCCGAGAAGCCGACGTCCGGGCTGTCGTTCCGAGTGATAATGAGCTTGGCCTTCTCGGGCGAGACCGTGGTGGTGAGCTGAACGGGCTCGACGTCGTCCGGCGTCCAGCCGTCGTCGAAGGCCTCGCGGACCTGGGTCTCATAACGGCCGGTCGCGTTCGTCCGTGCGCCGCGGCCGCGGACTGTCGGGGGGATCTGCTGGGTGAAGGTGGTCACCTGGCGATGCTAGCGCCGTCATGAGAACAAAACAAGAACTCATTGACCTTCCACGCGGCGCGCCGCCTTGTTGGGTCATGCTCACGGTTATTGTGGAGACCGCCGACGCCGGGGACCGGCTGCCGGCGCTGCTGGCGGCCCTGACCTCCGCGGCGGTGGAGGGACTGGTGCGCGAGGTCCTGATCGCCGGCGCCGGGCCGCCGGAGCTGCTGGCCGTCCTGCGCGAGGAGACCGGGGCGGAGCTGGCCGACGACCTGGCGGGCGCCTTGAAGGCCGCGCGGTCGGAGCGGCTCCTGGTGCTTCCGGCCAAGATCCGCCTGCGCCCCGGCTGGCTCGCCGCTCTGGCGCAGCACTTGCAGACGGGAGGCCTGGACGCACTGATCTTGGGGGAGGGCGGCATGTTTGCCGGCCAAACCTACGGTGTGCTGATCGCGCGAGCGACGGCGGCCGGCCTGGTGCGTCCCGATCTGAGACGGCTGCGCGGGAAGTTGGGGCGTGCGGCCGCTCGATTGAAGTAGGTCGTGACGCTCGGGATCGCGGCGTGGCCAGGCTTGACGCTCAAGAGCAGGCGAACCAAAGCCAAGCTTGAGTGTTAAGGGTTCCAGGTATCCCGGGGCGCGCGCATTGCGGATTCTGACTGTTATCGGCACTCGGCCGGAGGCCATCAAGATGGCGCCGGTCGTGACGACCTTCCGCGGACGACCTAGAGTTGAATCGATCGTCTGCACGACGGGCCAGCACCGCGAGATGCTGGATCAGGTCCTGCAACAACTTGATCTCGAGGTTCAGCTTGACCTGGCGCTTGTGCGCCCTGGCCGGAGCCTGAACGCAACGTCCGCCGCGGTCCTGGCGGGCATTGACGAGGTTCTGGCGAGCGTCCGTCCGGACCGCGTGATGGTCCAGGGTGACACGACAACGGCCATGGCCGCGGCGATGGCCGCGTTCAACCGAGGCGTGCCGATCGCCCATGTCGAGGCGGGCCTGCGCACCCATGATCCGGCCCGGCCCTGGCCGGAGGAGACCAATCGCCGGACCATCGACGGCTACAGCGACCTGCTCTTCGCGCCGACCGCGCGCGCCAGGGCGAACCTGCTGGCCGAGAACCAGCCCGGCCGCATCGTGCTCACCGGCAACACCGGCATCGACAGCCTCGAGGCCGGGGCCAACCGATTGGACGGCGATCACGGGCTGCGGGCGCGGATCGACCAGGAGCTGCCCGCGCCTTCACCGGGCAAGCGGCTGGTCCTGGTCACCGGCCACCGGCGCGAGACGCTCGGGAATGGCCTGCTGAGCGTTTGCCAGGCGCTTGGCCGGCTGAGCGAGCGCGACGATGTCGAGATCCTCTATGCCCTGCATCTGAACCCGCAGGTCGAGGGGCCGGTTCGCCGCGCCCTGGGCGACCGGGCGAACATCCACCTGGCGCCGCCGCAAAGCTACCTGGCCTTCATCCGCCTGATGCAGCGCGCGCACTTCGTGATCAGCGATTCCGGCGGCGTGCAGGAAGAGGCGCCGGCGTTCGGCAAGCCGGTTCTGGTGACCCGCACGGAGACCGAGCGGGGCGAGGCCGTCGACGCCGGCGCGGCCGAGCTGGTGGGCACGGATCCCGACGCCATCGTCGCGGCGGCCAGCCGCCTGCTCGACGACGAGGTCCACTACCGCCTGTGCGCCCAGCGCCGGTTTCCGTTCGGGGACGGCCGGGCGGCGGCTCGCATCGTCGACGCCGTGCTGGGCCTGGAGGTCGAGGAGTTCGCGAGCCTCGGCGCGGGGCCGACGTCGGCGGCGCGGACGCAATACCTCGGACGTGGCTCCGGCGCTGCGGCCGGCCTGCGGGCGTTCTCGGCCGCGCCCAGGTCTGCGAACTGATCCGTGTACATTGAAGTTCTCCAGATCCTGGCTCTGGGAGTCGCGATTCTCATCGCGATCTCCTCGATCGACGACCTCGCGGTCGACGCCTGGTTCTGGATTCGCGAGATCTACCGGGCGATCGTCATCCGCCCACGGCATCCGCCCCTGCCGCAGTCCGCTTTGCTCAGGAAGCCCGAGCAGCGGCTGGCGATCATCGTCCCGACCTGGCAGGAGCAGGACGTGATCTCGGCGATGATCGAGAACACGATCAGCACGGCGAACTACAGCGACTACCTGATCTTCGTCGGGACCTATCCGAACGACCTCGCCACCATCGCCGAAGTCGAGCGCGCCCGGCGGCGGCACAGGCGGGTGGTGCGGGTGGAGACGCCGCATCCCGGGCCGACCAACAAGGCCGACTGCCTGAACGCCATCCTGGAGGCGGTTTTCGCCGAGGAGGCGGCGAGCGGGCGCCCGTTCGCGGGCGTCGCGCTGCACGATCCGGAAGACGTCGTCCACCCGCTGGAGTTGAAGTTCTTCAACTACCTCCTGCCGCGCAAGGACCTCATCCAGCTGCCGGTGGTCTCGATGGAACGCCGGCTCCGCGACCTGGTCGCCGGCGCCTACATGGACGAGTTCGCCGAGTGGCACGCCAAGGATCTGGTGGTGCGGGAATCCTTCGCCCATTCGGTCCCGTCGGCGGGCGTCGGCACCTGCTTCTCGCGGGCGGCGGTCGAGACGCTGAAGGCCGACGGCGAGGTCTTCAACACGCGCACGCTGACCGAGGACTACGACATCGGCGCGAGGCTTGCGAAGGCCGGCAAGCGGTCGATCATCGCGCGCTATCCGGTGGAGTTCCGCATCCAGCGCCCGGGCTTCTTCGGCTTGGGCCGCATACGCACGTCGACGCTGCAGATGCCCCTGTGCGTGCGCGAATATTTCCCCAACACCTTCGAGGCCTCCTATCGGCAGAAGGCCCGCTGGACCATCGGCATCGCCCTGCAGGGCTGGGCGCACCTCGGCTGGTCGAAGTCGGTGCGGACCAACTATTTCCTGGCCCGTGACCGCAAGGCGCTGATCGCGCCGGTGCTGGTGATGCTGGGCTACGTCATATTGGCGAACTTCGTGGTCCTCGCCCTTCTGGACGGAGCCGCGCGGGTGGCCTTTCCCGAGTCGTGGCGCGGCCTGGCGGCCCTGGTGTTCGGCTTCAACCTGGCGGCCCTGATCCTGCGGGTCGTCCAGCGCATGTACTTCGTCAATCGGCTCTACGGCTGGGAGCACGCCCTGGTCTCGGCGCCACGCATGGTGGTGGCGAGCTTCGTGAGCTTCGCGGCCACCGTCCGCGCGCTGCGGATCTACGGCGCCCACCTGGTGACCGGCAAGCCGATCGCCTGGGACAAGACCAGCCATCACTTCCCGACGAACGCCACGCTCACCCGCGACCGCCGTCGCCTCGGCGAGATCCTGGTGACCTGGGAGGCCGTCACCGAGGCCCACCTGAACGATGCGCTGAAGGAACAGCGGCAATCGCAGCGCCCGCTCGGCCGGATCCTGCTCTCCCGTGGCTGGCTGGACGAGGAGACCCTGGCCGAGGCGATCGCCACCCAGGCGGAACTGCCCCGCGCCGCCGTCGCCGCCGAGGTCGTCGCCCGGAACCTCGGCGTCCTGCCGGACGGCCTGTGCGTGCGCATGTCGGCCGCGCCCATCGGGCGCACGGACGGCGGAGCGCCGATCCTGGCCGTCGCCCGCCCGCTGTCGAGCGAGCAGCGCGCGGAGGTCATGGAGATCACGGGCCATGAGCCTGTGGAACGCATCGTCCGCGAGAGCGAGATCGCGGTGGGGCTTCGGACCGTTCGTCGCGCCGGCTGGCCTGAAGGGGCGGAGAGCCCGCCGCTGCTCGGCGACATCCTGATCCAGAGCGGCGGCGTCACCCAGACGGAGTTCGACGGGGCGCTCGCGACCTATCTGCCCGAGCGCGACGGCCGTATCGGCGAGCACCTCCTGCGGTCCGGGGTCGTCACCGACGTGGCTCTGGCGGCGGCCATCTTCGCCCAGAGCCGCTGGGGCCGGGACTCGGCTCGGCCGTCATGACGCCGCCCTCGACCAAGAGCTGGCTGTTCAGTTCAGCCTCGGCGATCCTGCTGAGCCAGGTCGCGACCGCGGCGCATGCCCAGGCCCTGGCCGCGCCGTCCGCCTCGACCTATGCGCAGGCGTCCGCGGCCGCGGCCTCCGATGCGCCGATCGCCACCGCGCCGCGCGGAACCGCGACTCCCATCGCGGGCTGGACGGCGGCGGCGGATGGATTTGTGGCCATGAAATCCGGCCAGTTCACCGCGGCCGCGGACCGGTTCGTGGTCGCCCTGGACAGCGGCGACCTGAACCTCGACCAGAAGCGCGCCGTCACCCTGGCGCTGAGCGACACCCTCGTGCAAGCCGGCGAGCCGATGCACGCCGCAGGCGTGCTGTCGACCCTGTCGCCGGACAGCTACGACGTCGCATCGCGGCTCGCCTACGCTCTCGACTCGGCCGGCAAGCGGGTTGAGGCGGCAAGCGCCTACAAGGCGGCCGCCTCGCAGGCCCGGACAGCCAACGACCGCGTGCAGATGTCCAAGGGCCGGGTCTTCGCGCTCGCGGCCCTGGACCGGCGCGCCGACACCCTGGCCGAGATCGCGCCCCTGGCCGGGGCCCATGAACTGACCTCCGGCGACGCCGTCAACCTGGCCTATCTGGCCGTGAAGTTCGGCGACGACCGGCTGGCGCTGCAGCTCTTCGACCAGGCCGACTCCGCCAAGCCCCTTTCCTCGGACGTCGCGCTGGACGCCGCCTACGCCGCGCGGCGCCTGAAGCAGGACGACCCAGCGATCCGCTATTTCCGGCAAAGCCTGGCGAGCGCCGTCGTCAAGCCGACGCTGGAGGCCGAGCAGACGCGCTACCAGGTCCGCCGCGAGGTGTCCGACCTCAGCCGCAAGTTCAGCCTGACAGGCGCGGCCTTCTACGATCAGAACGACAACCTGTCGGGCCGCGTCCCCGGCGCCAACCGTGGCGACCTGCAGGTGGGCGCCGAGGCCGCCTACCGCCCGTTCGGCTACAACGGCGGCCAGACGGTTGAGGTGTTCGCCCGCGCCTTCGAGACCCTGGCCGCGCGCCGTGGCGACCCGACCGGCCCGCAGACCATCCAGGGCTGGGTCGGAGTCCGGGCGAAGCCGTTCACCCAGCAGAACTTCGTCATCGAGGCGAGCCGGCTGGTCCCGGTCGGCAGGGTGTCCATCTCCGACTGGGAGCTCCGCGCCGCCTATTCCGCCACCCATGGCCTCGACCTGCGGCAGGACCGCGCGAGTTGGCCGATGACGCACGTCTACGCCGACACCGCCCGCCTGATCGATGCGCGCGAGACCTTCGCCCTCATCGACGCCCGCGTCGGCCGCACCTGGCGCGTGCCGGCGGTGAAGAACCTGATCGCGGCCCCGTTCCTCGGCGCCTTTGCGACCTACGACAGCCTGCAGTCGCCCAAGGCCGCCGCCGGCGTCGGCCCGGGCGTCTGGTTCCGGCAATGGTTCCGCGAGACCGAGACCATGGCGCCGCAATCCTATGTCGACATGTCGCTGCAGTACCGGCTGCGCCTGGGCGGCGACAAGCGGGCCTCCGGCTTCTTCCTGACCTTCAGCGCCTCCTACTGAGGCCCGCTCGGGCGGCCGGACATCTCGCCGCCGACGTCCGCTGAAGATGGTTACTGTTCCAATTGGACACGGGCTGCCGCCCCTATAAGGTCGGCCAAGCTGGGCCTTGGGGAGAGAGTCGTTCCATGCGTGAATTTGGACGTGAGGTGGGCAAGGGTCTCGTGGCGATGGGCGCGATCGGCGTCCTGATGGCGGCGACGCCGGCCTCGGCGGCCCTCGTGATGGCGACCTACACCGGCACGGTCGCCTCGGGCACGGACAAGACGGGCTTCTTCCACGGCGCCGACCTGGCGGGCGACGCCTTCACCGCGCACTTCGTCATCGACACGGCGCTTGGCCAGAGCCTCAACGATCCCGGCTATGACGCCCGCTTCGGCGGCCCGGGCTTCGGCGGCGGCGTCTCGCCGATCCTGTCCGCCGACTTCACCCTGGGCGGCGTCACCGACAACTTCACCATGGGGCAGGACGGGGCCGGCAACGTCTTCGCGAAGGCCGGCTGGGAGCAGACCTTCTTCTACGCCAACTCCAACACCACGGTCGGGACCGTCTCCGACTGGGATTTCCTGCAGCTCTTCGTGCTCTCCTCGCCGAACCCGATCCTGCTGGCCTCGAACTTCACGGGCACGAACATCACCGTGCTGGGCGATCCGCTGGAGACCAACAAGGTCGGCCGCAAGATGACCGACAACGGCGTCACCGTCATCGACTACAGCCTGGCCCTGGCGCCGACGCGGGTCACCCTGGCGGTGCTCTCGATCCCCGAGCCGCAGACCTGGACGATGATGCTGACCGGCTTCTTCGGCCTCGGCGCGGTGCTTCGCCGCCGACGCGGGGCCGTCACGGCCTGATCGGCCTATCGCATTCCGACTTGCAGCGGCTGGGTGGCGAGCTGCGGCGCGTCGCCGGCCGGCCGGCCAAGGTCCAGGCGCTCGTCGATGACCCGGTCGCCTGACGCCAGGGCGTCGAGGCTGGGGGAAAGCTGGCCCCACATCCTGCGATAGGTCCAGTAGCCGGCCAGCACCCGCTGGACGTACATCCGCGTCTCCTGGGCCGGCAGGCACTCCATGAGCAGCAGGCTGTCGGTGTTGTCGCCCAGCATCTGGGCGGTCCTGGCCACCGTGGCCGGGCCGCCGTTATAGGCCGCCACCGCGCGCACCAGGTCGTGGCCGACGCCCTTTTCCAGCAGCCAGGTCAAGTAGTCCTGCCCGACCCGCAGGTTGAAGGCCGGGTCGAACAGCGGGCTCATGTCCGTCTTCAGCTTGTCGTCGCCGGCCGCGGCCGCCGCGGCGTCGGGCATCAGCTGCATCAGGCCGGTCGCGCCGATCGGCGAGACGGCCTGCGGATTGAAGCGGCTCTCCTGGCGGACCACGGCATAGACCAGGGCCTTGTCGAGCGTGAAGCCGTTGCGGGGCGTCAGCTCCGGCGTCGGATAGTCGAGGTCGTAGCCCTTTGGCGGGTTGGCGCGATCGGCCAGGGACGTGCCCATGGCCAGCGTCAGGGCCTTCCAATTCTGCTGCTCGGCCGGGGTCCGAGCCAAGGCCATGCCGGCGCGCAGTTCCTGGATGGCGTCCGAGCCACGGCCGATCTGGGCAAGCGCCGCCGCCCGATGGGCGCGGGGGTCGCTGGCGACGAACTGATTGAGATCGGCGGAAGGCGCGGCATTCGCCGGGGCGGTGTAGGCGGCCAGCAGAAGTTGGCCCACGGCATCGTCGGGCGCCGCGAAGCTGGCCTGGTCGGCGAGCTTCAGCTGCCGGGCGGCGAGGATGCCGTAGAAGGTCTCGGAATTGCGCGCGGCGGCGCGGAGATATTGCGCCGAGCCCTTGGCGTCGGTCTGCGCCTCGGCCGAGCGGGCGGCCCAGTAGGCGGCCGCCGACTGCATCCAGGCGTCGCATTCGCCGTCGCGCGCGAGGTCGGCGAAGGAGGCTCGCGCCCGGTCGTAGGACTTCAGCCGGTAGGCGGCGAGGCCGGCGATCCAGCGGTCGCCCGCGGCCGAGGCCAGGGTCAGGGCGCGGCGGGCGTCACCGGCGTAGAAGGCCTCGCGGCCCCTGCGGGCCTTGTCCGACAGGACCAGGCCGGGGACGGCCGGTCCATCGCTCAAGGCGATCAGCGGCCGGGCCGCCTCGGCGGTGGGATCGGTCTTGCGCTTTGAAGCCAGGGCGAAGATGCGGTCGGCCACCGGCAGGTCGCGGAACTTGGCCAGCCAGCCGGAGAGCTCGTCGAACGCGGCCACGTGCGCGGTCGGGTGCATCAGCTCGCGGAACGACAGATAGCCCAGCAGCGAACGGTCCTTGACCTCGGCGGTCTGCATCTGGGCTTCGATGAAGTCGCCGCGCTCGGTGGCCTCGAAGGCCGCGGCGTAGGCGCGCGCGTCGCCGGTCGACAGCGCCTGCGGAGCCTCGGCCCATGCCAAGGAGGGCGCGGCAAGGCCGGCGATGGCGGCGGAACAGGCCAAGGCCCAAACCCATTGGGCGGCCCCGACCCGCAGGCGCTTGTTCAGCGTCATGCCGTCTCTCTTTTTCCGCGCGTCCGTCAGATGCGGGCGGTGCGCAGTCCTCTGCTCGATGTCCCCGAAGCTAGGGTTAGGCGGGACGATCCTGCCGATCAAGTCTTTCCGTTAGGGTAAGAAGATCGGCCCAGGCGCGTTTTTTCGCCGCGGGCTGGCGCAGCAGGAAGGCCGGATGAAGCGTCGGGAGCGCCGGGACCTCCAGGCTTCCGTCGTTCGAGCGCCACTCGAACCAACGGCCTCTAAGCGACAGGATTCCCTCGTCTTTCTTCAACATCGCCTTGGCCGATGCGCCGCCGGCAAGCAGCAAAAGCTTGGGCTGCACGAGCGCGATGGTGCGCTCCACGAAGGGCGCGCAGATCGCCTGCTCGGCAGGCGTCGGCGTGCGGTTGCCGGGCGGCCGCCAGAAGACCGTGTTGGTGATCAGCACCCGGTCGCTGAGTCCCGCCGCCGCCAGCATCCGGTCGAGGAGCTGGCCCGCGCGCCCCACGAACGGCTGTCCCTGGCGATCCTCTTCCTGGCCGGGTCCTTCGCCGATCACCATCAGCGGCGCCTTGGGATCGCCGCGATAGACCACGGCCTGGGAGGCCGCGCCCTCGAACTTCAGCGGACAACCGTCGAAGGCCGCGATGGCCTGAGCCAAGGCCTCCAGGCTCTCGGCCTGCGCCGCCAGTTCCCGGGCCTGGGCGACCGCCCCGGAGATGTCCGGCTGGCCGGGCCGGGCGGGCGAGGGGGCGGCGGC
>FTKD01001128.1_pt2 | contig 13062 bp, 10 predicted proteins | sample 1658191 | NCBI WGS metagenome assembly FTKD01 (sample SAMEA3914808, study PRJEB12502) | metagenome | biome: forest; material: soil | place: Canada | collected 2011-08-03 | depth 0.3 m
ATCGGCATGGACGAGGGCTTGCGCGCCGCGCTGCGCGCCTTCCCGCGCCAGGCCCTGCATGCGCGCGAGCTGAGCCTGAATCATCCGGACGACGGCAGCGAGCGGCACTTCGTGGCGGAGCCGCCGGCCGACATGCAGCAGCTGCTGGCGCAGCTGCGCGCCGCCGAGCGCAAACCATGAGCGAACCGATCGACGCCGCGTCATCGAACCAGCCGGGCCTGCTGCTGCCGGACTGGCCCGCGCCCGCACGGGTACGCGCCGCCTGCACCACGCGCATCGGCGGGGTCAGTGTGGGCCCCTACGCCAGTCTCAACATGGGACGCAGCGGCGGCGATGCAGCGGCCGCAGTGAGCGAAAACCGCCGGCGCGTGCAGCAGGCCCTGGCCTTGCCGGCCGAGCCTTGCTGGATCAGGCAGGTGCATGGCGCGCGCGTGGTGCGGATGCCGCAGGCCGCGCCGGACCCGGATGCGGATGCCAGCTTTACCATTGAGCCCGGAGTGGTCTGCGCGGTGCAGGCGGCGGACTGCCTGCCGGTGCTGCTGTGCGATCAGGCGGGGACCGTGGTGGCCGCCGCCCACGCCGGCTGGCGTGGCCTCGCCGGCGGCGTGCTGGAGCAGACGGTGGCGGCGCTGCCGGTGCCGCCGCAGACCTTGCTCGCCTGGCTGGGCCCGGCGATCGGGCCGGAGGCGTTCGAGGTGGGGGAGGAGGTGTGTGAAGCCTTCGTCGCCGCCGACCCCGAAGCGGTGCGCGCCTTCCGTCCAGGCGTCCTTGCCGGCAAACACTACGCCGACCTGTTTGCGCTGGCGCGCCTGCGCCTGGCGCGGGCCGGGGTCCAGCGCGTTCATGGCGGCGGCCTGAGCACCCATGCCGACCCGGCGCGCTTCTATTCCTACCGCCGTGACGGGGTGACCGGCCGCATGGCGGCCCTGATCTGGCTGGAGCCGGCCGCGAATTGATGCGCAAGAGACAAAATTATGGCCCCGGCCATTGACTATTGCGGGCCAATAATCGAACGTGACCGCGGCCGGCGCCGTGGTCGATTTCTCTCAATGTTTTCCTTGCCTAGCGGAGACGGGTTTGGTACATCTGCGCAAAGCGCTCAGCGGCCGGCATGGGGAGCATGATTGCCGCCAACCCGCGTGTGCCGCGCCTCGCCGCGCGGCGCTGACGTCAAAAGACCGGAACTAGAGGTGCGAAAAGAATGAAAACCGAGACCAGGCTGCTGGGCGCGTTGGGCTTTGCCGCATGCGCCGCCTTGAGCTTCAGCGTATCCGCACAGGACAAGCCAGGCGGCCAGGGCGCCGCCGCCGATGCGCCGGCCACGGTGCCGGTGTCGGTGAAGCCGCGGCCGGCGGAAATCATGCCGCGCGCCACCCAGTCCCTGATCATGGGGGTAGCCAACACCGGCGAGCACCTGATCGCGGTGGGCGACCACGGCGAGATTCTCGCTTCCAACGATGGCCGCAACTGGGCCCAGCTGGAGGTGCCGGTGCGCTCGCCGCTCAGCGCGGTGTCCTTCGCCGACGCGCAGAACGGCTGGGTGGTGGGCCACGACGCGGTGGTATTGCATACCGGCGACGGCGGCAAGACCTGGACCCTGCAGAACTTCCAGCCCGAGCTGGAGAATCCCTTCCTCAGCGTCCTGGCCATCGACAAGGACCACGCCTACGCGGTCGGCGCCTACGGCCTGTTCTACAAGACCGAGGACGGCGGCGGCACCTGGGCCGCGGTGGACGCCCCGGCGGTGAAGGAGGCCGGCCTGCATCTGTACAGCATCCGCAAGCTGAAGAACGGCGACCTGTTCATCGCCGGCGAGCAGGGCCTGCTGATCCTGTCCAGCGACGGCGGCAAGACCTGGAACAAGCTCAAGTCGCCCTACGAGGGCACGTTTTTCGGCGCCGTGCCGGTGGGAGAAAAGGGCGCGCTGCTGTGCGGCCTGCGCGGCAATGCCTTCCTGACCAATGATGTGCGCGGCGGCAAATGGCAGAAAGTCGCTACCACCGCGCCGACTTCGCTGTTCGGTTGCGAGGCGGTGGACGCCGGCACGGTGGCCATGGTCGGCCTCAACGGCATCATCCAGCTGGTCGATACCGCCACCGGCAAGGCGCGCAACCTGAAGAGTCCCGGCGATACGCCGTATTCCGATGTGGCGCCGTTCAAGGGGGGCCTGGTGCTGGTGGGGGAATCCGGCATCCAGCATCTCGACGGCCTGCAATAAGGCATCCGCGCCGCAGTCCTGCGCCAAACGAACCAGAAACGCCGGGGAGACCGCACCGTGAGTGACAATAAATTCTACAAGCTGATGTTCCAGATCGGCGAGCCGCTGATCTATGCGCGGCGCCGGCTGACCATGGGCATCCTGCTGCTGATCACCGCCTTTTTCGCCTACGAGGCTTCAAAGATCCAGCCGGATGCGGGCTTCGACAAGTCGATCCCGCTGAAGCATCCCTACATGCAGGTGTACAAGCAGTATCAGGAGGAGTTCGGCGGCGCCAACACCATCCTGGTGGCGCTGATGCAGAAGGACGGCGACATCTACAACAGCAAGTTCCTGCACCGCCTGAAGCAGGTCACCGACGCGGTGTTCTTCCTGCCGCACATCGACCGCTCGCAGGTGCAATCGCTGTTCACGCCGAACGTCACCTATATCGAGGTGGTGGAGGGCGGCTTCTTCGGCACCAACGTGATTCCGGCCGACTATCCGGCGGATACCGATGCCTCGCCGGAGATGCTGGCCAAGGTCAAGGACCACGTCGGCAAGGCCAATATCATCGGCCGCCTGGTTTCCAACAACCAGCATGGCGCCATGGTGCAGGCCGACCTGCTGGAAATCGACCCGGTCACCGGCGAAAAACTCGATTACGGCCAGGTGGCGCATCTGATCGAGGACAAGGTGCGCGGGCACTTCGCCAGCCCCTACAAGTACATCTACAAGGCCAAGCACGACATCGTCGTCGGCAAGGACTACACGGCCAAGGTGAACAGCCCGTTCAAGGACGGCGATGTGCTGTTCAAGCAGGGCGAGGTGGTGGTGGAGGGCTATGTGCCGCTCAGCGCCTACCAGAAATTCCTCACCGACCTGCCCACGCTCAAGCATCTCGACGACGGTTCCGCCGTCGACGTGACGATCAAGGCGCGCCTGCTCGATGTCGAGCAGGTGAAGAACGACGACTACACGCCGGACATCGAGATCCACATCGTCGGCTTCGCCAAGGTGGTCGGCGACGTCATCGACGCGACGCAGGAAGTGGTGGGCTTCTTCCTGCTGACGCTGGTCATGACCATGATCCTGCTGTGGCTCTACGTCGGCAACTTCAAGCTGGCGATCCTGCCGCTGGTGTGCTCGATCACCGCGGTGATCTGGGAGTTCGGCCTGCTGCGCCTGTTCGGCAAGGGCCTTGACCCCTTCGCCATCCTGGTGCCGTTCCTGATCCTGGCGGTGTCGGTGTCGCATGGCGTGCAGTACGTCAATGCCTGGGTCGGCGAAATCGCCGACAACGGCCGCAACAGTTTCGACGCCTCGCTGTTCACCTGGAGGCGCCTGGCCATCTACGGCACCATGGCGATCATGACCGACGTGGCCGGCTTCGCCATGATCGGCTTCATTCCCGTCGGCATCATCCAGGAGATGGCGCTCAACGCCTGTCTCGGCATGGCCGCGATCATCGTCACCAACAAGGTGATGATGCCGATCTGGCTGACCTGGGTCAGCGTCGGCGACCCCAAGGCCTTCAAGCACAAACAGGAGCAGCGCGACAGCATCTTCGACGGGGTGTGGCACCTGATCTCCAACATGACCAACCCCAAGGCCGCGGTCACGGCACTGCTGATCTGCGGCGTGCTGCTCGGCTGGGGCCTGTGGAAGGGCAAGGATCTGCAGATCGGCGACAGCCAGAAAGGCGTGCCGGAACTGCTGCCCGATTCGCGCTACAACAACGACAACGCCGCCATCGTCTCCAACTTCGCGCTGGGCACCGACCTGGTCAAGGTGATCGCCGAAACCGACGCCGATGCCTGCATCAAGGCCGGGGTGATGGACCAGATCTACGGCCTGTCGTGGAAGCTGGACAATACCCAGGGCGTGCAGTCGACGCTGTCGCTGCCGGAGCTGTCGCGGCTGGTCTACAGCATCTTCGTCGAGGGCAGTCCCAAGTTCTACGTGCTGGCGCGCAACAAGGATGCGCTGGGCCAGGCGATCAAGCCGATCACCCCGCCCACCGGCATGCTCAACGAGTCCTGCTCGGCGATGCCGATCTGGACCTTCCTCGGCGACCACCGCGCGGTGACCATCAAGCGCGTGGTGCAGCAGGTCGAGGACTACAACGACGGCAACTCCAAGGACTTCTTCGAGACGCACAAGGACGTCGATGCCAAATACTGCGAGACCAAGAACGCCGCCCGGCGCGCCAACGGCCTGCAGAAGCTGAAGCTGCAGCACATGACCGAGGAATTGCACAAGAAAGGCTGGAGTGACGACAAGGTCAACGCCGACCCGGGCATCGTCGAGCAGCAGAAGATCCTCAGCGACGGCCAGGACAGTTTCAAGGGCATGGACAAGGAATGCCCGGTCAACTTCGCCCTGGCCAGCGGCAACGTCGGCGTGATGGCGGCGACCAACGAACTGGTCGAGAAGCTGGAGCGGCCGATCCTGTACATGGTCTACGCCGCGATCATCGTCTGCGTGTTCCTGTCGTTCTTCGAGTGGCAGAGCCTGGTCTGCATCATGCTGCCGCTGGCCCTGGTGTCGATGCTGGCCTACGCGGTGATGGCGGTGCTGGGCATCGGCATGAAGATCGCCACCCTGCCGGTGGTGGCCCTGGCCGTCGGTATCGGCGTGGACTACGGCATTTACGTCTATGCCACCATGGCCGACGCCTGCGCCGGCGGCTACTCGCTCAAGGAAGGCTACTTCAAGACCCTCAAGATGACCGGCAAGGCGGTGGTGTTCACCGGCATCACGCTGGGCTTCGGCGTCGCCACCTGGCTGTTCTCCGGCTTGCAGTTCCAGCGCGACATGGGCAAGCTGCTGGTGTTCATGTTCACCGCCAACATGTTCGGCGCGATCCTGATCCTGCCGGCCATCGCCTCGTTCCTGCTCAAGCCGCGCAAGCTGGCGCCGGGCGAGAAGCCGGTGATGGTGTCGCGGCACTAGGCTCCGGCTGCGCCCCCGTTTTCGCCATGGACGGGGGCGCGAGCTAGCCTACTGCTGTTCAAAGGCCCCACGTCCGCGGGGCCTTTTTTTTAGCCTCCGCTCATTCCCGAAAGATTGCGGTAGCAGAAATGGTCATGGCGTTAGCCTGATCAGGCTGTGGCTTCCATTGCGGACGCGCTCGAACGACGCAGAAGCACAATGAACAAGCCGGCGATCATGGCCAAGCCCAGCCAATTCGCGTGTATCTGCGGCAGTACCATTATCAAGGGCGTACACCAAGCGGTGGCAATCGCCAGCAACTCCCCGCTGCGGAATCCGCTGCCGAGACCTTCGGCCAGGAGCATCAGACATACGGCGCTGATCGCCGGCAGGTCATAGACCGCCGCGTAGGGGGTGGCCAGGTACATTCCCACCAGTAGCAGCATTGTTTGCGATTTGGAGGGAGTCCGCCGCAGCTTGTCGCTGATGACTACCAGCACGGCCAGGGTAGTCAGCGCCTGTGCAACAAGCGCGAGATGCTTGCCGCTTCCAAAACTCAATAGGGTGAAGTAGACCGTAACGCCGAATTGCTGGTGACTGCTTGAATTGTCCAGGCCCGCGGCGAAGCTGCCCAGGCAATGAAACCAGCCCGTCCAGGCATCAATGCCAAAGACCAGCGCGCTGCCCAGAGCGAGCCCCGCCACGGTAAGAACTGCCGCGAGGCAAGCCTTGTGCTGGCTTGAAGTCAGCAGGATCAGGCAGGGCAGCAATGCAATCTGCGGCTTCAAGGTCAGCAGGCCCAGCAGAATGCCGGCGATGACCGGCCGCTTCCCCAGCAAGTGGAGGCCGAGCAGGGCCAGCGCACTGGTCAGGAGCCCGGTTTGTCCCGCCAGGAGAGTAGCCACCGTAGCCGGAGCGATCAGCGCGGCTACGCTGATGGCGCCGCGCGGTCTCAGCACGAGCCACAGCGCCAGCAGATAGCAGGTCGTGGACAGCGCATCCCACAGCAACAGGCCGGCACGAAACGGCAAGTACCCGAACGGCATGAACAGGAAGGCCGAGTAGGGCGGATACAGGAACGGCAGCTGCGAGAAGTGGCCGTCGGTCAGGGTGAGTTTGAATGCCTCGAAGCCGGCCTGGTCATATACCCCCGCCAGCGATGCGTGCTGAAGATGGCGTGCCGCCGCCCAGAACACGAAGAAGTCGTTGTAGCCGGAAGCCGGATCCAGAAGAAAGCGCAGGTAGCCGGCAAAGAAAATTGCTGAAATGATCAGCAGGACCCCGCCGACGAGCACTTGCAGGCGGCGTTCAGCGTCTATGGGATGGAAGCTTGAGGGCATTTTTCGTGGAAGCGGTTAACCACTGCGAGTTTTTCCCCGGGGCAGGACCTGCACGGTGCGTCGGCGTTACAGTAGTCTAGTCGCTGATCGCAAAACCTTTCGCCAGTTCAACTCAAAAAGTGGCCACCACAAAAAATTTGCGATGAAACCGCATTGGTTGAACAGGGAGCGTTTGTCTCTCTATCCGCGCGCAATGCTCGCCATCTATGTGGTGCTCAGCGTGGCCTGGTTCGCCAGATCAGTCGGTGGCGTCGATAGCGCGGGCAGGCCGTTTGGATATGACTATGTGACCTTCTGGGCGGCATCCCGTCTGGCCTTGTCCAGCCATGCGGTGGCTGCCTATGACCTGGGCAGCCTGATGCAGATGGAGCATCTGGCCATGCCCGGGGTGAATGCCAACAATCCCTGGTACTACCCGCCCACTTTCTTCCTGCTGGTGCTGCCGCTGGGTTTGATGCCCTATCTCCTGTCATACGGAGTATTCGCGGCCGCCAGCGCCGCCGCTTTTGTCGTGGCGGTGCGGAAAACCCTGGCGGCGCCCGGCATGTGGTTGCCGCTGGCGGCGTTTTCCGGGATTTTCCTGAACCTGTTCAGCGGCCAGAATGGCCTGCTTACGGCGGCCCTGATCGGCTTTGCGTTGCTTGCGCTGCGCCAGCGCCCGGTTGTGGCGGGCGTACTGATCGGATTGCTTACCATCAAACCGCACCTGGGCTTGCTGCTGCCCCTGGCCCTGCTTTGCGGACGTCACTGGAGGGCGCTGGGAAGTGCTGTCGTGACCTCGGTGGCTTTTCTTGCCCTCAGCATGTGGGTACTGGGCAATGACACTTTAAGCGCATTTCTGAACAGCATCCCGCATGTGGCGCAATGGGTGGCGGACGACAAGTTGCCCCTGGGAAAGATGCCCACCTTCTTCTCTTTTGGCCGGCTGCTGGGCCTGCCTTTGCAATGGGCTTATGTTGTGCAAGCTGCGATGGCCGCTTCGGCCGCGACCGCCGTAGGCTGGGTATGGCTGCGTTGCAGGGATTTCGAGCTGCGCGCAGCGGCCCTGCTGGTGGGCACAATGCTCACCCCCCCTTATTTGTTCGACTATGACCTGGCCTGGCTGGCGCTGTTCATCGCCTGGTACACCCGCCTGGCGCTGCGGCGCGGCTGGCTGAAGTGGGAGCGCGAAATGCTGGTGGTTGCGTGGCTGTTGCCGATACTGACCCTGCCGACTTACGGGCTGATACGGGTGCAGCTGGCTCCGTTCGTGCTCCTTGCCCTGCTGCTGATGGTGTTGCGCCGGGTGCGCGCCGAATGGGTCCGTGATCCGGCAAGCATGGACCTTCAGTCGACTTCACTGTAGCCAGGTGATTCGACGCCGAGCAACTCGCCATCTTCGATGCGCAAGGCAGTCAACTTGCCGCCCCATACCGCCCCGGTGTCGAGGCAGTAAACCCGATGTTCCGGCCAATGCACCCTGCCCAGGGTCGACCAGTGGCCGAAAAGCAGGGTGGTGCCGCTGGATCGGCGGTGCGGTGCGGTAAACCAGGGCTGAAGGCCGACGGGCTGCGTGCCGGGGGCGCCTTTGGGCTTGAAATCCGCTCGTCCCTGCGGGTCGCAAAAACGCAGACGTGTATAGGCGTTGATGATGAAACGCAGGCGCGGTACTCCTTGCAGCGCCTCGTCCCACTGATCCGGTTGATCGCCGTACATCTCGCGCAGCAGTTCGGTGTAGTCGTCGCCGCGCAGCGCCGCTTCGGCTTCGCGCGCGCAGGCACGCGCCTGCGGCATATCCCACTGTGGCGGCAGGCCGGCGTGCAGCAATGCGATGCCGCCGTCTGGCGATTCGTGCAACAGCGGCTGCCGGCGCAGCCAGTGCAGTAATTCGTCGCGGTCGGGCGCCTTCAGCACCTGCTCCAGCGTGTCGCGCTTGCCTTTGCGGCCGCCGTTGGCCAGTGCCAGCAGGTGCAGGTCGTGGTTGCCCAGCACGCTTAGCGCCGCCGATCCGAGGCCGCTGACGTAGCGCAGGGTCTGCAACGACTGCGGTCCCCGGTTCACCAGATCACCCGCGAACCAGAGCCGGTCCCGTGCCGGGTCGAAACGCAGCTGGTCGAGCAGATGGCGCAGAGTGTCGTAGCAGCCCTGCACGTCGCCGATTGCGTAAGTGGACATGTTTTCCAGTACGAGTGATTCAGGTCGCATAAACCGATGAGCGGTAGAAAAGCCGCCTGTGAAGCGCTTTGACACTACCCAGGCGCTGACATACTTTAGTCCACGAGTCGTGCGGACTCGTCAATTCCGGTTTAGGAGCATTACCATGTTAAAGAAAATCTCTGCCTTCCTGCGTGACGAAGAAGGTGCCACTGCCATCGAATACGGCCTGATCGTCGGTCTGATCGCCGCGGTCATCATCATCGCCACGACCTCGTTGGGCACCTCGCTTTCGGGTTTGTTTGCCTCGGTTGCGAAAATCATCCCGTAAGCGTCAGGTCGGTTGCGGATGGGCTCGTGGTGGATGACGGGCCTGTTTGTAACGTGGGCACTCGCCGTTGCGGTTTATGATGTCACCCAACGGCGTGTTCCCAATGTTTTGCTGATCCTGCTGGCGGTGCCGGCCTTGCTGGCCCTGGTGGTCAATCAACATGGCTTGCTGGGGGCAGGTGTCTGGGAAAGCCTTTCGGGGCTGGGCCTTGGGGCTGCGCCTCTACTTGCGGGGTACCTCAGTCGTCAGGTCGGGGCAGGGGACGTGAAGCTTTCGGCTCTGCAGGGCTTCGTCCTGGGTATTGGGGGGGTCGGCAAGGCCTTGCTGGTGAGTGGCATGGCTTTGGGGGTCATGACGGTTTGGGCGCTGTTCAGAAAGAAGGAGCAAACAGCTCGTTTGCGACTTCCTGCCGCAGTGGCGCTCGTTGTAGGATTCATTGCGACAATCTTGGTTGACTACCTACCGTCAGGCTGGGGAACATGAAACGAATCAAGCCTCGCCAGAATCCGACCCGCTCGCCGCAGTCAGGCGCGGCGGCTATTGAATTCGCCTTTATTTTCCCGGTGCTGCTGGCCGTCATTTACGGCGGCGTGGTCTATTCCTATGTGTTCTTCCTGCAGCAGGCGATCAATTTCGCCGCGCAGCAGGGTGCACAGGCGGCGGTTGCCGTGGCGGAAACCGGCACCTCCATCGACCAGACCAACCGCGCCACCCAGGCCAATGCGGTGGCCATGAATGCGCTGAACTGGTTGCCCGGCGGCCAGATCGGCCTTGTTACAACCACGCCGGGCACCATTTGCCCTGGCACGGGTCCTGCCACGAATACGTTCAGCTACACCGTCAACTTCAATCTGTCCGGAACCGGGGGGCCGCTGTTTCCGAGTCTGGTCAATCTGCCGATGGGGCTGGGCACCATCCCGCCGCTGCCGGCGGCGCTGACTTCCTGCGCTGTGGCTTACCTTTGAACTTTGAAGCTGAGTGCTCAAATTGATGTAAATTGATGTAAATTGATGTAGTTGCAGAAGATAACAGCAGTTGTCCAAGGGAGATGCCAAGGGATGAGCAGCAACCTGATCAAAATAATAGCGGCTGTCTTTGTGGTGCTGGCGGTCTTCCTGGCGTTTGTGGCTTACAAGATGAGCCACGATGCCTTCGACAACGCCAACAAGACCACGCAGCAGGCTGCCCAGACTCCCGCCGTGCCGCAGACCCAGGTGGTGGTCGCGACCAAACCGCTGCTGGCCAACGCGCCGATCGACCGTGGCTCGCTGAAAGTGGTGAGCATGGAGATCGTGCCGGAAAAGTATTACACCAGCCTCGATGACGTGGCCGGGCGTATCCCGCCGATCGATATCGATGCCGGCACGCCCATCACGCCGCGGCTGCTCGGAGACGACCATCAGCTCGCCAAGCTGGTGCCGCCGGGGGACAAGGCGGTATCGCTGAACCTGACCGACGTGATCGGTGTCGGCGGCTTCGTGCGGCCCGGGGATATCGTCGACGTGCTGGTTTATCTGCGCAACGACACCCCCAACAAGGTCGATATCATCCAGGCCCGCATCCTGCTCAAGGACGCCTTGGTGCTGGCTTCTGACGACCATATCGTCAGCCCGCCTCCGAGCAGTGCTACGCAGCAGAACCCGAACGCCCAGCAACAGCAGCAGCGCCGTGAGCGCACCGTTGTTGTCGCGGTGCCGGATGAGGAAGTCACCCGCGTCATGCTGGGCGCCAGCCTTGGCGAAGTGCGTCTGGCCCTGCACGGGCAGAGCCACGACCAAACCCAGACGGCCAGCGCCGGAGCCACGCCTCCAGGCGCCGCCGCGCCCGCGCCCACAGAGGTTTCCGGCGGCAGCCTGCCGGGCGGCAAAGCAGCCGCTCCGGCCAAGCCGGGGGTGGATCAGCCCCTGCCCGACCTGCCCTTTACTTCCGCTGAATTGGCGCGGCTCAAGCCGCCGCGTCCGGTCGGCAAGGGATCGCCACAGGGCATTGTCATCTATCGCGGTTCCAAGCCCTCGACGGTGTACCCATGAAGACGCATCCGCGGGCCGGAGGCAAGGCGGTGGGCGATGGTCAGGAACAAACGCAGCAAAGGGAAACGATAATGCGACTGCCGGACAGCGTCGGATACGTGTTCAGAGCGGGGCTGCTGGGTCTGGCGGTGGCGGCTTGCGCCATGCCGCTGGCGGCATCGGCGCAGGCTACAAGCGCGGTGGAAGCCGCGCCGACCACCCTGACGGTGGACGTGGGTACGCAGCAACTGCTGCGCCAGAAGCTGCCGATCCGCCGCGTGGCGGTGGCCGATCCGGCGATCGCCGACGTCAGTGTCATCAATAGCCGCGAACTGCTGATCAATGGCAAGACCACCGGCGTCACCAGCCTGCTGATCTGGAGCCGCGACACCAAGGCGCAACCGCTGAGCTACAGGGTGTCGGTTGCCAGCCGCAGCATCAGCGGCAGCACCTCGGATCTGCTGGCGCACCGTGCTGCCGTGCTGGCAGCCGGGATCAGCGCCAGCGGTGGCAGCGGCAGTACGCCGGCTGCCGGCGGTAGCGGCAGCGACAGCAGCGCGACACAGACGGTGGCGGATCACACCACCGTAGCGGTCGACACCCAGGTGATGAGCCAGGTCAAGATCGTCGATATCAGCCGCACCGCGCTGCAGGAGTTCGGCATCAACTTCCTGGCGGCGAATCACAACGGCGTGATCGGCGGGATCGGAACCCCCGGCAGCTTCAATGGTGCGCTCATCAATCAAACGACCGGAGGATCGTCTGAGCAAATTACCAGCAGCACCGGATTCATTCCGATCGCCAGCGCCTTCAATCTCGTGTATGCCAGCCACGAGTTCCTTGGAGCGATCAGCGTGCTCGAGAACAAAGGCCTGGCGCGTACCCTGGCCGAACCCAGCCTCACCGCCATGAGCGGGCAGACCGCCAGCTTCCTGGCCGGCGGCGAGTTTCCGTTCCCCACAGTGCAGAACGGCGGCGGCGGCGGCAACAACTCCATCACCATCATCTTCAAGGAATTCGGCATCCGGCTCAATCTGACGCCGACGGTGCTGGCCCGCAGCCGCATTGCCCTGAAGGTGGCGCCTGAAGTCAGCGAGCTGGACTACAACAACGGCATCAGCCTCAACGGTATTACCATTCCAGGACTGAACGTGCGGCGCACCGATACCACGGTCGAATTGGGCGACGGCGAGACCTTTGTCCTCAGCGGTCTGGTCACCAACAAGCTGGTCAACAACGTCAACAAGGTGCCATGGATCGGCGACGTGCCGGTCATCGGCGCGTTCTTCCGCAATACCAGCATCAGTCGCACCGACCGTGAGCTGATCATGGTGGTGACGCCGCATCTGATTCATCCGATGGCCAAGGATGCACCGTTGCCGCCAATGCCGGGCGCTCCGCTCGATCAGTACAACCCGAGCTTCGCCCATACCATGTTCATGGAGACCGGCCGCTACGGTCAGCCCAGGAGCGATCAGGGGTTCAGCAGCGATCCGGGGTACAGCCGCTGATTGTCCCAACGACGACGCGGGGAGCCGCGATGAAAACGCAAGCGGTCGTCGTCGCCAACGATCCGGTATACCAGGGCTGGTTGCAGAACGCCGCCGGCGCCACCATGGAGGTGGCCCTGCTGCCCTTGTCCGGTGGTCAGGATGCGCTGGCGCAGATCGAGGCACACGGCCGCGTCGATGTGGTGTTTGTCGAATTCGACAGCCATGACGTGGCGCAGCGCGCCGCCTTCGTCGAGCGTTTCCTGGAGCGGCACTGGCAGGTTCCGGTGGTCGGCCTGGGCGCCGACGACAACCCGCAGTGGGTGCTGGCCGCGATGCGCGCGGGCGCGCGCGACTTCTTTGTGCTGCGCCGCGACGATGCCACCCTGGGCTTGCAGATCGGGCGGCTGCTGCGGCGCAGCAGCGCCGGTTCGGCCAATCAGACTCCGGCGCAGAAATCCGGAAAGCTTTACGGCGTGGTGTCGGCGCATCCGAGCGAGAGTATTGCCTTCCTGGCCGAGCACCTGGCGCTGGCCATGCTGGAGGCGCAACAGCCGAACGAGCGCGTATTGTTGTTCGACGTTGCCACCCCGGCCGGTGCGGCGGCGATTTTCCTCAACCTCACCGC
>FTKD01000560.1_pt3 | contig 12989 bp, 13 predicted proteins | sample 1658191 | NCBI WGS metagenome assembly FTKD01 (sample SAMEA3914808, study PRJEB12502) | metagenome | biome: forest; material: soil | place: Canada | collected 2011-08-03 | depth 0.3 m
CGCGACTTCCTGCGCGCGCAGGTGACGATGGAGCAGTCCAACGTCACCGTCTTCCCCGACGTGAGCCTGGCCGACCTGCGCGAGGCCTGGGCCGACATCCTCAAGCGCGCCAAGCTCAACCAGCACCACCACATCTCGCGCGAGCAGCTGTCGGTGCGCGAGTACATGACCAAGATGCTGCGCCGCCTGCAGGGCGTGCGCTACGTCGAGTTCCAGGAGCTGTTCGACACCGTGACGAGCCCCACCGTGATGGTGGTCACCTTCATCGCGATGCTCGAACTCTCGCGCGAGCACCTGCTCGAGGTGACGCAGGCCGAGGCCTTCGCGCCGATCTACGTGCGGCTGGCGTACGCGCCGTTGCAATGATCGACGCTCCGCGACCGCCGCTGCGCCTCGTCGGCCCGCCGGGCCGCGCGGATGACGACGACGCGGACGACGCCGGCTTCGATCCGGTTGACCGCGCGCCCCACGACCTGCATCCGCCGTACCGCGAGCTCACGGCCGTCGAGGATCTCGAGCCCGACGAGCAGGAGGCGCCGCGCACGCCGCTGTCGCCGCGCTTCGTGGTCGTCGCGCTGATCGTGTTCCAGCTGCTCGCCGCGTCCACCTATTTCGGCAAGTACACGGCGCTGATGCACGGCGACGACCAGTTCAAGTTCGCCGCCGCGATGACGGTGCCGGGCTGCCTGTGCCTGTACGTCGGCGCGATCCTGCTGGCGTTGCGGCCGGGCCGCGGGCGCGTGCTGTTCATCGTCGCGGCCGCGGCACTGGGCCTGTCGCTGCCCGGCTGGGGCCTCGGCTACAGCTGGAGCTGGCCGATGGCATTCGGCGCCATCCTCGCGCTCGCCGGCGCCTGGTATGCGCGGGCGGAGCTGCGCCCGGACGAGGCCTCCGCCGCGCAGCCCTGATTCATTCTTCGCTCACAAGGATTATTCCCATGCGTTTGTCAGCCCTGTCGATTCCCCTGTTCGCGCTGGCGCTGGCCGGCTGTGGAGCCCTCGAGCCCGACGTCGCGACCGTGCCGCACGCGACGATCGCCGGCTCGCACATCGACGTCGACGGCGACCGTTTCGACACGTTCCGCGTGCTCGCGATCGACGGCCGCAACGTGCTGCCGATCACCGACCAGCCCGTCAAGCTGATCGGCCACGACGCCACCAACCTCGTGGCGGCCGGCCACGGCGTGCGGGTCGAGGTCGAGGGCTTCGCCTTCTACGAGAACACCGGACGCCGCTTGTTCTGGAGTCCGATGCGCGCGCAAGGCGTCGTCGAGTTCGTGCCGGCGGTCGATGCGAAGTATTCGGTGCACGGCTCGGTCACGCCGACGCTGTCGTCGGTGTGGGTCGAGAACGACGCCACGCACGAAGTCGTCGGCAGCAAGATCACCGTCGCCAGGGCGCCCGCCGACCCGGCGTCCACCGCCTCGACGCTGCGCTCAGGCGGCGCGTAAGGCCCACCTGCCGGCCATGCTGCGCGCCACGCTCGCCAGCGCCGCCTCGCGCGCGTCCTCGGGCGCCTTGCACTCGGTGAGGTAGCCCACGACCGCCAGCGGTGCACGCCCGGGCGGCCACAGCACGCCGATGTCGTTGGTGCTGCCCAGGTCGCCCGTGCCGGTCTTGTCGGCCACGCGCCAGTCGCCCGGCACGCCCGCGCGCAGGCGATGCGCGCCGGTCTTGTTGGCGGACATCCAGCTCACGATCTGCGCGCGACCGGCGTCCGACAGCGCGTTCCCCAACAGCACGGTGCGCAGCGTCTGCGCCATCGCGCGCGGCGTGGAGGTGTCGCGCGGATCGCCGGGCGTCGCCTCGTTGAGCGTCGGCTCGGTGCGGTCGAGACGGGTTTCGGCGTCGCCGATGCGGCGCGCGAACGCCGTGACGCCCGCCGGACCGCCTGCGCTGGCCAGCAGCAGGTTGGCCGCCGTATTGTCGCTGACGGTGATCGCCGCCTCGCACAACTCGGCCACCGTCATGCCGGGCCCGCCCACGTGCCTGCGCGTGACCGGCGCCCACTTCAGCAAGGCCTTGCGTGGCACGACGACGCGGCGATCCAGCCGTTCCTGGCCGGCGTCGACACGCGCCAGCACCAGCGCGACGGCGAGGAACTTGAACGTGCTGCACATCGGGAAGCGCTCGTCGAGGCGATGCCCGGCCAGCTCGCCGGTGGCCGTGTCCAGCACGGCCACACCGAGCCGCCCACCCACTGCAGCCTCGATCGCCTGGCAGCGCTCCGCCAGTTCATGCCCCAGATTTTTCTGGGCCGCCTCGGCATAGCCCAGCGCGCATGCGACCGGCCAGGCGCCTGCCAGCGCGACCGCTGCCCGGCCAAAATGCCTTCTGTCCATTTACTTTCCCTTTGGTGTTGGAATCGACAGGCCGCACGATAGCCAGCCGCGGGGCCGCGTTCAAACACTCATTTCCGGGACAAGACCCCAGATAATCTGGGGTATGCAACTCCCCCTGAACGCCATGCGCGCCTTCGAGGCCGCGGCGCGCCACCTGAGCTTCACGCGCGCCGCGCTGGAGCTCCACGTCACCCAGAACGCCGTCAGCGCCCAGGTGAAGAACCTCGAGGCGCGGCTGGGCACGCCGCTGTTCCGGCGCCTGCCGCGCGGCCTCGCGCTGACCGACGAAGGCCAGGCGCTGCTGCCGCTGCTCAGCGACAGCTTCGAGCGCATGCACGCCGTGCTCGAACAGTTCGAGGGCGGCCTGCATCGCCAGGTGCTCACCGTGGCCGTGGTGGGCACGTTCGCGGTCGGCTGGCTGCTGCCGCGCCTGCCCGCGTTCGCGCGCGCACATCCGGCCATCGACCTGCGACTGCTCACCAACAACAACCGCGTCGACCTGGCCGCCGAAGGGCTGGACTGGGCCATCCGCTTCGGCGACGGCGCCTGGCACGGCACCGAGGCGCAGCCGCTGATCGCGCCCCCGCTGTCGCCGGTGTGCGCGCCGGGAATCGCGCATCGCCTGCGCGCGCCCGCGGACCTGGCGCGCGAGACGCTGCTGCGCTCGTACCGCGCCGACGAATGGACGCGCTGGTTCGCCGCCGCGCGCGTGGCGCCGCCGCTGCTGCGCGGCCCCATCTTCGACTCGTCGATCACGATGGCGGACGCCGCGGCCCAAGGCGCCGGCGTGGCGCTGCTGCCCACGGCGCTGTTCGGCGAGGCGCTGCGCAGCGAGCGGCTGGTGCAGCCGTTCGACATCGGCGTCACGCTGGGCCGCTACTGGCTCACGCGCCTGAAGTCGCGGCCCGAGAGCGAGGCGATGCGGACGTTCGCGGCGTGGCTCCAGGCCTGCATCGCCGACGACGCGGCGCAGGACGTCACGCCGGATGCGCGCGGCGCGTGATCGGCGAGATCGGCAGCCCCGCGCCGGCCGGCACGGCCAGGCGCGCGGCCCGGCCGGTACACGAAGTCACGCCGCTTCCTTCTGCGCAACCGGGGGAGCGTCGTCGTCGCGGCTTCCGGTTGCCAGCGCCCGCGCGAGCATGCGCGCGACCTGCGTGCGCGTCTGCTCGTGCACGAGGTAGTGCGTATGGAACACCGGCGAGGCGTCGAACTGCACCGGACACATCGAAGGCGATGCCCGCATCGCGTCGTTTTGCGCGAGCCGGCCGCCCAGCGCCGAGAGCCGGCGCACGAGCCCGTCGCCCTCTTCCTCGGCGCCCATGACGTCCTCGAACAGCCAGTCCCAGGTCTTCTCGTCGACGCCCGAGCCCGGACCCCAATGCGAGCCGACGAGCCACATGCCTTCGGGCAGGTCGGTGGCCGGCCGGCCGCGCATCATGCGATCGACGCCGGCGGGCTCCACGTCGTGGAAACCCGGCGGCACGTCGTAGGCCAGGCCGCGCTCCAGGTTGACGAGCTCGGCCAGCGCGTCGCGGCTCATCCACGGCGCGCCCAGGTGGCGCAGGCCGCCCACCGCGGCGGCCAGTCCGTGCCAGCGCTGGCCCACGCGCTCGAACACGTGCGTGCCCAGGTGCGGGCTGCCGAGCGTGACCGCGGCGAAGGTCCAGCCCTGCTTGCCGAACGCCTTGCGCAACGCCGTCAGGCCGAAGCGCGCGATGTTGCCGCCGCGCGAGTGCGCGATCAGCACGATGTGGCGGCTGGCGTCTGGCGGGCTGCCCGCGATGCACTGCTTGCGCACCGCCGCGACGAGGTGGGCCACATTGCGCGCAATACCCAGGAAGGTATCGTGCTCGAAGCGCCAGGTGGCGCGCTCGTCGAGCGTCGGCAGCCCGGGCCACACGTGCGCCGCGTTCGCAGGCGGCGCCGGCGCGCCGGACAGCGTGGCGGTGTCGAACGCGGCGGCCGTGGCGGCCAGCGACAGTTCGCGGGCCACGCTCTGGCTGGCCGTGGGCACGCCGGCCAGGTCGACGTCGATCGTGATCCGGTTCGGGTCGGAGGCCGGCGCGCCGGATTGTCCGGCCTCGCTCGCCTTCGCGGCCGCCCGGGCCTGGGTGTTCAACGCCGCCTCGAAGCCGCTGCGTGCCGAGCTCAGGCCGCCGTGGATCACGATGACCTGCGCCTGCGTGCGCAGCGACGGCGACTGCGTGGCGATGCGGCTCGCCGGCCGCAGCGCGGCGCCCAGCTTCGCCGCGTGCGCCAGCGCGAGCGCGTCGTCGGCCACCACGTCGAGCTGCCCGGCCCACCACGCCTCGTCGCCCTTCAGGCGCGACTCGAAGGTCGGATCGCGGTCGCGCTCCGCCGGCCGGCCGATCCGGCTCCGCAACCGGTGCCACCACTGCGTGATCCTGCGCTGCAGGCGCTCGCCGGACGTCAGCTCGCGCTCGAAGCGCAGCAACGGCACGGCCACCAGCCAGCCGACGCCCGGATACACCTTCAGCACCACGTCGGGGTCGACCTGGGTGTCCGGCAGCGCCGTCTCCACCGCGCGACCGGACTCCAGCGTCATCAGCTTCAGCGAAGGGGTGCCCGCGTCGCCGCGCTGCGCGCAGGCGTGGCGCGCGGCGGCGTGCGGGTGCACCGCGCCGCGCGCGCCCCAGTACACGCGGGTCTCGATGTCCAGCGTCACGTGCACCGTGCTGTTCCACCAGGCGCCGGGCATGTGGCGACGCACCAGCGCGGCCAGCGCCTCGCGGTTCGCGGCCAGCGGCAGCGTGACCCGATGCGGCTGGCGATCGCGCACCGCCAGCGGCAAGGCCCACCACAGCGGCAGGTAGACGTCGAGCCGACGATGCTCGGAGCGCTTGTCGCTCATAGCGGCCTCGTCGCCGACGGCGCTCTGCCAGTGGCGCGGATGGTCGGTGCCCGGCAGGCCGCCCCACGCGGCGCTGAGGTCGGCCTCGTGGGCCAGCAGTTGCGCGATGCGCGTGCCGGCGTCCTCCTGGCCGATGCCCAGCAGGCCGCGGCCCTTCTCGTTGAAGTGATCGAGCACGGCGCGCGCCGACAGCGGCCCATCGATGCGCATGGCGCGGGGAGTCGTGTCGGGGACGGTGCTCATTCTTTTCTCATCGCTGGCCGAGCTTGAACGCGATCATCGCGCGCAACTTGGTCGGAACGACCGGCTTGAGCAGCAGGTGGAAGTCGTGCGCGTGCGCCTCGCCTTCCTGGTTGGACATCAGGCTGCCGGTGACGATCACCGCCGGCAGCGCGCTGCCGAAGGCGGCGCGCATCGCCTCGATCACCTCGAGGCCCGTGTGCCCGCTCTCGAGCCGGAAATCGACGATCAGCAGGTCGGGCCGGATCATCTTGCGGGCCGCGGCGGCGCCGGCCCAGTCGGCGGCGGCGGCATAGGTGTCGAACGCGATCACGTCCGCGCCCCAGCTCTTGAGCAGCACCTGGAGGCCGCCCAGCACCGACGGATCGTCCTCGACGATGACGATCAGGCGCCGATCCAGCGTGAGCCCGATCGCGGAGCGCAGCGGCACCGCCGGCTCGCTCGGCTTCGGCCGCTGGCCCAGCGGGATCTCGATGGAGAACATCGTGCCGCGGCCGGGCACCGAGCGCAGCCGCAGCGGCGCGTCGAGCACGCGCGCGAGGCGGCGCACGATGGCCAGGCCCAGGCCCAGGCCCTTGCGCTGCGTCGGCTCGAGCGGCGGCGCGTCGTTGGAGACCTGGTAGAACTCCTCGAAGATCCGGTCCCGCTCGTGCGGCCGGATACCGAGGCCGGTATCCCAGACCTCGAAGCGCAGCTTGTCGCCGCGTTGGCGCGCGCCGACGACGATACCGCCGTCGTTGGTGTAGCGGATGGCGTTGGACAGCAGGTTGCGCACCACGCGGTCGAGCAGCAGCGGGTCGGCGTAGCCGAAGTGCTTGCCGCCGCGAAAGCGCAGCGCGAGGCCCTTCTCGAAGGCGGTCGGCTCGAAATGCAGCTTCAGGCGCGCGAACATCGCCTCGACGCTGAAGTTCTCGGGCCGCGCCTCGACGCCGCCGGTGTCGATCTTGGTGATGTCCAGCAGCTCGGAGAACAGGCCCTCCAGCGCGTCGACCGAGCTGTTGATGCTGTTGACCAGGTGCGCCACCTCGGCATCGGCGCCGATGCGATGGCGCAGCGCCTCGGCGAACAGGCCCAGCGCATGCAAGGGCTGGCGCAGGTCGTGGCTGGCGGCGGCGAAGAACTGGGTCTTGGCCCGGTTGGCCGTCTCGGCCTCGCGGCGCGCCTGGTCGGCCGCCACTTTCTCCACCTGCAGTTGGGCCAGCAGTTGCAGGCCGCGCTGCTTGAGCGCGACCACGCGCGCGAACGAGCGCTGGTAGCTGCGTCCCAGCATCACGGTGATGCCGAAGATCAGGAACAGGATCGCCGCCAGCGTCCAGCCGTCGTGCTCCGGCAGCAGCGCGATGCGCAGGATCATCGGCACGAAGGTGAGTGCGACGAAGGCGACGAAGGCGCCGAACTGCGTGGCCAGCGCGGGCACCGCGGAGATGCAGAAGCTGTAGACGGTCAGCAGCAGCGCGATGCGCTCCAGGTTGCCGCCGTAGGGATAGAACAGCCACACCGAGATGCCCCACATCGCGCCCGTGGCGAGCACGCCGGTGAGGTAGCGGTTGCGCCAGCTGCGCAGCAGCGCCGACGAGCCGCGCCAGCGCCGCAGGTAGGTGATCGTGAGCACGGCGCGCAGCACCAGCGCCGCGCCGAACAGGATCGCCCACACGATCATCGTCAGCATCGGCACGACCTGGGCGTACAGCGCGATGATCACGCCCGCGCCGACGGTGTTGCCCACCAGGCCCGTGCGCGCGAACGCGTGCAGGTTGTCCACCTGGTCGATCAGCGGATCGACGAGGCCGACGGAGAGGTCGATGTCGTCGTCGCCGGCCGGCGGCGCGGCGTGCGGGTTGGCCTGGCCCGACACGCGGTCGTAGGCGCGCAGCTCGGAGTGCCCCTCGGTGGGGTAGGTCAGGATCGACGACGGGGGGGATTCTTCGCGCTTCATGACACCACGACCGACTTCTTCTTGCGGGGAGGAGCGACGGGTCGCAACGACTCGTCGACGGGCGCCCATTGTGGCAACAGGCGGCCCGCCGCGTCGGTGACGGCGGTGGGAAGCAGCAGGCTGGCGGCCTCGGCCTCGTCCTTGAAGTCGGCCTCGACCAGCGGCACGCGCTCGGGCGGCGCGAGGTCGGTGCCGGCCAGGTAGGTGCGGCCGGGGGCGCGCGGCAGGCCGGCCATCAGCATGTCGCCGACGTCCAGCAGCGCGCTGGTCCATGCACGGCGCCTGAGGAACGACGGCAGGTCGTGGGCCAGCTTGGCCAGCCGCCGGCGCGGTGCGTAGATCTCGTCCAGCGTGGCCTGGTAGGCATCGACGTAGTCCTGCGCCGGCGCGAGCGTGGGCTCGACGACCAGCGTGTACGACGTGAAGTCGCGCAGCAGCGCGTCGGGCAGGAACAGCGCGCGCTCGCCGCGCGCGAGGCGCTCGGCGTTCTGGCCCGCGAGGCGGTGGAAATAGGGCGTGCCCGGGAACGGCGTCTCGAACGCGAGAAAGGTGGGCACGTGCAGTCCGCTCTCGCGCAGGCGCGCCGGCAGCGAGCGGATGTAGGCGATGTCGTCGTGCTGCGGGCTGAGGATCATGCCGGCGGTGACGAGGATGCCGACATCGCGCGCGTCGTCGAGCGCGCGCCTGATCAGCGGCAGCCGGTTCTGCGGCTTGTTGAAGTCGTCCAGCGCGGCCGGGTTGAAGGTCTCCAGACCCACGTACAGCGCGCGGCAGCCGCTGTCGAACATGCGTTGCAGCAGCGCACGGTTGGTGAGCACGTTGAACGTGACCGAGCTGGCCCACTCCAGGCCCAGCCGCTCCGTGACGTCGCACAGCTGCCGCAGGTAGCCGAGGTTGCCGGCGATGTTGTTGTCGTAGAACATTGCCATGCGCCGGCGCTTGTTCTTCAGCGGGCCGGTGACGCGGCCCTTCAGCGCGTCGCGCAGCGTGACGAGGTCGTGCTCCACGCGCGCGACCGGCCGCGTGTCGAAGCGCGTGCCCATGCCGGTGAGCACGCAGAAGTCGCAGGTGTAGGGGCAGCCGCGCGTGACTTCGAGCGCGAGCGGAAAGATCTGCTGGCCGGCCACGCGATGCACCAGCGGCGTCGGCGCGCGCGCGGACGCGTCGCCGCCCGAACGGTACAGGCGTTGCAGCTGGTGGCGCCGCGCGTCCTCGTAGACGTGCGGCACCGTGTCCTCCGGATCGCCCACCACCACGGCGTCGAACCAGGGCGCGCACAGCTGCGGGTACAGCGACGCCATCGAGCCACCGATCACCACCTGCGCGCCGCGGCGGCGCCAGTAGTGGGCGATCTGGCGCGCGCGGTCGAACTCGGCATGCATGCACGACAGGAACACGAGGTCGTAGTGGCGCGACCAGTCGGGATCGACCCAGGTGTCGTTGACGATGTCGATCTCGGCCGAATCGGGCAGCAGCGCGGCGATCAGCGGCCCCACCTGCGGCTGCAGCACGCCACGGTGGTGCGCGCCGCGCCGGTGGTAGTCGACGAAGACGGAGATGATCGCGACGCGCATGGGGTGCGTGCGGATCCGGGGCGGTCGGAGTGCGAGCGCTTAGCGGGGGGCAGCGCGGCGCTCTAAGCGCTGCTGCGTCATCTGGCTGACCGCCAGCACGGCCTGCGTGCGCGAGCTCACGCCGAGGGCGCGCAGCACCGCCTGCACGTGATCCTTCACCGTCTCGACCGACAGGCCGAGGCGGCGCGCGATTTCCTTGTTGGGCTTGCCTTGCAGCAGCTGTGTCAGCACGTCGGCCTGGCGTGGCGTGAGCCCCAGCTCCTCGAACGACGGCGTGACCTGGTAGGTGGCCGTCTCGGCCACCGGAATGGCCGGCGCTGCCGAGCGGCTGCCCGGGCCGGCTTGGCTGCCCAGGTGCATGGCGGGCACGTAGATGCCGCCGGCCATCACGAGCCGCAACGCATCGACCAGCGTATCGTTGGACGCGCGCTTGGGCACGAAGCCCATCGCGCCGAGGTCGATCGCCTGGATCACGTCGCTGGCGCGATCGGACGCCGAGATGACGACCACCGGCAGCGCCGGATGGGCCTTGCGCATCTCGACGAGGACGTCGAAGCCGCTGGCGTCGCCCAGTTGCAGGTCGAGCAGCACCAGGTCGAACTCCGCGTCGGCCGCCAGCGCGGAACGCGCCGCGCCGGCACTGCCCACGGCCGTGACCTTCACGTCCGGATCCAGCTCCTGGATCATGGCCTGCAGCGCCGACAGGATCAACGGGTGGTCATCGACCAGCAACACCTTCATGAATATCCGCTCCGACTCTCGTTATGGATTGCCCTGCGTCGCTCCCGCGCGGGAGCACACATTCCTCGTCGCGATCGTATCGGTTGCCCCCCTGTTTGCCGACCCCCCGATGGGGGGGGCAGGGAAAACGACTGCCCGGCTGAATGACCTGTTCTTACCTATGAAACAAGGGGTCGCGGAGCGCACCGGCCCGTGTCCGGTCAGACAAGATGTCGTGTGACCCATTCGGCCACGCAGGCGGGCTTCGCCCCGTCCTCGCGTTCGATGGTGACCGTCGTCGTCAGCTGCGCGCCGCCGGCGATCGCCTCGAACGCCTTCAGCCTGCACAGCGCCCGCAAGCGGCTACCGACGGGCACCGGCGACGGGAAGCGCACGCGGTCGAGGCCGTAGTTGAGGCCCATGCGCACGTCGGCGATCGCAAACGCCGAGGCGAACAGCTCGGGCAGCAGCGACAGCGTGAGAAAGCCGTGCGCCACCGGGGTGCCGAACGGGCCGGCCGCGGCGCGCACCGGATCGACGTGGATCCACTGCGCATCGCCGGTGGCCTGGGCGAACAGATCGATGCGGGCCTGGTCGATCGCGACCCAGTCGCTGACGCCGATCTCCCGGCCTTCGAGCGCCGCCAGCTCGGCCAGACGGGTGAACGTCCTCATTCCAGCGGCACCGGCCTGGCCGGCATGGCCAGCCAGCGACCCAGCGGCTCGAATTGCGCCAGGTCGCGCTCGACCTTGCCGGGCGCGACGTCGAACAGCGTCAGGCCGTGGGCAGCCAGATGGACGTAGTTCTGCGTGTCGCGCAGCGAGGCGATCAACGGGATGCCCAGCGCGGCCACGAACTCCTGGAAGCGCTCCTGGGCGATCGTGTGCTCCTTCACGCGCATGCCCACCAGCCCGATGCGCACGCGGCCGGCGCGCTTGTGCTCGCGCAGTTCCCGAGCGAACGCGTGCGTGGCCTGCATGTCGAACAGGCTGGGCTGCAGCGGCACGACGATCATGTCGGCCACCTTCATCGCGGCGTCGAGCCGGCTGCCGTGCAGGCCCGCGGGGGTATCGATGACCGCGTCGGTGGCGCCCTTGGCCGGCCGCGCGATGGCCTCGCGCGAGATCTCCCACGGCAGGATGCGCGGCAGGTGGGCGGGACGGATGTCCAGCCACTGGCGCGACGACTGCTGCCGATCCAGGTCTCCCAGCGTGACCGCCTTGCCCTGCGCGGCCAGGTACCCCGAGATCTGCGTGGCAAGCGTGCTCTTGCCGACTCCCCCCTTGGGATTCGCGACGACGATGACCGACATGAGGCTTCTCTCCGATGTTGTTGTAGCTCGACGGGACGCCCGATGTTACCGAACCCGCCACAATGCGGCCCATGGCAGACGTTCTGGTGCTGGTCGCCCACCCCGACATCGCGCGTTCGCGCGTCAACCGCGCCCTCGCCGCGCAGGCCCGGCTGTTGCCGTCCGACGCCATCGAAGTGCGCGATCTCTACGCGCTCTATCCCGACTACGTGATCGACATCGATGCGGAGCAGGCCGCGTTGGACCGCGCCCGCGTCATCGTCTGGGTGCATCCGGTGCAGTGGTACTCGATGCCCGCGCTGATGAAGCTGTGGGTGGACGACGTGCTGGCGTTCCGCTGGGCCTACGGTCCGGGCGGACGTGCGCTCAAGGGCAAGAGCCTGTGGCTGGCGGTGTCCACCGGCGGCACCGAGACCTCGTACCAGGACGTGGGCAGCAACCGCCATCCGTTCGAGAGCTTCCTGCCCGCGTACCGCCAGACGGCCGAACTGGTGGGCATGCGCTTCCTGGAGCCGCTGGTGTTCTACGGCGCGCACAAGGCCGAGACGCACGCGGTGCACGCGCATGCCCACGCGTTCGCGCAACGCCTGCTGGAGTTCGCCAGCGCGGCGCGTGCGAGCGCGTTGACCGCCCAGCCCGAAGTCGCCGCCGACGAGCGCCGCCTCACCACCGACGATTGAAAGCACCCCGACCCCGATGTCGCACGGCCACTGGCTCACCCTCGCCCTCACCTACCTCGCCGCGGCCGTCATCGTCGTGCCGCTGGCCCGTCGACTGGGCCTGGGCGCGATCATCGGCTACCTGGGCGCCGGCTTCGCGATCGGGCCGTGGGGCCTGCGCCTGGTGACGGATCCGTCGCAGATCGTCGACCTGGCCGAGTTCGGCGTCGTGCTGATGCTGTTCCTGATCGGCCTCGAGCTGGAGCCCAAGCGGCTGTGGGCGATGCGCCGCCCGATCTTCGGCTGGGGTAGCGCGCAGCTGATCGGCAGCCTGGCGCTGATCGCGGCGATCGGCTGGGCCTGCATGGGATTCTGGCCGGACGGCTGGCAGTTGGCGGTCGTCGCCGGCGCGGCGCTGGCCATGTCGTCGACGGCCATCGGGCTGGCCACGCTCAACGAACGCAACATCCTGCAGACGACGGCGGGCCAGTCGGTGCTGAGCGTGTCGCTGTTCCAGGACATCGCCGCGATCCCGCTGCTCGCGCTGATCCCGCTGATGGCGCCCGACCGCGTCGCGGGCGCGGACGCCGGCCATCCGTTGATCGCCGCCGCGCGCGCGTTCGGCATGATCGCCGTGATCGTGCTGGGCGGCCGCCTCGCGATCCGGCCCGCGCTGCGCTGGATCGCGCGCAGCCAGACGCCCGAGATCTTCACCGCCGCGGCGCTCGGCCTGGTGGTGGGCACCGCGGCGCTGATGCAGGCGGTGGGGCTGTCGATGGCGCTCGGCGCCTTCCTCGCCGGCGTGCTGCTGGCCGAGAGCGAATACCGGCGCGAGCTGGAGACGGACATCGAGCCGTTCAAGGGCCTGCTGCTGGGCCTGTTCTTCATCGCGGTGGGCATGGGCATCGACGCCAGCGTGGTGATCCGCCATCCGTGGCAGGTGGCGGGCATCGTCGCCGGCTTCATGCTGGTCAAGACGGCCGTGCTGTGGTGCATCGAGCTGGGCATCCCGATCCGGCGCCTGGAGCGCCCGATGTTCACGCTGCTGCTGGCGCAGGGCGGCGAGTTCGGCTTCGTCGTGCTGCAGGCGGCGCAGGGCCAGCAGGTGATCGACAACGGCGAGGCCGGCGTGCTCACCGCCGCCATCACGCTGTCGATGCTGTTGACGCCGCTGCTGATCCTGGTGGCCGATCGCTGGTGGATCCCGTTGCTCGAAAGGCATGTCCCGAAGACGAAGCTGTCCGAGCTCGCCGAGCCGCAGGACGCGCCGGTGATCGTCGCGGGCTTCGGCCGCTACGGCCAGATCATCGTGCGCCTGCTGCACGCCAACGG
>FTKD01001508.1_pt1 | contig 12911 bp, 9 predicted proteins | sample 1658191 | NCBI WGS metagenome assembly FTKD01 (sample SAMEA3914808, study PRJEB12502) | metagenome | biome: forest; material: soil | place: Canada | collected 2011-08-03 | depth 0.3 m
GCGCTGTTCCGCGAGGCCTACGCGCCGTTGGTGCGCCTGTCGGCCACGGTGGCCTCGCCCGACGCGCGCGGCGCGCAGGGCGACGAGACCGCCGCCGACGTCGCCCATCGCGCGGCCGGTGAACTGGAGGCCTGGCTCGCCGAGCACCACGAGGAGACCGCTGCCTTCATCGTCGAGCCGCTGGTGCAGTGCGCCACCGGCATGGCCATGCACGACCCGGCCTACCTGCGCGAGGCGCGCGTTCTGTGCGACCGCTTCGGCGTGCACCTGGTCGTCGACGAGATCGCCACCGGGTTCGGGCGCACCGGCACGATGTTCGCGCACCAGCAGGCGGCCATCCGGCCCGACTTCGTCTGCCTGTCCAAGGGCCTGACTGGCGGTACGCTGCCGCTGGCCGCGGTGCTCACGACCGACGCCGTCTACGACGCGTTCTACGACGACGACGCGGCGCGCGGCTTCCTGCACTCGCACTCCTACACCGGCAACCCGCTCGCATGCCGGGCGGCGCTGGCCACGCTGGACATCTTCGAGCGCGAGACCGTGCTCGCGGTCAACATCCAGCGCGCCGCCATGGTCGACGGCTTCCTCGCGCCGCTGCACACGCACGAGCGCGTGCGCAATGCGCGCCGGCTCGGCATGATCTGGGCGTGGGACATCGTCGGCGCCCCCGCCGACTTCGCCCGCCGCTACGCTCGCCACGCGCTGGCGCAAGGCCTGCTGCTGCGGCCGATCGGCACCACGCTCTACGCGATGCCGCCCTACGTGCTCGAGCAAGACACCGCGCGCCACCTGGCCGATGGCGCGCTCGCGGCGCTGGAGCAGACGCTGGCCGACGGCGATGCGTCGACCTCATTGTTCGACGGCGGCGAGCGCGCACTGCCATGACGCAGGCCTGGTTCGTCGTCGGCACCGACACCGGCATCGGCAAGACGCATACCTCGTGCGCGCTGCTGCACGCGCTCGCGCGCAGTCACGCTCGCGTGTGCGGGATGAAGCCGATCGCCGCCGGTGGCATCGAGACGGCCGACGGCCTCACCAACGAGGATTCGATCGCGCATTGCGCGGCCTCCACCGTGCGGGTGCCATGGAAGCTGGACAACCCGATCCTGCTGACCGAGCCGCTGTCGCCGCACCTCGCAGCCGCACGCGCCGGCCGGCCCATCGAGTTCGCGCCGGTGCTCGCCGCGGTCGATCGCCTGCGGGGGATGACGGACGCGCTGGTCGTCGAAGGCGCCGGCGGCTTCCTGGTGCCGCTGTCCGAGACGCAGACGGGCGCCGACCTGGCCGTCGCGCTGGCGATGCCGGTGGTGCTGGTGGTGGGCATGCGCCTGGGCTGCCTCAACCACGCGCTGCTGACCGCCGACGCGATCCGCGCGCGCGGTCTCGTGCTCGCCGCCTGGATCGCCAATCGCGTCGACCCGCACTTCCTCTGCCCCGAGGAGAACCTGGCCTACCTGCGCACCCACCTCGGCGCACCGCTGTGGGCCGACCTCCCGTTCTGCGCAACGCCCGACCCTCGCGCCAACGCCTTGCGCATGACGCTACCGACTCCATGAAGGAGACACCCCAATGACCACGCTAACCACCAGTTCAGCCCCATCCTGGATCGACGCGATCCCGGCGCAGCTTGCCGCTCTCGACACCGCGCACTTGATTCGACGTCGTCGTTCGGTCCGCCCTGCCGGAGGCGCGTCGTTGTGGGTCGACGGCCGCAAGATGCTGGCATTCTGCAGCAACGACTACCTTGGTCTCTCCCAGCATCCGGCGCTGCGTGCCGCGGTCATCGATGCCACGCACGAGTACGGCGTCGGCAGCGGCTCGTCGCCGATGGTCAGCGGCCACAGCGAAGCCAACGCAGCTCTCGAAACGGAGCTCGCCGAATTCGTCGGCCTCGAGCGCGCGCTCTACTTCTATGCCGGCTACGCGACCAACGCGAGCATCGTGCCCGCGCTGGTCGGCGCGGGCGACGCGCTGTTCTCGGATGCGCTCAACCACGCCTGCCTGATCGACGGCGCCCGCTTGTCCAAGGCCGACATCCACCGCTACGCGCACGCCGACCTGGCGCAGCTCGACGCGCTGCTGGGCGCCTGCGGCGCACGTCGCAAGCTGGTCATCAGCGACGCTGTTTTCAGCATGGACGGCGATGTCGTCGACGTCCCCGGGCTGATCGCCCTATGCGAGCACCACGACGCGTTGCTACTGCTGGACGACGCGCACGGCTTCGGTGTCTGTGGCCCGCAAGGACGCGGCTCGCTGGCCGCAGTTGGCTCCGTCAACGCCCACGCGAGCCGACGCGTGCTCTATATGGCCACGCTAGGCAAGGCCGCAGGCGTGGCGGGCGCCTTCGTCGCCGGCAACAACATGTTGATCGAGTGGCTGCTGCAGAAGACGCGCAGCTACACCTTCGCCACCGCTGCGCCCGCCCTCCTCGCCCAGAGCGTCCGTGCCGCTCTGGGCGTCATGCAGGACGAACCTGAGCGGCTCGCGCGACTGCATTGCAACATCGCTGCCTTCAGCGCAGGACTGCCGGCAGCGATCGCCGGCACGAACTGGAGGCTTCTGCCATCGAGCACCGCCGTACAAGCACTTGTCATCGGTGCGAACGACGAAGCGCTGCGGGTCATGAAGACGCTCGCCGACGCAGGCCTGTGGGTGCCGGCAATACGACCACCGACCGTCGCAAAGGGAACGGCGCGGTTAAGAATTGCACTCTCCGCAGCGCATGAAGCCGACGACATCGATCTGCTCCTCGCGGCACTCGCAAGAGCTGCGTCAGCGGCCCAACTCCCGCGCCAGGCACCCGTCGCGGTACCCATGTCGGCGTGAAGACCCACAGCGGATGACGGAAGCCCGGTTGAGCGTTCGCGTAGATGCCTGAAACGATTGTCGATGCGCACGTCGAACAACCCCGCTGAAGCGAATCTGGCTCGACCGCCGGAACCGATCACAGCCCAGGCAGCATCCTTTCCCATCGATATCCGACCATCAGCAAAGAGTCTGGCGCAATGTCATGCCGGCCCTCCAATTGACCGAAGCGAACCTCTCGCGGATCTCCCGACAGTCCTAAAGTTATTTGGTCACGTGACCATTTATCAGTCTTCAGTGTCTGCACAGAACTTGCGGAGCTGAATCCGGGACGTGACGGTCGCTTGCACTGTCGACTCAGCGCAAGCTGTCGCGAAACAGACCGATCCACGCGATCGCGGGGGTAATCATGCAAGTCGAGACAACCGCCCTTCGGGAATGCCACTTCGAGCTTCGCTTCGAATCACTCTTCAACGCTGCACCTGACTACGCATTTCCGTGCGACGCGCGCGGCCAGGTCGACATGGATGCGCTCACTGACCGCGCTTTGGTGAACTACCTCTTCGTGCGAGGAGCTGTCGGGCACGAATTCCTGACCCCGTTGGTTGAGAGCCGGCCCAACAATTGAAGCCACTGACGTCCGAACTTCGGCGAGGCAGATTCCACTGTCATCACAGCAATCAATGGCTTGGCAGCTCAAATCGCCGCTGGAGCAGGGTTCCCGTCGGAGCTCAGGCCTTCAAACCTCGCTCGCTGAGGTGCTCTTGACCAGGGGATCAAGCTGCGTATTGCGGCCGCTCATGTCGACCAGGAATGCATCACGACCATTCGGGCCCGCAAGCCATGCCCGCACGCGTCCGAAGCCGTACCACGGGTCGTTTGCAACCTGTGCCTTCGCTCCGGTTACCGCTTAGCCGCCTTTGACCGAACAAAAAGTTGCATACCGCGGCATTGATCACTTCCGGATGTCGAGCACGTCAGAGCAACTGTCAGGCGCCGCTGTGCTGTCGTTGGCCCAGCGACCGCCCTGCTCTATTTTCGGGAGCGCCAGCTTCAGCGATCAATGCGGCTATAGCGATATGAATAGCTGTCAATCCGCATGCCTGCAGTCCCGATCCTCTTGATCGACTGGTTGGAGAAGTCGAACATCGAGAGGCACTCTGCCCACCGCATCGTCGAGGCGACGCGCCCCGAGGCCAGATGGAGAATCTGTCAATCCAAGTCACCAAGATCGTCGACTCGAAGTTGCCGCGCCTGCCTCGCCAAATCGAATTCTCCGATGGTGACCACGTTGCCCGCGCGATCGGTGATGCCACACAATCCGACGCCGCGCGCCTTGAACCCGAGCTGCGCCCACTGCATCGAGTAGTCGATTCGGTCATGGTGATGGCCATGAAACGCTTCAGTGACCCCCATCGATCGTGCCAGTTCGTCGATGGCGGCGAATCCATGCGGATGGCAGCTCGGCGCCTCATGTGTCACCAGGATATCGGCACGCTGCTTGACAAGGACATCTACGTCGGTCTTGCAGATGGAAGACCAGTGCCTCAACGACGGCCCGTCGCGCCAACGGTCATACGGTGAGGTCGCGTACGCGAGGTGCTCCGCGGTCAAGAACTTCGGCTCATTCGGTGGCATCCACACCCGCTCACGGAAGACACCGCCAAGCCCCGCGAGGCGCGTGCCATCTGGAAGGGTGACGACGCGGCCATGCACGTTGCGATGCGCAAGTTCGCTTTCGAAGACGTTGACGAAGTCCTGTTCAGAGTCGGTATCGTGGTTGCCGTGAACGAACCACACCTTTTCGCTGATCTCGGCGAGCTCGACGTGCAACGGCCGTTGCGGCTGCAGGTCGCCAAGCAGCACAACAGCCATCGGATCGAGCCGTCGCGCGGCTTCGATGATGTGGTCGAACGATCCATGCGGGTCTCCACAGAACAGGATGTTGTTCGGAACGGTCAAGCTCGGCCCCCTTTCATCATGGTGTCCAGTTTTCTCTTCAAGGTCTGAAGGGTCGCCGGCGACGACAGGCCGAGAGATCCGTCGCAAGGAACCAGGCGGTCGAGATACTCTATTGGCCACCCATCGACGTCGTCGTCGATCGCCAGCCAGTCTTTCGGTTTTCGTCGGCTGACGTCGGCCAAGATCTGCAGCGCACGCGTTGTCTCTGCGAACGTTTGTCGCTCCCACTGATCAGCACCATGAACGCGCCTGTGAAACGTTCCCCCGATGACACGCTCACGCAGCGGGAAGGGTAGCCGCTGCTTGGCTCTGGAGTAGCCTGGCTGGCGGCACCAACTCGTGCTCAGCACGATACGCACTTCAGGATGCGGATCGAGTGCCTCGATGAGCAACGGAGCCCACTCAAACAGCATGGCCCCAGGTGCGACCTTGGGATCGATATAGATCCCGCGCTTCGGCGAGACGTAGACGGCCTCGTGATGCAAGACGCCATCGAAGTCAAGGTACAGGACATAGGTTGAAGAGTGAGCTATCGGCCCTCGAGTCATGTCGTGCAAGTTCTCTCCTTTCGTAGTCCGGTAGGTTCTTCGGGATGCTGTCAGTGCGTTCGCGAATGGCCGTCCGAGTCCACCTCGGCCCAGATGTCCGCCTCAGTGATCCGGTCGCGTTCCTCGCGCACGGCCGCAGCGACGAGCCTCTCCGCCGTGCGGCGCATCAGGCGCGGGCTCATCTGACCCATGACGTAGAACGTCTTGCGGTCGAATGTCACATGCCCATGCAGCTCGAGCTTCCTCAGAAGATCACGCGAGATCTGCTTCGCGATTCGAACTGATTCATCCCGATCCGGCGGCGGGATCTGGAAGATCTCGAAGCGACTGAGCAACGGCACGCCGATGCCATGGATCGAGTTGGCAGTCGCGACGTACCCAACGAGACTCGCATCGAATTCGAATTCCGTGGACGCGTCCTGCATGCAACGCGCCGTCTGAGGCTCGAGCGCGCCATGAAGTTGCGCCAGCGGGTCGATCGCATTCGAATACGTCCCGGAGGCACTCTTGTCGAGCTCATCGAGGAGGATCAAGGGATTCGCGAATTGGCCGAGACAGAGCAGTTTGAAGAGCAGGCCGCTTTCAGTGTTTCCCCAGTGCTTGTCGCTACCCCGCAGGGTATCGCCAGCCATGGGTTGATCGAAGGCGACGGAAGCGTGCGGGGCGCCGAGCATGTCGGCGACGCGTTGGCTGAAATAGGTCTTGCCGACGCCCGGCGGGCCCAGCAGCAGGAGCGGCGGGATTCGCAACGGCTTGCCCGACGTCTCTGCGAGCGCGAGCGTGTTCGCGATGATCCGGATCGGCTCGCGGAAGTTGGGCAAGTCCCGCTCCAGAGCTTCGGTGTGGATGCGCCAGCTCGACGGCGTTGCCACGCATCGATCCGGCCCGAGCCTGGCCAGGCGACGCACCAGGGCCACCTTGCGTGCTCGAACGTCCGAGTCGGGACTGCCGAGCTTCTGGTCCTCCGCATCTTTCGGAGCCAGCATTTCGGCAAAGCGCGGCAGCACGCGATAGAAGCCGGCCGGTGCAGGCCTCGCAAGCGCAACAACCCCGACGCGAAAGGCTGAGCGCCTCCAAGACCACCTGGTTCATCCGAATCTCGCGCTGGCTGCCGTCGGTCTTGGTGTACTCGTCCTCGCCGAGCACGAAGGTTTCTCGCACCAGGATGATCCGGTTCGTGAAGTCAACGTAACGTCGACATCAGAATTCTCGATTCGCAGCATTGACAAAATCTAAGCCGTCAGCAACGGCTAAGAAGGCGGGCGCGAATTCCTCAGGAAGGCCAGGAGCCCAACGGTCGATTTCGAGGCGCTGAAATCTGGCCGGGCCACGGATGGGCCAGATGTGGGCCACAGATGGGCCACAAAGCAAAACGCCCACTGCGAGGTGGGCGTTGCTTTCGAGGTTTTCACCTCTGTAAAACGGTGGTTGCGGGGGCAGGATTTGAACCTACGACCTTTGGGTTATGAGCCCAACGAGCTACCAGACTGCTCCACCCCGCGACTGAGAAAGCTATTATGGCATGAATCGCCAGGGCTGTCACGGAGGCGCGTGGAATCTGCTCAAAGGATCACGCTGCTTCCATCTACGCGAACTCATCACGCAGCAGGCAACAACTCGTCGATGAGCAGCAGCGTCTCGGCGAGGCGGATCGGCTTCGCGAGATAGGCGCGGACGCCGGCCACGGTGGCGGCGTCGCGCTGCGCCTGGGTGCTGTCGGCCGAGACCACCACCACCGGCACGCGCGTGAGCACGGGCATCGTGCGCATCCACTCGGCCACCTCCAGGCCCGAGCCGTCAGGCAGGTGCAGGTCGATGAGCACGAGGTCGGGGCGCAGGCGATCGATCATGTCGATGCCGTCGCGCACGCTGACCGCGAGGTGCAGCGTGCAGTCGGGGCGCTGCTCGACCACCTCCTGCATCAGCAACGCGTTGATCGGGTTGTCTTCCACATAGACGATCTGGCCGCAGGTGCCGCGCGGCAGCGCGACGCTGGCCGGGAGGTCGCCCGGCGCGATGCTGCGCACGCCGCGCGCGCGGCGCAGCGTGAGCGTCACACGGGTGCCGACGTCGGGGCGGCTGTCGATGGCGATCTCGCCGCCCATGCGTTCGATGAGGCGGCGGCTGATCACCAGGCCGATGCCGGTGCCTTCGATGGGGCTCGCTTCGAGGCCCAGGCGATCGAATGCGGAGAACAGCCGTGCGAGCTGCGCGGCCGTCATACCCCTACCCGTATCCGAGATCTCGACCACCAGACGCCCAAGGTCGTCTTCCTGCGCATCGCCGCTCGCGCCATGCGCGGGCGCGCGGATGTGCACGGTGACGTCGACCCGCCCGTTCTCGAGGTTGTACTTGATCGCGTTGCCGATCACGTTGACCAGCACCTGGCGCAGCCGGGTGGCATCGGCCTGCACGCTCCGGGCCTCGCGCGGCAGGTGCTCGGGCAACGCCACCGCCAGGGCCACCTTGGCGGTTTCGGCCAGCGGCGCGAGCAGCCGCAAGCTCTCGTTGATGACCAGCGCGACGTCGACGTCGGCCATCTGGATGCGTGCGTTGCCGGACTCGATCGCGGACAGGTCGAGCACGTCGTTGATCAAGGTCACCAGGTGCCATCCGGCGGCCTCGATGCGGGCGACCCGCTCGCGCTGGTGATCGTCGAGCGGATGGTTCTCCTCCAGCTGCAGCAGCTGCGCGTAGCCCAGCATCGCGTTCATCGGCGTGCGCAGTTCGTGGCTCACGCGCGAGAGGAATTCCGACTTGGCCTGGCTCGCGGCCTCGGCGCGGCGGCGCGCGAGTTCGAGCTCACCGGCGCGCACGCGCTCCGATTGATCGGTGCCGACGAACAGGAACCCGAGCGAATCGCTGGCCGGTGCCGCCACGCCGCTGCCGGGCGCGAACACCACGGCCCCTTCGACCGCGGGCCGATCGCGCGGCCCCTGCGGCGCGCCGGCGCTGGCGCGCGACGCGCGCACGGCGGTGACGGCCAGCGAGACGCTGAGGCGCGAGCCGTCCTTGCGGACATACGTCCAGTCGCGCACCTCGTAGCCGAAGCGGTCGGCGACCGCGGTGATCGCGTGGCGCCCGGTCACCGGTCGCTTGAGCTGGTACGTGAGCTCCTCGGCGCGCTGCGCGAGTTCGTCGGCGTCGTGGACGCTCAACGGGCACGGCGCGCCGAGCAATTCCGACGCGCGGTAGCCCAGCATCTTCTCGGCCCCGCGGTTGAACAGGCGCACCACGTGGTTGGCATCGACGGCGATGATCGCCACCTCCGTGGCGGCATCCAGCAAGGCCTGCAGCTCGGCCTGCGCGTGGCGCGCGGTGCGCTCCTGATCCTTCGCGCGATCGAGCAGGCGGCGCAGCTGGGCCCACAGCGCGTAGACCTCCTCGCTGCCAAGGTCGACGTCGGGCTGGCCCGGCTTGTCGTCGACGAGATCGGCGGCGGCGCTGACCAGTTGCCGATAGCTGCCGGCCTGGCGTTGCGCGAGACGCAGCGCGATCGCGATGACGATGACCAGCACCATCAACACCGCGATGCCGACGACGCCGGCGAGCTGCTCCACGGGCGCGAACAGCGCGTTGCGCGGCTGCGCGACCAGCACGTACCAGCCGGTGGTGGCCGCGGGCGCCACGGTGGCCAGCCAGCGCTTGTTGTCCAGCGTGATCTCGCCCGGGCCGGCGTAGCCGTCCAGCGCGCGGTGCACGAGATCCATGTGGCTCAGGCTGGCCTGCGCGCCGGCCAGTTGCCGCTCGGGATGCACGATCACCCGGCCCAGGCCGTCGAACACGATCACGGCCACGTCGCCCGCGTCGCCGGGCAGGTGGATCTGATGCGCCATCTTGTCGAGCGACAGGTCGGCAACCACGATCCGGCCGTCGGCCGGTGCCGCGACCACGGCGGTGACGTGGCCCGTCAGCGGCGACAGGAAGGTATTGGACCAGACCGGTGCCGTGGCCACGCGTGCGCGCTCGTAGAACGGGCGCTGCGACAGATCCTGGCCCTCCCAGTCCCGCGGTCCGAGGCGTGTGCCGGGCCGCACCTCCGCGATCGACACGACGCCCGACTTGTCGAGCAGCATCGCCGACTCGAGCGACTGCGCCTCGTCCAGTGCCTCGCTGAGCGCCGCGCGGATCTCGGGCTCGGCCGCGCCCGGGCGCACGTGCGAGGCCGCGCGCGCGGCGGCCTCGCGGGGCGCTGCGATCAGCAGCTCCACCTGCGCGCGCACCAGCAACGCGGTGCGCTGGTTCTCGGCCTCGATGTCGCGCAGCGTCTGCGGGACGGCGACGGCGCTCCACAGCACGACCACCAGCAGCAGCGGCACGCATGCGAGCAGCACGTACTGGCGCGTGAGGATGCGCTTGAGGGATTGGCGCACGGGCTTCATGGCACGCGGCGCGTCACGACGGCAACATCACGAAACGCCCGTGGATGAAGGCCCGCCTGCCTGGCGCCGCGGGCTGGCAGCCGCACGGCGCCGCCAAGCCGATGACGGCCAGTCCTCGAAGCGGCTGGAAACGCGGTAAGGGCATGTCGGTGGCGGCACCCGCTGGGACTGCAACGATCGTTGCGTGGCCCAGCATAGCCGCCCGTGGGAGCCGCTGGCAAGCGGCCTCGCCCGCGCGGTCGCGGAGCCGCGACTCCATGCTCGATCCGCCAGTGGCGATTCGAGGATGGAAATACGGGCCCCGGTATGCCCGCGGTACCGCCTCAGTCGGCGATCGCCTGCGTGCCCGCCACCCAGCACCAGGCGCCAGGTTTCAGGGCGATGGGCAGCTCCAGCTTGCCGAAGCGGCTGCGGTGCAGCGCCTCCACGCGATTGCCCACCGCGGCCAGCATGCGCTTGACCTGGTGGTACTTGCCTTCGGCCAACGTCAGCCGGATGCCGTGCAAGCCCTCGGCGGCGCCGGCCCAGGGTTCCGCGGCGATCGCGCTCACGGGCACCGGGTCGTCCAGCAGCACCACGCCGGCGAGCAGGCGGGCGATCTGGTCGGGCGTCACCGGGTGCTTGCACGAGGCGTCGTAGATCTTGGGCACGTGGTGCTTGGGCGACGTCCAGCGGTGCAGCAACTGGCCATCGTCGGTGAACAGCAGCAGGCCCGTGGTGTCCTCGTCCAGGCGGCCGACGCTCTGGACGTCCCGGCGCAGCAACGGCGCCGGCAGCAAGGTGTAGACGCTCGGGTGATGGCGCGGCTTCTTGGAGCACTCGTAGCCGGCCGGCTTGTTCAGCGCGATCAAGGCCTTCGCGTGATACGGCCAATCCTTGCCTTCGACGTTGAGCACCAGGCCTTCTGGATCCAGGTCCTCGAACGGGTCGTCGTGCAGCACGCCGTCGATGGCGACGAAGCCGCCGGCCACCAGGCCTTCGCAGGCGCGGCGCGCGCCGAAGCCTTGCGAGAAGATGATCTGGGCGAGTTTCATGCGTCGAATCAGAGGCCGGCGGCGGCGAGGCTGCCCGTGAAGCGCGGCGCGTCCTGGAACCCGACGACGCGGGCCGCTTCGAGTTCGTGGCCTTGCGCGTCGAAGAAGATCAGTCCCGGCGGGCCGAACAGGTGGAAGCGCTTGAGCAGCGCGCGATCGTCGTCGCTGTTGGCGGTGACGTCGGCGCGCAGCAGCAGCGCCTTGTCGAGCTTGGCGTGCACGGCCGGATCGACGAAGGTCTGGGCCTCCATCTCCTTGCACGACACGCACCAGTCGGCATAGAAATCTAGCATCACCGGGCGGCCGGCGGTCTGCAGGCGCTGGTCAAGATCGGCGACGCTGGTCACGCGGTCGAAGTGCGGACCGGCATCGGTTGACGTGGCAGCGGCGTCGCCCGCACTCGTACGCGCCTGCGCGAGGCGCGCGAGCGGCTGCGCCAGATCGCGCCCGCCGCTGACGATACCGACGAACTGCAGCGCGCCCAACAGCGCCAGCACCAGGCCCAGGCCTTTCACCACGCGGGCGACCCCGGCGTGCGCGCCGGCCGTCACCGGCTCGAATGCGCCCAGCGACGCGCCGCCGACGATCAACAGCACGCCCCACGCGGCCATCGCGGCGAGCGGCGCGAGCACCGGCTGCACCGTGTAGATGGCCACGGCGATCAGCAGCAGGCCGAAGACGTGCTTGACCTGCTCCATCCAGCCGCCGGCACGCGGCAGCAAGGCGCCGGCCGACGCCCCCACCAGCAGCAGCGGCACGCTCATGCCCATGGCCAGCACGAACAGCGCGAGGCCGCCCAGCACGGCGTCGCCGGTCTGGCTGATGTGCAGCAGCGCCGCGGCCAGCGGTGCGGCGACGCAGGGGCTGACGACCAGCGCAGAGATGCCGCCCATCGCGAACACGCCGGCGTACTGGCCGCCGCGCATGCGGCCGCCGCGGCTCGACAGGCCGTCGCGCAACGCCGACGGCAGCTGCAGTTCATAGAAGCCGAACATCGACAGCGACAACAGCACCAGCAGCGCCGCGAACGACGCCAGCACCCACGGCTTCTGCAGCCACGCGGCCAGGCCTTCGCCCAGCAGGCCGGCGGCGACGCCCAGCGCCGTGTACAGCAACGCCATGCCCAGCGCATACGCCAGCGCCAGCGTGAAGCCGCGCCAGCGGGTGACGCTCTCGCCCTGGCCGACGATGATGGACGACAGGATCGGCACCATCGGCAATACGCAGGGCGTCAGCGACAGCAGCAGGCCCGCCACGAAGAACAGCGGCACGATCAACGCCAGCCGGCCGCCGCGCAGCGCGGAGGCGAGCTGGCTGTCGTCGGCTGCGGCTGCCTGCGCCACGCTGGCCGGGGCCGCGGGGATGGGTGGCAGCAGGGTGGCTGCGCTCGACGACGGGGGCGGGCTCGCCGCCGCCACGGGCGCGTTGTTGCCGCCCAGGACGGCGCTGCGCAGCGGATCGGCCTGCCCCCCCGGGGCGACGCTCATGCCGCCGGGCGCCGGCGCAGTGACCGGCGCGACGACGCCCGTGGGCGCGGCGTCGTCGGCATTGGGCATCACCCTGGCCGAATCCGCATCGGCGCCGAAGGCCTTCAGCGTGACGGCCACGGTGCGCGGCTGCGGCGGATAGCACAGGCCCTTGTCGGCGCAGCCCTGGTGCGTGGCGTTCAGCGTGAAGGCCTTGCCGGCCGACGCGATCGGCAGCACCACGACGACGCCGTCGTGGTACGTCTCGACGTTCTGTTCCAGCGCGGTGTCGTAGTGCTTCTTGCCCGGCGGGATCTGCGGCTCGCCCAGCTTGGCGTCGGGCGACGCGAACTTGAAGCGCTCGCGGTAGAGGTAGTAGCCGGGGGCGACCTTGTAGCTCAGCTCGAGGCGCTTGGCGTCGAGCACGCGGACCGAGAGCTGGAAGGCCTGGTCGGGGTCGAGGAAGTCGTCGGCCGCGCGCGCCGGCATGAACGGCAGCAGCAGGACGAACGACGCCAGCGCGGCGCGGATCGAGGACAGTTTGATCATGTGCATGAGAGCCGCTTGTGGCCGCTCCCGTTCCGGAGAAGTTCGCTATTGTCGCGGCTCGCTCGCGGCTTGCCGAGTGCAGGCCCATTGCCGCGAACCCGCACGCGCATTTCGAGCGTCGCGCAATGCAAAAGGCCGGCAAGAGCCGGCCTTTGTTCGTGTGTC
>FTKD01000230.1_pt1 | contig 12910 bp, 14 predicted proteins | sample 1658191 | NCBI WGS metagenome assembly FTKD01 (sample SAMEA3914808, study PRJEB12502) | metagenome | biome: forest; material: soil | place: Canada | collected 2011-08-03 | depth 0.3 m
AACAACACGGGCGGCAACGAGATCGGCAACATCCCCACGGTGGTCAGCGGCACCAACGCCACGGTCGGCACGGCCTACGACATCTACCAGGTCTCGGCCGACTACCGCCTGACGCCCCTGCTGCGCGTGGGCGGCCTGTACGGCAAGATCAAGGACACCGTCAACTCGAGCGGCAGCGCCTCGGGCTGGTCGGTGGGCGCCTACTGGCAGGCCTTCTCCAACGTGACGCTCTACAGCCTGATCGACCAGATGGACAACAACTCGACCGGCGCGTTCGGCCTGGCCGGCTCGGCCGGCCTGACCAAGAACTTCTCCGGCGCGAACCTGGTCGGCCAGAAGATCACGGGCGTGCAGGTGGGCGGGCTGTTCCGCTTCTGAGCATTCCTTCCCGCACCCGGCGCTCGGCCGCAACACGCGCGCGAAGCTTTTCCGCGGTCGGTATTTAGTTTCGACAAGCGGTTGCCGCATTCAGCTTGACCCCTGAAGATGACCTCCACTTCACATCAATTGGAGCTCGACATGGGTTTGCTGAACGAAATCATCGGTGCCGTGGTCGCGGAAGAAGCGGTCGACAAGCTGGATCCGGAGGCGGGCCTCCTCAAGAAGGGCCTCGCCGTCGTCGCCGGCTTCGAAGGCGAGAAGGTGCTCGAGGAGAAGATCGACGAGCACACCAAGCCGGCCGAAGGCTCGCCGACCTGAGTGCTTGGCGCCTCGCGGCGGTCCAGCGAACGCCAACCCGCCCGGGTTGGCGTTTTTCGTTGGGCGCGCCGGAAATAGACACGGGCGCTGCCCACGCCGAGTGGGAAGCGCCCGCGGGTCGGTCGAGACCTGGCTACATCACGTAGGGAGGCCCCTCTCGGACCAAGAGAATGAAGACATATCACCTCCTTTCGTAGCGACTTGGGGACCTCCAGAGTACCTCAAGACCTTCGCCGGTGTCACGGGCGGTGCGGACCGCCGGGCCGGCGACAATCGCACATGGCGCGCACGTCGCGCGCCGCCAGCTGAACCTCTCCGCCCCATGCCCGCCACCCTGACCCCGCTGCGCGGCGACGCCATCCGCGTCACCCACGACGACGTGAACTACGAGCCGCTCGAGCGCGACGCCGCGCTCGGCGCCCTGCTGTTCGCGCTGGACCTGCTGGGCCGCGACGCCATCGACGTGGCCGCGATGCGCTACGCCGACCGCATCACGCTGGGGCCGGCGCTGGACGCCGCGCGCCAGTACGGGCTGATCCTGCAGCGCCACGTGGATCGCGCGGATCGCGACAGCCCGGCGTTGCCCGCCGCGGTGAAGCTCGACGATGCCTGTGCCTGGGTGCACGAGGCCGCGAAGGCGGTGCCCGAGGCCGAGCGCGACCGGTTCTGCTGGCGCCTCGCGCGTCGCCTCGGCGCCAATCCGTGGTGCGACGAGCGGCACGCCATCGCGCTGGAGAACCAGCAGTTCGGCATGTTCGAGGAAGGCTTCGAGGAGATCGAGGCCGCGAAGGCGAGCGCCCCGGAAGAGGCCGAAGCCGAAACCGGCGACGGCGCCACGCCGGCCTGACCGCTCCCGCGACCAGGCCGGACGGCCTTGAGGGGCCTCAGCCCTGCGCGCCCGCCAGCGCGTCGTTGAACGTGGCGCTGGGACGCATCGCCGCGCCGGTCTTCTCGACGTCGGGCATGTAGTAGCCGCCGATGTCCACCGCCTTGCCCTGAACGTCGGACAGCTCGCCGACGATGGTCTTCTCCTTCGACGCGAGCGTGGCGGCCAGCGGCTTGAAGTGCGCCTGCAGCTCCTTGTCTTCCGACTGCGCGGCCAGCTCCTGCGCCCAGTACAGCGCCAGGTAGAACTGGCTGCCGCGGTTGTCCAGCTCGCCGGTCTTGGGCGAGGGCGACTTGTTGTTGTCCAGCAGCTTGCCGGTGGCGGCGTCGAGCGTCTTGGCCAGCAGCTTGGCCTTGGCGTTGCCCAGTTTGATGCCGAGGTCTTCCAGCGACACGGCCAGCGCGAGGAACTCGCCCAGCGAATCCCAGCGCAGGTGGTTCTCTTCCACCAGCTGCTTGACGTGCTTCGGGGCCGAGCCGCCGGCGCCCGTCTCGTACATGCCGCCGCCGGCCATCAGCGGCACGATGGACAGCATCTTGGCGCTGGTGCCCAGCTCCATGATGGGGAACAGGTCGGTGAGGTAGTCGCGCAGGATGTTGCCGGTGACCGAGATGGTGTCCAGGCCGCGGATCACGCGTTCCAGCGTGTAGCGCATCGCGCGCACCTGCGACATGATCTGGATGTCCAGGCCCTTGGTGTCGTGGTCCTTCAGGTAGGTGTGGACCTTCTTGATCAGCTCGGCCTCGTGGGGACGGTACGAATCGAGCCAGAACACCGCCGGCATGCCGGAGTTGCGGGCGCGCGTGACGGCCAGCTTGACCCAGTCGCGGATCGGCGCGTCCTTGACCTGGCACATGCGCCAGATGTCGCCTTCCTCCACGTGCTGAACCAGCAGCGTCTCGCCGGTGGCGATGTCGACGATGCGGGCCTCGCCGGCTTCCGACACCTCGAAGGTCTTGTCGTGCGAACCGTATTCCTCGGCCTGCTGCGCCATCAGGCCCACGTTGGGCACGGTGCCCATGGTGACCGGGTCGAAGTTGCCGTTGGTCTTGCAGAAGTTGATGACCTCCTGGTAGATGCGGGCGAACGTGCTCTCCGGGATCACGGCCTTGGTGTCCTTCGGGCGGCCGTCGGCGCCCCACATCTTGCCGCCGATGCGGATCATGGCCGGCATCGACGCGTCGACGATCACGTCGTTGGGCGCGTGCAGGTTGGTGATGCCCTTGGCCGAGTCGACCATCGCCAGCTCCGGGCGGTGCTCGTGGCAGGCGTGCAGGTCGCGGATGATCTCGTCGCGCTTGGACGTGGGCAGCGTGGCGATCTTGTCGTACAGCGTGGCCATGCCGTTGTTGACGTTGATGCCCAGATCGTCGAACAGCTTGCCGTGCTTCTCGAACGCCTCGCGGTAGAAGATGCGCACGGCGTGGCCGAACACGATGGGGTGCGACACCTTCATCATGGTGGCCTTCACGTGCAGCGAGAACATGACGTGCGTCTTGCGCGCGTCTTCCATCTCGGTCTCGTAGAACTCGAGCAACGCCTTCTTGCTCATGAACATCGAGTCGATGATCTCGCCGGCCAGCAGCGACACCTTGGGCTTGAGCACCGTGGTCTTGCCGCCCTTGGTGACGAGTTCCATGCGCACGTCGCGCGCCTTGTCGAGCGTCATCGACTTCTCGCCGTGATAGAAGTCGCCGTGCTTCATCGTGGCCACGTGGGTCTGCGAGGCCTGGCTCCACACGCCCATCGAGTGCGGGTGCTTGCGTGCGTAGTTCTTGACGGCCAGCGGGGCGCGGCGGTCGGAGTTGCCTTCGCGCAGCACCGGGTTGACGGCGCTGCCCAGGCACTTGGCGTAGCGGGCGCGGATCTTCTTCTCGTCGTCGGTGGACGGCTGCTCGGGATAGTCGGGCACCGCGTAGCCCTTGCCCTGCAGCTCCTTGATGGCGGCCTGCAGCTGCTGCACCGAGGCGCTGATGTTGGGCAGCTTGATGATGTTGGTGTCGGGCAGCAGCGTCAGCCGGCCGAGCTCGGCCAGGTTGTCGGGCACCTTCTGCGCGTCGCTCAGGTACTCGGGAAACTCGCCCAGGATGCGGGCCGCCACGGAGATGTCGCTGGCGGTGACGGCGATGCCGGCCGGCGCCGTGAAGGCGCGCACGACGGGCAGGAAGGCGTGGGTCGCCAGCAGGGGCGCCTCGTCCGTCAGGGTGTAGATGATGGTCGGCTGTTGGGTGGTCATCGGCGCAGTTCCAGGGTGAAGGAGGGCGGAACCGCGAGCGGCGCCCGGCCCCGGTGGCGAGGCGGGGCGGCTTCCCGGTTCCCGGGCTGCATTTTCCACCGATAAGCAATCTTGCGGGGATGCTCGGCTATCAAGTAGGTTACGACCTGGATCAACCCAGCTTGTTGAGATCGCCCTGCACGGTCCAGCGGTCGGCCTCGGGCAGCGCCTCCAGCAGCAGCTGGACGAAGCGGGCCTTGTTGCCGCCCGCGGCGTCGCCCGCGCGCTTGACCATCACGCGCGCGATCGGGCCCATCTTGCGGGTGACGACGGCCAGGGCCTGGGTCTTGAACGCGTCGGTGAGCGGATCGGCGGACGCCTGCGCCGGCTGCGGCACGGGCGTCGCCCGGCTGGACATCGGCGACGGCGAGGGGATGGGCGTGACGTGGCTGCCGCCGGCACGCACCGCGTCGAGGAACTGATGGCGCTTGGCGTCCTCGGCGATGTGGCGGGCCACGGCGGTGGTGAGGCTGTCGGCGTCGGCGTGGCTGCGCGCGGCCTCGCGCACCATCACGCGCGCCATCGGGCCCACGTGCGTGGCGAGCGCGCGCTCGATGCGGCTCAGCTCGGCCGGATCCCAGCCCGTGCCTGTAGCCGAAGTAGCCGCGCCCGAGGACAGCACCGGGTCGCGCGCCGGCGCCGCCTCGCGCGGCGAGGCCACGCTGGGCGACACGGCGCTGGTGGTGCCCGGATGCTCGCCGTCGCGCGGGATCGGCAGGATCACCGTGGCCTTGGCGGTGGCCGACGCGGGCGCGCGCGACAGGCCCTGCAGCGCGGCGCGCATGGCGGCCGCGTCGGCGTAGCGGTCGGCCGGGTTCTTGGCCATCGCGCGGGCGACGATCGCGTCGAACGCGGGCGGCCGCAGGCCCTTGGTGACCACGCTGGGCGCCGGCGGCTCCTCGTTGAGGATCTTGTACATCACCTCCTGCGTGGCGCCGGTGAACGCACGCCGGCCGGTGAGCATGCGGTACAGCAGCGTGCCGCACGCGAACAGGTCGGCGCGGTGGTCGAGTCCCTTGCCGGTGAACTGCTCGGGCGCCATGTAGGCCGGCGTGCCGATCATCGACGACACCTGCGTGAGGTTGGCGTCCTCCAGCCGCGCGATGCCGAAGTCGGTGAGCTTGACCTGGCCCTGCTTGGTGACGATGAGGTTGGCCGGCTTGATGTCGCGGTGCCAGACGCCTTGCGCATGGGCCACCGACAGCGCTTCGAGAAGCTGGTCCATCACCGCCAGCACGTTGGCCTCGGACAGCATCTGCGGCACGGCCAGGATCTCGTCGAGCGTGCGCCCGTCCACGAACTCCATCGCGATGAAGGTGACGTCGCCGTCCTCGCCGAAGTCGTAGATGGCCACCACGCCCGGATGCGCGATGCGGCCGACGGCCTTGGCCTCGTTGCGGAAGCGCGCGGCCATCGAGTCGACGGCGGTGGAGTCGCCCAGCAGCTCGCGGTGGATGGTCTTGATGGCCACCGCGCGGTGGATGTGCGGGTCGAATCCCTTGTAGACCGTGCCCATGGAGCCGCGGCCGAGCACCCCGGAGATGGTGTACTTGCCGATGCGCTCGGGAATGGGAGGCGTCGTCATGGCGGCCGGGTTTCCTAGCTGTCGAGCATCTTCATCGCGTGCGACAGGCTCGTGCGCATGCGGTTGAACGACTCGGACAGCACGCCGATCTCGTCGTTGGACTTGACGGCGAACTCGGGCGCCTCGAACTCGCCCAGCGACACGCGGTCGGCGATGCCCGAGAGCGCGCTCACCGGCCGGATGACCAGGCGATAGAGCATCAGGTTCAGCGCCGCGCCGATCAGCACGAACACGCCGGTGAGCACGCCCAGGACCACCAGCAGCTGGCGGTCGGCCTGCTGCAGCGGCAGCGTCATCGGCACCGACACGACCTGCGCGCCCAGCGGCTCGTTGAGCGTCCAGCCGAAGCCGTTGGCCGGGCCGTACTTGTCGGTGAGCGTCTTGGGCGCGGCGTCGGGCGTGCTGTGGCAGGCCAGGCAGGCCGGGTTGGTGAGCACGATGGGGCGCGCGATGTACAGCGCCGTGCCGGTGGGCGTCTCGCGCTCGCCGATGAATTCCTTCAGGTCGGCCGACTGCTTGAAGGTGCGCACGATGTCCTCCTCCCACGCCACCGCGCGGTCGCGCGGGTTGGTCGGGTTGAGCATCGCCGACTTGAACGCGTAGTCGGGGTAGGTCTTCTGCAGGTGGGCGAGCACCTCGGCCGCCGAGTAGGCCGGGATCGACTGCGGCAGGAAGGTGTACTTCATCTGCGTCTCGAGCAGCGGCTTGATCTGCGTGGCCGTGTAGGTGCTGACGCCGTTGGCTCCGGTCATCAGCAGGCGGGCGCGGTCGATCACCTCGTCCTTGGCGGCCTGGCGCAGCAGGCCGCGCGCGATGAGCGTGGAGCCGCCGAGCCCCACCAGGAACACGAGCAGGAACACCAGGTTGAACTTGACGAGCAGTTTCATGTTTTCTTGACCGGGCTCAGTGAACGGGTTGCGGCGCGTGGCCGGACGGATAGAGGATGGGCGTCCATTCCGGATGCGACTTCAGTCCGGCGACGAGCGCGCCGCGGAATTGTGGATCGGCCGCGAGTCGGCGCCAACGGGTCGCGAACACCTGGCGCAGCGGCGCCTCGGCGTCGATCCAGGGCTGGGCGTCGGCGTAGGCCATCTCGCCCAGGCGGCGCGGCGGCACGTCCAGCGTGAAGGCGGCGGCGCGCGACGGGAGGGTGTCCATGAAGCTGCGCGGCATGGCCTGCACGAAGGCACCCGACGCGCCCTTGGCGAGCTGCGGCTTCGCGCCGGCCTGCAGCGCCAGCATCTCGCCCGATTTCAGCGATTGCTCGACCTGGTCGGCGGCTCGCGGCTGGACGTGCGACGGGCCGGACTCGGCGAAGGCCTGGGCGGCGCCGCCCTGGACGGAGAAGATCAGCGTGCCGCCCGTGGTGTCGGCGTCGGCGACCGCGCTGCGGATCGCCCCGGGCACGGCCGCGGGCGCGGCCAGCTTCACCCAGCCCGAGAGCAGGTAGACGCCGGCGTGCATGCCGTCGTCGCCGAGGTTGGGCAGCAGCATCACGCGGGTGTCGGGGCCCAGCGCGAAGCCCGGGCCGCCCGGGTATTCGAGGCGCAGCAGGCGCGACTGCGCGCCGGTGGCGACCAGGTCGCCGGCCTGCAGGCGCACGCCCTCGGCCAGCGCGAAGCGGGCGCCGTCCCGCAGGAGCGTGGCGTCGCCGTCCTGCATGGTCACCAGCGGCGGGCGCGAGGCGGCCGCGGCCAGGCCGGCACAGGCGGCGAGCACGATGGCCAGGAGGAAGCGAAGGCTTGGCGGCAGCATGGCGCCGATTATCGCCAGCTACCAGGGCCGCGCAGCGTGAGATTTCGCCGTTTCAGCGGGCAATCAGTCCCGCGCGCACGCAGGCCGGCTGCATCAGGCGGTCGATCAGGCCGTAGAACACCTGCTCTGTTTCCTGCGCGTCGAGCGCGTACAGGGCGTGCATCACGTCGTCGAAGAAGTAGCCCGACTCGCCGTCGGCGCCCACGTTGTCGCGGCTGCGCAGGATCTCCGACTCGGGGACCTCCAGGCGCAGCGCCGTCTTCAGCGCGATCACCGGGACTTCTGTCTCGCCGCCGTCGACCAGGTCCTGCAGGACGTCCAGCAGCGCCTGCTGGCGCGGGCTGGCGTTGTACCAGGGGTCGCCCCAGCCGGCCCAGTCCATCTTGCAGCTGATGCCGTTCGGGAGCACGTGATACGCCGCGGCGCGGGAAGCATTGGCTGCCTTGGCGGCGGCCAGGGCGGCGCGCAGCGCGCCCAGGTACTGACGTGGTTTGGCCTGACTCATCGGAGCCTTCCGCAAGCGTTGGAAAAGCAGCCGTCCGGGGCGCTTGATCGCGCGATCGGACGGTTGCCGTTCCACTACTTATCGGCTCGCAGGCGCCATCTCTTTAACGCGAGGACAGCGGACGGGCCGTCGCCGTGCGTTCATTCACGGCTGTCCTCGAAGCGGCGGGCGGCGCCCACGGCGCGTTCGGCGGCGTGCAGGGCGGCGTCCACGCGCAGGAGGGCCAGGCGTTGCTGGTTGCGGGCCATCGGGTCGTCCTCGGGCAGCGCCAGGTCGTTGTGCGCGGCGTGCAGCAGGTCGATGGCGGCATGCAGGCGGCCGTCGTAGGCCGGCGGCGCGTCGGGCGGCGGGTTCCAGCCCAGGTCCTTCGCATCGGCGGCGGCGGCGCTGGTGGCCGAGTGGATCGCGGCGGCCACCTCGTCGGAGGCGACGAGCTCGTCCTCGCGCATCTCGCCGTCCTCGGGGCGGCGATGGTCGATCTGCCATTGCGCGGCGCGCAGGTCGGACAGCGCGTGGATGTAGTGCGGGTGGCGGCCAGGCATCTGGGCCAGCGCGAGCGTGGAGGCGAGCAGGGGCAGCGCGAACGCGGCGGCGCGAAGGATCGGTTTCATGTCTTTCCTCGGGTTGTGTGGTGCTGAGAGGGGGTTCGGCCGACCCTTGCGCTCACAACGCGGCAGGGCCGCGGCGGGTGCACCCGGGGCGCTTTCCGCAAGCTGACGCGGGGTCGTCCGGGTGCAACGAGATGTTGAGAGCCGGGGCTGCCGAGGTGTCAACCTTGCTCGAACCTTGCTTATCTCTGAACGCGCTGATCAGGGTAGACACGGACAATCGAGCTGTCACATTCGAGGCGAATCCACCGCCGGATCCGTGGCGTTTTTCCAGCTCCGCATTCGACGATGAAGTCTTTCGATCCTCTCTGGCTGGGCCGCCCCAGCCGCCTCGTCCTCTTCCACGGGCTTGCCAGCAGTCCCAAGGAATTCGGTTTCCTCACGCATCCGATGCGCCGCCACGGCGTGCGCCTGATCGCGCCCGAAGTGCCCGGCTACAGCGCCGGCCTGCTGGCCGACGGCGCGACGTGGCGGGACTGGGTCGCCGCGGCGGGCCGCTGCCTGGACGAGCTGGAGGCCGAATCCGCCGAGCCGTACGTGCTGGGCGGCCTGTGCACAGGCGCGATGCTGGCGCTGGCCGTGGCCGCGCAGCGTGCGCGCCCCGGCCTGCGCGGCTTCGCATTGCTGTCGCCGCTGTTCGCCTACAACGGCTGGGCATTGCCCTGGTGGTACGCGCTGCGGCCCATCGCCTACGCCACCGGCATCACCCGGTTCTTCTCGATGCGCGAGCGCGAGCCCTACGGCCTGCGCAACGAGCGCATGCGCCAGCTCATTCGCCAGCAGATGGCCGCCGGCGAGACCTCGCTGGTGGGCCCGGCCTCGGTGCCGCTGACGGTGGTGCGCGAGAGCGAGCGGCTGTCGGCGCACGTGCGCACGCTGCTGCCGGAGTTGGCGTACCCTGTGCAGGTGCAACATGCGCGCGACGACGAGATCTGCCGTCTGTCCAGCGTTCGCCGCGAGCTCGAGCGCGTGCCTACCGGCCTGCTGAGCCTGCACGTAGCAGAGAATAGTTATCACATGATTACGGCTGACAATGATCGCCACCTCGTGGCCGATCGCCTCAGTGCCTTCATGCAGGGTCTAGACGCCTGTATCCTCGATAGCGTGCCGTTTGCGCACGACATCTCTTCCGAATTCGACGTCGCCGACGCGGCGGCGCGGTGACCCTGCCATGACGACCCTCGACCGACTCACCCACCTCATCCACGACAAGTTCGGCGTGGCGCTCGACGTCATCGACCCCGATGCGCCGTTCGCCAGCTACGACCTCGATTCGCTCACCGTCGCCGAACTGATGTTCGAGATCGACGACAACTTCGGCGTCGTCGTGCCCGATTCCGCCGCCACCACGGTGACCACGCTGCGCGAGCTGAGCGTGCTCATCGACGGGCTGCCGGCCGCCGCGCAGAAGGCCTGAGCCCATGGCCGCCCAGGCAGCGCGCATCGGGGTCGCGGGCATCGGCCTCGCCAGCCCGCTTGGCAACGACCTCGGCGCCGCGTGGGAGCGCCTGGTCGACGGCCGGGGCGGCGTCGGCCGCATGGCCTTCGACGGCCTGCCGGACATCGCCGCCGCGCAGGTCGCGGGCGAGCTGGCGCACGGCCTGACGCGCCTGCAGATGGTGGGCACCGAGCGCGTGAGCCAGATGGCGCTGGCCGCGGTGCGCGGCGCGCTGGCCGACGCGCGCATCGGCGCATGGGCCGATCCCGAGCGCGTGGGCCTGTACCTGGGCACCGGAATGGGCGGCGCGGCCACGATGGACGCGGGCTTCGCCGCGCTGTACTCCGGCGCGCGCATCCCGCCGCTGACGGTGCCGGCGGGCATGGTCAACGGCGCGTCGGCGGTGGTGGCCATCCACACCGACATCCGCGGCCCGGTGCTCACCTACGCGGTGGCCTGCGCGTCGAGCTCGGTGGCCATCGCCGAGGCCGCGCACGCGCTGCGCCGCGGCGAGATCGACGTCGCCGTCTGCGGCGGCGTGGAGGCGCCGCTGGCGCGCGGCACCGTCGCGGCCTGGCAGGCCCTGCGCACCCTCGCGCCGCCCGACGATGCCGACGTGGCGCACAGCTGCCGGCCGTTCGCGGCCAACCGCACGGGCCTCGTGCTGGGCGAGGGCGCGGCGTTCTTCGTGCTGCGCCGCGAGGAGGATCTCGTCGATGCCCCGCGCGCCTGGCTGGCCGGATCGGCCGTGCGCTGCGACGCGCTGCACCTGACCAATCCGCAGGTGCGCGGCCAGGTGTCCACGCTGAAGGCCGCGCTGCGCGCCAGCAGCCTCGCGCCGTCCGACGTGGGCTGGTGCAACGCGCACGGCACCGCCACGCAGACGGGCGACCCGGTGGAATGCGAAGCGCTGCGCGAGGTCTGGGGCGAGCACGCGAGCCGGCTGCGCGTCAGCTCCACCAAGGCCGCGCACGGCCACCTGCTGGGCGGCGGCGGCGCGCTGGAGGCGGCGCTGACCGTTGCCGCGCTGCAGGCCGGCGTGGTGCCGCCCACGCTGGGCGTCGCCACGCTCGACGCGCGTTGCGCGGGCCTCGCGCACGTGCTCGGCGAAGGCCAGCGCGTGCCCGACCTGCGCCACGCGATCAGCAACTCGTTCGCGTTCGGCGGTACCAACGCGGTGCTCGTCTTCAGCCGCGCGTGATGCGCCTCTTCCTTGCGGCGCTGGCGGTGTCGCTGTCCGCGAACGCGCTGGCCGACGACGCGCCGCACTTCACCGGCGACATTGGCCTGGGCGTCGAGCGCACGCAGGCGTCCGCGCCGGGCGCGCGGGCGCGCACCTGGGCGCTGCCCTACGCGTACGGCGACTACGGCCCGCTGTTCGTGCGCGAGGACACCTTCGGCGCGAAGCTGCTGCCCGTCGGCTGGGGCTCGCTGGAGCTGGTCGGCCGCGTCAGCACGGAGGGCACCGACGCCGACGGCCCGGGCCTGGCGCATCGCACCAACCCGCGTCCCGTGGGCCTGGGCACGTTCCAGGAGACGCCGTGGGGCGGCGTGTTCGCCGACGCCTTCGTCGACACCGTCTCGGGCGGCACGCTGCTGGAGGCGTCGTACGCGATCGAGGTTCCCGTGGGGCCAGTCACGTTCTATCCGCAGGTCGGCGTGACGCGACGCAGCGCGCGCTACGACGCGCACCTCTACGACGTGCGCGCGGCCTCGACCACGCCCGTGCTGCAGCTGTCCGCCGAGCTGCCGTTCGCCAGGAACTGGGTCGTGCTCGCGCATGCGCAGGTCGAGCCGTTCTCGCACGCGCTGCGCGAGAGCGCGCGCGTGGACGCGCGCTCGCGCGCCTCCGCCTTCGTAGCGCTCGCGTGGCGCTTCAAATGACCGACGACATCGTCCTCTACGCGCTGCCGGCCTTCGGCCTGCTGATGGCGGTCGAATTCGGCTGGGGCCTCGCGCGCGGCCGCAACAACTACGGCCTGGCCGACACGCTGGCCAGCCTCAGCCAGGGCCTGCTGAGCCAGGTGGTGGCGGCCTGCACGCAGCTGATCCAGATCGGGCTGTACACGCTCGCGTTCCCGTTCCTCACGCTCACCCCGCATGCGGCGCTGTGGCACCACGCGGGCGGCCTCGTGGTGGCGGTCGTGCTGTACGACTTCTGCGACTACTGGCTGCACCGCGTCTCGCACGAGAGCGCGCTGTTCTGGGCCGCGCACGTGGTGCATCACCAGAGCCGGCGCTTCAACCTGTCGACGGCGTTGCGCCAGGAGAGCGCCTACGCGTTGACCGGATGGCCGTTCTTCCTGCCGATGGCGCTGGCGGGCGTGCCGCCGACGCAGTTCGCGCTGGCCGGCATCGTGGTGCTGTTCTACCAGTTCTGGATCCACACCGAGCACATCGGTTCGCTGGGGCCGCTCGATCGCTGGCTCTCGACGCCGTCCAACCACCGCGTTCACCACGCCACCAACCCGCGCTACCTCGATCGCAACTACGGCGCGATCCTGGTCGTGTGGGATCGGCTGTTCGGCAGCTTCGAGCCCGAGTCCGAGCCCTGCGTCTACGGCACCACGGTGCCGCTCGCGGGCTGGGATCCGCTCACGGCCGTCGGCGCCAACTACGCCGACCTGTGGCGGCGCTGCCGCGCCGTCCACGGCTGGCGCGATCGCGTGGGCGTGCTGCTGCGCTCGCCGTCCTGGCGTCCGGCGGGCGTGCCCGAGCCGGCGCCGGTTCCGGCGCCCGAGGATCGTCGTGTCGCCCGGGGCCAGGGCGCCGTGGCCGTGGCGCTGTTCCTGCTGGCGACGGCGTGCACCGGCGGCCTGCTCTGGCGGGCCGACGACCTGGGACGCGCGGCGCTCGCCGGCGTCGCGGCCTGCCTGGTGGCCGGGCTGTGGGCGATCGGCGCGGTGCTCGACCGCCGCGTCGCGCCCTGGGCCGGCGCGGCGCTCGGGTTGGCCGCTTCCGCGGGTGCCCTGGGTCTGCTGGCGATCTAGCCGATCTTCTTCGGTTCATCGCCGATCTGCGGGGTGTCTTGGTTTGCGGAGCGCTTTGGCTTGCGGAGCGCACTGGGTCAGGCACGGCGAGGCGGGGGAGTCTGTTTTGTTCGTGTCCCCCGTCGGCCTGCGGCCTCCTCCTCCTTAACCTCACAAAACAGACTCCCCC
>FTKD01000520.1_pt2 | contig 12877 bp, 7 predicted proteins | sample 1658191 | NCBI WGS metagenome assembly FTKD01 (sample SAMEA3914808, study PRJEB12502) | metagenome | biome: forest; material: soil | place: Canada | collected 2011-08-03 | depth 0.3 m
ACCTGTTCGGGTGAGCGGGCCCGACAGCAAACCCGAGAGACTGGCCGGATGCCAAATTCTGTCCACGCTGCTGACACCACCCGCAAGACGAAGTTGCAAGCGCCGAGTGGACTGGCAGAGGCCGATCTGGGCGCCGATTCTTCCAAGACGCCCTTGCCGAAAAGTGCTATTCAAGAACTTCGCGTTGGGGGTCCGACAAAGGCCAATTGGATCTGGTTGATCCTGGCAGTCAATTTCGCGCACACGCTGGCGATGCTGTTCGGCTAAGCCGCAGCAGTCCTCGTCGTGACGGCAATCCAACGGGTCGATTCGCTGAAAGCGACGACGGGACATGAACAATAGATTCTTCGCTGTGTTTGCCTGCGCTGTGGGCTTGGGTTTGGGCTTCACTCCAGTGTTCCTGAGTACATTGCCTACGCTGCTCAAACCCATGGCCGCGGCATATGGCTGGAGCCGCACCGAAGCGGCCGCTGGCATTGCCGTGACCACGCTGTTTCTGTCCCTAGGCATGCCGTTTGTCGGGCGGTTGGTGGACCGCTTCGGTGTGCGACCGATGGTCATCGCGTCGACAACCCTGTTTGCCGTCATGTTGTTCATGTTCTCGCGCCTGCAAGGCTCGATCGCTCTGTACCTGGCGTCCGCAGCCGTGCTGGGTGTCAGCGCCGTTGGTACGACGCCGCTGACCTACATGACCGTGCTGGCCAAATGGTTCGACGCGCGGCTGGGCACGGCGGTCGGATTCGCCATGCTCGGCATGGGGCTGGGCTACGCCGCGATGCCGCTTGTGGCGGCGCGCTGGTCACAAACCCTGGGTTGGCGCGACGCCTTTGTGGGGCTGGCCGCGTTGGCGGCCATTGGAGTTGTAAACGCCGTGTTTCTTCTGCATGAGCCGCTGCGTGCGGTGGGTGCGCAGGCAGGCTCGACGTCCCGCGAGTTGCCAGGGATGAGCCTGCGCGAGGCACTGCGCACACGAGTGTTGTGGCTGCTGTCCGGGTGCGCCTTTCTGGTGTCGCTGGCCATCGCCGGCACGGCCGTGCATCTGGTGTCGCTGATGAGTGATCGGGGATACGCCATCAGCGACGCGGCCACCGCAGGTGCGTTGATGGGCGTCTCGGTGCTGATTGCGCGCTTTCTCACCGGCGTCATGCTCGATCGACTGCCGGTGGCGCGCATCGCCGCGGTCGCCTTCATGGCTGGCGGAATTGGCATCGTGATGCTGTGGAGCGGCGGCGGCGGATTCGTTCCCTTCCTGGCTGCCTTCTGCATGGGTGTGGCTTCGGGTGCGGAGGGCGACATCCTGCCGTTTGCCTGCCGGCGCTACTTTGGCATGCGCGCCTACGGGCAGATCTACGGGGTGGTGGTGGCCTTCTTCAGCCTCGGTGCGGTGGTGGGGCCGGTGCTGCTGGCGCAGGCATTTGATCGCAGCGGCAGCTACTCAACAATGCTGCTGGTATTCGCGGCGCTGTGTGGCTGCGCTGCCCTGGGATCACTGGCACTGGGCAGGCCGCGCTTCGGCCAGCCGGAGGGTGCCCCAGCCGAGCCGCCGCTTGTTTCGTTGACTTTCGTTGACAAGTAAATCGTTGGCTGTCGCCTTGCGACAGTGCGGATGGCGCTGGGACTCGGCGCCACGAGGCTCGCGATGCGCGCCATCCTCAGGGAACTCGCGGCCGGATCGACAAGCACTGATGACCTCTAGGGATTTCGCCGTGCTCGACAGACCTGGTTTCGACCGTTGTCCTTGGCATCGTAGAGTGCAGCGTCGGCGAGCGCAATGATTTGCTGGGCATCGACGGTCTCCGTCGGTACGATCGCGGCGACACCGATGCTGACCGTGACAATTCCCCGCTCGGCGCCGCTGTGCGGCTCGTTGAGCGCCTCCACGGCGGCGCGACCGCGCTCAGCCATGGTCAATGCGGCTTCTTCATCCGCGCCGGGCAGGATGAAGGCAAATTCCTCACCGCCGTACCGTGCCGCCAGGTCCACGCCCTGACGAATGCTTTTGCCCAGTGTGGTGGCGACGCGCCGCAAACAGCTGTCCCCGGCGATATGTCCGTAGCGATCGTTGTAGGACTTGAAATGATCGATGTCGATCATCGCAGCGCCAAAGGAACTCCCGGTTCTCAATGCGCGACGCAATTCCCCTTCCAGTATTTCATCAAAGCGGCGCCGGTTGGCCAGGCCGGTGAGCGGATCGGTGGCGCTCAACAGCTCGAGGCGTTGATTGGCTTCCGCTAGCAGTTGCGTGCGGGTCGCTACCTTGCGCTCCATGGAGTCGTATAACAAGGCATTGTCCAGTGATACCGCAAGCTGACCCGCGATCAGCATGACCATGTCGAGGCGATCGATCGAAAAGGCACTGCGACCAAGCCTGTTCTCGAGCATCAGCACGGCGCGCGGAATGCCGTGACTCAGAATCGGGGCTACCAGCAATGAACAGAACTCCAGGCCGACAAAATACGGATCGCTGGCGAATCGATCGTCATGCGTCGCGTCGTCCACCAGCAGGGGTTCGCAAGTGCGCTGCGCATAGCGAAATGCCGACAAGGAGAGCAGCCGCCGCGTGCCTGCGTCTTCGACCGAGGTCGGTGCTTCGTCCATTTCTGTCCAGAGCGACCAGCTTTCCGGGTCGTCCCGGCGGATGAGAACATGAACCGTCGTCGCGCCGGTCATCGAAGCCAGCAATTCGCTGACGCGCGTCCTCAAGCGATCCAGGCTCGTCTCCGAACTCAGTGCCTGCGAGGCACGCAACAGTGCGATCAGATCGATTCTGTCTGAGCTGCTGCTGGTGCTCCGACCCAGGCCCTGGCTATACCGGGCAGGACCGACTGAGCGCAGGAAGGGATTCAGTTCTTCCATCTGGATGACCTTGGCCGTCGCACCCCATTGCGCATACAGGCGCTGGGCTTCGGATAGCAATCGGCGTCCTACGTGTACGAATGCGTTGCTCAAATAGAGCGCGCCTGCCCGCTCGGTCATCAGCGCACGTTGCCAGGGACGCGGCCGCCTGCCTGCTTCGACGATCGCCGTATCGAACGCGTGGGCCGCCTCCCAGACGTTTCCGAGTGCCCAGGCACGCTCCGCTTCAATCCAAAGCTGGAGATGCAGGAAATTGAGTGGCGCGTCGGCAGCGCGCCGTGTTATCCAGTCCTTGCATGCGTCAATTTCGAGAAGCAGAGCGCCATGCGCCCCAGACTGATCGGCCTTGATCCGCTCCGCCAGCGCGAGCGCTCGAATGAGATAGTTCGTTGACGTGGCATAGAAGCCCGAGCGTTCCGACTGCAGGGACATGCTTTCTGTCGCATGCGTCACCAGACTTTGCTTGTTGCCGAAAATTGCGGCGGCAAGTCCGCGGATAGCGTGATAGTTCGTCGATACGACACCATGAATGCGCTTCCGGAAATCCTCATCCTTGAAGGAGTGATCGTCAAAGCTGCCTGTCGACTCGGTCTCGCCGCGCAGCATCCGCACTAGTTGACGGTACGGTAGTGCAGAGTCGAAGCTCGGGACATTGCCAGTGCGCACGGCGAAGGCGAGAGCCGCTTCGGCTTCGTCCGCACAGGAATCGAGCACGGGTGCGCTGTCGCGGAGTGCGGGCAAGGCGACGTTGTGGTTGAAGCATGCATATTGCAGTTCGCCGCCTTTCAGAAGGCCTTCGCGCGCCTGCTGTATCAGCACGACACAATCTTCCAGAGGTACTACCCAATGGGCCGCTGCCGCAGAGAGAAAGAAGCGCGCGATCGATGTCTCTGGTTCGTACCCGCGAGCCTCGCCGACCGCAACGACGTATCGTGTGACCTCATAGCCAGCGCGGTATGCCTGGCGCTGATTGATCATCACCTCCGAGGCGGTCCCCAGGCTCGAAATCAGCGCCGCGCAGGGACCGTGCTCTTTCCATAGACGCTGGCATTCGATCAGTAGCCACGCGTTCACCGAAGGGTTGCAAATCATCGATGGCAGATATAGCCGGCTGGCAAGCCGCACAGCGAGTTTCAAGCGCGAATCACTCATTTCCGGTCGCTGCGCATCCCGTGTCAAATCCGCATGGGAAATCCACTGCGAGAGCTCATCGAATCGCCGCTCGACTTCGGCGTGGATATCTAGCTCCGGCACCTGCAGTCCGAGCTTTCGCAGAGTTGCCAGGCCGAGCGACAGGGCCTCTTGTGGACGGCCGCGGTTCACCAGACTGCTTACCTGAACGTAGGCAGCTTCTCCCACGACCAATGGATCGGTATACGCCTGCTCGATGCCGCGGAAGACTGAATCGGCTTCGTCCAGGCGGCCAAGGCAATAAAGTGCTGAGTGCCATTCGACCTGCAAGGAACAGATCAACGTGTCAACGGTGGTGGCGCTCCGCAGGGTGAGTGCCGTCGCCAAAAGGCGCTCCGCCACAGCGTAGTTGGCTGCGCGGGTAGCTCGTTCCGCGGCTTGTCTGAACATTTGCGCGACGCAATCGCGCTCCCCAGGTTCAAGGATCAGCGGGACTGCCTCGAGATATTGCGCAACCGCGGCCGCTTCGAATTGCGTTTGTGACGAGAGCCTTCGTGCAAGCAAGAGATGCAAAGCCTGAAGCAATTCCGTGCCGAAGTACTCCAATGCTGCTTGCTGGACGCGGTAATGACAAAATGCAACGGTGTCTTCATGTGCTCGCTCGATGGCGAGCAAGCAATCTTCGATCAGCGGCTCGAGTTGGACCTCCAGGGTTTCCATGGCCAACCCGGTTGCCTCCTGCAGCAGCGCGAAGCTCGCTTCTCCGCCCAGGCAAGAGATGACCGCCAGCAATTGCCGCGCGCCGTCCGGCAATTTGTCGATTCGCAAGTGGAGCAAATCGAGCATGGTGCCTTGACCGATGTAGCGGCGGATAGTCGCGGTGTCCCAGTGCCAGCCCGCGCTGCCGAGCATCAGAGCGCCGTCGTGCCGCAATGCGTTTATCAATTCGATGGTGTCGTACGGATTGCCGGCCGTGCGTTCCACGACCACTTCAGCGAGGTTGGCACCGGCAGCAGGTTCGAGGCGAAGGATCTCAGTCAGCAGCGAACAGAGATCGGCCGATGGCAGATTCTCCAACCGCAATTCCAGCGGGGCATCCTCCAGGTGCCTCCAACGCGCCAGCGCGGCGTTGACCGGCTGCGTGGTATCCACATCGGCGTCCCGATAAGCGCCGACAAGAAGCAGTCCACGCATTTCCTTGTCGGCGAGCAATGCCTCGATGAGTTGCAACGCGCCGGTGTCTGCCCATTGCAGATCGTCGACCACCATGACCAACGGCCGGATGGGCGATGCGATCGAGCGCAGCAGGTCCACGGTGGCGATCTGCATCCGCGTTTGCAACTCCAGCGGATTTGTCGAGGGAATGTCAGGTCCGATTTTCAGCACGACGGAAAATTCCGGCACCAACGCTGCAATCACGACGGCGTTGGCGCCGAGCGCGCGAATCATGTGTTCCCGTTGGCGAGCGAGATCGGCCTCGGGCTCTGCCAAGAGCATTCGGCCGAGCGCACGCAAGGCCTCCACGGCTGCGGACGTATCCCGATGGTCTTGATCGGCCCTTCCGGCGATGAACCACCCGCGCCGCTCTGCCACGATTGGACGAAGTTCATCGAGCATGGCGGTCTTTCCGACGCCTGGGGCTCCGGAAATGAACACGCCACGACTGCGATCTCGGACCGCCCGGTCCAGCGCGCGCCTTAGCTCGCCAATCTGCACGTCTCTGCCGAATAGCCTGGACGGTGCCGACAGGCGCAGCGGAAAGTCGAGCTGGCCCAGTTCGAACGAGATGTCCGTCCGGGTCGTGCATGCTTCGCGCACGCGCGCCAAGTCGTGGAGTAGGCCGTCGGCGCTCTGATAGCGCAGGTCCGGCTCCTTGCTGAGCAGCCGCATGACAGCGGCTGACAGCATCGACGGCACTTCCGGATTCAATCGGATCAGCGGCGGCGCAACGCGCGCCAGGTGATCGTGGAGCAACTCCAGCGGATCGCTTTCGGCGAAAGGGGGATGGCCGGCGAACAGTTCATAGAGCGTTGCACCGAGCGCATACAGGTCGGCGCGGTGGTCGACAGTTCGGGCGGTGCGGCCCGTTTGTTCGGGAGCAAGGTAGGCTAGTGTCCCGGCGATATCCCGATGATGGGCGAATGCGGGGCGCTCAACGGCGAAGGTGGTTGCCAGATCGAAGTCGATCAGCACCGGCCTGCGTTCGGTTCCGGCGATCAGGATATTGCCGGGATTGATGTCCTTGTGCACCACGCCTGCCCGATGCATGGCGGCGACGGCCCGCGTCAGTTGCAATGCAATGTCCAGAAGCTGCGGAATCTCCAGCCGCTGCTGGACCAGGACCGCAGATAGCGGCGTCCCGGCCAGATCCTCCAGCGCGATCCCGTTGGCAACCGAAACGGGCGCCAGTTGCACGACACCAACGACCCCGGCCAGCCGTTGCAGCAGCCGGTATTCATGGCGCTGCCTCTGCGCCGAGTCCCCCCCACTAAATTGCTTGCAAATGATGCTGGGATCCCGTGTCGCAGAACGGATGCGTACGACTCGCGTGCGCTCGCTTTCGTAGAGCACTTCCCCCTCGGACGTCTCCGGGCCGGCCTGGGCATCAATTTCGATGGTCATGGGCAAAAGAGGATCGGTTTGCAATTTTGGACCAGCAATTCGTGTAGAGCCAAGCAGAATACGCTTCTCGTGCGGGCAGCGTTGCCTGGAGCGCCAAGCGCATCGTCGTCCACGAATGTTTTCGTGGCGCCTTCACCCGGCGAGAACTGGCAGCGTCCACCGACTGCATGTGTCCGTCGAACGGGTAGCCGACTCCCTTCTCGTTCCCGCGGATGTCCTGGAGATTCACGACGCCGCCGGGCGACCGGCGGTGGGCTCGATTTCCCAAGCACCTGGCAGTTCCCATCGTACTCGCGGCATCTGCTGCACGATGGCGGATTGATGAGCCGGGCCGATTGACGAGTTTCAACTCGGCTGCCCCGGACTCGATCGCCCGAATGGGCTAGTTACCTGGAAGAACGGCGAGCGGCCGACCGTTCCGCGAACGACGCCGGCGGTCCGATGCGAGCCGGGGCAATCGGTTCATTGGCACCGTGATGATCGTTGCTGACAAGGCACCAACGCTGGTCTGGCCGGGGCGCGGCCGAATAACCCGTTTGGGCGACCGCACGGAGGGTCGCTCTCGCTAAAGTGATTTGACCGGCGCTGAGTTCTCGCGCAGTGCGCCGCGATCGCGCTCGAAGTCACACAACCTGCGATAACGCCACAATGAACGAACACCGTACCCGAACCGACTATCAGGTCGAGGCTGGCGTAGCGACGATCACGCTCCAGAGGCCGGAAGCGTTGAACGCGTTCGACGCCATGTTGCGACGCGAATTGCTGGCACAGATTCGACGGGCCGAAGACGACGACGGCGTGCGCGTCGTCGTGATCGCTGGCGGCGCCACGGCCTTCAGCGTTGGCGCCGACCTGAAGGAGCCCTACAACCCCCCGTACGAAAAGGTGGAGGGGTTGATCGTCGAAGAATACAAGCCCATTCTGGACGCGATCGCAGGCTCCGCCAGACCCTACGTGGCTGCGGTTCAGGGGGTGGCGGCCGGCATCGGAATGTCGGTCGCGCTCGCCTGCGACCTGATGCTGATGGCGGAAGGCGCGTATCTGTATGCGGCATTCGCGCCAATTGGATTGGTTCCGGACGGCGGCGCCACATGGCACCTCGTGCGTGCCATGGGTTACAAGCGGGCGTACCAGGCCATCGTCGAAGGCCGCAAGATACCTGCCACAGAGTGCCTCGCACTGGGCCTTGCCAACCAGGTCATCAAGTCCGACGACTTTGCAGCGACGGCGCTCGCATATGCACGGGGTCTTGCGGCGCGAGCGCCACTGGCCCTGCGCTATTCGAAACAGTTGGCCCGCAGCGCAATGTGCACGACGCTGGATAGCTGCATCCGTGACGAAGCCGCGCTCCAGAACCTGACGATCACCAGCCGTGACGCGCACGAAGCGGTGCAGGCCTTTTTCGAGAAGCGCCTGCCTGTCTTCGAGGGACGCTGAGTCCCGATGATTCGCACGCATTGCGGTGGGCCGCGCAACCGGCCGCCACCGCTCGCAATCCATCCATCAAATTCCAGAAAGAGACAAATATGCATCTCGATTCCAGCATCAGCGCCGTCGTTACCGGCGGTGCCTCCGGTTTGGGCGCCGCAACGGCGCGTCGCCTCGCCGCCAACGGCGTGAAGGTGGCCCTGTTCGACCTGAACGTCGAACTGGGCGAGGCCCTCGCTGCCGAGTTGGGCGGCGTGTTCTGCCGCGTGGACGTCACTTCCGAAGACCAGGTGGACGCCGCTTTCGCTGCGGCCCGTGCTGTCAACGGGCAAGAACGCATCCTGGTGAACTGCGCGGGCACCGGCAACGCGATCAAGACTGCAAGCTTCGACAAGGCCACCGGACGGCCCAGGCATTTCCCGTTGGCTGCCTTCGAGAAGATCGTCCAGATCAACCTGATCGGCACTTTCCGATGCATTGCGAAGTCGGCGGTCGGCATGATCGCACTGGCCCCACTTGAACACGGTGAGCGCGGCGTGATCGTCAATACCGCATCGGTCGCTGCCCAGGACGGCCAGATGGGCCAGGCTGCCTACACCGCTTCCAAGGCCGGCGTGGTCGGAATGACCCTGCCCATAGCCCGCGATCTGATGAGCGAAGGCATCCGTGTCAACACGATCCTGCCGGGCATCTTCGACACGCCGCTGCTGGCTTCCGCTCCGGAGAACGTTCGCGCCTCGCTGGCTGCTTCGGTGCCCTTCCCGAAGCGGCTGGGGCTGCCGGACGAGTTCGCCCATCTCGCCGAGACCATGATCACCAACGGCTATTTCAATGGCGAGAGCGTGCGTCTGGACGGCGCGATTCGCATGTCGCCGCGTTGACCGCGGCGCTCGCAGGGTCTCGCAAGCCACAGAAGTGGCAGCGGGTCTTCAGGAGCCGGTTGGGAAGAGATCCTGAAACGCGCTCCGCCTCGAGATCAAACTGACCTCGGTGCCTGCATGAAGAACCGACCTCACGCAACTGTTTCTTGTGAGGTGACAACTTGAGTGCTTGGGACGACGGCGGCAAGTGCCGCCATCGCCGCGCGAATTTTCGCCTGTGCTGTGTCATAGAAGAAGCGGCGCAACTCGGCTTCGACCCCGTTTGGCACTGCAACTGCCAGACGAGTATCAACACGCGCTTGCCGCTCAAAGCGCTCAATTGGGAAGAGCAGGGTTCCACCCGCGTGGGAGAAAATCCAGTTTATGTCGCTGAACTTTTGCGCCTGACCACTGAATAGAAGAGACGCGATCGCCCGTGTCGTGTCTGTTCCAAGCTCGATCATCGTAGGAGTAGTCCTTGGCTGCAAATTCCCGCAGCAGTTCGCAACAGTCGGATGCGTGTAGACCACCGCCTTGCGGCGGTTGAGCTCATCGAGAACGGGCGAGAAATATGGAGCGCCAAGCCACTTGTCACCATAGCTCGTCATGAGTCCAAAACCATCTACTCGCAGCGTGTCGCAGGCGTATGCGATCTCACTCAAGCCACCTTCGATGTCGGTGAGAGGAAGTGTCGCGAACAGTCCAAAGCGGCCCGCGTGTCTCGACACCAAGTCAGCACCAAATTCGTTGGACTCTCGCGCTATGTGGCGACCGGCAGCGGGGGCAATCCCGAGAAGAACACACCAGGCTGCGTGATCGAGAGGACGGAAGTTTGGATTCCCGTGGAGTCCATGTCGGCAAGCGGTTTCTGCACCGTCCAGTTGAACGCCAGGCCGTCTAGCTGATTCCGCGCACGACGCTCCTGCAACCAAGTGTGGGAGGCGAAAAGTGGTGATGCACGTCAACTCGCCTCAGTTCGATTGCCGCAATGGGATCCTTTCGTTCACCCGGAACAGCTGCACAGCCCCGAGAGCGCCAGGCCGCTCAGTGAGGCAGCGCCGGCGGTATACCCGCGGGTCGGAACGGCCGCGTGCGCGGGCGTCGGTCGGCGCGCTCCGAACGCGCTAGCGTCACGTAGTTCAAGATCTGCGACTCGCTGGCACAGGTGACGGGCATGGATTTCAGAATGGGTGCAATCTCGCAGACCGACAGCAGGCGCTCCCAGGCGCTCGCCGAAGAATTGCGGAGCCCGATTGGTCGACACTGATCAAAGACAGAGTGTTCCCCATCGGAGACTTCGCGTGCGGCCGAGCAACAACCGCGTTAGGAATGAATGGCCGCGATATAGCGATCCGGCCGAACATAGACGCGTTTGCCCGACAGTTCCTTCAGGGCGGATCCGGTCGCGGCGTACTCGCCCTCCTGGGCTTCGCCCTGCGTCCGGATCTGGAAGCCAGTGATCTTTCCCAGCGTGGCGTTGAATTCATCGTCCGGCGCCTGCCCGGCCGAGTCGATGGACAGCACGGCCCAATCCGGTCCCCGCAGGAGATCAAACAGGTTCAGGTTCTGGCCATCTTCTTTCTGCAACCATGCATTGGGCAGACGATCGCCTGGCTGCAGGATGGTGTCGGGATTGATCGGTCCAAAAGCCGAGGCCCCGCGATAGTTCAGAAGTAGTTGGTGCTCGTCGTCGGCACGGCGCAAAGAGGCAACGTTGCCTTCGAGACTGAGGCGATATAGAAGGTCACTGCCGCCCAGCAAGGCCGCGGCGACCGGCAGCCGTTCCTCCTGGTAGGTGTCGAGAAGACTGTCGTCGCCGGACTGCAGTGCGGCGCCGAGCTTCCAGCCAAGATTATTGGCATCCTGCACGGAGGTATTGAGCCCCTGAGCGCCCGCCGGCGTGTGGACGTGGGCAGCATCCCCGGCCAAGAATACCCGGCCGGCACGAAAGCGCTCGACCATTCGAATGTTCGGACGGAAAATCGACATCCAGCTCTGGCGTAGTATTTTCGGCGAGTTTCCGCCGGCACGCTTGTCGAGATAGGATTGGAGGGTTTCGATGCTGAGTTCCGGATTTTCTCCGGATGCCAGTGAGGCGGTGAACTGAAAGGCCGCCGTCGACGGCAACGGGCAAAGCATGGCGGCATCTTTCAGGGTCTTTCCCCAGAAATGCCAATAGTCTCGGCTAAGACCGTCGACATAGACGTCGGCGACCAATAGGCCCTCATACTCGGGCGTTTCCCCGACGAGTTGGAGTCCGAGAAACGTCCGAACTGCGCTGCGCCCGCCATCGGCAGCCACCAGGTACTTCGCTTCTATTGTTTCCTGACCGGAAGGGCCGGATACCGTCGCCACAACCGAGCGATCATCTTGTTCCAGCGACACGAAATCGTGCTGATAGTCGATGCGGCCACCGAGATCGACGAGCAGTTTTCCGAGCAATTCCTCTGTCTTCCACTGGGGAATCATGACAGCGTTCGGAAAGGGAACCGTCTCGGACGCTTCACGGACGGTCATCAAATGATGCTCGCGGATCACTTTGCCGCCTTCGTAGAAGGCGAGCGGTGGATAGGGACGGCCGGCCGCGATCACCGACTGCACGATTCCCAGATTGTCAAAGAGCTCCAGTGTGCGAGGCTGCAGACCCTTGCCCTTGGAGGCAAGAAAAGGGCCATCGGCGCGGCGCTCGATAAGCTGCACGCTTACGCCGCGCCGCAGAAGATCGCAAGCCAGCGTGAGGCCGGTGGGGCCTGCACCAACAATCAGTACTTCAATCATGATGCTGTCTTCCAAGTGTCTATAGCCGAACGCATTCGCAGGCGCTACATATTAATGATCGATTGATGACGACTTGACTATACAGTTATGCCGGCCGAGTTCATTTGACTCAAATAAATGGGGGGCAAGTTCTTGGAAGAATTTATTGAGGCGCCACGCGCGATGATTTGCTGGCTTTGGCTATTCGCACATCCCCGTCTCTTCTCGCGCATTTTCTCCCCAGAGAATGGCGGACCGTATATCTGCTTGCTCGTTGAAATAAAGGGGGACTATTGGAGTTCGAAGAACTCGAGTGTGCCCGAGCCTGCAGACGGCGGCTGTCCAGGCAGTCGGGTCGAGACCGAACTTTCGAAGCGCGTATACCACGGCTTCAGTCCAAGGGCGCGCCCTGCCAGGCGCTTCAGGTACCCCATGCGACCCAACAGGTCGACCGACGTGAGCATGCGTTCCGAGATGTTGAACCGAACTTCACATCCGTTTGACGATGCGATGGAAACACTCGAGCGGATAGGGCGGGCATGCTTGGTATCCGGGTGGCCGACGTCAGGCCCGGCGGCGGTCGTCAAGAGGTCTCCCTGGGCACTCATTTCGACCCGCTTCTCGTCGCTGATGAACAGGATCGGGACCTGGTGGCCTCCGAAAGCAGGCTTGACTTGCAGTACCGATGCGATCACCGTGTGTTCGCCGGTCTGGCCCCGACCCCACCACCAGCCGTCGAACAGGGCGGCGGGGGAGACGTTGCCCCAGTTGTGGTCGTGGTATCCACTGCCAGCGACCTCGCGCGTCACTTTGTCGACCGTGATCGTGCCATCGACCTTTCCTTCCGGCACGGCAGCAAGCCACGCGAAGTATCGTTTGCCGGCGACCATGTGACCCGTGGCGGGGCGAAATGAGGGAACGCGTCGCTTCAGCAACAGGTCGCAGCCCAGGCCGCCGGTCTCGTTGGCGTCGACGTGGATGCTGTAGGTATCCAGGTCCCCCTTGAAAGTGTGGGGACCGATCTTGACGTCCGCGCCGGTGGTCGAAAAGATGCCGGGCTCGTCGAACGTTCGCATGATCTGGCGTGTGGGCTGTCCCGGCAATGTCAGCGCGATGCTGATCGCTCGCTTGTGCGTGCCATAGAGCCAGTTGTCGCCGAACCAGACCACGAGAACGGTTCCGTCTTCGAGCAGTCCGTCGAAGTACCACCATTCGAAGTTTTC
>FTKD01002826.1_pt1 | contig 12838 bp, 17 predicted proteins | sample 1658191 | NCBI WGS metagenome assembly FTKD01 (sample SAMEA3914808, study PRJEB12502) | metagenome | biome: forest; material: soil | place: Canada | collected 2011-08-03 | depth 0.3 m
ATTCGAGCTCAAGTGGGATAAGCAATATCAGTCGATCGGCCAGTCCTGGCGGCGCAACTGGGCGCGAATCATACCGTTCTTCGACTACCCACCGGAAATCCGCAAGGTGATTTACACCACCAATGCTATCGAATCGATTAACATGAGCCTGCGGAAAATCATCAAAACCCGCAGTTCATTTCCGACCGATGAGGCTGCCAGCAAGCTGTTTTACCTGGCGCTCAACAACATCAGCAAGAAATGGACGATGCCGCTGCGGGACTGGAAAGGGGCACTGAACCGCTTCACGATTCAGTTTGAAGAACGGATGACTTCGGTCTAAACGGAAACCCGTTTACACAAAATTCCGCACACCCCCCAATCATCGACTATTCGACCATTTCCTTCAGCGTCGCAGTGGGGGATGGGTCAACAAATACCATCCATATAAGTCGCATGAGTGGAGACATTACCGTGTTCAGCGACACTTTAGGAGCTCTTGCAACTGGCAAATGTGTTTTGCAGAATCAACACAAGTTCTGATGGCAATCCCATTCGCATCCAATCCCCGACTCTTCGCCCAGGCTAGTCCTGAAGATCACGCCCGCGGGCGAGGGGCGATCAGCCGCCTCCCTCATTGAGGCAAAACCGTCACCCCACTTCCGCATCACCCAAACTTCACCGCAGTAGCCACATTCCCCCGCAGCTTCTTCTCCAACTCCACCTTCGCCACCTCCAGCGTCGCGCCAAAATCATCCGGCGCAAAACGCCACACCTGCCCGAACCCATGCGCCTTGTAGATGGCCCAGATATAGAGGCGCGGCAGGCTGTCGATCATCGCGTCGGTCGCTTCGCCGATCTTCATGTCGGCCTTGCGCTGCTCGCCATAGGGATCGGAATCGTAAGCGCCGTCTTGCTCGCCCCGGCCAAGCAGCTTCATGCGCGAGGCGCCGAGGTCGCGGTCGTCGGTGCGCATGAAGTCGCACCAGCAGGCCAGGCAGATGTCGAGGCCGCTTGCCGCCTGCACGGGCGGCGTGGAAACATGTTCCTTCTTCACGCGGATCAGCGCCATGATTTCTCCTTGAATTGAATGCAGGATTTGCCGTAGTGATTGCCCTGGCCGCAGAACGCGCCTTCCGCGCCGGGGCGGCTGTAGATGCACGCGTCGCATTGCGCCTCGCCGCGCAGCTTGACGTGCCGTGCCGGATCGCCATAGCTGCGCTGCGGCAGCGCGCGCGACGGCTGCGGCTGCATGCGCGCGCCGGCACTGTAGACGGCGAAAAGTTCGGCGCGAGTGATGTCGGGCGGCGGCGCTTCCATTTTGCTGCGGCCGTTCATGCCGCCCCTTGCGCCCTCGCCCGTGCTGCCTCTTATGCCACCTCTTATGCCACCTCTTGTGCTGCCTCTTATGTCGTCCTTCATACGGCACCCCGCTGCGCCACCAGCCACGCGCGCCGCTGCACCACCTGCGCCACCGGCGCGGCAGCGAACTCGCCACACGCCGCACGGCCGCCGCCGGTGGTGCAGGCACGCGAGAGCCGGCCATCGGCCAGGCGGCCATTGACATGTGGGCACCAACCGAAGCCGCGCGCGGCCATCGCGCCCGCTTCGCGCAGGCTGAAGTGACGACATTGGATGCAAGTGTTCATGCGTTCTCCTTCATGTGAATTCCTTCCAGTGTTCTTGTGGTGTGCCTTGATGTGACAGGCCTCCGCCGAGGTTCAAAGGTCGGATAGATGTTCAAATTCCCATCCGTCGGATAACGCCTGCGGCTCATCCGACCTACGGTCCCAAACTCCCCTCGCCCGCCCGCGGGAGAGGGGTTCCTTACCCTTGTACGCACTTGCGGAGAGCAGTTCGTAGGTCGGAAAAGCGAAGCGCCTTCCGACGGGACGGCCATCCGCGTATGGATGTTTAAATTCCCATCCGTCGGATAACGCCTACGGCTCATCCGACCTACGCTCCTAAACTCCCCTCGCCCGCAGGCGGGAGAGGGGCGGGGCGGGCGGCGATCCGATGAGGGACGTTGCGATATGGCTTCATTTGCAAAGACTGAGAAGGGCGGCCATCCGCATATGTGCCTTCACATGCTCATACGTCGGATAACGCCTACGGCTCATCCGACCAACGATCCTTGCACTCGCTCCCGTCCAATACGCAACGTCACCTCCGCCACCCGCGTCACCGCCAACAGCGGCGCGCTGCCGCCCATCGCCGCCACCCCAGCCGCAACCGCCGCATCGCCAATCAACAACGGCGCCACCTCCGCCCTGCCCTCGCGTGCGTTGTGCGCGTTGGCCAGGCCCGTCAGCACGCCGGGATACGCCGGCAATTCGCTGCGCATGCGATAGCCGCGATACAGCGTCTCGAAGCGGCGCGCGATGAAGGGCCACTCCTTCTCCGTCTGCAACCCGAGCCAGGTCCAGCCGCCCAACTCAGCCAGGCAGCGATGGATCAGCGCGTCATCAAAGGCCACGTCCTGCCACGGGCCGACTGTCCTCAGCGCGCGGTCGACCTTGGCCCAGGCGGTCGCGGCCTGGTCCGCCGTGCCGCCTTGCAGCATGCGCACCACGTCGGCCGGCTTGGGCATGAACTGGCCGCAATCGGGATTGATGGCGTGGCGGTTCAAGGCTGCGCGCACGGCGGCGAAGTCGAACGGCACCAGCGCTTCCCACCACATGCCGCCGGCAAACTCGCTCATGTCTTGCCGATAGAAGCCGTACACATTGCCCAGCAACACGAAGAAAGCCTTGCGGTCGGTCGCGTTCATACGGTCTCCTGCGCCAGCTTTTCCGCTACGGCGCGATTGCGCGCTTCCAGCGCATCCTGCCGGTTGCCGGCGCGCGCGCCCACGGCACGGCGGCATGCCGCCACGAGGTATTCCACCGGCGCCGCAGGTTGCGCCGCAATGGCCGCACGCACCGCATCCGTCACCGCGTGCTCGCCATACTGCGACACTAGCTTGCCGATCACGCTGCCGCACTGCCGCGGCGCCACGCCCGCTTGCGCCAGGAGCGCCTTGCCCGCCTGCCACAACTGCTGGCGCGGCAGCTCGGCCGGCAGGAGCGTGATGCCGTCCGCACATGGCGCGCCGTGCGGGCCCGCACCTGCATTTGCCGAGCCATGCACATCGATGCCCTCCGCGTCACCGCCGTCAATGCCAGCGGTCCCCCTGCCTGCATGGCCGGATTCCGCGAACGAGACGAATGAGGCCGAGGAAGCGGATGCCCCGAACGAAGCGGCGGAATCAGCGGATGCAGCCGAAGCCAGCGAAGCGGACAAGCCGGGCGAAGCACTCCCGGCGCCGACGGGGCCCGTACCGTCAGGTACGGAAAGGTTCTCTTCACTTCCCATCACTTCTCTTCTTAACGGTGTCGAAGCGGGTGTCGAAGCAGGTATCGAAGCGGGTGTCGAAACAGATGTCGATACAGCTGTCACCCCGGCGACGAAACGCGTTTCACCATCGCCGCCAAGCTCCCCCACATCGCCTTCGGCAAGCAGCGCCGCTCCCCGCACTCCCGGCTTGCGCCCCCGCCAATCGCGCAAGCGGTCCGCATCCTTCTCGCGCCGCCGCGCATAGGCCTGGCGCTGCTCCCAGGCCTCCAGCACCTTCTTGCACAGCGTGCGGTGATACAGCCTGCCGTCGCTGCACAGCACGAAGCCGCGTAGGGCCATGTCTTGCACCTTTTTCCAGTTCTTCGAGCGCGAAAACGCCGCCAGCACGCGCTCGTCGTTGGGCAGCGAGCCATGCGGCACCTGCTGCCACGCGCGGCACCACAGCATCAGTGCGGCAGCGATCTCCTCCGGCGTGGCCAGCGCCATCAATTCGCTCGCCAGGAGCGCCTCCACATCGAGGATGAAACCGGAAAAGCCCTTCAAATCCACCGAGGCATCGACCAGCGGCGCCGGTGCCTGCGCCTTGTCCTGTACACTCTTCATGCGAACAAATCCCCAATCCATTGCGCCGTTTCGGCGGCATCGGCAGCGCTCCAGAGATACTTGCGCGCATGGTCGCTGTGCAAGAAGGCGCGCACGCCCGCGCAATAGCACGCGAACTGTTCCTCGTCGCAGCGCGCAAAGCTGATCGACTTCGGCACCGGGAACACCCCGCCCTTCGGCCCGCTGGCCCACCGCACCCAGCCCGAACCCACCTTGAGCCACAAGCGGAATTCCTCGCGGTCCTTGATGCGCGCCTGGCGCTTGAACAGCGCCGCCTCCAGCGCCATCTGGCGCCGGTGCACGGCGCCCATGCGCGGCATCAGCGTCTTGATGGAAAAGCACTCGCCGCTGCCCAGGTGCAGCACGCCGCGCCAGAAGCGGCGCCAGGCTTTCTTGTCGGCTTCGGCGTGGCCGTCGACCAGTGCAAAGAGGCTTTCGCGCAGCAGCGCCTGCTGCTCTTCGCTCAACATAACGCCGGGTTTGGTCAGTGTGATATCGCTCATGGGATCTCCCTATTGGTGGTGCCGGTCAAGGCAGTGGTGAAATGGATAGCAATGCGTGAATGCCTCACAGCTCGCCGATGTAATCTTCCGGCTCGCGCACTTTCGAACTCATCGAAACGAAATGCGCATCGCGGTGGCTGGCGGTTTTCAGGTGCGGATATTTATCCAGGTCCAGCGGCTGGAAATTCACCGCGCGCGACAGCGCCGTCTCGCCGCAAGCGCGCGCGTGCGCCGTCTCGCCCATGTCGGCCAGGCAGGCGGCCAGATCGTCGGCCAGGTAATAAACCTGCTCCACCCGCAGCAGATTGCCGTCCAGCCGCATCCGCTCCAGCGACATCAGAAAATTACTGTGTCCGCGCGGATCGAGATCGAACAGCGCAACCAGCTCCGGGCCGCTTCTAGGCCCGTGCTGATACAGCTTGCGCGCGATGGCCCAGCGCGCCGTGTAATTGCGGCGAGGAATGGCACACATGATCAAGCCGCCGCGCGTTCGATGAAACCGCACTCGATGGGCGGCGTCAGATCCTGCGCAACGCGCTCGGCAACGGCAAGCAGATTGCCCATCAAATCAATGCAGGCGCCGCAAACCTGCTGTGCGCTATCGAGAATCACGATCTCGCCTTGCGGCGCATCGCAACGGCTGCAGCAACGCCGGGCGTTGCGCGAACGGGGTTGGAGTGTGGTTGGCATGGTTCGTCTTCCTGTCGTTGGTTGTGGTGGCGAGCAAAGGCATCGCACCGTGAGGCTTTCGCCCCACGCCCCGGCCAGGAAGGCCGCATGTGGCGCGGAAGAAGCTCACAGGCCATATATTAGTACGACTAATTATATAAGTCAACAGTCGGGCTAATTGATTTTTATCAGCAACACTAATATCGTGGCGACACTATGCCAGCCAAACCATTGACCAAAGAACAACTGAAGGAATCGGCCAAGCTCAAGGAAGTCTTCAAAGCCTGGCAGGACGAGATGCGCCGCGCAGGCAGCAAGGTCTCGCAAGACGACGTGGCCGACCGCCTGGGCATCGGCCAAAGCGCGTTCTCGCAATACCTGAACGGCAAAATCCCGCTCAACCCCGATTTCGCCGCCAAAATCTCGGGCCTGATCGGCACCAAGGTCAGCGAATTCAGCCCGACGATTGCGCGCCAGATCAACAGCCTGACGGTTGCCATCCCCTCCTACGATCCACCCGTCCTGCTCCCGCCCGACACCATCGAAATCCCGCAATTTGATGTCAGCGGCAGCATGGGCCGCGGCGTCATCCTGCGCGACCAGCCCGGCGTCATCCGCGACTGGCACGTCACCGAGGAATGGATCCAGCGCAACATCCCCAACAACACCGGCATCAACAACCTCTGCATCGTCACCGGCTTCGGCGTATCGATGCAACCGCTCTACAACCCAGGCGACCCGCTAATCGTCGACAGAGGCGTCACCCGCCCCGACGTAGACGGCGTCTACTTCTTCCGCGTCGGCGAAGAAGGCTTCATCAAGCACCTGCAACGCGTACCAGGCGAAGGCCTGGTCGTCATCAGCGAAAACAAGATGTACAAGGACTGGCTGGTGAAGCCGGATATGGATTTTCAGGTGCTGGGGCGGGTGCTTACTGCTTGGCGTAGTACGCAGTGTTTTTGAGGGCGGTTGCCGGGGGCAGCACATCGTAGGGCGCAATAGCGAAGCGTATTGCGCCGAATGAAAAGGCAATGTTGCATCGACTGCTGAAGACGGCGAGCTTTCCGAATGATCAGCCATGAGCCACTTGCGGCGAGCAATTGGAGTAAGCATTCGGCGCAATACGCTTCGCTATTGCGCCCTACGTTGCTATAGGACCGCATCGGGTGAGGGAAAAGACACATGAAATTCAAGTCACTAGCCACAACAGCTCGTCATAAATTTCCAAGTGCTGCATCGATTCAGCTTTACCTCGACATTGCACTTAAACTCGTTTCAATTTCCGCGATTGTCGTAACCGGCTGTTGGGCATACTACCGTTTCGATCTAAGCGGAAATGATGATTGGGTAGTCAATATGAGGATGCGGTCGGAAGTTCTCCCCTACAATGAAAATTCACGTCTACTGGTCGTTCATCTGGATGCAACCAATCCGACCACAACGACCGTAAATGTCGAAAGAGGGAAAGGCGGTTTCAAAATTACTCTGCGAAAAATTCCCTCGGATCGCAAACCCGGCGCAGTCTTGGACGACGATACGAGCAGCGAAATCATAGCCGAACGAAACTTGCTCGCAACTGACGTCGAATTGCTACCAAATGCAACCTTTGGATATACGGAAGGTTTCGTCGTGCCACTGGGCCAAGAGGTATACATCGAAGCAGTCATGGAAAGAAGCAACGGAAACAGCAAGAAGAACGACTCAGAAAATTCCGATTTTGTGACTGCGAACGATATCGTTAACATAGTTGACCCGAGATAAATTTCGAGCTTCGTAGGGCGCAATAGCGAAGCGTATTGCGCCGAATGAAAAGGTAAAACACCCTCATGCCCAACTATCGTCGCGCATGGCATCCCGGCGGCACGTATTTCTTCACCGTCAATCTGCTACAACGTACGGAAAACGATTTGCTGGTACGCCACGTCGACATCCTGCGCGAAGCAATCGCCTCGACGCGACGCGCGTTCCCGTTCAAGATTCACGCATGGGTGGTGCTGCCGGACCATATGCATTGCATTATGTCGCTTCCCGCCGGCGATGCCGATTTTGCGCTACGCTGGCGCTTGATCAAGGGGCGGTTTTCGAAATCCATCCCCGACAAGGAATGGCGCTCGCCAACTCGGCAACGGCGCGGAGAACGCGGAATCTGGCAAAGGCGCTATTGGGAGCATTTGATCCGCGACGAACGCGATTTTGCGGCACATATGGATTACGTTCATATCAATCCCGTCAAGCATGGCCTGGTAAGCCGTGTGGCCGATTGGCCGCATTCCACTTTTCATCGGTTGGTAAAAGAAGACGTTTATCCGCGCGATTGGGCAGGTGGCAAGGAAGGCGTGTTGTGTTATGCAGAGTAAACGTACGGCGCAATACGCTTCGCTATTGCGCCCTACGAACTGCTTGACGTAGTACGCAGTGTTTTTGAGGGCGGTTGCCGGGGGCAGCACATGGTAGGGCGCAATAGCGAAGCGTATTGCGCCGAATGGAAACGCAATGCTGCATCGACGGCTGAGAGCGGCGAGTTTTCCGAATGATCAGCCATGAGCCACTTGCGGCGAGCAATTGGAGTAAGCATGCGGCGCAATACGCTTCGCTATTGCACCCTACGAACTGTTGGTGAAAGAGCGACATAAACACACGGCGGAAGACGCTACGCTTTTCCGCCCCACAAACCTATCGGAGTCAAAAATTGAAGCAAATCGCAAAACTGACCGCAGCACTGGTCGTCACCCTAAATCTCTCCGCCTGCCTGAGCCAAACGGCAATCATGCCGAAAGAGGAAATTTACCAGTCACAGAATCCTTGGACGGTGATTGACCAACGTGCGGAGGCGGAAAAGGAAGATCATTTTCTCTCGCTGTTTGCGCACAGTTGCGACTACGGAATCAAGCAGGTGGGCGATGAAAGGACGTCGCCTCCGAGAATCGCCATCTTGCGCGCCGACCTGTCCCGTGAATTGGGTGATGCCGGGAACAAGACCATATCGATCCAACACTATGTGATTTATTTCAACAAGGGCCTGGCGCTGCTCAAATCCGGTCCGTTCAGCGGAGGCCTCATCGGCCAGGGCGAAATTGCGCACAGGCAGGCTTGCAAGAAGGAAGACACGACCGCCGGCTGGTTCGACCCCAGCGAGGTGAGCACACCGTTTTCGCCCATCATCGTGGAGATTTCCGCAACGATGGGCGACCGGCCATTGGTGGTGCGAAGCGTTTACTCACCCAACGGCGAATTGAACGGGGCATTTGGCGAACCCGAGGAAGCGTCGGCGCTCTTTGCGGCGATGCGGCAGGCCAGTGCCGAACTTGCGCACCAGATTCGCTATTCTCAATTTTCTCGCTGAGCTTGAGCGTGCCGTTCGGCTCTTAGGACAGAAAAGCGCAGCGCCTTCCGCCGGATGAAGCGGCTAATTTATTGAAAATGAAGCGGCGTAGACATACGGCGGAAGGCGCTACGCTTTTCCGCCCTACTTAGAACCGGTTTCAAAATGAGCAGGGCTAGGCGCAGCGACGAAGACAGTACGGTTGTACGGCAAGGAGCGGCAACGACGCCATGCTCATTTTGAAATCGGTTCTTACTACCGGACCATAGGCATTGCATCATGCCGCGACCTGCCGGCAAAGCCTACGAAACCACGCATTTGCAAACCCAAATCGGCTATCATTTCTCCCATTGCAGGATACTTATTACCCAACTTCGTTCTCAAGGATTACCTCTCATGAAACTTCACCTCTCCGCTGTAATACTAACTCTGACCCTATCGGCATGCGGCGGTGGGGGCGGCGGGGGCGGAGGTAGTGGGTCGGGTGGTGGCGCTTCGCAATCGCAAACGTCCGCTGCTTTCGTTGCGCCTGCACAAGGCGAACAGCGCGTCTTTGCCGAAACCATCGCCGAGGTGGGGGGAGCGTCATCGACCCACAACGTCTATGAGCAGATCACGCAAGTCAACGCCGACGGTTCGTATACCGGCAGGTGGAGTGAGGATAGCTACTATCTCGGCGGCAACGGGCCTTACGAGAGCGATCCCTACTCGTATACCTACAATACGGTTGGCGATGTCATTGGGGTAACGACAATTGTCGACTATTGCACGAATACCTTTCCCTCGGGCGGGCGACCTGTCTCCATGCAGCCCGGCCAGACATGGGATGACAGCTACGTTTCAAAATGCCAGTCGGGCAACGGCACTTCCACCACCACGGTCAGCGGAACCTATCTCGGTGTCGAATCCGTATCCGTCCCCGCCGGCACCTACAATGCCTACAAATTTGAGACCAGGCAAGTGGTCAACTCATACACGTACGTCAACACGTATTGGTACGACACGTCCGCAACCGATTCCCGGCTCGTGCGAGAATTGTGGCAACTCCAACCCAATAGCACCACTTCCCCCAATCCCCAGGCAGTCAGTTACTATGATAAGCAGTTGGCGAGCTACTAGAGCTCCGTAGCAAGTAGGGCGGATGGCCGCCCCGCGAACCAAGGACTCACCCAAGTGAATCAAGCAACTCGCAACCGCCCTCTTCCCTGGATGCTTCTCACTCTCGTAGCATTGGCATGCCTGATCGGCTGGCGCATGACAAGCGAGGCGCCCGGCGCCAAGCCTGCCGCAACCGATCTGCCGCTGCAGATAGGCATGACGGTTGCTCCCGCGCAGGAGAGCTACGCTTGCACCACGCCCGAACAAAGCGGCCAGGCGATCGCTTTCCAGATCGTCGGCGCGCAGGACAAGTTACGCGGCCTGCTCGATCGCGGGGAATGCGCTCGTGTCTCGATGCAGCAGCGCTTCAAGGTTCTGGCATTGCAAGAGAAGCTGGCGCAAGTAACGCAATGGCCTACCTCTTCGGCAACCGCGCTTTGGATCCCTGCGCGCAATCTGACTCCCGTGGCATCCTGAAGCACATGGAATGGAAAAGCACGCCACCCTGCGGCCCACCTTGTTTTTGCGAGAAAACCGTAATCCCGGCCAACCCTATGGTCGCCTCAAGTGCGAGAAATAATCCATTTCGTTGAAACCATCATGTTGTGAATTCGTCAAACCAACACTGCCTTGGTTTGCGGGTGCAACATGATCATCGTTACCAATGTAGGGGTCATCGAATATTGTTCGGCGCGACGACGTATCAAGTGACCGATCGTTTTGCAACCAATGAGTCTCAGTCTCGCCGAGATTGTTCATCGAGCGTCAGCTCGAAGAAAGGCAATCACATGGCTCAGATTTTGTTGATTGAAGATAACGTGCCCAACATGAAGTTGGCGGCAATCCTGCTTGAGAGCGCGGGGCACCAGGTGCTGCAGGCCTACAACGCAGAGATCGGTATTCGGCTGGCACATGAGAAACGGCCCGACCTCATTCTCATGGACATCGATTTGCCCGGAATGGACGGATTGACTGCGACACGTTTGCTCAAAAGCGACGAACAAACACGCAGATTGAAAATCGTGGCGATGAGCGCTTTCGCCCTTGACGGCAGTCACGACGTGATCAGGAAGGCCGGCTGCGACGATCACATCGGCAAACCGATCAAGGTCAAGGAATTCATGAGGACGGTGAAAGTGGTTCTTGCGCGGCGAAATTGACGCATCGATTCCACTGCGGGATGTTGCAGCGCATACGGCTTACCTTCCAGCCAAGGCCATCAAACTTGGGTAAAACGCATGGCCGATTGGCCGCATTCGACTCTTCGCCGGCTGGTGAGGGGCGGCGTTTATCCACCCGATTGGGCAGGCGGCGCAGAGAGTGTGTTACGTTATACGGCGTGAACATTCGGCGCAAACCGCTTTTGCTTGCGCCCGCTTTGTTGACTCCCGCAGCGCCTTGCAGCATGTGGGACAGATGGCCGCCCCACAGAAGATCCTATTAAACGATGAAAAACACACTCCGCCCACCTCGCGCCAATCCATTCACACCCCTGCTGTTGCTGTTCGCCCTCCTCATCGCCAGCCACGCAGCCAACGCCGTGCCGCTGGCCGACGCAACGGCACCGCAACTCAGGCAGCAGCTCTACGACACCTGCATGAACTCGATCACGGCCACCGATATCATCCGGCCGCCGCAAAGGCCGGCCTTCTGCACCTGTGCTGCGGACCAATCGGCCGGGATCCTCAAGCGCACCGGCCTGCCGAACAGTGACATCACATCCGAGGCCGACCGGGATTGGGTGGACGTAGCCGCGGCGCACGCCTTGCTGGTCTGCGCGCAGCCGCTCAGGCTGGATAAATACCGGCTAAGCGTGGGCCAGAGCTGCTGGGATCCCCATGATCCCAACGCCGCGCCCATGAGCGATCCCCCAGGTCCAAATGCCGTGCCTCTGCCGCTGGCGACCGAGCAGCGGCGCCTGCGGTGCAACTGCCGCGAACAATATTTCACCGCGCATGCCGACCCATCGCTGTTCATCGAAATGGTGGAGCCGGACAAGCTGGATCAGCATATCAAGATGCTGGTCGCGCAAGCCACGGCGTCCTGCGCCGGCGCAATCCCGCCGCCGCCGCCCGCACCGGCGGTCGAGGCAAACCACGAAGGCTATACCGTGCCCGGCTTCATCGACATGCGCCAATGCCTGCCCTCATACCCGAGGGCTGCGATGCTCGCGGACCAGCAAGGCAGGGTGACGCTCAAGATCGACATCGACCAATACGGCAATTACCTGCAATCGGCGGTGCTGGAATCGTCCGGCCATTTCGCCCTGGATCACGCCACCATGCAGGCCATGAGCGGCTGCGCGTATCGCCCGGCGGTGCGCGACGGCAAGCCGGTGGCGGCGTCGCTGCGGGCGATTTACGTGTGGAGGCTCGGCAACTGACGGGGCATGGCGGACTTGCGCGACGCCACCAGGCAAGTCGCCCGCAAGGCACCCACCCGCCCCAAACCCAATTTGGTTTACACTGCCTCTTCGGCAACAAGTAAATCCCCCAACATTGCAGAGGCACCAAATGGAAGAAACAGCAGAAACCAATACGTCCCAACGCGACGCCTTCCTGGAAGAAAAAGCGTTCAAGTCACGCACCGTGTTGTTGTTCGGCCAGATCAACGACGGCGCGGCGCGCGATGTCGTGCGCCAATTGATCGCCCTCTCCGGCGAATCCAAGGAGCCGATCAATTTCCTGGTCTGCTCGCCCGGCGGCCACGTGGAATCCGGCGACGTGATCCATGACGTGATCCGTTTCATCGACGCCCCGGTCAACATGATCGGCAGCGGCTGGGTCGGCAGCGCCGCCGTCAACGTATTCCTGTCGGTGCCGAAGGAACGCCGCTTCTGCCTGCAAAACACGCGCTTCCTGATCCATCAACCCAGCGGCGGCGCAGGCGGCCAGGCAACCGACATCGCCATCCAGGCACGCGAAATCGTGCGCGTGCGCGAACGCATCGCCGCCCTGATCGCCAAGGAAACCGGGCAAACGCTGGAAAAAGTGACGAACGACATCGACCGCGATTTCTGGATGTCGGCGCCGGAAGCGATCGAATACGGCCTGGTGGCGAAGTCCATCGTCAGCGCCAAGGAAGTAGCGCGATAGCATGCAGGCATGGCGGCCGATTGGTCGTCGATCGGCAGTTTGCGGCACCGTAGGGTGGGTGAAACCCACCAATGCCGCTTCAAACCCGCCCGTAGCGCTGGTGGGTTGCACCCACCCTACAACACTGTCCTGCAATCGGCAGTTCGTAGGGCGGATGAGCGAAGCGTTATCCGCCGCATGTGATGGACTTGCGCCCCTTCCGGCGGAAGGCGCCTTCGGCTTTTCCGCCCTAC
>FTKD01001479.1_pt5 | contig 12836 bp, 4 predicted proteins | sample 1658191 | NCBI WGS metagenome assembly FTKD01 (sample SAMEA3914808, study PRJEB12502) | metagenome | biome: forest; material: soil | place: Canada | collected 2011-08-03 | depth 0.3 m
GTCGGGTTGGTGCTCTGGTTGTACAGGAACCAGTTGTGCTCGATATCGCCGTTGTAGCTGAAGCCGTAGTGGGACATGCCGCCGCCATCACCGCTGCTCAGATTGCCGCAGACCCAGTTGTAGTTGAACTTGTAGTAGTCGGTGCCCGAGCAGAACGTCACCCCGCCGGCCGCGCCTGGCGTGGTGGAGTTCAATTCGTCGCCGAAGGAACTGTTTCCGGTGATGGCGTTGTTATGCACGTTCACATTTTTGTCGAACAGGAACGCCAGCTCGGTGGTGCCGGAGATGGTCCCGTCGGGGACCTCGGCCTGGCCTATGGTGAGGCCGCCGGTGAGGGTTCCGGCATTGCCGAAGACCCGGTTATTGGCGATCTCCATGTAGTGGTTCCAGCCGTGGAGGAAGATGCCGCCACCGCCCTGCGAGCTGTTGGTGAAGCTCATGCCGTCGATGCGCGCCGGGTTGCACAGGAAGTTGCTCGGGTATTTCGTGCAATCGGCCGGGCTGTTGGTGAGCGGCGTGCAAACGCCGTTCGCCGAGCAGTTGCCGGTGCCGGGGGCCGTGCCGGCCGGGTCGTTCTGCACGCCTTTGGCGAGGACCGTGATGGCCGCGCCTTCGTAGGCACCCATCAGAGAAGGCTCCTGCAGAATTTCCGCCAGATTGCCGTTCAGGTTGGAGTCCCAGCCGACCAGGACTTCCAGCGGCAAGGGATCGACCGAGCCCTGCTTCGCCGCCGTGCATCCGGGAGGTGCCGTGGTGCCGTTGACGCCGATGTAGTAGCCGTTGAGGCCCAGGCCGAACAGGCAGTTGACCTCTTGCCGCCACGCATCGATCTTGCCGGACGGGTGGGTGTTGGCATTGACGGTGACCGAAGCGGCGCCGACGCCTTGCAGCCGCAGCGGCTTCCACATCAGCAGCATTTCGTTGTAGCTGCCCGGACCGACCATGATCAGGTCGCCCGGGGTGGCCGCGTCGATGGCGGACTGCAGGGCGTTGTTGGTCGAATTCTCGCCGGCCACATAGGTGGGCGCCTTGCCGCCGACCGTGATCGTTACGGCGTCGATGGATTGCTTGCCGTTGGTGGTGGTGATGGCCAGCTCGCCGCATTGGGTGCCTGAAGTACCCTGCTGCTGTATGGTGCAGGCCGGCACGTTGTTCGGGACGGTGACCGTGATGGTCGCGTCAGTCCATCCGGTGACCGGAGCGCTCACCCCACCGATGGTGACGGTGCCTTGGGTGGCGCCGAAGCCATAGTGCCGGTTGATTTTTTTCTGGTTGTAAGGACTGGCTGCCGAAGACGGGCCGGAATAGGCGTTGTTATTGACCAGCTTGTCACCCAGGGCGGTGATGGTCAGCGTGTGGCCGGCTGCACTGACCCAGGGTCCCGCGCCGCCGCCGCTGGCGTCGCCAGTCACGGTGGAAATCGCCGGCGTGCCGTCGGGGTAGTCGCAATCCGGCGGGTTATAGCCCTCGGCGTAGGCCTGGGTTGGCACCACCGGCGTATCCAGGTAGGCGGTATCCTGGGGCATGAACGCGTTTTCGTAGCAGAAGTTGCTATACGCCGGGTTGTAGGCCGGGTCGGTGATCATCTTGCCCAGGGTCGGCGAGCCGGCCCGGGTGTCGAGAATCGGGCCCGGATCGTTCATGCAGGTGATCATCATGTTGGGGGCGTAGCCGGTCGGATTCGGCGGGTTGACATCAAACGTCGAGTAGGTCAGCCCGTTGAAAATACCCCACTGATCCGAGTACAGCCGGGACACTTCGACGCCGTTGAAGTCCTTGATGGAGATCGGCAGGTTGGGCACGGCGAACTTCTCGCCGAAGCCGGGCGAAGCCGGGTCGAATTCGGACGAGAAGTCGTCCAGGATGAATCCGGTGAAGCGCGAGGATGCCGGCGTCTTGGTCCAGATGAAGAAGTCGGCTTGCGCCTGCATCTGGTCTTCGAGGTTGAGTTCCTTGCGGTCGCACAGGTGGCGGGAAGCGCCGGCGAACGGCGCCACCTCGCCCGATTCCGGAGAGATGCTCATGTAATCGGGGACCACGCGCAGCGCGCCCACGCACGGCGCCGGCAACACGGTGAGCCCACCGGGTCCGAAGCCGCCGACATTGTAGGTGCGGCCCATATCCGTGGTCGGATTGGTGGCGCCGCCGCCGCTGCCGTAGGCCGGGTTGGTGTTATTGACGGTCGCCTGGTCGGGCACGATGAAGATGTCGCCCAGGCCGGCAAACTGCACTGTGACCGGGGCGATGAAGTTGTCGCCGATCAGGATGTTCTTGTCTTCCTCCTTGACGATTTCATAACCCGGCGGCGGTATCACCTCGAGCACGTACTTGCCGGTCGCGAAGCTCACCAGGGTCTGTCCCGCCGTCTTCTGCGCCGCCGTCAGCGGATGGGCCGCGGCATAGGCCGCGCTGGGGAACTGGTACAGGCCGTCATACGCGGCCGGCTGTACCTGGTTGAACGCGTGCAAGCCGTCATAGCACTTGTACAGGCTATTGTTCGGCAAGGCGGTATTGGGATTCAGGTATTGCTTGGTGCCGGCAAGGGTATAGGCCACGAACGGGTCGGCCGGATCCTGGCCGGGGCAGCTCATGTTCGGCGTCAGCCCATCGGCCCGGGTGCCCTGGGCCCAGGCGTCCCAGCTGCTGGTCTTGGTGGTGTCGACCAGGGTCAGGGTTTGCGTGCCATCGGGTCCCGTGCCTTCTTGATAAAGGTTGACGGTGACGCCAGGGACCAGCGGTTCCCACAGGTTCTGGAACAGCTGACTGGGGTCGTCGAAGGGCCGCGTCGAGGCGTACACGACGTGACCGCGGAAGCCGCCATTCTCACCGGCGACGTAGGGCTGCTTGCCCCACTCGAGGATTGCGGTCTGGCTGAGGAAGTTCTGCACGCCTTCCATGACCACCGAGCCGGGATCGACGCGGCCGGTCGAGATCGGCGCCGACGGTGTGCCGGGGGCGACGCTGGCCGAGGGATTGGCCAGATTGCTCTTGGTGCACTCCGCATCGCCCTTGGCGCAGTAGACCGCGCCGGGGATTCTCAGATTGGCGGGCACCGACAGGGTCTCTGTGGTGTTGATCAGGCCCTGATAGGCGCCGGTGTTGCCGTTACCCGCGGGCTTGGGCCCGTCGATCTGTCCGCCGGCATCGACGACGATATGCACGCCGGTGTTCTTGAAGCGTGTGTTGTCCGATTCGGCCACATACCAGTTGAACAGGGGGAAGGTTTCGTTGAAGTGGGCGTTGCCGTTGATGTCCGACAACAGGCTGTTGTTGAACTTGCCATTGCGCATCCGGATCCGGCTCGGCACCTGAATCAGTCCGAGCTCGCCCGGATCCTGGATGCCATTGCCGTTGCTGTCCAGGAAGGTGTTCTGCCAGATGTGCGTCTGCCAGGTAAACGCCGGGTAATCGATGCTGGTGGTGCTGCCGGCGGAGCCGCCGGCGACATTGACCGGTTTGGCGGTGCCGTCCACGATCAGGTCGAGCCACTCGTCGAACACCTTGAGCGACCAGTTGCCGTCGGGAATCCCGGTGAACTGGAACTTGCCGTTCTGATCGCACTTGGCGAAGGCGAAGTCCAGGCCGTCGGGATCGCCCAGGCTGGCGTAGCACTGGGTATGGGCAAACGCCTGATAGTTTTTGGGATCGCCCGCGGGGAAGACCGCGCTATCGTAAAGGACCTCGCTGTTCGGACGCGACATGTGCAGGTTCGAGACCGAGCCATTGATGGTGTTGTTGCAATACGTGCCGGTGGGGCAGAACGAGGCCTTGCGGGCGTTGATGATTTTCGGGTTGGCCATGCCGAAAAACACGTGGAAGCCGCCCGGTCCGAACTCCTGGAAGTAGGCGGGTTCACCCGACCGCAGGAAGGAGTCCAGGAAGTGGGTGCCGTCCAGCGTGTTGGTCTGCAGCCATTCCTCGCCAGCAGCTTCCCGCGCGGCCGAGGGATGCACGGTGATGCCGAAGCGGCCCGGCATCAGGTTCTTGACCACGACGTTGCCAACCAGGGGTGAGTAGGTCTTCCCGTCCGACTCGAATTTCGGGCAGACGATGATCACACCCACGGGCGAGCCGCTCGAAATCGGACAGGCGTTGAGGCCGGTTTTCGGATCGATGGTGCCGGCCAGGGCATTGGTCAGCGGCATGTTGAACATGTCATAGGTCATCTGCCCGGTGGCGTCGCCGCTACTGCCGGCGTCGTCCCAGATTTCCACCTGGAAACCTTCCAGGCCCGGCTCGTTGGCCGTGCCCAGGGCGATGTCGCTGCCGCCGCTGACATCCTGCTCGCCGTTGAGCGGGGCGTCATCCTCGAACACGAAGGCGGTGAGCTGCGCCGGCTTGAGCGGGTTCGGCTCCGAGTTCACGACGACGGGATTGTAGGTGACCGGGTTCGAGCCGGTGACGGGCACGACGGGCGCGCCGCTGATGCTATGCCCGCAGTTGGAAGCAACGGCCACTCCGGTGGGCGTGGTGCCGGCGACACAATTGCCGGATACGGTCGGATCCGAACCGTTGGCGGTGTTGAAGGGGTTCGACACGTCGCCCGGCAGGACCGAGATGTAGTACTTCGCCGGAGTGCCATCGGGGTTGAGCGCGGCCAGGTGGACCTGGTCCGGCGTGGAGATGGGCAGATGGCCGGCATTGGCCGTATCCGGGACGCAGATACCGCTGCCGTCGCACAGCGCCGGGACGTGCGTCCCGGACTTGGGGTCGTACACCGTCTGCGCCCGCTCGCAGCTTTGCGGGCCGGTGCAGCCGGTGGCAATCACCGGCATGAAGCTGGTGTGGAAATTGGTGCCCAGGGTCGGCGGAATGGTGCCGTTGTTGACCTGCTTGGTGGGGTCGAGCTGGAAGGTGAGATCCTGCTCGATGATCCACTTGTAGTCGGTAATGGCGGCCTTGGTCATCGCGTCCTGCACCGTCACTTTCAGGCCGCTGCCCGGATTGAAGGTGACCGTCGAAGTGACGACATTGCTGGCCGTGCCCTGCGAATTCACCGCCTGGTAGCTGAACGTACAGGGGTTGCCGCAGGCGCTCGTCGCAACGAAGGAGCCGTCGCTGTTGAGCGTGACGCCCGCGTGGAGCGTGCCGGAAGCGCGCGCCGTCAGCGGATAGCCGGCCGGGTCGGTGTCGTTGGCGAGCACACCGGGCGCGATGACTTTGAACAGCGTGGAAACGTTGCTGGTGTAGGTATCGGCCACCGCCTTCGGTGCGCCGCCCACGGTGGCGGCCTTGAGCGTCACGGTGGCGCAGGCGGCGTTTGGCGCGGTCACGCCATTGCCGCAATACTGGAAGGTGGCGGATGCCGTGCCGGTGTAGGTGAGGAGGCCGTTCAGGGCGAGGCTCGTGCCCGCCGGGGCCGTGCCGACCACGACCGGGCTCGAAATGCCGACGTCATTGCTCAGCACGTTGGCGGTGAAGGGCTTGGCCGCGGAGGTGCCGACCGGGACGATGTAGTTGTCAGCCACGGCGTGGACCGCGACGTAAGGATTCAACATTCCGCCGGTGGTTTGGCCGGCACTCGTGCCGACCGGACCGCCGTTGACGATGATCAGCCCCTGCATGCCGCCGTCGCGCTGGTTGTTGTTGGACAGGCTCAGTTGTCGATCGAACACGGGGTAGACCGCGGGGGTGTAGGCGCCGGCGCTGGCCGTGGGATGGACCATGAGGTCGTAGACCTTGCCTGCCGCCATGAACCAGTCGCCCTGCAGCTTGGGGCTTGGGGCGAGGCCCTTGCCCAGTGCCAGCGCCACGTCCGGCGCGACATTGCCGTCTTCGGCGATCAGCGCCATCGGCAATCCGACCGCGGTAGGCACATGCATGCGCAGCCCGGCATTCACCACGCGCAGCAACACGTTGCCGCTCGTGGCCGACGCAGGGACATTCGTCGCCGACTTGTTGGGATGTGACGGGTCGAAGGAGGTGCCGTTAATCATGTAGTACAGCGGCGTGTAGTTCACCGCCGCCGGATAGCAGGTGTGGGTTCCGGCGGCGCCGCAGGCCGGGCTCCACTTGGTGGTCTCGCTGAAACCGGAAGTCAGGATCGCCGCGTCCGCCGCCGCGTTCTGCACCGGGTCGACTTCGCTCAACAGCAGGGGCACATCGGCGTCGTACAGGACCGGTGCTACGCCGACGGTGTAGGCGATGCCTGGTTTAAAGGGCGCGACGGGGGTCGTCGTGGCCGCAACCGGAGCTGTCGTCACCACCAGCACGCCGTACAGGCCCATAGGCCCCTGGATCGACGGATAGGTGCCCGACTCAATCAGATAGGTGCCGGGCCGCAGCGCCGGCCAAGTGTAGGTTTGCGTCCCGCCGGGAGCGGCTTCGGGCACGAACGATCTGGCACGCAGGCCCTGCGTCGGCGGTGTGAACGTCTGCGCGCTGACGATCGGCCAGGTGGTGCTGGTTTGCGTCGCATGGGTCCGCGGCACCGCTTCCCTGACCGGAGTGCCGAGGCTGCCGCCGGGCAACTGCCCCACGATCACCAGGGAGGTATTGACCGCCGGCAGGGTGTTTTTCAGGGTGATGCTCAGGGAGCTGCCCGAGGCGACCCGGATCAGCGGTGGCTGCCAGGTGGCGCCGCCGGCCAGTTGGGGCAGGCCGTTCGCGGCCGCGCAGGTGGCGCCGCTGACCGTGCCGCAGGTCCAGCCCCACATCGGAACTGTTTGTCCGTCGGGCAACAAGGTGCTTTGCCGGGCCGCAGTGAGGCCCACCGTCGCCGCGGTCTGGGCGTAGGCGCCGCCTGCCGTGAGCAGCAGCGCACCGGCGAGTGCAGTCCTGATGACGCTTGTTTTAATGGTCCGCATGATCATCCCCTCACAGCGTTTCGTCGATGAACCAGGTTTGTGGATCGACCAGCATCATCATCAACATGCCCCCCGGGAACACGTCGTCGGTTGTGATCTCGCGCTCGTTGTGGGAGTGCCACATGAAGGCGATTCCGGATTCGGCCGGCGGATTTTGCAGCGCGCCGCCCGGGGGTAATGGGGTGGGACCTCTGGCGCGGTTCACCGCATCCTGGCCCAGATAAGGCGTGCCGTTGTACCAGAGGCCGTTGGTCATGATCAGCGGGTCTGGCGTGGTCGCAGGGCCGCCGGCGCCGACCGCGCCCACCGGGTTGGCTTCCAGCGGATGGTTGTGGTCGGCGCACCATTCGCCGTAGTTCGGCGCGGTCGCGGGCGCCGGCGGCGAGCTGTTCACCGTGTAGTAGCCGTTCGCATCGGGGTTGCACGGCGGATTGTTCGGGTTGCCGGGGGTATGCCCGTAGATATCCCAGTTGAGGCCCTTGCCCGACCAGTAAAAGATGCCGTCAAAGGCCTGGCCCGGGAACGTGTCGGTGGTGAAGAGCAGGGGGCCGGCGAGTTTGGTCGGGTCGGTCTGGCTCACGATCAGGTGGCCGTCGCGGGCCAGGATGCGGACGTGGTTGCCGTGCTCGTGAAACGGATGCTCCCAGCGTCCCTGTCCGATGACCCGCAGCAGCACCAGGTCCAGCGGATGCATGTGCGGATTGCCGTTGTAGGGCTGGTTCGGATAATTGGGGGCGTAGTCGGGATCCATGTCGTCCGGCATGGAGCGCCCGTTGATCAGGAAGTAGGCCGGGTGATAGGGCTCGGTCGCGATGTTCAGCGTGGTCGGGCACGGCAGTGTCGCAGTGGTGGGGTTGCAGTTCTTGATGGCGTTGATCTGGGTTTCCGCCTGCTGGTGAACCTGCGGCATCAATTCGGCGAACTGCCACAGATATTCCCGGTCGTAGCAGGTGGCCGCGTGGTCGTACGCGGCCGGAGACAGCCGGTAGTCGGTGCGGCCGCTGGCATAGCCGTTGAGGGCGGTGCAGTTGGCCGGAGGTGTTTTCGGCAACACCACGATCGCTCCGTACATGCCCATCTCGATTTGCAGGTCGGGCTGGGTGCCGCTGTAGTAGGCGTGGGTCCCGGGAGTGGACGCCACGAAGGTGTAGGTGACGGTGCTGCCCGGCGCCGCTTCTCTGGCATGCAGGCCCGGGGCACCGACGCTGGTGACCTGAAAGTCGGGGAACATGATCGAGGTATTGCCCGCCCCGGTGGGCAGACTATTGGTGAGCGTCACCGTCACCGTTTGCCCCTCGGTGACGACCATGGTGGGGCCGGGAACCTGCATGGTCGGACAGTTGCCCGCGAACGGGACAAAGGTCGGCACCGATCCGGTGGGACAGCCGTAACCCCAGGAGTAGATCTGGGCACCGTCCGGCTGGGTGATGTGGCCGGCGCCCGCCACCAGGTTGAAGGTCGAAGTGGCAGTGCCATTGGGAATTTTGGTGACGCCGGGCGTGGCGGCCTGCGCGCCCAGCGCCAGCAGCATCGCCCCGGCCACCACAGCGACCCGCAGCGACTCCAGCACCGCGCTGCGCATTCTTGTATTCATGTGGTTCATCGCCGCTCTCCTTACTGGACCACGACTTCCGCCATCAGACCGCCGAAGTTCTCGGCGTCATTCGACAGGTGATCAAGATTTGGGGTGTAGAGGAAATAAGTGCCCTTGGGGACCGGGGTGGTGCAGGTGTTCGCCGCGGCGCGCACCTGGCACGAATCCAGAATCACGTCCAGGGCTTCGCCGCCGCCCAGGGTGATCGAGTTGGTGGTGTAGTACAGGTTGTTCCCCGCCTGGTCGCGCAACAGCTTGGCGTTGTAGCCGATCACCTGCATCTGCATGCCGAGCGAGGCCAGGGTCTGGTATTCCGAAACGTCCAGGTCGGAGATGCGCAGCAGGGCGCGTTGTCCCTGGGTCAGCTTGATCAGCGTGGTCAGCGGCTGTGACGGACGCGAGTAGCCATCCGAGGCCTTGGTGGTGAGGTCGTTGGTGGCCGTGGGGTTGGGGGTGGTCGAGCCGTCCGGGTTGGTTTCCGTCGCCGGCCCGGTCGGGCCTCCGGCGTAACCGACCACGCCCACCGTATCCGGATAGCTGCGTCCGTTGAGCAGGAAATACTTGTCCTTCATGTCGGCAAATCCTTCGGGGTTGAAGGTCATGCCGACGAAGTGGAAGTTGGGGTCGAAGCCGTGAATCTGGATCGGCACGTCGATGTCGTAGCGGGTCGAGCCGTCGCCGTCGTTGTAGGCGTACTTGGCGCCCCCCGCCGGCTGCGTCGCGCCCGTATCCACCGGCGGCAGCGGGTTCGAACACAGGATGTCGGTGCTCGAGTTGCACTTGGTGCGCAGATCGGTCTGCTGCAGTTTCAGAGAGGCGTACAGGTTGGCATTGGCCGCCACCCGGTTCTGCCGCGGACGCACGTAGAGTTGTCCCACCATGCCCATCTGCAGGTGTTCGGGCGGCGTGATGTGGCAGTGCCAGAAATAGGTGCCCGCGTCGGGCGCCAGGTAGTAGTAGGTGAAGCTGCCGCCGATGTTGATGGCCAGCGAAGCATCGGGCACGCCGTCATAGTACGACGAGGCGTTGGGGTAGCCGTGGAAGTGAATCGTGTGCTGCTCGAACAAGTCCGGCCGCATGATCATGCCGACGTTGGTGAGGGTGAGGAAGTACTCGTCGTCCTCGTCGATGGCCATCAGCGGCGCCGGGATGTTGCCGTTCATGACGCCCGTATCCATGATCGCGCCGGGGTCGGTAATGGCGCCGTCGAGATTAAGGGGTTTGGTGGCGTCGTAGACCGGATTGGGCTGCCCGTTGTTCATCTTGGGCGCGTTGTAGGGGGCGTTGAAGACCGCCGGAAACTGGGTGCCTGGCAGACCGTTCTGGATCGAGTTCAGACCGCTCAGCGGACCGAACGAGAACATGTAGGTCTGGTTGCCGTCCGCCTCGGTCATGTAACCGTCTCCGCCCGAGACCTGCTGGCATTTGATCGCTCCGCCGTTGGTGATATAGGTCAGCGGCACGCCATTGGCGGTCGTGCTAAGTGTCTGCGGCCCGTTGTAGCTGGGCTCGGCCGTCAGTGGGTTGGGGTGCAGCAGCGTGGTATTCGGACACTGCACCCGAAACGACTGGGCCCACGCCGGCAGCGCCACAAAACCCAGCAGCACGGCGAGCAACCCGCGGCGATATAGCTGTGTGTTAAACATATGACCTCCGGGCTGATCCGTCGGCGCAGGCCGCGCCCCGAACCAGGTTCACAACGCGAGTCGGATCATTCGTCACGCCCCGGATCCTGGCGGATACGGTGAGCGGCAAATGGATATCAAGCGTGGACGGGCACAACAACGACCTTGCAGGTGGCGAGCACCGAAGTGCGTGACCGACAACCTCGAAACTGACCCCGATGCCGAACATTTACTGAACCTCGACATGTTCTGACCGTGCTCCCCAATTTCCACAACTTCCTGCACAGCCAAGGTAATCGGCGTACGGTGCCGCCTCAATAAAGTGTTGACAGCAGATATCCCTGTGGGGACTACGCATTTTTTGAAAATCGGCGGCAAGTGTGGTTGCTTCATTGCATGTGGAGGGGGGCGACACCTTGTCGACAGGCATCGCGTTGCGCGAGTCCGGATCAGAGGCGTCCATTCCCAACCATTCACGGCGTTCGCTGAAGCAGGGGCGCGACGATGCGTTGCAGGCGCGCCTCGGTCCATGCCGTCTCATCGTCGTCCCAGCCGTTGTCGACCAACAGACCCGAGCGATCGATGGTGAAACTCACCGGCAGCTTCCAGATGCGGCCATAGTCGCCTGCCCACGCGCTGCCCAGCAGCCCGACAGGGAAACTCAGGCTTGCGGCGACGCGCCGCACCGCAGGCATTTCCTCCGGCCCATCCAGGCTGAACCCCAGCACCCGAAGCCCCTGCCGTGCATGAGCTGCCGCGTAGGCCGACAGGAGCAGCAATTCCTCGCGGCAGGGTGCACACCAGGTCGCCCAAAAAGCCAGGATCACCACGTTGCCACGCAAACCATCCGTGGCAATCGTCTGTCCGTCCAGGGTGTGCAGGGCCATCGGTGGCGCAGGCGCGCCCACCGCAAGTCCGGTGGCGTGCGCCGTACGCGGCCAGCCCGATATGGCCAGGCAAAGGCAGCAGTTCAGGGTTTGCAGCAACCAGGCGCGCCGTGCCATTGACTCCGGCCCCGCTGGGAGGGCAGAGGGGCCGGAAGGGCGTTGCAGGTCAAAACGCATAGCTCAATCCAACGCTGCCGGTCCAGTGCGGAAACACTTGGTAGCCATCAAGGCGGCTGAACACCGGGCGCTGCACAAAGCTGTAGGCGTGCAGCTGATTCCAGATGGTGATGGTGATGCCGGGGCTGAGATAGACCACGGTGCCGGCCGTGTCGACGTTGTCCGCCAGCGCCCCCTGGTCGGGGCTCTTATGGGTCACGTTGACCTGAAATTGCGGAACCCAGCGAGGATAACGCTCATAACGCGCGCCAAAGCTCAGGTTTTCAGAGTTGCCGGGGCGGAAATCGGCGTGCACCTGGTCGAGCGCGTGCACCAGGGTGGCCTGGACCTGAACACTGACGAACGCATCGAAGTTTTGACTGACAGCCTGGTAGTAATAGCCGCCAGCGATCAGATCATAGCTGCCGGTACCCGGGTTGAGGCTGGCGTCGAGCGCGCCGCCGGCAGCAGGGCCGGAAGAAAAATAAACCGGTGCGCGGCCTACCTGGGCTCCGGTATCGACGTTCTGTCCGCCGTAACGACCCGTTGGCAACTTGACGCCGAATTGCACGCCGAGGTTATGAGTGGGTAGAAAGCCCTGGTAGGCGCCGATCAGCTTGACGTCGCCCGTGCCGGTGCTGTGGGCGCCGCTGATATTGTCGGGAGTGAGATGATCCGGGGTGGCGCTGCCATAGGTGGTGTGGCTGCGGTTGATATAGGGAATCAGGGCGGCCACGGACCAGTTGGAATTGGGACTGTAGGTAACACCCGCGGTGAGATAGCGATTGATGGTGCCGTGCTCCACTTCCTGCTGGCCGCCCGCGGCGTTGATGGCAGCCACCTGCGAGGGAGCAACCGGGGCATATCGAATGCGCAACTGGTTCTGATCGATGAAGTCGTATTCCAGATTGACGCGCCAGCCACTTGCGGCGGAATAACCCATCGCGGCGTCTGCGCTCAGGGAGCAGCCGCAGGTGGCGCAGGCCTGGCTGGCGATGGGTGAGACAAAAAGCGCGAGCACCGTGCTGCGCAAGATGATGGACGACATGGTGGTTGCTCCTCGTTCGAATCGAATGTAACAACGCGTGCACCCCTGCTTGGCGTAAGCGGGATGGGACGTGTACTGATCGAATCAGACGAGTATCGGCGGAGCGCGTGCCGGCGGATGAAGATGCGGCGAGGTGCCGTGGTGGAATGGGGCAACCCGATCCGGCCGGAAATATGCCAGGCTTGCAGTGAAGGGGTAGACCTGCTTGACGCTCGGCACCGCCGGTCCAGCCGCCGCGCCGAATGGACATTGCTCAAGAGAAGCGCCGCGCGAACCATTGCCGCCGTGTCCGTGCATTCCCATTTCGCCATGGGGACAGACCACCAACAGGGTTCCATGCCGCGCGGCCTCGCCGTTCGCCGGCATGAACCCGACCGGGATCATGCCGCGATAAAAAACGCTGGCCAGCACCAGGCAGACTGCGAGAAAGTGCCGTTTACGGGCGGATGTCGCGCTCAAAACAGCTTCTGTATCTGGCGTCTGACGCCGATTCATTGGGTGGACTGTCGATCAAGTCAGGCCGCGCTTCCTGCGCAGTGCGGCGAGCTTCCTGCGCAGTGCGACGACGAGCATCATCGGCAACAGCACCGTTGCGCCGAAGGCACCGCCGCCGCCGGAAGATGTCGCCGGCGCGAGCGGCGTGGCGTTGACTTCGGCGGACTGCGACCCGGCCACACCAGCGTAGGTCGAGGCCACGGTGAAGTAATAGGTGGTGTTTGG
>FTKD01000995.1_pt3 | contig 12749 bp, 12 predicted proteins | sample 1658191 | NCBI WGS metagenome assembly FTKD01 (sample SAMEA3914808, study PRJEB12502) | metagenome | biome: forest; material: soil | place: Canada | collected 2011-08-03 | depth 0.3 m
TGGCCGGTGCGCGTCGCGGTGCCCACGGCCTGGTCCAGGCGGTCGTTGAACAGCGTGCGATTGGCCAGGCCCGTCAGCGGATCGCGGAACGCGAGGTCGACGATGCGCGCCTCGCGCTGCGCCAGGCTGTCGCGCATCTCGCCGAGCGCGATGATCAGCCGCCCCACTTCGTCGCGGCCTGCCGCGGGCATCGGGCTGTCCAGCTTGCCGTCGGCGATCTCGCGCGCGAGCGCCACCGTCAGCGCGAGCGGGCGCGTGATCGAACGGGTGATCATCACCGCGCACATCAGCGCGACCACCACCGCGAGGCCGGACAGCTCGAGCACGTACTCGCGGCTCCTGGCCTGCTGCATGCGGATGCTGGAGATCGTGGCGTTGGCCTGCGCCGACTTGACGGCCACCAGCGCATCCAGCGCATCCAGCATGTCGTGGAGTGCCGGCAGCGTCTCCTTGAGCATGATCGGACGCGCCGCGTTGAGATCGAGCTCCACCTCTTCGACGGTGTGCTGGAACGCCGCCTCGAAACGGCCACGGGTGGAGATCAGGCGTTCGACGACGACCGCGTCTTCGACGGCATGCGCATCGGCCAGCAGTTGCGAGAGCGCGGTCTTCTGCTCGGCGAATTCGGTGTCGATCAACGCGTAGACCGGCACCCGATCGGCGCGGGCATCGAGCAGGAACAGCGTGTGCAGGTGCTGCGCGCCGGCCTGCGCCGCCTTTTCGGCCTGGCGCGCCAGCAACACCTGGCGCAGGCTGGTCTCGGCCACGATGCGGCTCGATTCCCCGACCAGCTCGGCCTGCTTCAACGCCAGCGCCACGACCCCGGCCAGCAACGCCAGCAGCAAGCCGAACGCGAGCGCGAGCCGCACCGCGATCGGGGCGCTGCGGGCGAATCGGCTGGGCGTGGTCGACAGATCGTCGAAGGCCATGGGGGTCCGGAGTGAGGGGTCTGAAGAGGCGTCAGGAGCTTATCGACCGGTTCGGGGCGGAAATTGAGCTGCCCGCCGGGCCCCGTACCGCGACTCTTCTCACGTTCGCGGCCTTCAGCCGGACAGTGCGGCGCCGATAGAACCCGAATGGACGCCCAGCTCGACCTGCCCCACGCCGACGCCGCCTGCGCCGCCGCGTCCACCGGCCATGGCGGGGTGCCCGACCTGCCGGCACCGGCCGCGGGTTCGGCCACCGGCAACGGCCCGCGTCTGGGCGAGTTGCTGGGCTCGCTGAGCCATGCGCTGGACATGACGGAAGGCCAACCGGCCGGCCACTGCGTGCGCAGTTGCTGGATCGGCCAGCAGATCGGCCGCGCGATCGGACTGAACACGCTCGAGATGCGCGAGCTGTACTACATGACGCTGTTGAAGGATTCGGGCTGCAGCAGCAATGCCGCGCGCGTCTGCCAGCTGTTCCTCACCGACGACCTCGCGTTCAAGCGCCACCGCAGGACGGTGGGCCTGAGCCTGCCCAGCCTGATGAACTTCGTCATCCGGCACACGGGCGTCAAGGCCGGCCTCGCCGAGCGCGTCCGCGCCATCGCGAACGCCGTGCAGAACGGCGGCGAGATCCACCGCGAACTCACCGAGACGCGTTGCTCGCGCGGCGCGCAGATCGCGCGCCAGCTGCGCTTCGGCGAGGACGTGGCCGACGGCATCCAGAGCCTGGACGAACACTGGGACGGCAGCGGCCAGCCACAAGGCCTGGCCGGCATGGAGATCCCGTTGTACGCGCGCATCGCGCTGCTGGCCCAGGGGGTGGAGGTGTTCCACGCCAGTGCCGGCCCGCAGGCCACGCGCGAAGAGGTGGCGCGCCGCAGCGGCGTCTGGTTCGACCCGCGGCTGGCCGATGCCTTCGCGGTGCTGTCGCGCGACCCCGGGTTCTGGCGCCAGCTGGCCTGCGCCGATCTGGAGCTGCGCGTCTTCGAGATGGAGCCGGCGCAACAGCTGCAGCCGGTCGACGCGGACTACCTCGACGACATCGCGCTCGCCTTCGGCCAGATCGTCGACGCCAAGAGCCCGTTCACCGCGGGCCACAGCACGCGCGTGGCGCTGGTCGCCGACCAGATCTCCGAACAGCTGGGCCTGGGCGTCGACGAGCGCCGCTGGCTGCGCCGCGCCGCGCTGCTGCACGACGTCGGCAAGCTCGGGGTGAGCAACCAGATCCTCGACAAGCCGGGCAAGCTCGATCCGCTGGAATGGGCCGCGGTGCAACGCCATGCGCTGCACACCGAGCAGATCCTCGGGCGCATCAGCGCGTTCGGCGTGCTCGCGCGCGTCGCGGGCGCGCACCACGAGAAGCTCGATGGCACCGGCTATCCGCGCGGCCTCGACGCCCGCCACATCCGCCTCGAGACGCGCATCATCACCGCCGCCGACATCTTCGACGCCCTCACGGCCGATCGCCCGTACCGGCCGGCCCTGCCGACCGGGCAGGCGCTGGCGATCATGCGCGACAGCGTCGGCACCGCGATCGACGCGGACTGCTTCGCCGCGCTCGAGCGTTGCCTGAGCACGCCGGGGCAACCCGGGGCGCGCTGACGCGGGCCCGCAGGCGGCGCCCGAATGCGAGTCGCGCGGATGGCTCCACGCGACTACAGTGACGGCTCCCCGTCACCGGTCGCCCTTCGCATGTTTCTGCCACGCCGCTCCGCCCTGCTCGCCTGCGCGTTCGCCGCCGCCCTCTGCGGCTGCGACAGCATGGGCCCGTCGCTCAAGGACTCCGCCTACGCGATGGAGCGCTCGCACGCCGGCCTCGCGCGCAAGGAGATCACGCTGGCCGACGGCACGCACATCGTCTACCTGGAAGGCGGCTCCGGTGCGCCGCTGGTGCTGGTGCACGGCTTCGGCGCCGACAAGGACAACTTCACGCGCGTGTCGCGCTGGCTCACGCCGCACTACCGCGTGATCGTGCCGGACCTGGTCGGCTTCGGCGAATCCTCGCACCTGCCCGATGCCGACTACCACTACGCGGCCCAGGCCCGCCGCGTGCGCGCGTTCGTGCAGGCGCTCGGGCTCACGCGCGTCGACCTGGGCGGCAACTCGATGGGCGGCGGCATCGTGATGAGCTATGCCGCGCAATATCCGCAGGAGGTCGACAGCCTGTGGCTGGTGGACGCCGCCGGCATCGCCGAGGCGCCGCCCAGCGAGCTCGCGAAGATCATCGCGAGCACCGGCCAGAACCCCCTGATGATCGCCAAGGAAAGCGATTTCCCCGCATTCGTGAAGTTCGTGATGAGCGATCCGCCGTACATCCCCGGCGCGGTGATGGACGTGCTGGCCCGCGAGCGCATCGCGAACCAGGATCTCGAGCGCAAGGCGTTCGCGCAGATCGCCACCGATTCGGTCAGCGATGCGATCAAGGGCCTGACCACGCCGACCTTGATCGTCTGGGGCGACGAGGATCGCGCGCTGTCGGTCGGCACGGTGCCGATTCTCGAGAAGCTGCTGCCCAACGCGCAGGCGGTCGTCATGCCGCACGTCGGCCACGCGCCGATGCTCGAGCGGCCGCAGCAGAGCGCCGAGGACTACCTGCGCTTTCGCGCGCGGATCGCCCCGGTCTAGCCTCACAGGTGGCGCGTCGCGTCCAGCGCCGCGGCGAGCTTCCACGCCTCGCGCTGCTCCGCGCGGGCGATCAGTTGCGGCGACGCGCCGATGTCTTCCAGCGTGTCGCGACTCAGCCGTCCGAGGCCCGATTCGAGCCAGGCCTGGTCGACGGCCTCGCGCGTGACCGTCGAGCGGCTGAAGAAGTGCCAGGCCGCAGCCAGCAGGCGCGTGCCCAGTGGGGTGGAAATCGTCGGCGTGACGGTGCAGGTGGTCATGGTGCTTCTCCGTTGAGCTTCGATGCTGGTCAGAGTAAGACGAAGCAAGCTGGGTGTATATCGACGAATCCTGGCAATGTTGGTAAGCTCAACTGACCAATCAGCGCATCAATGGCCCGGATCCCGCTCAACTTCCTTCCAACCTTCGTCGCCGTGGCGAAGCTGGAGAACCTGCGCGCCGCCGCCGAGTCGCTGCATCTGACGCACAGCGCGGTGAGCCAGCAGATCGGCGAGATCGAGAGCCGCCTCGGCTTTGCACTGTTCGACCGCCGCGGCCGGCGCGTCCACCTGAACGCGGCCGGCCAGGCCCTGCTGCGCCACGCGGGGCCAGCGCTGGCGCAGGTGGACGACGGCGTGCAGGCGGCCGCGGCCGCGGCGGCCGGCGCCGACCAGGGGCTGCGCGTGACGATGCTGCCGTCGTTCGCCCAGCGCTGGTTCCTGCCGCGGCTGGGCCTGTGGCGCGAGCGCCATCCGGACATCGCCATCGAGATCGAGGCCTCGGTCAACATCGTCGACCTGCAACGCGACGGCTTCCACGCCGCCATCCGCATCGGCACGGGCCCGTGGCCGGGGCTGGTGCACGAACGCCTCTACAACACGCCGACGCCCTTCGTCGCGGTCGCCGCGCCGCACATCGCCCGCCGCCTGGCCGAGGGCAAGCTCGAGGACCTGGCGCGCGAGCCGCTGCTGGGCGACACCGAAGTGTGGGAGCGCTGGTTCGCCGCCGCGGGCGTGCGCACGCGCGTCACGCCGGTGGCGTCGTTCAACGACGTCGGCCTGATGCTGCAGGCCGCCGAGCAGGGGCTCGGGCTGGCGGTGGTGCGCGAACTGCTGGCCGCCGACGCGCTGCGCGACGGCCGGCTGGCCAGGCTGTCCGACGTGTCGGTGTTGCTCGAAGGCGTGCGCGCCTACAGCCTCGTGTATCCGGCGGCGCTCACGGACTGGCCGCCGCTGGTCGCGCTGCGCGACTGGCTGCGCGCCGAGTTCGATCTCTCGCTGAAGATGCTGCGCGAAGGGGCGATCAGCGAGCGCTGACGGTCACGCGACGCACGGCCACGGCGGTGGCGGGCTTGGGATCGCTGAACATCGCCTGCACCGGGCCGTCCTCCGGCAGCACGTAGACCGTGCCGTGGACGTGGCCCAGCGTGGGCAGCACGACGGACAGGAAGAAGCTCTCGGGCACGACCACGCAGCCCAGGGACAGGCGCTTGTCGTTGGTGTCGGCGGTGGCCAGGCTGTTCAGGCGCTGGACTTGCGAGATGCCGGGACGCACGCGATGGATCGCGATGCCGGTGTCGTAGTCGACCCAGACCACCGGCTCGCCATGCAGGTTGAGGCCGGGCTGCGACTCGAAGCGGCCGGCCGGCGTCTTGCGCTCGTAGGGGAGCAGGCGCGACGGATCCTTCTGGCCGGCGCCGGGCACGGGGATGTCGCCGCGCGCCTGGCCCAGGATCGTGGATGACATGCCCACGAGGCCGCCGCCGGCGCCGAACACGTAGATGCGCGCCGCTCGCTTGTCGACGATCACGAAAGGGCGGCCGCGGTCGTCCCTCTTCTCGTGGATCCAGTGCTCGACATAGCGGGCATCCGGCGAGGCGTCCACGGACTCCAGCGCGGACGCGGGCTCGCCGGGGCGAGACGTCGTGTCGGTGAGTGCGAATGCGGTGGAGGAGATCCACGCTACCGATGCGGCGACCGCCAGCTTGCCCCATGAATTCATCTCGACGTTCCCGTGTTCCCGCGTCAGCGACTCAGCAAAAAATGGTCAGGACGGGCACGATTTCGCGCCCTTGTCCTACATGCTAAGTCCGAATCCTAAAGCCAGAATGAAGGGTTTGCCGCAATAAAGCCAGTCAATTACAGCGACTTACTCGACCATAATTTTAGGCATCCGGCACCAACTCGACGGTAAATGCAACATCCTGTCGAGCAGAAAACCCGCGGCGAACCTCGGTTTCAGAGTTCAGTGCGCAGCGCCCAGACCTCCGGGAACAGCACGGTGTCGAGCATCTTGCGCAGGTAGCTGACGCCACCCGTGCCGCCGGTGCCGCGCTTGAAGCCGATGATGCGTTGCACCGTCGTCACATGGCGGAAGCGCCACAGCCGGAACGTGTCCTCGAGATCGGTCAGCTCCTCGCCGAGCTGGTACAGATCCCAGTGCTTCTTCGGGTCGCGGTAGACCACCAGCCAGGCGTCGCGCACGGCGTCGCTCTCCACATAGGGCAGCGTCCAGTCGCGTTCCAGGTGCGAGGCCGGCACCGCAATGCCGCGGCGCGCCAGCAGCCGCAGGCTCTCGTCGTACAGCGACGGCTTGCGCCACACCGCCTCCACCTGCGCGAGCAGGTCGGGCCGGTGCGCATGCGGCTTGAGCATGGCCGCGTTCTTGTTGCCCATGGTGAACTCGATGCAGCGGTACTGGTAGCTCTGGAAGCCGCTGCTGGCCGACAGGTACGGACGGATCGCCGAATACTCGGGCGGCGTCATCGTGGCCAGCACGTCCCAGGCGTGCACCAGCTGCTCCATGATGCGGCTCACGCGCGCCAGCATCTTGAAGGCCGCGCCGAGCTCGTCGGCCGCGATCGCGCCGACAGCGGCGCGCAGCTCGTGCAGCATCAGCTTCATCCACAGCTCGGACGTCTGGTGCTGCACGATGAACAGCATCTCGTTGTGGTCGGGCGACAGCGGATGCTGGGCGGTGAGCACCTGGTCGAGATGCAGGTAGTCGCCGTAGCTCATGTCCTCCTTGAAGTCGAGCTGGGCGCCCTCTTCGGCGACGATGCGCTCGCCCGCGGACTCGCTGGTCGCAGGCGCGGAGGGCGTGCCGTAACCCATCGGGCACGAACCGGCGGGGGTGTCGTCGTTGTCGGTCATGGCGTGATTCTCGGCTCGCTTCTGTCAGGTGACGGCGGAGCGCTTGTTGAAGCGCGCCTCGAGATATTCGCCGGTGCGCGCCACCTGCACCAGGTGTTCCACGGCGTCGTACACGTCGACGAAGCGCAGGTACAGCGGGGTGAAGCCGAAGCGCAGGATGTCGGGCAGGGCCGGGCCGTGGGCGTCGGCGGCGGTGCCGGCGCGGAAGTCGCCGATCACGCCGCGCGCGATCAGCGCCTGCATGATCGCGTAGCCGTGGCCGGCGCCATCGGTGCTTTCGTGCGTCAAGCTGACCTGGCTCCCGCGCAGGCGCGCGTCGCGCGGACTCGCGAGCACGAAGCCGAGTGTCGCGCAACGCTCGTCCACCAGCGCGATGAACGCTTCAGTCAGCGCGACGGACTTCGCGCGCAGCGCCGCCATGCCGCCCAGCGCGTCGGCGGCGTGCAGCGTGTCCACGCCGCATTCGAGCGCCGTCAGCGACAGCACCGCCGGCGTGCCGCACAGGAAGCGCTCGATGCCTGGCGCCGGCTGGTAGCCGGGCTGGAACGTGAACGGCGCGGCATGGCCCATCCAGCCCGACAGCGGCTGCCAGAAGCGGCCGGCATGGCGCGGATGCGCCCACACGAACGCGGGCGAACCGGGGCCGCCGTTGAGGAACTTGTAGCCGCAACCGATCGCGAAGTCGGCACCGGCGCCGTTCAGATCCACCGGCAACGCGCCCGCGCTGTGCGCCAGGTCCCATACCGCCATCGCACCGGCCGCGTGCGCCAGCGCGGTCATCGCCGCCATGTCGTGCAACGCACCAGTACGGTAGTTGACCTGGGTCAGCATCACGATCGCGACGTCGGTGCCGCGCCCGCCGGACAGGCGCTCGACGATCGCCGCCGGCTCCAGCAGCTCCAGCGACCAGCCCAGTTCGCGGCACAGGCCCTCGGCGATGTAGAGGTCGGTCGGGAAGTTCTGGCGCTCGCTCACGATCACGCGGCGAGCGGGCGCATCCGCCTGGACGATGCGCGCCGCCGCGCTGAGCACCTTGAACAGGTTGACCGACGTCGAATCGGCGGCCACGGTCTCGCCCGGCCGTGCGCCGATCAACGCACCGATGCGGTCGCCCACGCGTTGCGGCAACGTGATCCAGCCGGCGTCGTTCCAGCTACGGATCAGGCCGTCGCCCCATTCCTGCTGCACGGCGGCGGCCACGCGCGCGGGCGTGGCGCGCGGCAGCGCGCCCAGGGAATTGCCGTCGACATAGATCACGCCTTCTGGCAGCATGAACTGTTCGCGCAGCGGAGCCAGCGCGTCCGCGCCGTCGCGCCGCGCGCAGTCGTCTCTCGAGATCATCAGGTCACTCCTCGGACACGTCCCGCGAGCGCTCCCACGTTCGTGCGGAAGACCATCTTGCGGGAAGCAAGGTGATTAGTTTAGTATTGAACTATTCATACATCAAATAAATTTCGACGCAGCGCGCCGGAAGCTTTCCAGGACAAGTTGACAGCATGCGCATCGTCTGCATCGGCGGCGGCCCCGCCGGCCTCACGTTCGCCCTCCTGATGAAGAAGCTCGATCCGGGCCACGACATCACGGTGGTCGAACGCAACCGTCCGTACGACACCTTCGGCTGGGGCGTGGTGTTCTCGGACGCCACCATGGCGCACCTGCGCCGCTGGGACGAGGAGACGGCCGGCGCCATCGAGGCCGCGTTCGCGCACTGGGACGACATCGTCCTCGAGTTCAAGGGCCGGGCGATCCGCTCGGGCGGCCACGGCTTCGTGGGCATCGGCCGCAAGCGCCTGCTCAACATCCTGCAGGCGCGCTGCGAGGCGCTGGGCGTGAAGCTCGAGTTCGATCGCGACGTGCGCTCCGACACCGAGTTCCCCGACGCCGACCTGATCGTCGCCAGCGACGGCATCAACTCGGTGATCCGCCAGAAGTATGCCGAGGTCTTCGAGCCCGACATCGTCACCCGCCCCAACCGCTTCATCTGGCTGGGCACGAAGAAGCTCTACGACGCGTTCACGTTCGTGTTCGAGCGCACCGAGCACGGCTGGTTCCAGGCCCACGTCTACAAGTTCGACGCCGAGACCTCGACCTTCATCGTCGAGTGCCCGGAGCACGTCTGGCTGGCCCACGGCCTCGACAAGCTCGATGCCGACGCCTCGGTCGCGTTCTGCGAACAGGTGTTCGCGCGCCACCTGCAGGGCGCGACGCTGATGACCAACGCGCGCCACCTGCGCGGCTCGGCCTGGCTCAACTTCCAGCGCATCAAGTGCCGGCAATGGTGGGTGGGCGCGGCGCAGCGCGAGGCCGGTGGCGGCCGCGCGCCCGTGGTGTTGATGGGCGACGCCGTGCATACCGCCCACTTCGCCATCGGCTCGGGCACCAAGCTCGCGCTGGAGGATGCGATCGAGCTGGCAAGCCAGTTCAAGTCGGCTTCCGCCGCGTCCGTCGACCTGCCGGCCCTCCTCGACCGCTACCAGGCCTTGCGCGCCGTCGAGGTGCTGCGGCTGCAGAACGCCGCCTGGAACGCGATGGAATGGTTCGAGGTGTGCGGCGCCCGTTACTGCGATCCGCTGGAGCCCGAGCAGTTCATGTACTCCCTGCTCACGCGCAGCCAGCGCATCAGCCACGAGAACCTGCGCCTGCGCGACGCCGGCTGGCTCGAAGGCTACGAGCGCTGGTTCGCGCAGCGCGACACGAACGCGGCGCCATCGAACGCCGTCGCGCCCAGGCCGCCGGTCCCGCCGATGTTCACGCCGTTCACGCTGCGTTCCATCACGCTGAAGAACCGCGTGATCGTCTCGCCGATGGCGCAGTACTCGGCCATCGACGGCACCGTCGGCGACTACCACCTCGTGCACCTGGGCGCCCGCGCGATGGGGGGCGCGGCGCTGGTGATGGCCGAGATGACCTGCGTCAGCGCCGACGCGCGCATCACGAAGGGCTGCCCGGGCCTGTACACCGAGGCGCAGGGCGACGCCTGGGCCCGCATCGTCGACTGGGTGCACACGCACAGCGACGCGCACATCGGCATGCAGCTCGGCCACGCCGGCGCCAAGGGCGCGACGCACCTCGGCTGGGAAGGCATCGACCAGCCGCTGGACTCCGGCGGCTGGCCACTGATCTCGGCGTCGGCGCAGCAATACCTGCCCGGCGTCAGCGACTGGTCGCGCGCGATGACGCGCGCCGACATGGATCGCGTGCTGCACGACTTCGTGGCCTGCACCCGCCGCGCGGCCGCGGCCGGCTTCGACTGGCTGGAGCTGCATTGCGCGCACGGCTACCTGCTGTCGTCGTTCATCTCGCCGCTCACCAATCATCGCGAGGACGCGTACGGCGGCGCGCTGGAGAACCGGCTGCGCTATCCGCTGGAGGTATTCGCGGCCGTGCGCGCCGCGTGGCCCGCGCAACTGCCGATGTCGGTGCGCCTGTCCACGCACGACTGGGTCGAAGGCGGCGTCACGCCGGCCGACGCGGTGGAGATCGCACGCGCCTTCAAGGCGGCCGGCGCCGACATGATCGACTGCTCGTCGGGCCAGGTCAGCAAGGACGAGAAGCCGATCTACGGCCGCATGTACCAGACGCCGTTCGCCGACCGCATCCGCAACGAGGCCGGCATCGCGACGATCGCCGTCGGCGCGATCAGCGAGGCCGACCACGTCAACAGCATCATCGCGGCCGGCCGCGCCGACCTGTGCGCGGTGGCGCGGCCGCACCTGGCCAACCCCGCTTGGACGCTCACCGAGGCGGCGCGCATCGGCTACCAGCAGATGAGCTGGCCGGCGCCGTACCGTTCGGCCAAGCCGCAGCTGGAAGCGATCTTCCAGCGCGAGCGCGCCGCAGGAAAGACGCCATGAGCAACGAGATCCGCAGCGGCGACCTGAGCGAGGCCGTGGACGCCATCGGCGCGATCGACCTGCCGAGCCGCGCCGTCGAACTGGGCCCCGGCCCGCTGCCCAACGCCGCAGTGCCGCTGGCGTTGCGCCCGACGCCGCCGCGCGTGCTGGTGACCGGCGCCACGCGCGGCATCGGCGCGGCCATCGCGCAGGCGCTCGCGGGCGCGGGCTGGCATGTCACGCTCGCGGGACGCTCGCGCGCGGCGCTGGAAGAGGTGCGCGTCACGTTGCCCATCGTCGAGGGAATGACGCACGACTGCGTCGAACTCGACGTCACCGACGCGTCCAGCGTGGCCCGCGCATTCACCGAAGTCCACGCCAAGGGTGGCGCGCTGCAGGCGCTCGTCAACAACGCCGGCGCGGTCGAGACGGGCCCGCTCGCGCGCCTCGCGCACGCAACCTGGGATCGCATGCTGGCCGTCAACCTCACCGGCGTGTTCCTGTGCACGCAGGCCGCGTTGCCGCCCATGCTCGCGGCGCGTGCAGGCCGCATCGTCAACATCGCCAGCACCGCGGGCCAGAAGGGCTACGCCTACTGCACGGCCTATGCCGCTGCCAAGCACGGCGTGCTGGGCATGACGCGTTCGCTCGCCCTGGAAGTCGCCGCGCAAGGCCTCAGCGTCAACGCGGTGTGTCCCGGCTACACCGACACGGCGATCGTGCGCGACGGCGTCGCCCGCATCGTCGCGGCCACGGGTCGCAGCGAGGGGGACGCGCTGGCCACGTTCTCGCAATCGAGTCCGCTGCAACGCCTGGTCAGGCCGGACGAGGTGGCCGCCACGGTGCGCTGGCTGTGCACCGATGCGCCGGCCGCGCTCACCGGGCAGGCGCTGTCCGTCAGCGGTGGGGAGGTGATGAATTGAAGGGCCAACCCATGAAGACCGATTCGCGCGATCCGCGCAGCACCAACCACCTCGACGAGTTGCTGGGCGATTCGGAGATCGGCCACGAAGGCCGCGCCGCCACCACCAACCACGCGGCCGTCAAGACCTGGCTGCGCCTGCTTTCGTGCACGACGCAGATCGAGACCGAGATCCGGCGTCGGCTGCGCCTGCACTTCGACATGACGCTGCCGCGCTTCGACTACCTCGCGCAGCTGCACCGCTTCCGCGAGGAGCAGCCCGAGGGCCTGCGCATGAACGCGCTGTCGCGCTACCTGATGGTGACCGGCGGCAACGTCACCAGCCTCACCGACGAGCTCGAGAAGAACGGCTACGTCACGCGCCAGGTCGATCCCGAGGACCGGCGCTCGTTCCGCATCGCGCTGACCTTGCGCGGCCGGCGCGCGTTCGAGCGCGTGGCCGCGGAACACGAGCGCTGGGTCGTCGAACTGCTGGCCGGCCTCGACGCCGGCGAAGGCGCGCAGTTGCACGCCTTGCTGGGCCACCTGCGGCTGTCGCTCACGCGCGGCCTGCAAGACAACAAGACCTCTTGATCACCTCCACCGCGATGACCCCCGACACCAAGCCACCCATCAACGCCGCGCTCGCCGCGGGCAACCGCCGTCCGCTGGCCGACTATCAGGCGACCCACTTCCTGTGGGACTGCAGCGACCGCGTCGCCCGCATCACGCTGAACCGGCCCGAGCGCAAGAACCCGCTGAGCTTCGAGAGCTACGCCGAGCTGCGCGACCTGTTCGTCGCGCTGCGCCACGCGCACGACGTGCGCGCGATCGTGCTCACCGGAGCGGGCGACAACTTCTGCTCCGGCGGCGACGTGCACGAGATCATCGGCCCGCTGATCGCCCTGCCCGCGCCAGAGCTGCTGATGTTCACGCGCATGACGGGCGACCTCGTCAAGGCGATGCGCCACTGCCCGCAACCCATCGTCGCGGCCGTCGACGGCGTGTGTGCCGGCGCCGGGGCGATCCTGGCGATGGCCAGCGACCTCCGCTACGGCACCGCGCGCAGCAAGACGGCCTTCCTGTTCGCCCGCGTCGGCCTGGCAGGCTGCGACATGGGCGCCTGCGCGATGCTGCCGCGCATCGTCGGCCAGGGTCGCGCGGCCGAATGGATCTACTCGGGGCGCTCGGTGGGCGGCGACGAGGCCGAGCGCTGGGGCTTCCTCAATCGCGTCGTCGAGCCCGATGCGCTGGTCGCCGAGGCCACCGCGTTCGCGCGCCAGCTGGCCGACGGGCCGGCGTTCGCGCACTCGCTCACCAAGTCCATGCTGCA
>FTKD01389453.1_pt1 | contig 12745 bp, 14 predicted proteins | sample 1658191 | NCBI WGS metagenome assembly FTKD01 (sample SAMEA3914808, study PRJEB12502) | metagenome | biome: forest; material: soil | place: Canada | collected 2011-08-03 | depth 0.3 m
ACCAACCTGCACTACAGCGCGGTGACCGGCTACGACGACGCCAGCGGCTGGGGCACCTACAATGCCGCCAAGCTGTACGCCGACGTGGTGGCCTCGGTGAACGGCAGCAGCTCCAGCAGTTCCAGCGGCGGCAGCAGCTCCAGTTCGAGCTCCAGCAGTTCCAGCTCGAGCGGCAGCAGCTCCAGTTCCAGCAGTTCCAGCAGCAGCTCGGGCAGCTCCAGCTCCAGCAGCAGTTCCAGCTCGAGCGGCAGCAGCTCCAGTTCCAGCAGTTCCAGCAGCAGCTCGGGCAGCTCCAGCTCCAGCAGCAGTTCCAGTTCGAGCGGCAGCAGCTCCAGCTCCAGCAGCAGTTCCAGCTCGAGTGGCGGCAGTTCCAGCTCCAGCAGCAGCGGCGGCGGCGGTACGCCGACCCAACTGCTCGGCGACACCGGCTTCGAGAGCGGCACCAATACGGCGCCGTGGACCTTGACCAGCGGCGTCATCAACAACAGCGGTGGAGAGCCGCCGCACACCGGGGCGTGGGACGCCTGGCTGGACGGCTACGGCAGCACGCACACCGACACGGCTTCGCAGAAAGTGGCGATCCCTGCCGGCAAGACCAGCGCAACCCTGAGCTACTGGCTGCACATCGACACCGCGGAGGGGCCCGGAACGGCTTATGACACGCTGAAGCTGCAGGTGCTCAACACTTCAGGCACGGTGCTGGGAACCCTGGCGACCTTCTCCAACCTGAATGCCGCATCCGGCTATGTGCAGCACACCGCCAATCTCAAGCCTTATATCGGCCAGACCGTGGTGATCAAGTTCACCGGCAGCGAGGACAGCTCGCTTCAGACTTCGTTCGTCCTGGACGACGTGACCCTGACGGTGCAGTGAGATGACGGCGGAAAAGGCCCCGCAGCCGGGGCCGCCGCCAAGTAAGCGCCCAACCTGAGGCATTGAGCCCCGGCCGGATTTCCGTCCGGGGCTTTTTTTGTCGGCGCAATGGCTTTCCGGGTACTCGGCAATTCATGCCGCGTGCAAATGCACCTTCCAGCTGATCGCGCTGGTGCCCTGCTCCAGGCTCAGCCGGCTGACCATGCGCTCGATCTGGCGATCGGCGCGGCCCTGGGTGATCACTTCGGCCACAACGCGCACCTGCGGCGTGCCTTCGATGGGTTCGCGCTGCAGGGACCGCAGCAGCAGCGCATCGCCGGCGGCCTCCTGCAGCAGGGAATTGCGAATATGGCTCTCGACCCGGTCGCGGCAAGTCACCTCGACCAGGTAGCAGGTCTCGACCTCGCTTTGCGGCTCGATCGGCTGCCGGTTGATGAAAAACGCCAGCGGACGCAACAGCACATTGGCGCCGAGGACGATCAGTGCGGTGATCAGCGCGGGCAGCAGATAGCCAAGCCCCGCCAGCGAGCCCACCGCTGCCGAACACCATAGCGTCGCCGCGGTATTGAGGCCGCGCACGTTGAGTCCTTCCTTGAGAATGATGCCGCCGCCGAGGAAGCCGATGCCGGAAACGACCTGCGCCGCGATACGCGTCCTGTCGGCGCCGATGGCGCCTTCCGCCGCCATCCCCGACAGCGCCACAAAGGCCGCCGACCCGGCCGCCACCAGGGCATTGGTGCGCAGCCCGGCCAGCCGCTGGCGCCATTGCCGTTCCAGGCCGATAGCTGCGCCAAGGCACACCGCGATCAAAACATTGGTGATGAATTCCAGGGATGACATCAGCCGGGCTCCGTCAAAGTTTGCAGAAAATGCATCAGCGGCTGCCGCCGGCCAGGGTGGCCATTGCCACAATGACGGCCATCACGCCGGCATCGATGGCGCCGAACGCCAGAATCAGGATCAGTCCGATGCCGCCGGGATTGCGAGACATGCGCAAACGCGGCCTGGCGCCCAGGCTCGCATGCGTCAAACGGGCTCTGATGGTGAGTTCCATGATCGCCTACCTCCGCGACGACTTCGTGAATGATCCGGCGCCGATGGCCTTTTGAGCCGAACAGGCGTCACCCGTGCGCGGATTGCCAGCGGCGGCGGCCTCCGCTGCATTCAAACGATAGGAATAGCTCACCACGGGACCCGCCGGACGGCGGTAGCTGACGACACTATTGCGATGGTTCACGAAACACCTCCTTGCTGGCTTTACGGCAAGTTCCCAGGGCGCATCTGTCAAGGACGGCCGAACGCCATCTGCACGGCCTTGTATACGGCCATGGCGCTGGCCAGGATCAGATAACCGCGCAACACCCCCATCCAGAAACGGTAGCGCAGGCTCAGCTTCACCGGCTCCAGCTGTGCCAGGGGCGGCATGCGCCAGCCGTCGCGTTGGGCATGATCGACCGCCTCCGTCGCCGTTTCGCGCCCACGGCGCAGGAACAGCATCAGCGCTCCGGCGAGCAGGCCGATGGCGCCACCGCCGCCGAGAATGGCAATGATCGCTTTCTCGCCGATATCGGGAAAAATGACCGAGGCGGTGAGGATCACCGACAGGATCACCAGCACACCCACCACCAGGCTGGTGAAGACGTTGACCCGACGCGAGTTGATCCAGGGGCCGAGCACGGCCTTGTCGTTGCACAGCAGCAGCAGGAACACCGAAGCGCTCGGCAGCAGCACGCCCGCCAGCGTCTGCACCGCATTGGTCAGCAATCCCAGTGGCGCACGCGGAATCAGCACCAGCGCCGCGGCGAGGACGATCAGGGCAAAATAGATGGCATAGAAGCCGATCGCCTCCGTCGGCTTGCGGTGCAGCGAGTGCCGCAGGGTGAACACGTCGCCGATGGCATAAGCGGTGGAGAGCGATACCGCGGTGGCCCCGATCAGGCAGGCGTCGATCAGCGCGATCGCGAACAGCGCCGCCGGCAGCCTGCCGTAATACTTGGCAATGCCCGTCGCCACCGCGCCGGTATCGGCGAAGTTGCCGAACTCCGGGCGGCCGGAAAAAGCCGCTGCTGCGCCGGCCATGATGGCGATGCCGCCGACGATCACCACCACGATGCCAATCAGCAGATCGGCCCGCTGGTAGCGGACGAAGCGCGGCGTGATGCGCTTGTCGATGACATAGCTCTGCTGGAAGAACAGCTGCCATGGCGCCACGGTGGTGCCGACGATGGCGATGATCAGCAGCATCACCTCGCTCAGCCTGGCGCCATGCGGATAGGCGGGGATCAGTGTGTCGCGCGCCACCTGGCCCAGGGGCGGATGCACCAGCACGAAGAACGGCACCAGCAGGAAGCTGCCCAGCACCAGGGCCAGGGCGAAACGCTCGAAGCTGCGGAAGCTGCCGGTGCTCACCACCGCCGCCACCAGCAGCGCCGACAGCGCCACGCCCGCCAGCTTGGACACGCCCAGATAGTCGAGCGCCAGGCCGATGCCGATGAATTCGGTGACGATAGTCAGGGCGTTGAGCACGAACAGGTCGATGACGCTGAAGGCGCCCCAGAACCTGCCGAAGCGCTCCAGAATCAGCCGGGCGTGGCCGACGCCGGTGACGGCGCCCAGCCGCAGCACCATTTCCTGGTTGACGTAGAGCACCGGCACCAGCAGCGCCAGCGTCCACAGCAGGCTGGTGCCATAGTTCTGTCCGGCCTGGGCGTAGGTGCTGAAGGCGCCGGCATCGTTGTCGCCGACCATCACGATCAGGCCGGGGCCGGCGATCGCCAGCAGGGTGCTGAGGCGGGCGGCCCAGCCGCCGCGGCGCGCCTGATCGTCGCAGCGGATGGTGCCGAAGGCGCCCTCGATATCGCCGAGGTGGGCGCTGTCGAGCACCACCTCCTGCATGCCGTCTTGCGGCCTTGCTGCAAGTGTCTGGTCCATAAGATGCTCCTGAAGCTTGGCGTTCACGGTTTCAGTATTCGAGATGGACGCGGAAGCCGATCACATCGGCAGGCCCGCGATCCTTGTTGTAGCCGGGGTGGTCGATGTGCTGGAAATCGGCCGTGAGCTGCACGTGCCCGATCGGCTCGAAGCGGTAGTAGGTTTCCAGCACGCGCTCGGCGCCGTAGTTGATGCGGCCGTCGCCGACGACAAAGCCCTGCCCGCCCGCGGCCAGATACTCCTCGTGCGGCCCGGAGAGATTGCCGATGACGTAGGCGAGACCGGCACGGTCCGACGGCCTCCACCAGTGCACGCCGTCGAGCTGTCCGCCGAAGCTGACCAGGCGGTCCACTTCGGTGAAGGCGAAGGACTCGGCCCGGCCGTCGTTCCAGCCGATGCGGCTGAACAGCCCGGTTTCGCCGTTGTCCGCCAGCGGCAGCTCGCCGTTCAGGCCGAAGCCGTACTTGCGGCGGTAGGGCTTGTCGTCGGCGACGATGTCCGGCGTGCTGCCCTGTGCCTGTGCGGTCGCCAGCGCCTCCCGGTACAGACCCATGCGGGCGGTGTTCTGATAGACCAGAAGCCTCAACACGGCCCCATTGTCCCTGGGCTGTTGCAGCGTCACTTCCAGGTTCTGGCCGTTGGCTTTGGTGATCGGGTTGTCCAGGGGCTGGCCGTTGGCGAGCTTGGGCATCTGGTAGATGCCGTAACGCAGCGACCACACCGGGCTGATGTAGCCCACCATGAAGCCGCCGCTATAGCCGCGCGTGTCCGCCGCATAGTCCCAGGCCGTGTTGTTGAACAGGCTCCAGTTCTCGAACTGGGTGCGGGTCGAGTTGGCGTAGCGATTGCGGTCGAAATCGTCAGGCGCGGCCATGGTGCCGAGCTTGAACTCCAGGCGCGTATCCGCTTCCTCGCCGGGCAATTGATCCTGGGCGCGTTCCACCGTGTGGGTGGCGTTGCCGAGCGGCAGCACATAACGCGCGTACTTGCGCGCCGCATACGGCGTCTTCGGCAGGCTGGAGGAGCCCTGACGGATCGGATCGCCATTGCTCAGGCTGCCCAGGCCGGTGACATTGCCGATGCCGGCACCCTGGAACTGCTCGATGTCCAAATACAGCTGGAAATGCCGGACCGGCTCCCAGCCCAGGTACACGCCATAGGTATAGCTGCTGGCGGTGGAACCATCGGCGGGAAGGCTGAGACCGCTCGCGTACGGAGAGGTCATCGGATACAGGTGCTGCCGGGTCAGGGTGAATTGCAGACCGGTGAGCCGGGGCAGCGGAACCTGCCCGATGCCAAGCCAGGACAGCCAGTCCGAGCCGCCGGCCTGAGTGGATGCGCCGGCCACCGGCGCGGCCTCGGCGCGCTCGTCGGCCTGAACTCCTGTGGAGACAGACCAGCCCACAGCGGCCAGCGCGATGCAGTGAGCGGACGAAGCGAAGCGGAGCCGAAACAGCATGTGCCACCCCTTTTTCTCTGGGCAAGCCGCCAGCCTGCCGCTCGGTCGGCGGCATGCGGCGGTTCCGGGCACGACGACGCCTCGCGGACGGTTCGGGCCCGATGGGAAAAAGCACGCTGTGGGTAGGGTCTATCCCGCAGGGATAGGGAACCACGAACGGCGCGCTGTCCTGTCGCATGTAGCGGGACAGCGGCCGGGGAAGAAGGAAGCTCCGAGGACGGTCCCGCTTTTACCCCGCGACGCGGCGGGGATTGCTACTGTCCAACGAAAATCCTCCTGAAGCATTTGATGGCGCGCACTATACGCCTGGAAAATGCCGTGTCAAGGCTTTTCTGTCCGAAAAACGATATCCCCCATGGGGGATACGAAACTATCCTCCACAGGGGATATGAAAACGAGGTGGGAAACGGCAGTGCTGCGCGGCGCGGTTCGCCGGCGCACGGCGCTCAGAGGTATTTGGCGACGTCGCGGAATTCGGCGATCAGCTTTTTGGTCTGGGCTGTTTCCTTCGCGCCCACGGATTCCTGGAGACAGTGGTCGATATGATCGTGGATCAAGGTCTTCTTGGCATTGTCGATCGCCTTTTCGACGGCCTGTAGTTGTTGTGCCAGTTCCAGGCAGGAGCGACCCTCTGCCAGCATTTCGATGATGTGCTCCAGATGCCCCCTGGCGCGGCGCAGGCGTTTGGCGATTTCAGGATGGGTCTGGTGCATGGGGAAAGCCTTCGGCGGAAAAATGATGCCCATTCTCCGCCAAATGTCGCGGCACGGCTTACTGCCCCGGCTTTTGCCGCAACTATTTCGCAAGTCCGCGCCGCAGCAAGAATCCGCAGCGGCCGGAACGGCCCTGCTTCAACACTGTCGGGCTAGCCGCCGACTGAATGCCGGCGGGCGATAAACCATCTGTAAAGAGCTACAGCGCGTCCTTGCCGGTCTGTCCGGTGCGGATGCGGACCGCCTGATCCAGCGTATAGACGAAGATCTTGCCGTCGCCGATCTTGCCGGTATGGGCGGCCTTGCTGATGGACTCGACCGCCGCATCGACCCGCTCTTCCTCGATGGCGATCTCCAGCTTGATCTTGGGCAGGAAATCGACCACATATTCGGCGCCGCGATACAGCTCGGTGTGCCCCTTCTGGCGGCCGAAGCCCTTGACCTCGGTGACGGTGATGCCGGATACGCCAAGCTCGGACAGTGCTTCGCGCACATCATCGAGCTTGAACGGTTTGATAACGGCGACGATAAGTTTCATGGCAACGCCCTTGCTCGGTTAGAGGAATTCGATTCTATCCCAGTGACACTCGCCGCTGGTGAACGTTCCGCGCGACGCCCCCTTGCCCCGCATTGGTGCGCACCAATGCGGGGCTACCCTAGCCCAGAGATCAGGATTTTGCCGGCAACAGGAAGCCGTATTTGTCGAACACCGCACGGGCTTCCGGCGAACGCAGGAATTCGATATAGGCCCGGGCCAGGGGGTTGGCGGCCCCCTTGGAAGTGATGACGGCGCCCTGCTCCAGCACCGGATATTGATCCTCGGCGATGCGGTAGTACTTGCCCGATCCCACCACCTTGGGCGACAGCACGAAGGACAGCGCGACGATGCCGGCATCGACATTACCGCTCTGTACGAACTGCGCGGTCTGCGCGATGTTCTCGCCGCTGACCAGCTTGGGCTGCAGCTGCTGCCACAGCCCGGCGCTTTGCAGCGCCGCTTTCGCCGCGCGGCCATAGGGCGCAACCTCCGGGTTGGCGATGGCGAATTTCTTCACCGCCTCGCTATTCAGCACCGCCAGGCCCTTGCTCACGTCCACCGCCGGGTTGGTGCTCCACAGCACGATATGGCCGGTGGCATAGAGGGTCAGCGAGTCCTCGACCGCCTGGCCGGCCTTGACCAGTTCCCGTGGATAGGACATGTCGGCGGAGAGGAACACATCGAACGGCGCACCGTTCTTGATCTGCGCCAGGAAATTGCCGGAGGAGCCGGTGGTGGACTTGAGATCGGCATCGGGATGGCTCTTCCTGAATGCCGCGTTGAGATCGTCCAGGCACAGCGTCAGATCGGCGGCGGCGGCGATGGTCAGGGTATCGGCGGCACGGTCGGCGGAGTGGGCCGCGCCCATGCACAGCAGACCGGCCAGCACCAGCAGCAGTTTTTTCATGAGTTTTCCTGATACGCGATCAGTCGATATATTTCTGGAAATATACCGTATGCGGCAAGCGGCCGTAGCGCGTCAGCCGGACTTCCAGGATCAGGGCTTCGTCCGGCGGCGCGGTTTGCGCACCCGCTGGGCGAAGTTGGGCAAATGCACCTCGACCACCCGCGCCACTTCCAGTTGCAGGCAGCGGAACGCCTCCAGCACCGCCACACCGGCCGGCGTGACCTCGGCCCCGCCGCCGCCGCTGCCGCCCTTGGCGGATTTCACCAAGGGCGACTCGAAACAGCCGTTCATGGTCTCCACCAGCATCCAGGCGCGGCGGTAGGACATGTCCAGTGACTTGGCGGCGGCGGAGATGGAGCCAGACCGCTGAATCGCCTGCAACAGATCGGCCTTGCCGGGACCGAAGGCGATGTCATCGCCCAGCAGCAGACGCAGGCGCACCTGGCTGCGCAGGCTCATGCGAAGGATGCAGCCGAAAAGGTCCGGATCATGGCCAACAGCCTACATCAAGCGATACCGCCGCGAGCCCTCCTCCGTCCGCCGTTCGCCTTCGGTATAGCGAAAATCGCCGTGTAGTTCAGCTGATCGATGCCGGCATTGAATCGCAATGATCCATCAGGCGCTCGGCCGCATTGAGCAGTCGCTCCTGCGCCATCAGCAGTTCGCGCACTTTGGGATTGAATTCCGTGGAATGCTCGAACAGGCGTCCGGCATTGCCGCTGGCGGCGATCCGCTGCACACATTCCGCTACCAGATGATTCCTGTGAACGAATTTCTCGAAGCTCATCGTTGTGCCCCTGGTTCTGGCGGAATTCCATTCCACACGATGTCCTGAAGGGGAACGCGCAAGAAGCGGGCCACGCCGTCCCTGGTTCTTTGCATGACGAAACCCACCGGGCTATCCGGTGGAAAAAGGCGCCGCCAGCCCGCCTGGGCCTTGGCTACAATGACTGGACAGCATCCGCTCGGGGGAGCACCGGGGAATGGCCGACATCAACAAGGAAGTGCAGCGCATCGAAAGCGTCGGCTGGCTGCGCGCCGCCGTGCTTGGAGCGAACGACGGCATCGTTTCGACCTCCTGCCTGATCCTTGGAGTCGCCGCAAGCAACACCACCCACCACAATATCCTGGTGGCCGGAATCGCCGGCCTGGTTTCGGGCGCCATGTCGATGGCCGCCGGCGAATATGTCTCGGTCCACTCCCAGGCCGATACCGAAGCCGCGGCACTGGAGCAGGAACGCGGCGAACTGAAAAAGGACCCCGAAAGCGAGCAGCGCGAACTGACCGCGGTATATATCGGCCGCGGCCTCGATCCCGCCCTGGCCAGGCAGGTGGCCGAACAACTGATTGCCCGTGACCCGCTAGGCAGCTACGCACGCGATGAACTGGGCCTCACCGAAACACTCAGCGCCCGCCCCTTGCAGGCGGCTCTGGCCTCGGCCTGCAGTTTCTCCACCGGGGCGGCCCTGCCCCTGCTGGTGGTGGCGCTGGCTTCCGCTGCACAGCTGATACCGCTGGTGTCCGGCGCCTCGCTGCTGTTCCTGGCCTTCCTCGGCGGGCTCGCCGCCCATGTCGGCGGCGCCAGCGTCGGCAAGGGCGTGCTGCGCGTTACCTTCTGGAGCGCGCTCGCCATGGCCGTGACCGCGGGAATCGGGGCACTGGTGGGTAAAGCCGGCTGAACCTGTCGGGGCCGGCGCTCCACCGGCGCGATCTATTTCTTGTAGGCGTCTTCGATATTCGGAGCGAAGAAGTCCATGCCTTCCGGGGCGGACGCGCAGGTTTCGTCCCAGTAGGCGTTGGCCGTCTGGATCCTGCCCGCCTCATTCAGAACAAAGCGGTCGACCACTCTCAGGTCCAGCCCCTGATTCAGATGCGGCACCCGCACCTGCATGGTGAAATCGAGAATGCCCTCGTTGGCGCAGGCCACGATGCGATTGACCTTCGGAGTGAGCTGACGCGCGCTGTCCTGGTGGGCGAAATCCCAGAAGGCGGCGACGCCCTGATGGCCGACGAACGCCGGCGTGCCGACCGGATCGCACCACACGGCATCCTCGGCGAAGATCGACAGCAGCAGCTGCTTGTCGCCTTTGGCCCAGGCCTCGACGTACTGTTGTATGACTGTGCGTACCTGCGCTGGTGTAACGGCCATTGCTGTTTCTCCCGTGGGTCAGTCCGCGAGGGATGGTATCCGACGGCGGCGCGGCGCCATTCAGCCGTTCGGGGTAGATGCCTCGGAGCGTCCAGCGGGGCTAAGCGGCATTGACCGTGGCGGCAACCAGGGTTTCAAAAGCCCGCAGGCCTTCCACCAGCTCGCTGCGCAGGCCAAAGCGGGCGGCCAGGTAATTGGCTTCGTTACAGGAAACACGCACCTGCCCTTCGCCGGATTCCCAGACCAGGACTTTCAACGGCAGGTCGAGGCCGGCAAGCGGCATTGCCTGCATGATGTGCGTTCCAACGCGGGGATTACCGACGATCAGGAGATGTACTTGCGGCTGATCCAGACCAACCGCATGGGCCTCGGCCTTCTGGTCGATATGGACAAACAATTTGACGCCGCGCGCGGTAAACGCCGCTTTCAGTCGTTCAACCGTGTCCGTGACAGAAAAGCGGCTGTGCAGGGTAAAAACGCCTTCGACAGGAGCATCGCCGGACGACATCTTCATCTCCGTTTGCGCCGATCATACGCCGAAGCCCGCCACCCGGTTGCGGCCGCCGCGCTTGGCGTCGTACAGCGCTCCATCCACCTCGTGCACCAGCGCCCACACCGTTTCGTTGGGTTGCGGCACGCGAGAGGAACAACCGACCGAGATGGTGACGCCGACGCCGCTGTCCTCGACCTTGCGGCGCATGATTTCGGCCACTTCGCGGGCGACGTGCATTTCGGCGCCGGGCAGCACAGCGACGAACTCGTCGCCACCGAAGCGCGCCACCAGGTCTTCGGCCCTGCGCAGGCAGGCGGTCAACACCTGGGTCAGTTTCTTCAGCACCTCGTCGCCGGCGAGATGGCCGTGCTGGTCGTTGTATTCCTTGAAGCGGTCGGCGTCGATCACCAGCACCGATACCGGCCGGCCCTGCTCGGCGCAGCGGGCCCAGACTTCGCTGAGGTAATCGTTGAGGCGGCGGCGATTGGGGATTTCGGTGAGACCATCGAGGTGAGCCATCTTGTCGAGCCGGCGGTTGGCCGCTTCCAGCGCGAGCGTACGCGTCTGCACCTCCTCCTCCAGCCGGAATTTCTCCAGCGCCAGCCGGCGCGTGCGCAGACGCGCCACCAGCAGGCCGGCGAACACGGCGGTCAAGCCGATCAGCAGCAGCCCCAGCAGGCGGCCCCAGAGAGTGGCGAGCCAGGGCTCGACCACGATGAAGGAGAATGGCGCGATCTCGCTGACGCGGCCGAGACTATCCCGGGCACGCGCCTCGAAGCGGTAATCCCCCGGCGGCAGGCGGCGGTAGGTGTAGGTGCGGGATTCCGACCACTCGCCGAAGCGCTGGTCGAAGCCGGCCAGATGAACCTGGTAGCGCGCCTCGCCGCTGCCGCGGTAGTCCGGCAGGGCGATGCGGAAGCGCATCGCCATCTGTGCCTGGGTAAAGCGCGGTGGCGAGGCCGGCTGCAGCGGCAGCGCCTGCGGCTGATCGTTGTCATCAAGCTGCTCCACCGCGCGCAGGCTTAACGCCGGGCTGATGCCGGCGGCAGCCGGCGCTGCGTCATGACGCAGCACTTCGCCATTGGCGGCGAACAGGGCGGTGTCCCGCCCTTCGAAGCTGTGCGCTTCCAGGGCACCGTGCAGGATGCTGCCGACCGGCTCCTGCTTCCACGCCGCGCCGCCGCTGCGATGGTAGATATGGTTGTAGCTGTACGCCCATTGATCGCCGTTCGGCGCCAGCGCCAGAGTCAGCTCCTCGTCCTTCTGGCGCAGGGCTTCCAGCCCGTCCAGGTCGGTGCGCTCGAAGCGGCCGCCGGTCCAGCGATAGATGCCGGCGGCGGTGGCGGCGAGCGGCACGCCATCGGCCAGCGTGGTGAGGGTGGCGGCGGCCAGGCGGCCGTAGGCGATGCCCTCGGCCGGGCCGAAGGCCTGCAGTTCGGCAATGCGCGAATCGTCGTCGGCCAGCCGCAGGCGATGCACGCCGCCGCGATCCGATCCCACCAGCAGCTCGCGCGGACCCAGCTCGACCAGGCTGCTGACCCGCGAGGTCTCCAGGTCGGCCGCGCTGAACTTGAGACGCCACTGGCTACCTTCGCGGCGCAGCAGCGCCAGGCCGGTTTCGGTGCCGACGTAGATCACATCCGGATCAAGGCTGGACCGATGCAACAGGAACGGCGCCACCCGCAGATCGAACAGCTTGCTGGCGCGATTTTCCTGCACCAGCTTGACGTTGTAGGACTCGGCCAGCAGGGCGCTGTGCTGGTCCAGCGGCAGCAGGTCCCAGGCTTCGAAAGCGGTCCAGTCGAGACGATGGAAAGTGAGCGAGGCCTTGCTGGAATCCTGCGCTTCATAGATGCCGGAGTCGGTCAGCGCGAACCAGCGGCTGCCCCATTGCGCGATGTGGTGGACGCCGCCGCTGAGTCCGGTATCCGGACGGATCAGGCTCCACGATGTCGGCCAGGCGACATGGAACACGGCGAGATTGCTGAGCGTCAGCAGGCCGCCATCGGCCGCCTGGACGATGCCGTTGAGGGCGCTGTCGTCGACGCGGAAGCTGCGCCCGCGATGGCTCGCCGGATCGAGTAGGTAGAGCCGGCCGTCCTCGCCGGCCAGGGCGATGCTGCCGTCGCCCAGTTCGCGCCCCATCATCAGGAACGAGGAAGGCGGGAAACCGGCCGGCATGGTGTAGTCGCTGACCAGACCATCGTGGAATTCGCGCCAGCGTCCGTCGCGCGCCAGGGTCAGCAAGCCGCCGTCGGGCAGGTGCAGGAACTGGTAGACCAGGTCGCCCAGCGTTTCGCTGCCGGGAATGGTTTGCCACTCGCCGTCCTTGAGCCGCTTCAGGCCCTGCTCGCGGAACTGCACCACCACCTCGCCGTGATATTCGACGATGGTGCCGTAGTGCTGCGGATAGCGCCACAGCCGCACCGCCTGCGTTTGCGGCAGGTACTGGAACAGCTGCGACAAGGCCATGAAAAACACGCCCTGCGGCGTCACCAGGATGTTCCAGATATCGGCGAAGGTCTCGCCGCGCAATTGCTCGCGGTACAGGCCGGTGAGATCGTGGAACCGCTCCACCCCCAGGGCGTCGCGCTCGAGATAGCCGAACAGGCCGTAGCCGCCGACGTAGACGCGGCCATGGCCGTCATAGGCGAGCGAGCGGGCCATGTCGCCGTTGGGCAG
>FTKD01001036.1_pt2 | contig 12724 bp, 11 predicted proteins | sample 1658191 | NCBI WGS metagenome assembly FTKD01 (sample SAMEA3914808, study PRJEB12502) | metagenome | biome: forest; material: soil | place: Canada | collected 2011-08-03 | depth 0.3 m
CCGCCCGTGGCGCCGAAGCTGCCCAGGCTGCTGAGGGCGCTGCCCACCGTGATCGAGCCGGTGCCGGCATTGATCGTGGTGCCGTTGGTGATCGCGAGGTCGCCGCTGGCCTGCGTCACGTTGCCATTGGCCGCGCTGGTGTCCACGCTCAGGCTGGACGCGGTGATGGCGCCCAGGGGGAGCGCCCCATGGTTGACAACCGAAACGCTGCCCGTGCCAGCATTGCCGGCGTAGCCGCCGAGTTGGTTGCCAGCGGCGCTCAGGGTCACGTTGCCCCCGCCCGTGTTGGCGGTCAACGTTCCGCCGACCGTCAAGGCGCTGACCTGCAACACATTGCCGCCATGCGACGCGAGGGTCGCACTGCCGCCGACGTCCAGGCCGGCGAGTGTCATGGAGTTGGTCTTGCTGGTCGCGGAGAAAGTGCCCAGCCCCGTGTTGATCGACGATGCGGCATCCATCAGGATGGTGCTGGCGACCGTGCCGCCCGTGCCGGCGCTCAGCGTCACGTTGAACGTGGTACCCGCCAAGGTCGAGATCGAGCCGTTGGCCGTGAACGTGATGTCCTGCGCCGCGTTCAGCACCAGGGCGCCGGTCTGCCCGGACGTCAAAGCCGACACGACGGGCGCGTCGACAGTGATGCTGCCGTTGCCGGAGGTCGTCTGCACCGTGACCGTCGTGTTCGTCAGGCTCGGGTTCAACTGGGCGACGTTGAGCGTGGACGTCGTGACCGCCTGGTTGTCCCAGACATGGCCCGTGAGGTTGGTGTCCGTCGTGCCTGTCGAAGTGATCGTGATGGAATCCGGATCGAGCAGCCAACTGCCGCCCAGCCCGTTGACAGCGGACGCCTTGACGGCACCATCCGCTTCCAGCACATGGTGGGACGACGTCTCGACCGCGCCGCCGTTGCCCGATACCGCACCGCCCTCCGCAGCGATCGTGCCCAGGAACTGCGTGCGGTCGTTCGACCAGACGACGACATTGCCGCCATTGCCCGCCGTGACGGCATTGGCCTGGATGGTACCGGCCGGGCCGATGTAGACCTGGCTCGAGTTCGCATCGCCGTCCGCGCCCGCGCCGTGCCAGTCGCCGCCGATCCGCACCACGCCGCCACCGGCATCGCCGGACGCATCGATCGCCGCGTTGCCGAACAGCCCCACGTCGGCGCCCAGCACCTTGACCGTGCCGCCCGTCTGCCCGGTGCCCTTGCCGCTCGCGTCCAGCGTGCCGCTGACGTTGACGACGCCGGAGCCGCCGCCATCGAGCGTGATGACGCCGTTGTGCGACCCGATGGAATGCGCCTGCACGATGCCGTCGACGTTGACCACCGTGTCGAGCAGCGCGTTGGCCGCCTTGGCCGTGATGAGCACCTGGCCGCCGTCGGCCTGCACGATGCCGCCGGAGTGCACCAGGGCCGCCGCGGTGGGCGCGTCGACCGACACCGACACCAGGTCGCTGCCGATCAGGTTCAGCGTCACGCGGCCGCCGGCCGCCAGGGCCGCCGTGCCGCCGTCGGCGACGATGGTGCCGGTGTTGGACACCTGCGCGCCGGCCAGCGCGACGAAGCCGGCCTTGATCACGCCCTGGTTGTCGACGCTGCCGCCGGAGCCGGCGAGGCTGTAGTTGCCCGAGAGGTAGTCGCTGTCCTGCAATTGCAGCGTCGAGGCGACGAGGCCGGCGGCGTTGACCTGCGCGCCCGGCGCGAACAGGATGCCGCTGGTGTTGATCAGGAACACCTGGCCGTTGGCGTTGATCTGGCCGAAGATGGTCGAGGCGTCATTGCCGACGACGCGATTGAGCGTGGAGGAACTCGCGCTCGGCTGCAGGAAGTTCACCTTCTCGCCGCTGCCGACGTTGAACGTCTGCCAGTTGATGATGCCCTTGTCGGTGGTCTGCGTGATGTTGAGCGAGCCGTTGGCCGGTGCGGCGATCGTCACGTTGCCGGAGGCCACCTGGCCGCCCGTGGGCAGCGCCATCGCCTGCACGCCGTAGCCGGCGAGCAGCGCCAGCAACAGGCGGCTGGGCGCGGGCGTGCGCACGCGCGCCAGCGTCAGCTTGAACTTGAACCCCACCCGCAGCACCATCTGGCGCATGCAGAAGATGGACGACGACAGCAACGAAGACTTGGACTTTTCCACGACAACCCCTAGCGTTTCACGGCGCGGCGAGCATCAGGCCCGGCGGCGCGCTTCAATGATCGATCGACCTCGAGGGCGACGCCCGCGGCGCGCGCCCTCCTCCCCTCAAATCAGAACCACTTCTGCAGCGATGCCCACGCCCGCGTCTTGCGGTTGTCGGAGCCCGCCAGGTCACCCTTGTTGATGCGGTGCGCGACGTCCAGCCGGAACTGGAAGTTGTCCCGGCTGGTCATGTTCAGGCCCAGGCCGTAGCCGCCCAGCGTGTGAGTGTTGTCGGTGTCGACGCCCGCGATCGGGTCATGCCAGTCCTTCACGCGACCGCCGTCGACGAAGGCGCTCAGCACGAACGGCGCGTTGAAGAGCGTCCAGGCCGGGATGCGCTGGCGCAGTTCCAGCGTGCCCTGGAACAGGTCGTCGCCGACGCCGTCGCCCACCGCATAGGCGCGCACCCCACGCGGCCCGCCCAGCGACGATTTCTCGGAGGTGTCCAGGTTCTGGAACGCGTATTGGCCGCGCATCGACAGCAGCACGCTGGTGGTGTCGGTGATGGCCTGCAGGCGCTGGTAGTCGCCGTCCAGGTGCTCGAACGAGCCGTTGGTCTTGTGGCCGCCGACGGGGTCGCTGTCCTTCTCGAGTTCCGAGGCCGTCCGGATCTTGTTGTCGCCGCCGTTGAGCGTCAGCGTGAAGCTGTTGAGCGAGCCGCCGAAACGCTCGTCGCGGAAGTCGCCGGTGACGCCGAGATGACCGATGAACAGGTCGCGCTTGTCGTGGTTCGCGCCGCCGGTGGTGCGGTCGTCCAGGCTCTTGATGTCGGCGCCGCCCACCGCGAACAGGTTGAAGTTGCGCGAACGGATCACCGGGTGCTGCACGTTCAGGGAGCCCACCATCGCGTCGCCGTCGGCATCGAGCGCGGCGAACTGCTGGCCCAGCACCTTGTAGTTCAGGTCCGTGAAGCTCAGCGTGGCCTTGGTGCCGTACGAGCCCACCGGCGCCGTGACGCCGGCGCGGACCAGGTCCACCCCGTTGTGCTCGCTGATGAGGCCGCCCAGCGTCCAGGATTCGCCCATTCCGAGCAGGCCGTTGGCCACCAAGTCGGCGCCCACGCGGACCTCGCCGGTGCTCTCGTTGCCGGCGTTGTCGACGTAGCCGTCACCGCCGAAGGTGCGGCCTTCGTCGACCACCTTCACCAGCAGGTCGGCCTCGCCGGTCTCCGCACCCGGGCGCAGCACGGACGTGACCTTCACGCCCTGCAAGTCGTTGAGCAACAGCAACGGGCGCTCGACGCTCTGCTCGGTGACGGCCGAGCCCTTGGGCAGCAACTTCATGTAGCCGTCGACGATCTTCGGGCTGACGCGTTGCGTGTCGATCTCGGCCCGCGTATCGCCGATGCGGGCTTCGACGATGCGCAGCGTGACGATGCCGTCGGGCACCTCCTGCGCCGGCACGAACACCTGCGTGAGGAAGAAACCGGCGTCCTTGTAGCGATTCTTGATCGCCTCGGCGGCGTCGAGCAACTGGTCGGTGCCGGCTGCCTTGCCGACCCACGGCCGCACCAGCGCCAGCAGTTCGTCGCCGGAGAAGATCGTGTTGCCGGTGAGCCGGAAGCCCTTGACCATCAGCGTGGGGCCGTCCGCACTGGCGGGAGCGCGCGGCGCATCGGTGGCCGGCAGCACGTTGGCGTCTTTCTTCAATTCCTGCGGTTGCGCGGGCGTCGTGGATTCGAGGGCGCGGCCGGCGTTGGTGGGCGGCGGCGGCAGCGTGGTCTGGGCGAACAACGACGTGGCGGCACTCAGGCTCGCAAGGGCAACGACAACGTAGCCCAACCCGAAATGGGTATGAGATTTCAACTGGCTCTCCTTCCTCTGTTTCGCCCGCTGCGGCGGACGCTTATTTGCCTCGCGAAGCCGACCCGGCAAGCTTGCGAATTTGAGGAAGTATCACTCGAACTGTAGAGGAGCGCATCCCCCTCCATGGGGAGTTTTACAAAGGTGCCGCCACTGGTATGGCGAGCCTATTAGAGACAACCCCTATTCCCTTGACCCGAGACGTCACGGCGTCATGAAGAGCCGGTATTTTGGGAAGGATTCATGTGTCCGAAAACGGCGAGTAACGGACGCCCGGGTGCCTATGATGAGGGCATGGAACTCGATCCCGACACCGCCTGGAAGGCACTCGCCACGCACGACGCGCGCTTCGACGGCCGCTTCTTCGTCGGCGTCACGTCGACGCACATCTACTGCCGCCCCGTCTGCCGGGTGCGCACGCCGCGGCGCGAGAACTGCCGCTTCTACGCCAATGCCGCCAGCGCCGAGCAGGCCGGGTTCCGGCCCTGCCTGCGCTGCCGCCCGGAGCTCGCACCGGGCCTGAGCCTGATGGATTCGTCGCATGTGCTGGCGCAGCATGCCGCGCGCATGATCGATCACGCCGTGCGCGTGGGCGCGGCCGTGCGCATGCCCGAACTGGCCGCCCGGCTGGGCGTCACGGAGCGGCACCTGCGGCGCGTGTTCGCGCACAGCCATGGCGTCAGTCCCATCGACTACCTGACCACGCAGCGGCTGCTGCAGGCCAAGCAGTTGCTGACCGACACCGACCTGCCCGTCACCGAGGTCGCGCTCGCCTGCGGCTTCGAGAGCCTGCGCCGGTTCAACGCGGTGTTCGCCGAACAGGTGCGCCTGAAGCCGACGGAGTTGCGCCGCGCCGGCAGCGCCGCGCGAACGCCTGCGGGCGGCAGCGCCGCGGATGCCGGCTGCACGCGGGTGCGCCTCGGGTACCGCCCACCGTATGACGTCGCCAGCATGCTGGCGTTCTGGGAGCAGCGCGCGCTGGCCGGCGTCGAGGAGGTGGGCGGTCGCGTCCTGCGACGCACCTGGTGCGCACCGCGACCGGCCGGCGACGAACCGCGGCGAACCGGCGCGGCCGCCGAACCGGCCCGCGGCTGGATCGAGATCGAATTCCTGACGGAGCGCAGCGAGGTCGAACTGCGGGCCAGCACCAACCTGGCGGCGCACGGCGGGCAACTGGTGGAGGCGACGCGCCACGCGCTCGATCTCGACGCCGACCCCGCGCACATGGCGCCGCTGCTGGAAACGCTGACCGCCCTTCATCCCGCGTCCGCGATCGCGGCCGGCCTGCGCATGCCCGGCAGCTTCGACGGTTTCGAGACGGCGGCCCGCATCGTCCTGGGCCAGCAGGTGACCGTGGCCGCGGCACGCACGCTGACACGGCGACTCATCGAGCGCTTCGGCGCACCGGTGGAGACGCCCTGGCCCGGCCTGCAGCGTTGCTTCCCGGATGCGGCGACGATCGCCGCCGCCACGCCCGAGTCCATCGGCGAGCTGGGCATCGTGCGCCAACGCGTGGGCGCGCTGCAGGCGCTCGCGCGCGCGGTGGTCGACGGCCTGCCGCTGCACCGCGGCGCGCCGCTTGCCAGCACGCAGGAGGCCTTGCTCGCGCTGCCCGGCATCGGCGAGTGGACCACGCAGTTGCTGGCGCTGCGCGTGCTGGGCTGGCCCGATGCGTTTCCCGCCACCGACATCGGGCTGCTGAAGGCGCTCGGCCTGGCCCAGGCACGCGATGCGCCCCAGGCCATCGCGCTGGCCGAAAGCTGGCGGCCCTGGCGCTCCTACGCGGTCATTGCACTGTGGCGAGCGTTGGAATCCAGCGACACGTCAAGCCACAGGATCCCCCTGAAGACGATACCCCCCACGAAACGAAGTCCAGTTCGAAAAGCGAGCGCCACAGCTCGCCGCAAGCCCGTTGCCAAGGAATCATCATGACCCGCACCGCCTCCACCACCCTGCCCGCCCGCCGCACGACGGGCATCGAGCTCGCCCAAGGCGTCATCGAAACCCCGCTCGGACCGCTGACCGCGCTGGCCGGCGCGACGGGGCTGATGGGCCTGTGGTTCGACTACCAGCGGCACGGACCCGGTGCGCTCGATGCGCCCGTCGATGAATCGCAGCGCTGGATCGCCCTGGCGCGCGAAGAACTGGATCTGTACTTCGCCGGCCGCCTGCGCGAATTCAGGGTCGCGCTGGCGCCGCAAGGCACCGAGTTCCAGGAGGCCGTCTGGCGCCGGTTGTGCGCCATCGAATGCGGTGCCACCACCAGCTACGGGCGCATCGCGCGCGAGGTCGGCAGTCCGCAGGCGTCGCGCGCGGTCGGCGCGGCGGTGGGCCGCAATCCGATCAGCATCATCGTGCCCTGCCACCGCGTCATCGGCGAGAACGGCACGCTGACCGGCTATGCCGGCGGCCTGCACCGCAAGCAGGCGTTGCTCGACATCGAAGGCATCGCGCTCGCGCCCGGCGCGCGCCATCTCGCACAGGCGAGCCTGCTCTGACCCCGCGGTACAAAGGCGGCGCTCCAGACGACCCGGGCCCGCCTTGAACTCACCCCATCCACCGCTGTCGCTGCGCGAGGCGACGGCGGCCGACCTCGCGCTGATCAACGACATGCACGTGCGCAGCCGCGCGGTCACGTACCGCGGCCAGGTGTCCGATCACTACCTCGACGTCGTGATGCCCGTGGCCAGCCTGGAAGACTGGGCGCGCAAGCTGCCGGAGATGCTCGCGGGCGGGGGCCGGATCCTGATCGCGCAGTCGCAGGGCCGGGCGTCCGGCTTCGTCTGCATGCTGGCAGCCGACGCCGACGGCAGCGTCTACATCGACAACCTGCACGCCCTGCCCGAGCACAAGGGACGTGGCGTCGGGTCCGCCCTGCTGGACGCGGCGGAGCAATGGGCGCGCGCGTGCGGCGCACGCGCGATGCATCTGAGGGTGCTGGAGTCGAACAAGCCGGCGATCGGCTTCTACGAGTCGCGCGGCTGGCGCTGCGTCGAGCGGCTGGAAGATCGCTGGGGCGACTCGCCCATCGTCGCACTGATCTACGCGATCGACCTGGCGCCGGCGGCCTGACGCGGCCTCACCTGAAGCACTTCATGTCGAATTCGTAGGTGGAGATCCGCGAAGGCTGCGTCTGCATCTCCTCGCGCCTGACCGCGCCGTTGTCGCCGACGAGGTGATACGGCGTCACGCTGCAGTGCGCCGGCGTCAGGTCCACCACGACTTCGTACTGCTCGTTCAACCTGGGCACGAAGCTGGACATCTTGCAGACGCCGGCCTGCCGTGCGCGCACCTCGTTCTGCGTGTCGGGCATCAACGAATGCATGATCTCGCTGGCCGTGGCCACAGGAAACACGGCGCGCGGGCCGATCACCAGCGGCTCGTCGGCAGGCACGTGGCGCTCGATCGTCGCCGCCGACGGCGGCTTGTCGTCCAGCATGCCGATGCGCACGCCGTCCTTGCTGTTGCCGCCCGTCATGCCGAGGTTCGCCTTGGTGAAGCACGTCGGCGAATCGAACACGGCGATGTCGGCGTAGTACGCGAACGGATGCAGGTTCACGACGCGCACCTTCGCCGATCCGATCGCGGCCGGCGGCTCGACATACTTCGGCGCGGTGTTGGGCAGCGTGGAGCACGCCACCACCATCATGGCGATCGCCAATGCCGCGGCGAACGGCGCGCGAGCCGCACGGGCTCGCAGGCGGTGCGCTGCGTTCGGGATGTCGTTGTGGCGGTCGTTCATGGCTGGGTCCTGCCTTGTGTATCGGCCGGGTGCGCAGAAAGCTGTAGATCGTGTCAGGGACGACACGAAACGCTTTCCGCGAATCTGCCTTTGCGAGCGGGAATGAACGGGATATCGGCCGCTTTTCGAGCGTTCTGAAGCGCGCCGGCGTGCCGCCGCAGAAAAAAGGTTTCGCCGGCATTTCTGTTGGCCACCGAACCATCGCGGAGTGGTCGATTGATCTACGATGCACCCTGGCGTGTACCGCCCCGTCCAGACGAACCGGAGACTGCCGATGAGCCAGCACGAACCCGAACGCGTTCAGGTCAGGATCACGGCCAACGGCCCCTACGTGGTCTCGGGCGGGCTGCCGCTGAGCCGCCAGGCCATCGGAACCAATGCCGGCGGAGAATCGACGACCTGGGAACAGGGCCAGGACTTTCCGGTCCAGGCGCAGTACAGGCTGTGCCGTTGCGGCCAGAGCGCGAACAAGCCGTTTTGCGACGGCACGCACCAGCAGGCCGGATTCGACGGTTCCGAGACGGCCGACCGCCGGCCGTATCTCGAACAGGCCAAGGTCATGCGGGGCCCGACCATGTCGCTCACCGACGTCGAGAGCCTGTGCGCGTTCGCGCGCTTCTGCGATCCGAACGGACAGGTGTGGGGTCTCGTCGCGCGAACCGACGACCCGTCGGCGAAACGCCACTTCGTGGCGCAGTCCTGCGACTGTCCGTCCGGCCGGCTGGTGGCCTGGGACAACGCCAGCGGTGCGGCGATGGAGCCGAAGTTCGAGGCCTCCGCGGTGCTGGTCGAGGATCCCGAAAAGGCCTGCTCGGGCCCGCTCTGGCTGCGCGGCGGCGTGCAGGTGATCGGCTCCGACGGCTTCGCCTACGAGGTGCGCAACCGCGTCACGCTGTGCCGCTGCGGCGCCTCTCGCAACAAGCCCTTCTGCGACGGGTCGCACGTCTCGATCGGCTTCAGCGACCAGCGTTGAACCGAAGCTCGGTCGCTGCACCGCTCGACGGATCGCGCAGCAGGCGGCCGAGCGCGACCGCACGCGGCCCGCACATCAGCCGGCGTGCGACTTCACCCACGCGACGTACTTGTCCATCCAGCCTTGCAGGAAGGTCTTGCTGGCGGTGCCGATGCTGCCGTCCGCGTCGAACAGGCCAGCATGGGCATGGATGAAGGCTTCGGGCTGGCCCAGAACAGGGACGTCGAGGTAGGCCAGGATGTTGCGCAGGTGCTGCTGCGCCAGCGCCGTTCCGATCACGCCGACGGAGATGCCCAGCACGCCGGCCGGCTTGCCCGCCCACGCGCTCTGGCCATAGGGCCGGGAGGCGTTGTCGAGCGCGTTCTTCAGCACCCCGGGGATCGAGCGGTTGTACTCGGGCGTCACGAACAGCAGCGCAGAGGCCGCCTTGATCTCGGCCTTCAGGCGCTTGACCGGCGCCGCCTGGTCGGCGTCGTCGTCCTGGTTGTAGAGCGGCAGGTCGCCGATCTCGACCTGCGTGAAGGCGAAGTCCGGCGGGGCCAACCTCGCCATCGCGGTGGCCAGCTGGCGATTGAGCGATTCGCGGCGGAGGCTGCCGACGACGACTGCGATTCGATAGGTGCTCATGAGCGTCTCCAATGCTGGCGCGCCGTCGTGGCCGGCGCGAGTGTCGAGAATCGACTGGCAAGCGTACGCGCATCCGTTGCGAACGCAAGGCCGAAGAGCCGGGCCCGCGAAGGCTTCATGGCCGACCCGGCGCGCCGAGTCTCTCCGGAGGCGGTGTCAGCCGATCTTCGCGGCGTACGCATCCATGACGCGGGCCGAGTAGACCATCGCCGCGCCGGCATTGACGGCGATGGCGACGCCCAGCGCCTCGGCGATCTCCTCCTTGCTCGCACCCGCCTTGATGGCCGCGCCGGTGTGCGTGGTGATGCAGCCGTCGCAACGCAGGCTCACGGCCACGGCCAGCGAGATCAGCTCGCGTGTCTTCGCGTCCAGCGTCCCGGTCTTCGCACCGGCCTCGCCCAGCGCGCGGTAGCCGCGGACGGTGTCGGGACTCAATGCGGCGATCTGGCCGATCGCGACTATCAACTGCTTCTGGTAGTCGTTCCAATCGAGCATCATGGCTGGTTCTCCTTGTTGAACGGAACGCCGGCTAGCGTTCCCATCTTGCCGCTGGCGAAATCCCGTCTGGCCTGGGCGAGACGCTCGTGCGTGTCCATCACGAACGATCCTCCGAACAGGACAGGCCCTTGCACCGGGTCTCCACCCAGCAAGGCCACGTCCAGCGGCCGATCCGACGTGGCGGCGATGCGCACGCTGTCGCCCGGCGTCAGGACGACGAGCGTGCCCGCGCCCAGGGCCGCGCCGTCGTCCGCCGCGAGCGCGCCGTCGAGCACATACAGTCCGAGTTCCTGCGTCGCGTCCACCTCAAGCGAAACCGCGGCACCGCCCTCCAGGTGGACGTGGACCAGCGTGGTCGCCGTGGCGAGTTTCATCGGCCCGTCGACGCCGTCGACATGCCCGGCGATCACGCGCACGCGCGCGCCGTCGCGCGCGAGCTCCGGAATGTCGGCCGCGCGAAACGAGGCATAGGCAGGCGCTACGAGTTTCTGGTCCGGGGGCAGGCTGGTCCACAGTTGCAGCCCATGGCGGCCGCCCTCCGGTTGCTCGGCGTGCAGCACGCCGCGCCCGGCGCGGATGTGCTGGGCGTCGCCGGGGCCCAGCCGGTCCCTGAAGCCGAGGCTGTCGCGGTGTTCGACGGCGCCTTCGAGCAGATAGCTCAACACCTCGATTCCCGCATGCGGATGCGGCCGGTCGCCGATGCCGCGGCGGCTGCGATGGCGGTAGTGATCGATGAAGACGAACGGCCCCAGCGCCGTTCGCTGCGGCGACGGCAGCGCGCGGCGCAGCAGCATGTCGCCATCGTCGATCACCGGTTCGGCTTGCAGAAAGGTCTGGATCGTTCGTTTCACTGTCGTCCCCTGGCGAAGATGCGAGACTGCGTTCGGCATCGTATTGAACACTCTACAAGGAGTATCCCCATGGGTGCCAGCAGGCTTTCTTCCGACCATCAAGTCAGCACTGCGGCTGAACTCGTCTCCGCCATCCGTGACTCTGTCGGGCGCCGCATTGTCGTGCGCGGGGTGATCGAGAATGCGCCGTCCATGCGTCTTGCCCCAGGCCAGGTACTGTGCGGCGCGGACGCGAGCAGTTCCATCACGCTCGCCGATGGCGTCGACGGCTTGCAGCTCAGTACCGACAACGAAGTCAGCGGGCTGCAACTGACGGCGTCGCCCCACAAGCGCGCCATCTTCAACGACACGACCGTCGCCAGCCTCGGGCGCATGCGGCTGGCCGACGTCAGCGTCACCGGACAGGTGCAGCTCCTGGCGCGAGACGCCGTGAAGAGCGGCCATGTCGACGTCGACGGCCTGGACATCGTGAGCGCGGACGCACGCGCTTGTGCCGACCGGCCTGTCGGCTTCGGCGTCCATGTCCTGCAGGGCGCGTTCACGCTGTGGAACATGCAGGCGGACGAGCGCGTGACCATCAGCGCCAACCTGGTCGGCCTGGCGGCGGGCCGCGAAGGCGCGCCATCGCGGCGTCGAGACGTTTGGCGGCACCGGCGATTCGCTCGTCAAGGGCGCGGTGATGAAGCTGGCGGCCACCGCCTTCAGCGTCAAGCCGGGCGGTTCGGCGCAATCGGTCGAGATCGACGGCGGCCTCACCACGCACGGCGCGGGCGTGTCCGCATTCGAGCTGCACGGAGCCATTGGCGCGTTCCGGGTCGGCGGCGGGTTTGCAGCTTCGGGTGGCGGGTTCGACAAGATCTGAGACGGGTCGCGGCCTGGCGGATTGCGCCTGCGGAAATCATCTTGAATTTCGTCAGGCGCTGCATTGACTTCGCGGCCAGACGTTCCGCCTCGGCCCGCGACAACACGCCGCTGGCGGTCGGTGCTTGTCACACGGCGAGGTTGCCCAGCCTTCCGATTGCAATTGCCGCCCTTCATCCTCGGTACAACCGCGAAACGAGAATGACAAAGGGCCGCGACATTGCTGCGCGGCCCTCTGGGACAAACTATGGCGGAGTGGACGGGACTCGAACCCGCGACCCCCGGCGTGACAGGCCGGTATTCTAACCAACTGAACTACCACTCCACGTGGTCGGCAACTTCGAGCTTTCGCTCCAAGCGCTGCCTGCAACTTGCGCCAGCGTTAACTGGCGACCCCAAGGGGATTCGAACCCCTGTAACGACCGTGAAAGGGTCGTGTCCTAGGCCTCTAGACGATAGGGTCAGTATTCGTCTTTCTCTCTTTACCGCGCGCCACCTGGAACTGACTAAGCAGTCTTGGTGGAGGTAAGCGGGATCGAACCGCTGACCTCTTGCATGCCATGCAAGCGCTCTCCCAGCTGAGCTATACCCCCGATATTTGACTACCAGGAACTCCCCGAAGGGATAACGCGTGGTGAAGAGCGAAGACAGCTAGTATAGACCAGATTTCAAATCGAGCGCAAGCGGTCGAGCACAACTTCGCGTTGGAAAAGCGCCAGCAAGGCGTCGATGGCCGGCGTCTGGGCGCGGCCGCAGACGATCACGCGCAGCGGGATCGCCAGTTGCGGCATCTTGATCGCGTGCGCGGCAAGCGTCTCCTTCATCGCGGCCGCCAGCGACGCCTTGTCCCACGCCACGGTCTCGAGCTTGTCGCGCAGCGTGCGCAGCGCCGCCTTCGCGACGTCGGTGACATGCTGGTCGACGTCGGCCTGCGCCGGCGTCACCGCGGTGAAGAACATCGCGATCCAGTCGGCGAGTTCGACGGTGGTGTGGCAGCGATCCTTCAGCAGCGCGCAGCGCGCGGCCATCGTGGCGTCGGCCGCGGCCTCGATGCCGCGCTTGCGCAGTTGCGTCGCCGCCAGCGCGGCCAGGCGCGCGTCGTCGGCCTGCTTCATGTGATGCGCGTTGACCCACAGCAGCTTGGCCGGATCCCATTGCGCCGGGCTCTTCGACAGGTGCGAGCCGTCGAACCA
>FTKD01001307.1_pt6 | contig 12707 bp, 10 predicted proteins | sample 1658191 | NCBI WGS metagenome assembly FTKD01 (sample SAMEA3914808, study PRJEB12502) | metagenome | biome: forest; material: soil | place: Canada | collected 2011-08-03 | depth 0.3 m
CCGCCACTACGGCGACGGCCGCCACAACGGCGTCGAGTTCATCGTCGTCGACACCGGCGGCTTCGAGCCCGATTCCACCACCGGCATCGTCAAGGAGATGGCGCGCCAGACGCGCCAGGCCGTGGCCGAGGCCGACGTGGTCGTCTTCGTGGTCGACGTGCGCGCCGGCCTGTCGGCCCAGGATCACGACATCGCCCGCTACCTGCGCACCGCGCAGAAGAACGTGCTGATAGCCGTCAACAAGGCCGAGGGCATGCAGGAGTCGCCCATGCTCAACGAGTTCCACGAACTCGGCATGGGCGAACTGCATCCGATCTCGGCCGCGCACGGGCAGGGCATCCGCAGCCTGCTCGACGCGGCGCTGGAAGGCCACGCCGAAGAGGCCGAGGCGGACGAATTCGGCGCGTCGGCGATGGATCGCCCGATCCGCCTGGCCGTGGCCGGCCGCCCCAACGTGGGCAAGTCCACGCTGATCAACACCTGGCTGGGCGAGGAGCGCCTGGTCGCGTTCGACATGCCCGGCACCACGCGCGACGCCATCATGGTGCCGTTCGAGCGCGACGGCCAGAAGTTCGAGCTGATCGACACGGCCGGCCTGCGCCGCAAGGGGCAGGTGTTCGAGGCGATCGAGAAGTTCTCGGTCATCAAGACGCTGCAGGCGATCGCCGACGCGAACGTCGTGGTGCTGCTGCTCGACGCCACGCAGGGCGTCACCGACCAGGACGCCCACATCGCGGGCTACATCCTGGATTCGGGACGCGCCGTGGTGATCGCCATCAACAAGGTGGACGCCGTCGACAGCTACCAGCGCGAGATGCTGGATCGCTCGATCGAATCGCGCCTCGCGTTCCTGAAGTTCGCGCCGGTGATCAACATCTCCGCACTGAAGCGCCAGGGGCTCGGGCCGTTGTGGAAGAACATCGCCGACGCGCACGCGTCAGCCAACCGCAAGATGTCCACGCCGGTGCTCACGCGTCTGCTGATGGACGCCGTCGAGCACCAGCAACCGCGCCGCGACGGCATGTATCGCCCCAAGATGCGCTATGCGCACCAGGGTGGCATGAATCCGCCAGTCATCGTGGTGCACGGCAACTCGCTGGACCACGTCACCGACGCGTACAAGCGCTTCCTGGAGGGGCGTTTCCGCGACTATTTCAAGCTGGTGGGCACGCCGCTCAAGATCGAGCTGCGATCCGGGCGTAACCCATTCACAGACAAAGAAGAATAAAGTTAACCCGTAGGCCGGTGGGTGGGATGTTGCGTGTGATAACGTGAACTCTCTTCCAACACACGTACTTTCAACACGGAGAATATCGTGAGCAACAAAGGGCAACTCCTACAAGACCCCTTCCTGAACCTGCTGCGCAAGGAGCACGTTCCGGTGTCGATCTATCTGGTCAACGGCATCAAGCTGCAAGGCCACATCGAATCGTTTGACCAGTATGTGGTCCTGCTGCGCAATACCGTCACCCAGATGGTCTACAAGCACGCCATCTCCACGGTGGTGCCGGGCCGCGCGGTGAACTTCCACGCGGGTGACGCACCCGAATGACGTCGGGGCTTCTTCCTGAGCCTTCGACGTCCTTGCCCGGTGCGCCCGCACCGGCATCGCGTTGACCTACGACGCTGACTCCGACACACGCGGACCACAGCAAGGCGCCTCCACCCACGGAGAACCGCCGCGCGTGATCCTCGTGGGCGTCGACTTCGGCCGCGGCTCGTCCTTCGATCCCACGCTCGACGAGCTGGCGTTGCTGGCAGAGTCCGCGGACGACATTCCCGTCGCCCGCGTCACCTGCAAGCGCAAGGCACCCGATCCGGCGCTGTTCGTGGGCAGCGGCAAGGCCGACGAGATCAAGGAACTGGTGTTGGCGCACCGCGCGCAGGGCGTGCTGTTCGACCAGGCGCTGTCGCCGGCGCAGCAACGCAATCTCGAGAAGCATCTCGGGGTCGGCGTGGCCGACCGCACGGCGCTGATCCTCGAGATCTTCGCCGCCCGCGCCAAGAGCCACGAAGGCAAGCTGCAGGTGGAGCTCGCGCGGCTGCAATACCTGTCCACGCGCCTCGTGCGGCGCTGGAGTCACCTGGAACGCCAGCAGGGCGGCACCGGCGTGCGCGGCGGCCCGGGCGAATCGCAGATCGAGCTCGACAAGCGCATGATCGGCGAGCGCATCAAGCAGGTGAAGGAACGCCTGGTGAAGGTGAAGAAGCAGCGCCAGACGCAGCGCAAGTCGCGCGAGCGCAGCGGCACCTTCCGCGTGTCGCTGGTGGGCTACACCAACGCCGGCAAGTCGACGCTGTTCAACGCGCTCGTCAAGGCCGACACCTACGTCGCCAACCAGCTGTTCGCCACGCTCGACACCACCACCCGCTCGATGTACCTGCAGCAGGTGGAGACCTCGGTATCGCTGTCCGACACCGTGGGCTTCATCCGCGACCTGCCCCACAAGCTGGTCGAGGCCTTCCGCGCCACGCTGCAGGAGGCGGCCGACGCCGACCTGCTGCTGCACGTGATCGACGCCGCCAGCCCGTTGCTGCAGGAGCAGCGCGACGAGGTGGAACGCGTGCTGCACGAGATCGGCGCCGACGCGGTGCCGCAGGTGCTCGTCTACAACAAGCTCGACCGCCTCGACGTCGCCCAGCGCCCGGAAACCCTGGTCGACGCGATCGAGGGCGAGCGCGGCCTGCGCACGCCGCGCGTCTTCGTCAGCGCGCTCGGCGGCGAGGGGCTGGACGCGCTGCGCCAGGCCATCGCCGACGCGCTGATCGCCAGCCAGAATGCCCCGCAGGAAGACTTCGAGCGCGACGCCCGGTTCAGCCGGCCCGACTACGACGACAATGATGACGACAACGACTCGAAAGATTCGATTTCGTCCCCATCATCTTCAGCATGAACATGTCCGAGAACACTTCTTCGTCCCCGGCTCCGCGCCGGCGCGCGCTTTTGCGCAAAGTCTTCGGCCGCACCATGGCCCAGGACGGCGGCCCGCCCGACCTGGAAGAGATGTGGCGCGATTTCACGCGCAAGCTTTCGTCCTTCTTCGGGCTGGGCAAGAAGGGCGGCGAGCCCGGCAACGGCGGCTTCCAGCCGGATGCCCGCAGCGCGAGCGTCGGCGCGGTGCTGGTGGCGCTGATCGTCCTGGTCGTCTGGCTGTTCAGCGGCTCGTTCATCGTCCAGGAAGGCCAGAAGGCCGTCGTCACCACGTTCGGCAAGTACAGCCACACCGTGGAAGCCGGCTGGGGCTGGCGCCTGCCGTACCCGATCCAGGCCAACGAGACGGTCGATTTCACGCAGCTCAAGACCGCCGAGATCGGCGGCTCCAGCATCTCGGCGTCCACCGGCCTGCGCGATTCGGCCATGCTGACGCAGGACGAGAACATCGTCGACGTGCGCTTCAACGTGCAGTACAGCCTGAAGGACGCGCGCGCCTACCTGTTCGAGAACAACCACCCCGGCGCGGCCGTCGTGCAGGCCGCGGAGTCCGCCGTGCGCGAGATCGTCGGCTCGAGCCGCATCGACTCGGTGCTGTTCGAGCAGCGCGACGCGCTGGCCGCGAACCTGGTCAAGTCGATCCAGGCGCAGCTCGACAAGCTCGACGCCGGCATCCTGATCGCCAACGTCAACATCGAGAAGGTGGTGGTGCCCGAACAGGTCACGGCGGCGTTCGACGACGTGGTCAAGGCCGGCGTCGACCGCGACCGCCTGAAGAACGAAGGCCAGGCCTACGCCAACAACATCATCCCGGCCGCCCAGGGCGACGCCGCGCGGCTGCGCGAGGATGCGCTGGCCTACAAGGCGCGCATCGTCCACGCCGCCGAAGGCGATGCCGACCGCTTCAAGGCGATCTACGCCGAGTACCAGAAGGCGCCGGCCGTCACGCGCGACCGCATGTACATCGACGCGATGCAGGACGTCTACTCCAACGTCACCAAGGTGATGGTGGACACGCATGGCGGCGCCAACCTGATCCAGGTGCCGCTGGACAAGCTGACCCAGGCCGCCGCCGCCAACGCCGCGACCGCACCGGGCCCGGCCGACGCGAGCGCCGGCTCCACCGGGACGGTCACGGTCACGCCGGTCGATCCCTCGTCCGCCAACGATCCACGTGCGCGCGACAACTCGCGCAGCCGCGATCGCGACGGTCGTTGAGGAGCCGCACATCATGAACAGAATCTTTCTCGCCATCGCCGCCCTCATCGTCGTCGCGCTCGTGGCCTCGTCCTCGCTGTTCGTCGTCGACCAGCGCCAGGTGGCCGTCATCAAGACCTTCGGCGAGATCAAGGAAGTGATCACCGACCCGGGCCTGAACTACAACTGGCCGCTGGTGCAGACGGTCTCGATGCTCGACAAGCGCATCCAGACGCTGGACAACCCGTCGCCGAGCGCCATCTTCACCGCCGAGAAGAAGAGCCTGGTGATCGACTGGCTGGTGAAGTGGCGCATCAACGACCCGCGCCAGTACATCCGCAACAACGGCGTCGAGCAGCGCAATCTCGAGAATCGCCTGGCTGCCGTGGTGCAGGCGGCGTTCAACGAGGAAGTGACCAAGCACACGGTGCGTGGCGTGCTGTCCGACGAGCGCGCGCAGATCATGGAGAACGTGAAGACGCGCCTGGCGGCGGAATCGAAATCGTTCGGCATCGAGATCGTCGACGTGCGCATCAAGCGCGTCGACTTCGTCGCCGACATCACCACCGCCGTCTACAACCGCATGATCTCGGAGCGCAAGCAGGTGGCCAACATGCTCAGCGCCGAAGGCGGCGCCGAGAAGGAGCGCATCCGCGCCGACGCCGACAAGCAGAAGGCCGTGATCATCGCCCAGGCCACGCTGGAGGCGCAGAAGACCAAGGGCGAGGCCGACGCGCAAGCCACGCAGATCTACGGCGAGGCCTTCGGCCGCGATCCGAAGTTCGCGCAGTTCTACCGCAACCTCGAGGCCTACCGCGCCAGCTTCCACAGCAAGTCGGACGTGATGGTGATCGACTCCAGCACCGATTTCTTCAAGGCCATGCACGGCCCGGGCAGTGCCGGCTCCGCCGACGCCGCCACCGCGCCCAAGAAGCACTGATCGGGTGGGCGTCCTGCTGGCCAGCGCGATCGCGCTGGTACTGATCTTCGAGGGCTTGCTGCCGTTCCTGAACCCCGGTGCCTGGCGCCGGGTGTTCGAGCGGGCGCTGCAGATGACCGACGCCCAGATCCGGCTCCTGGGGCTCGCCAGCCTGGCCATCGGGGTCGTCGTCCTGCTGATTTTCGGGCCCTGACGCCTGGTCTGCGAAGGCTGGGTTCGCCAATTCGGCGTTGCTGGCAGTCGCCAGCGAACCGCCCGGAACGAAACATTCGTTCGCCCTTGCGGACACATCGGTACAATCCCGGTTTTAACCCCCTCAGCATTCTCATGACGTCTGCTTGGCTACTGCCCGAGCACATCGCCGATGTCCTGCCGTCCGAAGCGCGGCGCATCGAGGAATTGCGGCGCAAGCTGCTCGACCTGGCCCGCAGCTACGGTTTCGAGCTGGTGATCCCGCCGATGCTGGAACATCTCGAATCGCTGCTGTCCGGCACCGGACACGCGCTCGATCTCAAGACCTTCAAGCTGGTCGATCAGCTGAGCGGCCGCATGCTGGGCGTTCGCGCCGACACCACGCCGCAGGTCGCCCGCATCGATGCCCACTTGTTGAACCGGCAGGGCGTGGCGCGCCTGTGCTATTGCGGCCCGGTGCTGCATGCGCGGCCGGATCGTCCACTGGCCACCCGCGAGCCTCTGCAGTTCGGCGCCGAGATCTACGGCCACGCCGGGCTCGAGGCCGACCTGGAGGTGCAGGACCTGGCGCTCGACGGCCTGGCCGCCGCCGGTGTCGGGGCGCTCGTGCTCGACATGGGCGACGCCCGCATCGTGCGCAGCATCCTGGCCGTCGAGGGGAGGACGCCCGAGTCGCTCAGCGAGATCGTCGCGGCGCTCACGCTCAAGGATCGCAGCGCGGTCGAGGCGCTCAGCGCCGGCTGCTCCGCGGCCACGCGCGCGGCCCTGCTGACGCTGCTGGACCTGTACGGCGGCATCGAGGTGCTGGACGAGGCGCGCCGCCGCCTGCCGCAGCACCCGGCGATCGCCGCGGCGCTGGACGACCTGGCCTGGCTGGGTCATCACCTGCGCGCCGCGCATCCCGCGATCGAGATCGGCTTCGACCTGTCCGACATGAGCGGCTACGCGTACTACAGCGGCGTGCGCTTCGCCGTCTACGCCACCGGCTCCACCGACGCGCTGCTGCGCGGCGGCCGCTACGACGAGGTCGGCGCCGTGTTCGGCCGCAATCGTCCGGCCGTCGGCTTCAGCCTGGACCTGCGCCAGCTGTCGGCCGCGATGCCCGCAGCGCCGCTGCGCGCGGCCATCCGCGCGCCGTGGAGCGAGGACGCCGGCCTGCGCGCTGCCATCCGCGCGTTGCGCGCCGATAACGAAACGGTGGTGTGCGCCTTGCCCGGGCACGACCACGAGACGCAGGAATTTGCCTGCGACCGCGAGCTGGTCGCCGTCGACAACCGATGGACGCTGCGCCCCCTGGCGAGCGCCTGAGACCTCCAGCCGCACCCGCATCACCGGCCTTTCCCCGGCCGACGACCCTCCCTCCTGATCCCCGAGCTCCATGCAACAAGGCAACACCACCTCCATCTCGCGCGGCCGCAATGTCGTCGTCGTCGGCACCCAGTGGGGTGACGAGGGCAAGGGCAAGGTCGTCGACTGGCTGACCGACCACGCGCAAGGCGTCGTCCGCTTCCAGGGCGGCCACAACGCCGGCCACACGCTGGTCATCAAGGGCATCAAGACGGCGCTGCAGCTGATCCCGTCGGGCGTGATGCGCGACGGCGTCAACTGCTACATCGGCAACGGCGTTGTGGTCGATCCCACCCACCTGCTGTCCGAGATCGAGCGCCTGGAAAAGATCGGCCTGGACGTGCGCTCGCGCCTGTTCGTCAGCGAGGCCTGCCCGCTGATCATGCCGTTCCACGTTGCCGTGGACAAGGCGCGCGAGGCGCAACGCGAGGAGTGCGGCGACGGCAAGATCGGCACCACGGGCAAGGGCATCGGCCCGGCCTACGAAGACAAGGTGGCCCGCCGCGCGCTGCGCGTGCAGGACCTGAAGCACCCGGATCGCTTCGCGAAGAAGCTGCGCGAGCTGCTGGACGTGCACAACGCGACGCTGGTGCGCCTGAAGCAGCCCACACTCGAATTCCAGCCGATCTACGACCAGGCGATGCAGGTCGCCGAGCTGATCAAGCCGATGATGGCCGACGTCGGCTACGCGCTGCACAAGGCCCACCAGGCCGGCGCCAAGCTGCTGTTCGAAGGCGCGCAGGGCACGCTGCTGGACATCGACCACGGCACCTATCCGTTCGTCACCTCCAGCAACTGCGTGGCCGGCAACGCCGCCGCCGGCACCGGCCTGGGGCCGGGCATGCTGCACTACATCCTGGGCATCACGAAGGCCTACACCACGCGCGTCGGCTCGGGCCCGTTCCCGACCGAGCTGGACATCCTCGACGAGGGCGGCGTCGGCCATCACCTGTCGGTCGTCGGCCAGGAGCGCGGCACCGTCACCGGCCGCGCCCGCCGCTGCGGCTGGCTCGACGCCGCCGCGCTCAAGCGCGCGACCATCATCAACGGAATCTCCGGCCTGTGCATCACCAAGCTGGACGTGCTGGACGGCCTGGCCGAGATCAAGGTCTGCATCGGCTACAAGCTCGACGGCCAGGACGTCGACATCCTGCCGAGCGACGCCGACGACGTGGCGCGCTGCGAGCCGATCTACGAGACGTACCCGGGCTGGTCCGAGAAGACCTTCGGCCTGACCGAATGGGATCAACTGCCGCTGAACGCGCGCCGCTATCTCGAGCGCGTGAAGGAGCTGATCGGCGCGCCGATCGACATGGTGTCCACCGGCCCCGACCGCGACCACACCATCCTGCTGCGCCACCCGTATCGTTGAACACGAGGCAACACGATGCTCACTGACGACGGCAAGCACCTGTACATCTCCTGGGGCGAGTACCACCAGCTGATCGAACGCCTCGCGCTGAAGGTGCACGCCTCGGGCTGGCAGTTCGACCAGATCCTGTGTCTCGCGCGCGGGGGCATGCGCCCGGGCGACATGCTTTCGCGCATCTTCGACAAGCCGCTGGCCATCATGTCCACCAGTTCCTATCGCGCCGAGACCGGCACGATCCAGGGCCGGCTCGACATGGCCAAGTACATCACGCTGCCGCGCGGCGACCTCTCGGGCCGCGTCCTGCTGGTGGACGACCTGGCCGACTCGGGCGTCACGCTGGCCGCCGTGGCCGAGCGCCTGCGCGGCCTGCCGGCCATCAGCGAGCTGCGTTCCGCGGTGCTGTGGACCAAGGCGATCTCCACCTACACGCCCGACTACTTCGTCGAGGTGCTGCCGACGAGCCCGTGGATCCACCAGCCGTTCGAGGACTACGACGGCATCGCCATCGAGACGCTGATCAAGCGCAACGCCGAGGAGTGAGGGCAGGGCGCTCGTCTGCCGCACTGCGCACACCGCACCTGCCATGACGGCCGACGCCCATCCTCACCGCATCGAATCGCTCGCCGAGCTCGAGGCCCTGTTCGGGCCGGTGGGCGAGGCCTCGATCCGCAAGGAAGTGCCGTTCCTGCATCCGCACTACCAGGCGGTGATCAAGGCGTCGCCGTTCGCGGTGCTGGCCACCGCCGGCCCCGCAGGACTGGACGTCTCGCCGCGCGGCGACCCGCCCGGCTTCGTCGAGGTGCAGGACGAGCACACGCTGCTGCTGCCCGAGCGCCGCGGCAACAACCGCGTCGACAGCCTGCGCAACATCCTCGTCGATCCGCGCGTCGCGCTGCTGTTCCTCGTCCCCGGCGTGGGCGAGACGCTGCGCGTGAACGGCCGCGCGACGATCAGCACCGAACCTGAGTTGCTGCAGCGCTTCGCCGTCGACGGCAGCGCGCCCAAGTGCGTACTGGTGATCGCGGTGGAGGCTGCGTATTTCCAGTGCGCGCGCGCCATCCAGCGTTCGAATCTGTGGCGGCCGGTGCCTGCCGACGCGCCACGACCGGTGCCGACGCCGGGCGCGATGCTGCAGGCGTTGACCGCGGCCGCGATCGACGGAGCGACCTACGACCGCGAGTTGCCGGAACGCCAGCGCACGACGCTCTATTGAACCTCGTGCCGCGCGATGCGCGCGACCGCGACGGGGTGGCCTTCGTGCTTTGCGCGACACGCGTGCGGTGCCGATGAAACGTGTGCGCCAGAACGAAAAAAGCCCCGTGAATCAAGGATTCACGGGGCTAGTTTGACCAGAATTCTGGTGCCCAGAAGAGGACTCGAACCTCCACGCCGTTAAGCGCTAGTACCTGAAACTAGTGCGTCTACCAATTCCGCCATCTGGGCAAGGTACATTTCGTCAATCAACTCGTTTCCTGTACTTCGACTTGCATCGAAGTTCGCGTGAAACTCGTTAATCAGCGAAGACAAGGATCATATCATCAAGAACAAAACAGTTGCAAGCCCTCCCGCACTTTCCGGTGCATTGATGGGCGAAGCCGAGGGGGTGGTGTTCGGACACCGCGACGGACACGGGTTCGTCAAGCGCGACGACGGCGAGCCCGACGTCTATATCTCGCAGCAGGAGATGCGCTCCGTGCTGCACCGCGACCGCGTGAAGGTGCGCCTCGTGCGCTTCGATCGCAAGGGGCGGCCCGAAGGGCGTGTCCTCGAGATCGTCGAGCGGCGCAAGGCGCCCATCATCGGACGGCTCCTCAACGAAGGCGGGGCGTGGCTCGTGGCGCCGGAAGACCGCCGCTACGGCCAGGACATCCTGATCCCGAAGAACGCCACCGCCTCCGCGGTCGCGGGCCAGGTGGTGGCGGTGGAGCTCACCGAGCCGCCCTCGATGTACTCGCAGCCCGTCGGCCGCATCACCGAGGTGCTGGGCGAGATCGACGATCCCGGCATGGAGATCGAGATCGCGGTGCGCAAATACGAGGTGCCGTATCGCTTCTCCGCGGAGACGCTCGCGCAGACCGCCAAGCTGCCGGACCACGTGCGCGCCGCCGACATGAAGGGCCGCATCAATCTCACCGACGTCCCGCTCGTCACGATCGACGGCGAGGACGCGCGCGACTTCGACGACGCCGTCTACTGCGAGCCGTACAAGGCGGGCCGCGGCAAGAACGCGGTCAGCGGCTGGCGCCTGATCGTCGCGATCGCCGACGTGAGCCACTACGTGAAGCCGGGCGAGGCGCTCGACTCGGACGCCTACGAGCGCGCGACCTCGGTCTACTTCCCGCGCCGCGTCATCCCGATGCTGCCGGAGAAGCTCTCCAACGGCCTGTGCTCGCTCAATCCCGACGAGAACCGCCTCGCGATGGTGTGCGACATGCTGATCGGCGAGGACGGGGAGCAGGGCGCCTACCAGTTCTACCCGGCCACGATCTGCTCGCACGCGCGCCTGACCTACACCGAGGTGGCGGCCGTGCTGGGCAACACGCGCGGCCCCGAGGCCGCCGAACGCGCGGAGCTCGTGCCGCACCTGCTGAACCTGCACGACGTCTACCGCGCGCTGCTCAAGGCGCGCCAGCGCCGCGGCGCGATCGACTTCGAGACGACCGAGACGCAGATCGTCTGCGACGACAACGGCCGCATCGAGCGCATCGTCCCGCGCACCCGCAACGACGCGCACAAGCTGATCGAGGAGGCGATGCTGGCGGCCAACGTCTGTGCCGCCGACTTCATCGCGCTGCACGAGCATCCGGCGCTGTTCCGCGTGCACGAGGGCCCGACGCCCGAGAAGAAGATCACCCTGCAGAACTACCTGAAGGCGCTGGGCCTGGGACTGTCGATCAGCGACGATCCGAAGCCGGCCGAATACCAGGCGCTGGCCCAGGCCACCAAGGACCGCGTCGACGCGCAGCAGATCCACTCGATGCTGCTGCGCTCGATGCAGCAGGCCATCTACACGCCCAAGAACAGCGGCCACTTCGGCCTGGCGTACCAGGCCTACGCGCACTTCACGAGCCCGATCCGCCGCTACCCCGACCTGCTGGTGCACCGCGTGATCAAGGCGCTGCTGCATGGCAAGCGCTACCACCTGATGGCGCCGGAGGTCGAGACTTCCGCGAGCGCCGGTGCGCGCAAGAGCGCGCGCGGGCCGGCCAAGTCCGGCGAGACGGAGATGGCGCACTGGGTTTCGGCGGGCGAGCACTGCAGCGCCAACGAACGCCGCGCCGACGAGGCCTCGCGCGACGTCGAGGCGTGGCTCAAGTGCCGCTTCATGCGCGAGCGCCTGGGCGAGGAGTTCTCCGGCACGGTCAGCGCGGCGACGACGTTCGGCTTGTTCGTCACGCTCGATGCGCTCTATGTCGAGGGCCTGGTGCACATCACCGAGTTGGGCGGCGAGTATTTCCGGTTCGACGAGGTGCGCCAGGAACTGCGCGGCGAGCGCACGGGCATCCGCTACGCGATCGGCGCGCGGGTGCGGGTGCAGGTCAGCCGGGTCGACCTCGACGGCCGCAAGATCGACTTCCGCATCGTGCGCGAGGCCGAGGCCGAGCAGCGCCTGCTGTCGCGTGGTCGCAAGGGCGAGGGCGCCCAGCGCGGCGCGGCGCCGACGGCGACGGCGGCCGAGCAGCTCGCGGCGGTCGATGCTCAGGATCGCCAGATCAAGCGCGCCAGCCGCAAGACCAAGGCCGGCGGCAGCTCGGGCGCGGCCCGGCCGCCGGCATCCAAGACGCCGTCACGCGGCGGCAAGCCGGCGTCCAAGCGTTCCAAGCGCTGAGTGCCCCAACGGCCCGTTCCGGGCCTGACGGAGACCCCGCGCGACGGGGTCTTCGCATTTCAGAGGAGGAATAAGGCCGTGTTGGCCCGGCTGATGCGGTCAATGGACTGCCCGACGGCATCGCAGAATCGGTGGAACTCTTCTCTCATACCGAAAAGTCCGCGATGAACGCTTCCTCCGCTTGCCGGCTGTCTGACGCCTGACGTCCCATGAGCAGCCGTCAGGATCCTGTCCTGGAATTCGAGACTGGCTCCCAGCCGCGCACCTACGCGGACGGGGAGCCGGCGGGCACGCGCCCGACGATCCAGGACGAGGGCGCCGTCGACGCGATTCCCGAGCTCGACGCGATCGGCGTCGACCACGATGCGTTGCTGCATTCGATGGTCTACCTCACGCGGTACCACGGCAACGAGCGCTCGTCGGATTCCCTGCTGGACGGCATGCCCATCGATGGCCTGCTCAACCCCGACCAGGCCGTGCGCGTCATGCGCGCTGCCGGCTACAACGCCGGCCTGATGCAGCGCGAGATCGGCCAGATCCACGCCTTGCTGCTGCCGGCCATCCTGCTGCTGAAGAATGGCGATGCCTGCGTGCTCGTCAAGCGCTTCGACGCCCCGCCCGGCGTCTCGCCGATGTGCGAGGTGGTGATGCCCGGGCCCGAGTTCCACGTCTGCCGCGCGAGCGAGTCGGAACTGGAGCTGGAGTACCTCGGCTTCGCGCTCGTGGCGACGCCGCAGCCGGCCCAGGCGGCGGGCAGCGGCCACCGCGAGGAGCCGTTGCTCGACATGTCCGGCCACTGGCTGTGGGGCACGCTGCGCCGCTTCATTCCTTACTACCGCTCGGCGATGCTCGCCGCGCTGCTCAGCAACGTGCTGATGCTGGTGAGCGGCCTCGTCAC
>FTKD01001374.1_pt2 | contig 12612 bp, 12 predicted proteins | sample 1658191 | NCBI WGS metagenome assembly FTKD01 (sample SAMEA3914808, study PRJEB12502) | metagenome | biome: forest; material: soil | place: Canada | collected 2011-08-03 | depth 0.3 m
CGGGCCGGGCGCCCGGAGGCTCGCCATGACCGGGAAGCGAATGCCCGCTACGACCCGGCTCGCCTGCGATCCAAGTCCCTGCCCACCCTGTCGCTGGCAATGTTTGTTTGAGGGAAGGGGTGGCGTGTCTCGGCCCTTCGAGGGCCTCGACAGCTTAGTCGCCGCCGTTTCGCTGCGAACAGGGTGGATTGCTGGCAGGCAGCGCGGACGCTTCGCGTCCGCGCGTCGACGTGGCTCTGACGAATGCGGATCGCACGCGCGCAGCTTGTTCAGCGAGCCAGTTTGGACAAGCGCGAAGCGGCCCTGTCTGCGCGCCGATGCGCAATCCGCAGCGTGCGGACGGCGACTAAGCTGTCGAGGCCCTCGAAGGGCCGAGACATGCAACTCTTTCCCATCCAGAAGTCTCGCCAGCGGCAGGACGGGCGGGGGCTTGGATCGCAGGCGAGCCGGGTCGTAGCGGGCATTCGTTTCCCGGTCATGGCGAGCCTCCGGGCGCCCGGCCCGCCGGCGTTGCGAGGCGGCAATCTTAGGTGGGCGCCCGCGGAATCCCCAGCCGTTCAGGCTGGGATTCAGGCGCACGCGACCCGGAGAGCCAAGCCCCCGCCCGGCCTGCCGCTCGCGACGACGCAACCCGGGAAGCCAGGCGCGCAGCGCCTGGCAAAAAGCGCCGCAGACATTCAGCGCCAATTTCGTCATTGCACAATCACATTTTATCGTATTACAATAAGTTTTAGTCGACTTACGGCCAACAGAGCGGCATGCAGTGGATGCAAGCTCGCCCCCATTGACCCCATGAACGCACCCGTCCTTTCACCGCCACGCACCTCGCCGCAGGTGGGCTTCCATCGCGTCGCACGCATCGCCCGCGGCCTCGTGCTGGCCGGCGGCGCGCTGTTCGCGCTCAACGCGCTGGCCACGTGGATCTTTCCGGACTACGCGATCCGCATCATCACAAGCCTGGTCCAGGTCAAGCTCGTCGAGCCGTTCACGACCTCGACCCGCGTGATGTATGTGCTGTGGGACATCCCGTCGCTCGCGGTGATCCTCATCGCCCTGTTCCGCCTGTGGCAGCTGTTCGGCGAGTACCTGCATTCGCGCATCTTCAGCGCACGCGCGTTGACCAGCCTGCGCGGCTTCGCACGCTGGACGCTCGTGGCCGCGTTCTGGTCGCCGGTCTATCGAGCGGTGCTGTCGGTGATCGTCACCTGGCAGAACGGGCCGGGCAAGCGCGAGCTGACCATCGACCTGTCGTCCGACGACTACATGATGGTGCTGCTGGGCGTCGTGCTCCTCGCGATCTCCAGCGTGATGGTCGAGGCCGCCCGCATCGCCGAGGACAACGAGGGCTTCGTCTGATGCGAGCCGCACGGCCATGACCATCGTCGTCAACCTCGACGTGATGCTGGCGCGCCGCAAGATGCGCTCGCGCGAGCTCGCCGAGCGCGTGGGCATCACCGAGCAGAACATCTCGCTGCTGAAGTCCGGCAAGGTGCGCGGCGTGCGCTTCGACACGCTGGCGGCCATCTGCGAGGTGCTGCAATGCCAGCCCGGCGACATCCTGGAATATCGCCCCGGCGACGGCGCATCGCCGGACGAGGACATCGGCGATGCGTGACCGGCCGGTCGTCGCGGCCGACTGGGCGTCTGCCCGACGCCGTCGCTGGAGCACGTCGCGCATGGTCGCCGCCGTCGCGCTGCACCTGCTGGTGTTGACGTCGCTGAAGCTCGCGATCGATCGCGTGGAGGTGCAGCGCCGCAGCGCCGATCGATCGACGACGCTGGTAACCGTGGCATTGCACGCCGCAGCGCCCCCGCCACTGCATCCGCTGCCGGCTCCGCGCACGGGCTCGCCCGCGAACGCGCCCGCCGCGCGAGACGCACGAGCGCCCGCGCCACCGCGTCCGCGCGACGCCACCGCGCAGGCCATCACGCAGCCCGCGCCGCCGCACGACCCGCCCCCGGTCGCCGCCGCGACGCCGCCCGCCTCGTCGCCCAAGCCCGATCTCTCGTTCCTCGACAACGCCGCCACGCGCCAGGCGATCCGCGACGTCGCGCGCGGCGACACGCTGGCCAGCGCCGGCAACGCGGCAACCCGCGAGGACAGCGGCAGCGAGCTGCTGGCCGCCGACGGCTCGCACGCGGGCACCACGCGCAACCTGCCGCCGCCCCCGCCCGCGCAACTGCTCGCACGCAACATCGCCGCCGCCCACAAGGGCGATTGCGGCAAGGGCGAGTACCTGGGCGGCGGCATGGGCCTGCTCAGCGCCCCGTTCCTGATCGCCGCCGAGGCGATGGGCCAGTGTTCCGCCAAGTGACATGAAAGCCGACCGAGAACCATGAACAAGATCCTGCAGCCCGCATTGACGCTCGCGTTCGCCGCCAGACCCGCCGCCGCGCCCGGCGACGAGCTCGCGAAGATCAGCCGCTGATGCGACCCGCGGCGCGATCGACCTCCAGCTGTCGCAGCACGTTGCGCTGCAGCTTGCCCGTGGCGGTCATCGGCAAGGCGTCGACGAACTCGATGTCCTTGGGCGTCTCGTACGGCGCGAGTCGGCTGCGCACCAGTTGCTGCAGTTCCTCCACCAAGGCCGCGTCGGGCACCACGCCCACCGCCGCGATGATGAAGGCCTTGACCACCGCGCCGCGCTCCGCGTCGGGCTTGGGCACCACGGCCACCTGCGCGACGGCCGGATGGCGCGCGAGGCAGTCCTCGATCTCGGTCGGGCCGATGCGGTAGCCCGAGGACTTGAACTGGTCGTCGCCGCGCCCCTGGTACCAGAGGTAGCCGTCGGCGTCCATGATCGCGCGGTCGCCGGTGCGGCACCACGATTCGAACGCCGCGCCGGTGAACTTCGCGTGCGTGGCGCGCTCGTTGTTCCAGTAGCCGAGGAAGAAGATCGGATCGCGCTGGCCGTGCGCGTCGCGCGGGTGCACGGCGATGTCGCCGGCCACGCCTGCTGCGCACACGTTGCCGTCGTCATCGATCACCGCGATGCGGTGGCCCGGATACGGCCGGCCCATGCTGCCGGGGCGCGGCGGCCAGCCCGGTGCCAGCTTGCCGGCGCGCGTGCGGTACTGGCCGCAGTTGCCGACCACGTAGTTCATCTCGGTCTGGCCGAACATCTCGTTGACGACGACGCCCAGCTTGTCGCGGCAGTACGCGAACACGCCCTCGCCCACCGCCTCGCCGGCGCTCATCACGCACTTCAACGCGAGCCGCGGATGGCTCGCGCGCGGCTCGGGCGCGACGCGCATCATCGCCTTCAGCGCGGTCGGAAACAGGAAGGTGTGCGTCACCTGGTGGCGTTCCATCAGCTTCAACGCGAGGTCGGCGTCGAAGCGGGCGCGCGAGGCGACGATCGTGCGGCCGAAGTACAGCGTGGGCAGCAGCGCGTCCCACAGCCCGCCGGTCCAGGCCCAGTCGGCCGGGCTCCAGAACGGGCCGTCGCCCTCGAACCAGTTCTGGCTCGCGATGAAACCGCTCAGGTTGCCGATCAGCGCGCGGTGCGGAATCACGGCGCCCTTGGCCGGGCCGGTGGTGCCGCTGGTGTAGATCAGCAGCGCGGGGTCGTCGGCACGGGTGGCCGTGGGCTCGAACTCGGCGCGCGCCGCGGCCAGCGAGCCGCTCCACGAGACGTCGCCGCGGCTGTCGGCCGCGCCGACGCCCATCACCCTCGTCAGCGCGGGGCACGCATCGCGCAACGCGGCGATGACATCGGCCGAACCCTCGTCGACGATCGCCACCTTCGCGCCGCTGTCGTTGAGCCGCGACTGCAAGGCCTCGGCGCCGAACAGCGTCGACAGCGGCACGGCGATCGCGCCCATCTGGAAGACGGCCATCAGCGCGACGGCGGTCTGCGGACGCTGCGGCATGATCACCGCGACGCGGTCGCCGCGCGCCACGCCCAGCGAGCCGAGCGCGTTCGACAGCCGCCGCGCGTCGCGCTGCAGCGCCGCGTAGGTGAACGGCACCGGCCTGTCGTTGCCGGCGTCCTGGATGATCGCCACCGCCGCGGGCGTGTCGCGGGCCCAGCGGTGCAGGCACATCTCGGCGATGTTGAACTGCTCGGGCACGTTCCATGTGAACTCGCCGTGCAAGGCGGCGTAGTTGTCTTTGCTGCTCATCCGGCGAGCTTACGCGTTCGGGGCGCCCAACGCCTGCAAGGCTTCCCCGGTGACGCGGCAGATGCGCCAGTCGGGCAGCATCGTCGCGCCCATGCGCTGGTAGAACGCCTGCGCGTCCACGTTCCAGTCGAGCACGGACCACTCGAAGCGGCCGCAATCGCGCTCGACGGCGATCTGCGCCAGCCGTTGCAGCAACAGCTTGCCCAGGCCGGTGCCGCGCGCCGTCGGCCGCACGAACAAGTCCTCCAGGTACAGGCCCTTCTGGCACAGGAAGGTGGAAAAGTTGTGGAAGAACAGCGCGAAGCCCACCGGCTCGCCGTCGTGCTCGCCGATCAGGCACTCGCAGGCCGGCTTGTCGCCGAACAATTGCGGCTCGAGCTTGGCCGGCGTGGCCGTGGCCAGGTGCTCGAGGTGCTCGTACACGGCGAGTTCGCGGATCAGCGCGACGATGACGGGAACGTCTTCGCGCGTGGCGAAGCGGACGTTGGCGTTCGGGGGGATGGGGGCGGTGCTCATGCAGGCATTGTCGCGCGCGGGTCAGCGCGGCGCCGCGATCTCCTCTACAGTCGACGGCATGCCTACCGCCTATGCCGAACTGCGCCAAGGTCGCGCCCGCCTGACGCCCGTGCGCAACGTGCGATACCAACTGCGCGAATGGGGCGACGCCTCGCTCGTCACGCCCGAACGGCCCGCGCTGGTGCTGACGCACGGCTGGATGGACGTGGGCGCGTCGTACCAGTTCATCGTCGACGAGCTCGCACGCCTCGAAGGGCCGACGCGCTACGTCGTCGCCCTCGACTGGCGCGGCTTCGGCGGCAGCACCAGCGGCGGCGCCGACGCGTTCTGGTTCCACGACTACCTGGGCGACCTCGACACCGTGCTGGACGCGCTGTCGCCCGACGCCGCGGTGGACCTGGTCGGCCACAGCATGGGCGGCAACGTCGTGATGAGCTACGCCGGCGTGCGTCCGGCACGCGTCCGCCGCCTCGTCAACCTCGAAGGCTTCGGCCTGCCCCAGTCGCGACCCGAGCAGGCGCCCGAGCGGCTCGCCAAATGGCTGGACGAGTTGAAGACGCCGGCGTCGCTGCGTTCCTACGCGTCGGTGGACGAAGTCGCGGCGCGCCTGCGCAAGAACAACGCGCGCCTGTCCGCCGACAAGGCCGGCTGGCTCGCGCCGCACTGGTCGGAGCGGCGCGCCGACGGCCGCTGGCACATCCTGGGCGACCCGGCGCACAAGCTGGTGAACCCGGTGCTGTACCGGGTCGAGGAAATCCTGGCCGGCTGGCGCCGCATCGTCGCGCCCGTGCTGTGGGTCGAAGGCGCGAATACCGACGTCACGAAGTTCTGGGGCAACCGCTATCCGCGCGCCGACTTCGAGGCGCGGCTGGCGCAGGTGCCCGACGTCGAGCGGCTGCTGCTGGAGGACTGCGGCCACATGCTGCACCACGACCAGCCGGCCGCGGTCGCGGCGCGCCTGCAGGCGTTTCTGGCGTAGTCGACCAAGCGCTTCGGGAACGTAGGTTGCCTCGTCCTGGCGATGCGGCATCCTCCGCCTGCCAGGAGTTCTTCATGACCCGAATCATTCCGCTCGACCCCGTTCCCGCCCCACCGCCCGAGGCCGATACCGGCGCCCATCGCGACCCGCTGTCGGGCGAGGTCGGCGCGCATCCGCTCGGCGTCGGCCTGGGCGCCGCCGCCGGCGGCATGGCCGCGGGCGTCGCCGTCGGCGCGGTGGCCGGCCCGATCGGCATGGCCGTCGGCGCGCTGGTGGGCGCCGTGGCCGGCGGCCTGGCCGGCAAGGGCGCGGCCGAGCTGATCGACCCCACCGCCGAGGACGCCTACTGGCGCGCCAACTACGCCTCGCGCGCGTACGCCACCCCGCGCGACGCGTACGAGGACTGGGGCCCGGCCTATGCCTACGGCGTGGCGCACTACAACCGCAATGTCAGCAGCAGCTTCGACGACGTCGAGAGCGAACTCGAGCGCGGCTGGGAAGAGGCCCGCGGCGCGTCCACCATGGAATGGACGCGCGCCCGCCTGGCCGCCTACGATGCGTGGGAACACGCCCGCTTGCGCGAGGACGTTCCCGCCTAAGGCCGGCGCACGTCGTCCACCATGGCCAGCGCCGCCGGACTGGGCGGCGGCGTCACCAGGCTGACGACGACCAGCACGAGCGCGCCCATCGGCACGCCGAACAGCCCGGCGGCGATCGGCTGGATGCCCCACCACAGCTGGATCGGGCGGGTGATGCCGAAGGTCTCGCGCACGCCCGGCTGGTTCACCAGCACGTAGTACAGCGTCAGGCCGAGTCCGCTGACCATGCCGGCGGCCGCGCCCCAGCGGTTCGCGCGCTTCCAGAACACGCCCAGCACCAGCGCGGGGAAGAACGACGACGCCGCGATCGAGAACGCGGCCGCCACCAGCAACAGGATGTCGCCCGGCTTCTGCGCGGTGACGTAGGCGGCGGCCAGCGCCACCATCAGCAGCAGCACCTTGGACACCGTCACGCGCCTGGTGGCCGGCGCGCCCGGATCGACGATGCGAAACCACAGGTCGTGCGACAGCGCGTTGGAGATCGTCAGCAGCAGGCCGTCGGCGGTCGACAGCGCCGCGGCCAGGCCGCCGGCCGCCACGAGGCCGGAGATGACGTAGGGCAGGCCCGCGATCTCCGGCGTGGCCAGCACCACGATGTCGCCGCCGATCTTCATCTCGCCGAGCTGCAGGATGCCGTCGCCGTTGACGTCGGCCACCTGCAGCAGCGAGCCGTCGACGTGGGCCCAGTTGTTGATCCACGCGGGCAGCTGGTCGAAGCGCGTACCCACCAGCGACTGGAACACCTCGACCTTGATCAGCACCGCCAGCGCCGGCGCCGTCACGTAGAGCAACAGGATGAAGAACAGCGACCAGGCCACCGACATGCGCGCCTCCGACACCGACGGCGTCGTGTAGAAGCGCGTCAGCACATGCGGCAGCGACGCCGTGCCCACCATCAGGCAGAACACCAGCGCCAGGAAGTTGCGGCGCGAGTCGTCGAAGGTCTTGCGCGCGGCGGCGTCGCCGTGCGGATCGCCTGCGAACTGCTGCGCGTGCGGCGGCATGCCGCCCAGCGGCTGCGCGCGTTCGAGGTCGGCGTCGCGGGCGCGCGTCCACTCGGCGCGCGCGGCGTCCGCGTCGCGCGGCACGCGCGCGAGCACGCGCTCGGCCGCCTGGATGTCGCCCTGCGGCGCGTTGACGGCCTTCAGGTCGGCGACCCGGCGCGCCGCCGCGCGGCGTTCCGCCGCCAGTGCCGCGGGAATGTCGGCCAGGCGGGCATCCAGTTCGGCGGCGCGCGCCCTGAAGATCGCGATCACCTGCTGCTCCGCCGGGTCGGCCTGCAACGCCTTCTCGGACGCGATGACCTTGCGCAACTGGTAGCCGTAGGTGGCCTGCGGCAGCGCCGTGGCGTGCTGCTTGATCGACAGCCACGCCACCGGCACCAGGAAGGCCACCAGCAGCACGATGTACTGCGCCACCTGCGTCCATGTGACGGCGCGCATGCCGCCCAGGAACGAGCACACGAGGATGCCGCCCAGGCCCAGGAACACGCCCACCTCGAACGCCACGCCGGTGATGCGGCTGGTGATCAGGCCCACGCCGTAGATCTGCGCGACGACGTAGAGGAACGAGCAGGCGATGGCCGCCACCACGCCGATCACCCGCGTGAGATTGCCGTCGTAGCGCGCGGCCAGGAAGTCGGGGATCGTGTACTGGCCGAACTTGCGCAGGTAGGGCGCGATCAGCAAGGCCACCAGCACGAAGCCGCCGGTCCAGCCGAGGATGTAGGCGAGGCCGCCATACCCGCTCAGGTACAGCGTGCCGGCCATGCCGATGAACGACGCCGCGGACATCCAGTCCGCCCCCGTGGCCATGCCGTTGTACAAGGCCGGCACGCGGCGCCCGGCCACGTAGTACTCGGCCGGATCGGTGGTGCGCGCCAGGATGCCGATGCCGGCGTAGAACACGATGGGCCCGACCAGGAACAGGAAGCCGATCCAGCGCCGCGACAGCCCCATCTGCTCGAGCAGCGCCATCACGCCGACGAAGGCCAGGAAGGCGAGTCCGAAGGCCAGGTAGATCCAGTGCAGCCGGCGGCTGAACGCGGCGCCGCCCAGCGGCGCGAAGCGGGCGCGGCCCGGCGCGAAGGTGCGGGTGCGGATGGACATCAGCGCGGCGCCTTCGCCGCGCCGTCGTCGGCCAGCCCGCCCTCGCGCGCCAGCCGGCGATCGTTGCGTGCCATCAGCCGGGCGTAGATCGCCAGCAGCACGACGAACACGATGACGCCGCCCTGCGCCGCCACCCAGAAGCTGAACGGCCAGCCGAAGAACGCGAAATCGAGGTCGCGGGCGAACCAGGTGACGACGAAGCCGACCAGGAACCAGACCAGCAACAGGGCGCCGGTGAGGCGCAGCGTGCGGCGCCAGTGGAGGCGGCGCGCCCGCTCCACAGCGGGCAGCGCGGCGTCGATTCCGTGGTCGACGGGGGTCGGGGGCATGGCCGCGATTGTCGTGCAATGCTCGCCGCCCGCCGCTCGCGGCCGTCCAGGCATATCCGAAAAAATTCGTCCTCTTTTCGATGCCGGACGATGCCGGCCGGATACCCTTGCGGCTCGCCCCCTCGTCAACGTCAGAAAAAGGAGCGCCCTTGCCCCACGCCGTCAGCCTGATCACGACCCTGGCCGCCGGCTTCGGCCTCGCCCTGGTGCTCGGCTTCGTCGCCGCGAAGCTGCGCCTGCCCGCGCTGGTGGGCTACCTCGTGGCCGGCATCATCATCGGCCCGGCCACGCCCGGTTTCGTGGCCGACGCCGAGATCGCGTCGCAACTGTCCGAGATCGGCGTGATGCTGCTGATGTTCGGCGTCGGCCTGCATTTCTCGATCAACGACCTGCTGGCCGTGCGCAAGGTGGCGCTGCCCGGCGCGCTCGTCCAGATGGTGGTGGCCACGGCGCTCGGCGCCGGCATCGCGTCGCTGTGGGGCTGGTCGATCGGCGCGGCGCTCGTGTTCGGCCTTTCGCTGTCGGTGGCCAGCACCGTCGTGTTGCTCAAGGCGCTGGAGAGCAACGGCGTGCTCGAATCCGGCGACGGCAGCATCGCCGTCGGTTGGTTGGTGGTGGAGGACCTGGCGATGGTGCTGGTGCTGGTGCTGCTGCCCGCGCTCGCCCCGGCGCTGGGCGGCAAGGCGCCGGCCAGCGATCGCGGCGCCCTGCTGACGGTCGCCATCACGCTGGCCCAGGTGGGCGGCTTCGTGGCGTTCATGCTCATCGTCGGCCGCCGGCTGTTTCCGTGGATTCTCTGGCAGGTGACGAAGACGGGCTCGCGCGAGCTGTTCACGCTGTGCGTGATCGCGGCCGCTGTGAGCATCGCCTACGGCTCGGCCGCGCTGTTCGGCGTGTCGTTCGCGCTCGGGGCGTTCTTTGCCGGCATGGTCCTGCGCGAGTCGGAATTCAGCGCGCGCGCGGCCGAACAGGTGCTTCCGCTGCAGGACGCGTTCGCCGTGCTGTTCTTCGTGTCGGTGGGCATGCTGTTCGATCCGCGCATCCTCGTCCAGCAGCCGCTGCACGTGCTCGCCACCGTGGCCGTGATCGTGCTGGGCAAGTGGTTCGCGGCGGTGGCACTGGTGCTCCTGCTGCGCTACCCCGTGCGCACCGCGCTGGTGGTGGCCGCCGGGCTGGCGCAGGTCGGCGAGTTCTCGTTCATCCTGGCCGGCCTCGGGATGACGCTGGGCCTGCTGCCCAAGGAGGGCCAGAGCCTGCTGCTGGCCGGCGCGATCATCTCGATCGCGATCAACCCGCTCGCCTTCGCCGTCGTGGCACCGATCCACGACTGGCTCGTGCGTCGCCGCGCGCTGGCCGGGCGTGCCGCCGCAGGCGCCAGCCCGCTCGCCGAGCTGCCGCTGTCGACCGAGGCGAAATACCTGACGCACCAGGTGGTGCTGGTCGGCTGGGGACGGGTGGGCAAGCACATCGCGAGCGCGCTCCGGGACGCCGCCATCCCGTGCGTCGTGGCCGAGACCAACCGCGAGTTCGTCGAGGCGCTGCGCGCCGCCGGCCAGCCGGCCGTGTGGGGCGACGCGACGGAGCCGGCGGTGCTGATCCAGGCCCACGTCGCCACTGCCCGCGCGCTGGTCATCGCCACGCCCGAGTCGCTGCACGTGCGCAAGATGGTCGAGACGGCGCGCACGCTCAACCCGGGCATCGAGGTGGTGGTGCGCAGCCACAACGCGCACGAGGCCGAGCTGCTGGAACGCGACGGCGCGGGCACCGTGTTCGTCGGCGAGAGCGAGTTGGCGAAGGCCATGGCCGCCTTCGTCCTCGGGCGCGTGCAGGCCAACTGGGCCAGCGTCGCGCGGGCGTCGCATTGAGGCGTCGCGCCGCACGCGGCGCCGCAGCGGTGCCGTCCGGAAACGGCCGCGTCGGCCGGAAGTGGACAATCGGGCGCGATCCATGCCGATGCTGCACGCAACGCCCCACGGGCGCTGCCGCGCCCGGCCCCGCCTGCTGAAACCTTTCGATCCCCGTCCCTCGATGCCCATCCCACTCCAGCGTTTTCCGATCGCCACCGCCGTTCTGGTCGCCCTCAACGTCGGGGTCTGGCTGCTGCAGGTCGCCAACGGCGTCTCGCCATTGAGCCCCTCGTCCATGACGTTGATTTCCTGGGGCGGCGACCTGCCGCTCTACACGTTGACCGGCGACACCTGGCGCCTGTTCACCGCGATGTTCCTGCACATCGGCATCGTGCACCTGGCGCTCAACATGTACGTGCTGGCGTTCACCGCGCCGCAGGTGGAATACGAATTCGGCACCGCCCGCATGCTGGGCATCTACCTGGCGGGGGGCCTGCTGGCCAGTTGTGCCAGCGTCTTCTGGGGCGAGATGCGTTCCACGCCGGGCAATCCGGTCGGACTGCTCACGGTGGGCGTGGGCGCGTCCGGCGCCGTCATGGCGCTGTTCGGCTCGCTGCTCGCGGGCCTGGTGCTGCCCACGCCGCGCTTCGCCCACCTCCCCAAGGCCCAGCAGCCCGGCATCAACAAGAGCCTGATCCAGGCCGTCGCGATCAACGTGGGCATGGGCTTCATGATCAAGGGCGTCGACAACGCGGCGCACGTCGGCGGGCTGTTCGGCGGCCTGGCGATCGGTGTCATCATGGCCATCGCACCGGCGGCCATCGGCGCACGCGCCACGCTGGCGCGCTTCCTGGCGACGGCCGCGTTGACGGCGGTCTGCGTGAGCATGTTGCTGCACGGCGCGCAGCGCGAACAGCTGATGCTGCTGCGGACCGAGCTGGATGCGCAGAGGCACCCGGTTCGATAGATTCGCCGCGCCGCGGGGCCCTCGGTCGCGCGGCGACCCCGCGTCCATGCGAAAATCGCCGTCCTGCGCGCAGCCTGCGCGCGGAATTGCCACCCCGCGCCGCCGCCTCGTGCGTGCCGCGCCACGACCAAGATCCGATCATGGACATCGAACGCATCAACGCCATCGGCAACCACATTGCCGACCTCAGCGAGCGCACCACCGCGCTCAGGGGGTATCTTTGACTACGACCGCAAGTCGCATCGACTGACGGAAGTCAACGCCACGATGGAGAACCCGGCCATCTGGAACGACCCCAAGCGGGCCCAGGAGCTGGGCCGCGAGAAGCGCTCGCTGGAGGAGGTGGTCAACACGATCGACCACCTGACGAGCAACCTGTCGGACAACGCCGAGTTGTACGACATGACCAAGGCGGAGAGCGATTTCGACGGCCTCGCCGCGATCGAGGCCGACGCCGCCAAGCTGGGCGCGATCGTCGAGGGCCTCGAGTTCCGCCGCATGTTCTCGAACCCGGCCGACCCGCTCAACTGCTTCCTGGACATCCAGGCCGGCGCCGGCGGCACCGAGGCCTGCGACTGGGCCGCCATGCTGCTGCGCCAGTACCTGAAGTATTGCGAGCGCAAGGGCTTCAAGCCCGAGGTGATGGAAGAGTCCGAGGGCGACGTGGCCGGCATCAAGAGCGCCACGATCAAGATCGAGGGCGAGTACGCGTTCGGCCACCTGCGCACCGAGACCGGCGTGCACCGCCTGGTGCGCAAGAGCCCGTTCGACTCCTCGGGCGGCCGCCACACGTCGTTCGCGTCGGTGTTCGTCTACCCCGAGGTCGACGACTCCATCGAGATCGACATCAATCCGGCCGACGTGCGCGTGGACACCTATCGCGCGTCCGGCGCCGGCGGCCAGCACATCAACAAGACCGACTCGGCCGTGCGACTGACGCACATCCCCACCGGCATCGTCGTGCAGTGCCAGAACGACCGTTCGCAGCACCGCAACCGCGACGAGGCCTGGCAGATGCTGCGCTCGCGCATGTACGAGCACGAGATGCGCAAGCGCATGGAACAGCAGCAGGCCCTCGAGGCCACGAAGACGGACGTGGGCTGGGGCCACCAGATCCGTTCGTACGTGCTGGACCAGAGCCG